>Ga0070665_100005538_pt1 | contig 12988 bp, 9 predicted proteins | sample KBSS13metaG_FD_65862 | JGI IMG/M metagenome (GOLD analysis project Ga0070665, IMG submission 65862) | Switchgrass rhizosphere microbial communities from Kellogg Biological Station, Michigan, USA - KBS S1-3 metaG | ecosystem: Host-associated > Plants > Roots > Rhizosphere > Soil ... | reverse complement strand
CACTGAGTCTTCACCGGTCTGGCTAAGAATCTGCGCCGTGGTCCGTGCGATCCGCCGCGCCGAGGTGGGGGCGCCCACCTGGTCGTCAATCACTCGCAACTCTTCGCGCTCGCCGGCCAGACGAAGGATTGTTTTGACAAAGTTACGGCCATGCGCGGAGTAGACCCATGCGACGCGCAAAATGAGGTGGGCCACGCCGGTGTCTTGAATGGCCTGCTCGCCGGCTAATTTGGTGCTGCCGTAGACGTTCAAAGGCGCCGTGGCGTCTGCTTCGCTCCAAGGTCGATTCCCGTTGCCGTCGAAGACGTAGTCCGTCGAATAATGAACCAGGATCGCGCCAGCTCGCAATGCTTCTTCGGCCAATACGCGCGGCGCGAGTGAGTTGATTGTCTCTGCTGAGTTTTGCTCATCTTCCGCCTGCACGACGGCCGTGTAGGCGGCCGCGTTGACAATCATACTGGGCTGCGTCTGTTGCACGATCCGGCGCAGTGCGGCAATGTCGGAGAGATCGAGCGAAATCGCGCCGTCGCTTGCGGTGTGCCCGCAGGCCGAACGCGTTGTCGAGATGACGTTGCCGAGACCGGCGAGCGTGGTTTGCAATTCGCGACCAACCTGACCGCTTGCGCCAACAAGCAGTATGGTGCGTTGCATAAGATTATACGCTCAAAGAGCGACGAAGGCGGCGACTGGGAGCAGCGTCAGGCGGCTCGCCGAGGCATTACTTGAATTTCCGCTGGCTCGTATTCTGGCAGACTCTCAGCCGGAATATCGGCGAGGCGAGGTTGCTGTTCGTCTTGCGTTGACAGGATCGGATTGGCGACTGGCCAGCGGATGTCGAGCTGTGGATCATTCCACGCCAGACCGGCCTGGCAATTCGGACGATAGACGTCAGTGCATTTGTACGCCACGAGCGCCGTGGCCGAGAGAACGACGAAGCCGTGCGCGAAGCCTTCCGGAATGTAGAGCTGTCTACGATTATCGATCGACAGTTCGCAAGCCATCCACTGACCGAAGCGTGGCGAACCTACGCGAATATCGACCGCGACATCCCAGATATGTCCGGCGACGACGTAGACCAGTTTTCCCTGCGGAGCGGGGTTCTGAAAATGCAGCCCACGCAGCACACCGCGGCGCGACCACGAAAGGCTGTCCTGCAACATGCTGGTCGGCAGGCCCATCTCGCCGTAGCGGGGCTCGTTCCAGGCTTCCATCACGAACCCGCGTTCGTCGGCGTGAACGCGCGGCTCGATCAGCTTGATCTCAGGCAATTCTGTCGGGATGATTTTCATGTTGTCGGCAGAGGCTGGTCGTTTGGTTCTGTGAGGAAGCGGTCGCGCGCCAGCAGGCGATGTCCATAACGCGCCCATCGTAGGAAGATAGGCCGATTACCGCCAGATTGGATTTGAGCGCGCTGGGGGCTTTTCTTCGAGTGCTAGCACCCGGCCACTTTGCGTGCACGAGCGCCATTCATGACTGACGCGCGAATGTGCAGCGAAATCCGCTGTGCTACGCCGCCAGGTTCGACGGCTGGCCTGCCGGCGGCAGCATGTGCTTCTTGAAGGCGTCGACGACGCGCTGTGAGGGGCCGTCCATGTGCACCTGGCCGTGGTGCATCCAGATGACGCGGCTGCACATCTTGGCGATGGCGTCGACGCCATGGCCGACGAAGACCAGCAATTGAGCCCGGTTGAGCAACTCTTCCATCCGGGACTGTGCCTTTTGCTGGAAGGCGATGTCGCCGGCGCCGAAGACTTCGTCGATCAGCAGCACCTCGGGCTGAATTGCCGTGGCAATCGAGAACGCCAGTCGCACGAGCATGCCGCTGGAGTAGAAACGGACCGGCATATCGAGAAACTTGCCCAACTCGCAAAACTCGGCAATCTCGGGCATTTTGCTGGAAATGCTGCGCGGGGTCTCGCCCTGCAGGTAGCCGCGGACGCGAATATTCTCCCAGCCGGTGGCGGTCGGCTCGAAGCCGAGCGCAATGTCGAACAGCGAGCTGATCTGGCCGACGACTTTACGCTCGCCGCTCGTCGGGGGATAAATCCCGGCGATCAAGCGCAGCAACGTGCTTTTGCCGGCGCCGTTGTGGCCGATGATCCCTACGCGCTCGCCCTTGCCGATCTTCAGGTTGATGTTCGTGAGCGCCGGGACTTCCTGGATCGGATTGCGCGACTTGCGGAACTTGCGATGGAGCAACAGCTCCTTCAGCGAAATTCGCCCTTCGCGCCGCAGGCGGAAGATCAGGTTCACATTGTCGAGGGTGATGCTAGCCATAAGACGCCAAGGTTCCAGAAACTCGATCTTCGTGCAATTCGAACCACAACCCTGCCGCTGTTAGAGACGCATAACCAGCGTCTTTTGCACGCGGCTCAACGCATAGCTGGCCACAACCGCCAGCACCGCGGCGAAACCGAGTGCAATCAGCACGGCCGCCATCGGCGGCGCAGTGCCATCGACGATCGGGTTTCTAAGAAAAATCACCAAGGACGCAAACGGGTTGATTTCCATCAGCCAACCCAGCCCGCGGTCTTCCATCATGCTTACCGGGTAGATGATCGGCGTGAGATAGAACGTGATTTGCAATCCCACGTCCAGCAGATGTTGCATGTCAGGAAAATACGTGTTGGCAATCGCGCAGATCGTGCAGAGCGAAAGCCCGACGAGAAACAGCGTCAGCAGCGCCGGCACAACCAAAGGCAACATCGCAAAGGGCAACGAGCCGCGCAACAAGCAGCAAAGCCCAATGGACAGGCCTAGCATCACCATGAAGTGGTAGCTGGCCACGAGCGTTGTCCGCAGCGTGTAGAGCAGCATGGGGGCCGGATATTGACGGATATACGTCTCGGCCTGCGTCAGCGAAGTGCAACCAGAGAGACAGCACGTCGTGATGAATCCCCAGAACGCCAGCCCCACCAGCAAGTAAGGGCCGTAGTCGCGGACTTCGATCTGAAACAACTGGCTGAAGACCGTGCAGAGGACCGCGGTCATGGCGATTGGCTGCAGCATCGACCAGACCAGGCCCAGCGACGTGCGCGAATAGCGCGAGCGCAAATCGTGCCGCACCAGCGACATGCAGAAGAAGCGACGCTCCCAAAGCGCCGCCAGGTAGTCAAAAATTGGCAGACTGCGCGGCGCCAATTGGCTAGTCGACATCGTGGATGCTTGCGTGCGTGATGGTTGCATTAAAAACGCCTGTTTTCCCCGTGCAATGCTCTTCGAGACGCTGCCCGCATGAAAATAAGGGCTCGGGTTTGTAGCCTCGGACGGGGAGAGGGGTCAAGTTCACTTGGATAAACAGCCTACGGAAAGACTAAACCGTGGACCTTGCGCGGCGGGTTGGGCGCCGGATGCCTGTTGTATGGGCAGCCGGTCCTGCTAGCACGTTTACAAGCTGCTCTCGCACGGCGCTACTCGAAAAATGCCGCTCGAGATACTCGCGCTGCTGGCGCGCGACTTCGATCGCATGGACTTGGTCGTCTGCGAGCTGAACGAGGGCCGTGGCGAAGGACGCTGCGTCATCGCACGGCGCGGGCAAAGCCGCAAAGTCTGGCAACCCTTCCAGGCCGATGCTGGTGCTAACTAGCGGGACGCCATGTTCCATCGCCTCGAGCACTTTTCCCTTCACTCCGGCGCCGTAGCGCAGGGGCGCCACAGCAACGGCCGCCTGGCAATAGAGTGCTGTCAGCGCTTCATCCGAGATTCCGTGGTGCAGTTGCACGTCCGCCGCTTGCAGCTCCCGCAGCCATGGCGGTGGATTTGCCCCGACAATGTGCAGCCGTGCGGTGGGCAAAGCTTTGCGCACTCGCGGCCAAACATCTTGCAGCATCCACTGCACAGCGTCTTCGTTTGGCGCGTGGCGAAAGTTTCCGACAAACAGCACGTCAGACGTTGCAGAGCCGGTCGACGTAACGATCCCTGAACTAGCTTTCGGCCGCGAAACATGCGGCGGAACCCAGCGCAGCTTTGCCCCTGCGACGTCTGATTTGGAGAGGATCGACAGCTCTTCGTGGCTCAGGCAGAGGACGGCGTCGCTTGTCGCAATGACCGATTGCTCAATCGACTGAAAAATCCGCGATCGCAGCCAGTGAGACCAGCGCCCTGTGAGCTGGTAACGACGCGCTTCGCGAACGTAATGCAGGTCTACGGCGTAGTACTGCACCTGGGCTGTCGAATGGCGTCGAAAGAAGTCCATGAACCGCACGGCGACCAACGGGCGGCAGAGCCAGACAAAATCGAGCGACGCGGCCAGCGTTTGCAAGTGGCGCCAATCGGCCTTGGACTGCGGCGCCGGGATGGGCTGCACGCCGATCATTTTCAATCGAGCCACGCAGGCCGCGTCGGTGTCGGGCGTGGCCGGCATCAGGTAGACTCGCAAACCCATATCGACCAGGGCTCGCAAGAGTTGTTCGAGAATTCGGCTCCCAGCGTCGCGGTCAGGCCTGGGAAGTTCCGCTTCAACAATCAAGATCGCGGAAGTGCGCAGACTGCTGTGCGATCCTGGGATAGCTGCCACTTTTCGACCGGGACTGGGTCCACGCATCCGGCGAAACGCAAACCGGCCAAGGTCGGCACAAGCGTGACCGCAGCGGACTGTTCGTCGGAAGCGGCTCATGCGACTTGTCTCGCGCTGGACGATGAGACCGACGTGTTGACGTCGATCTAAGAACGAGGAACCGGAACGCGAGCCACGATCATGTTGGCGGCAAGTAGCTGGTCGTCCGCTCGTCGACGGCCGACGATTGCAAACCGACCATTGCTTCGTCGCGTCGCGACTTGGCTTCACCCCAAGCATGTGGCGCGAGCGCCGGAGAAGTCGTCACCGTGGGAGCTGTCGAACTCCCGCCTGCGTTAGCGGCTGGCTGCACAGGAGCTTGCGACAGCGGCGTCAGATTCTCGCACGAGATCACTGTGATCGCTTTGACCGTCATGCAGCGGCCGATGGCGTTTTGGAGCTTTTGTCGCAGTCCGCCGACCGGCGTCGATGGCACATCGTCGAAGTACAGAACAATCGGGCGCTCGATCAGCAAGGCTTCTGGGAACAGACTGCGATGCGGAACGACGACCAGCCGGCTCTTCGTGTCGGCGTTCAGATGAGTGATGCAATCACGCCGCATCGCCCATGGGCCAACCAATTGAACTGACCGTCGCCAGCGACCGAGTCGCGATCGCACGGCCTGCTTGACGCCACGCAATCGAGCGCGAAGTTTCTGCAAAACGTGAAGTGGGCCGTACGCCAGCCCTGCTGTGATCAGCAGCAGAGTCAACGCGACTCGGTTTCTGCCGACAACGCCCAGCGATTTCACGAGGCTCGTATAGAACGTGTTCGAGACCGCTGTGCGCAGCATGCGGACGCGCGATTTGAATGTCACTTTCGGCCGCGCCGGAGCAATGACCGCTACAGGAACCGCGGGAACAGCCGAGACTGTCGGCGCCGCAGCGACGACAGGTGCAACTTGCTCGGTCTCGACCGGCGAACTCGAAGCCGGCGGTAAAGTCACGGCCGCGGCCGGCGCTGGTAGCGACGCTACCGGTACTGGCGCGACGAGTTTTGATTGCCAGGTTGTCCCGGCGCTGCTGGGGCCCAACTGCGCTGGATCGAGCACCATGAACCGGAGCCGGCCAAGAAACTGCGTGCCATCAAGGTAGCCGTAGACGTGCTGAAATTGATCGGCGAAGCAAGTCACCACGACTTCGTTTTCTGTTTGCGCGAGCAGTTCCTGCACCACGCGTTTGACGCTGCGGGCCAGTTCATCTGTCGGCAGATAAGCGCCATCCTTGAACGATACGTGTTGGCCCGGCGCGTGAAACAGCACATAGCTGCGCGGACGATCTTCTGATTTTGAGTTGACCTTGATCGTCGCCGCTTCCTGTCGTGGCACGTCAGGCCGGTCAATCAGTTGCGTGAAGACCCGATCGAAAATCGGATTCACATGGTCCGGATGATAACGGCGGACGATCTGATGTTGCGCGGCCCGGACTTCATCAATGAATTGCCGGTCGCCGTCGAGCAACCACTGGATCTTGCGTTTGGCATCCGCCACGCCACCGGCCTCGCCCGGCGCAGCGCCGGCAAAGCTCCGCGCGAGCAGCGAGTCTTTCATGTAGACGACCGGTCCGCCGATCGTCATCATCTCGATCGGCGGCAAGTAGCTGCTGGTCGGGATCTGATAGTGGTAGAAGTAGCCAGACGCCTGCTGATAGCGGTTGAGTTGTTCTTCGCGCGGCAGAGTGCCGGCGACGCGTGGGTCGGGCATCTTACGCGGCTGCACACCGTAGAGCTTGTAATGAGCTTCAGGAAAGTGCGAGTTCAGATATTGATAGTGGTGCGCAAAATGGGGGTTATCAATGTTCGGGCAGCAGACCATGATCTCTTGCGCGTGCGGATCCTGGGGACACCAGGTGTTTTCGTGCTTGTACACGTCCAAAGGAAGCGTGTACGGCACGACCGACATCCGCGTCTTCAGCCAGGCGTGCTCGTCGGCAATGGCTTCGGCAGCGTGCGGCACGAAGTAGAAGTTGTCGCGCTCCTGAATCGAGCGAAACATCTTCATGTTCCAGATGGCTTCGGACAACGTTCCCGGCTGGCCATAAACCCGATAGATCACGCGGCCGTGGTATGAATCCAGCACCGATTGCAGCCAGCCCGGCGAGATGGTCACGATGACCGTGCCGAAATACTCGTCGAGCAGCTCGGCCATTTCGGGCGTGATCGAGTTGTAGAAGAAGTTGTAACGAGACAACTTCTGAAACACTTCCGGCGGCAGCGTGCTGGTCTGGTTGCGATCCCAATCCACCACGGCGGACTGGTCGTAGATCTCAGTCAGGTAAGGAGGATTGAAGACCTCGTAGCCCAACTCGCGGAGACGCGGCAGTTCTGTTTTGACCAGGACGACATGCATCCCGAGCCAGAAGATCCGCTTCTGCTTGTCCTGATTCATTTGGCCCGCCTGGCGAACTATCGTTTCCGTGGAAGATGTTTGGCGCCTGCTCTTAAGTGGCCGGCGCCAGTTTGGATCTGCCCTCACTCCAGCCCTCTCCCGAGGGGAGAGGGCGTGTCGGCGCTTTACGCAGCGTGTTTCGTTGCCTGGCGGCCGCTGATGACTTCGATCTGTGGCAGTGGGAAGATAAAGCCCACGCCGCTGTCGAGCATTGCTTGCTCGCGTTCGAGGAATTCGACTTTGAAGTGCCACGGCAATACCAGGTAATAATCCGGGCGACGCGCGCGAGATTCCGCTTCGCTAACGATCGGAATGTTGGTGCCCAGGGTGTGGCCACCGAACTTCTTGGGATTGCGTTCGGCCGCGCAGTCAATCAGCGTGTGATTGATGCCGCAGGTTTGCAGGATGGTGTTGCCCTTGGTCGAGGCGCCATAGATGTGCACCTTCTTGCCTTGCGCCTTGAGGCGACGCAATAGCGAGGAGAGCTCTGTCTTATGCTTCTCGATTGTTTCCTGAAAGTTGCGATACGGCTCGTCGGTGTCGAGCTGCAGGTCGAACTCAGCCTGACGCAGTTCACGAATGGCGGCCATTGCTTGCTTGTCGCCGTCGAAGCAGAAATTGTCTGAGTGCGTGGCGTGGATGCGAATACTGCCGCCGTTGGAATCATTGAGCGAAACGCGGACGACCTTCATCGACGCCTCGCGCAGGATGTATTCCAGCACAGCCAGGCTGTAATACTCCAAGTGCTCGTGGCAGATCGTGTCGTACGAGTTGTTCTTGAGCATCATCGGCATGTACGACATCTCGAAGCACCAGACGCCGTCTTGTGCCAGATGCTGCTTGATCGAGCGGGCAAACCCGGTCGGATCTTCCAGGTCGTAGAACATGGCGATTGACGTGATCGCGTCAAACAACTTGCCACGGGTCAACCCCTTGAGTTGTTCGGAGGGGAACAGGTCGTTGACCACTTTCACGTCGTCCGGCACGCTGTGCGCCGCGTCGGACGGATCAATGCCGTAGCGGACCGTGTTCTTTGGATAGCGACTGAGCAGCGTGCCGTCGTTGCAGCCAATATCGAGCACGCGGGCGGCCGGCTTGTTGATCATGCCGGAGATTTCGTCGGCGATACCGTGCAAGTGGTCGGTCATCGTCCGGTTAGTGCCTGAGCGATACCAATAGTCGGCATAGAGAATGGCCGGCGGCACCGAGACAGTCATTTGCAGCAGCCCACAGGCCCGCTCATCGCGCGTCGGGTCGCAGCGGACCAGCGACGTGTCGATCTTGCGCATCGGAGGCAGCTTACCATCGGCGCCGACGAAAGACCCCTGCAGGTATTGCGAGCCGAGGTCGATCACTTTGGTGAGCGCTGCCGAGCCACAGATGCGGCAGGTCCGGCGGTATGTCAGGTGCATTCTCGTGTTCCCATTCGTACTGGGGGGCTGTGGAATTTATAATACAAACGTGATCGTCGCCTGGTTGTCAGGCTGCTCGGCTAAGCGGAAGCGTGTTAGGCGCTCCATCCGCCACGACACCGCGCGACGCGGCTAACTCACTGAACTCTTTGGCGTACTTGCTGGCGATGACTTCCCACGAGTGATCATGGGCGAACCTCGCGGCGTTGGTCACTAGTTGCTGTCGCAGCTTCGTCGACGACATGACGCGCTGGATTTGCCAGGCCAACTCATGGATCATGCCCGGGGGCACAGTCAACATGCAGTCGTAGACGCTGTTGATCTCGCGGAAGCAGTCGATCGTTGAGGCGATCACCGGCTTACCTGAAGTCAGCGCCCAGGTCACGGCGCCCGACGCGGTCAACTCGTTCCAGGTGTATGGCGCCAAGAAGATGTCCGTGGCCGCCAAGTACAGATCGCGCTCTTCGTCATTGACGAAGCCAGTCACGCGCAGTCGATCCGGGTTGCGGCCAGTCCAGATTTCGAGAATGCGGTTCAGCGTCGGCTCGGACGGAACGTCGCGGTGCCGTCCACCGACCACGGCAAAGTGGTAGTTCTCCGGCAGCATCTCAATGCCACGCAGCGCCCACTCAAAGCCCTTGTAGGCTGAGACGAAGCCAAACTGCGAAAGCAGAATGCTGTGCCGGGGCAGGCCGAGTTTCTCTTTGGCGGTCTGGGTATCCATCCCGGCGAAATGGCTGGTCGGCTTCGGCGCCGCCAGTGGAATCATGCGCATCACCGATGGATCGAGGCCGGCCAGGATGTGCGAAGCCTGCGGTCGTGGCGAAAACGTGACCGCTCGGAAGCGATCGGGCGAAGTCCGCATCCGCTGTGGGATCCGCCAGCCTTTGATGTACAGCGAGCTACGGCGTTGGAAGTTGCTGGACATTACCCGCCGCGCGTGACGGCGGCGACCCTGCGTCCAGTAGTCCATGCCGTGCGCGTTGACGTGGAAGGTCACCACGGTTGGCACATTGGCTTTATCCAACTGCGAAAGCAACGAGCAGAAGTTACGGTTTGAGTTCTTCAGCGTGTACGGCCCGTTGGCGAAGAACGAGTAGTCGTGATGAATGTGCAGCACGTCGTGCTGCTTCGCTTCTTCGCAGACCGATTTGAGGTGGACTCGCATTTGCGAATCGGTCATGTGCGCCAACTTGGCCGTATCGACCGGGCACATCTTGTTTTGCACGCCCGCTGCCGTGAGCGCGTTCATCAGATCTTCGGCATACATGGCGATGCCGCATTGGGTCTGGTACGTGCTGTGATGCAAAACTCGTAACTGGCTCATGAACCGTTCCTGCAAAAGTCTTACGAGACCAAACGGAATTCGACGCTATATCAAGACACTCAAGCGGCGACTTTAGCCGCCTCGGTTTTGGCGTACATTGTCAACATGTTTTCCAACAACTCGCGGCCACTCTCTTGCCAATTCGGCCAACGGAACTCATCGATCCGGTGCAGCAGCTTTGGCAATTCGCCAAAGCGAAATCGCAATATCAAATTGGCCAGCTCTTCGGCCGAGTGCGGCGGAAAGTAAGCCGTGTGCGCGCCGCCGATCTCGCGATTGACCGGAATGTCTGCCGCCAGCACCGGGCGTCCGCGACTCATCGATTCGACGATCGGCAGGTTGAAGCCCTCGGCGTAAGACGCGGTGATCGTCGCCGCCGCTTTGCGGTAGCAGAAGTCCAGCTCCGCGTCTTCGACGTCGTAGTACCAGAACATCCGGCGATTGAATTCCGGGTGATTGACAACTTGTTCCGACAGTGGCAGTGGGTGCTCGCGATACTTCCGCGCGATGATCACCAGTTGCAGCGGCACGCCGCAGGCCCACAGTCGTTCGAAGGCGCTGATCACCAAGGCGTGATTCTTGCGCGTATCGAAGCTGGCCGGCAGCAGGTAGGGGTTATCAACCGGCTTGCCTGAGAACAAATACTGCAATTCGGGGCGAACCAGGCTGTGGTCGACCTCGGCGTCCAAACCGGCGCCCAAACGGAAGGATCCGCCCAGCATCCGTTTCGCCGGGCGATCTGCCAGCGGATGCTCAGCGACATAATCCTGAACGTCATGCCAGACCGAATCGGAAATACAGCAGACGAAATCGACCAACCGGCGGATGTCATCCCACCACGCGCGAAACATATCGACAAACGCCTGTGAGCAAATGCCCGGCTGGCGGAGCGGAATCAGGTCGTACACCACGGCTCCGACGCGGGCTCCGCGGTCGCGGGCTTCGCGGGCGCTTTGCAAAACTTCCAGCGTTCCCCACGTGGTGTCCGGCAGCAATAGCAGATCACCCTCGCCGACTTGGATGGGGCGTGGCTGAGCGACTTGCGCGGTCGGCGCTGTTACGACTTTGCGGTTGCGTAGGGATGTGTGAACTCGCTTGGCGAGATTCAGCATTCCCACCTTCTCGAGCGAGCGACGGGCGCCGCGCTTCCAGAGAGGTTGCGGCGGCGGTGGCGGTGGTGGGGCCGCGTCACCACGACGCAAGAACGGTGATGGCTGCGAGTGATCGGCAGGATTCGGCAGGCTGTCTACGGCGTGAAAGCCATAGGTTGGATCATGTTCGACGCCCTGGCAGGGAACGTGCAGTTCCTGTTCGAGCCACTCCGTCGAGTTGACCAGGTTGCGCACGACGCGTTGAATGCCACCGGCAAAATCGCAGCGACGCGTGGCCGTGGCGTCAATCAGAATGCGCCGGGGCCGAGCGCCCGAGGCGAAGCCGCGGTCGTTGTCCATCGTCGAGTTGTTGGGCGCCACGGCTAACATGATCTGGTCCTGGCTGCGTGCTACGGAAGTTGAGTGTGAGGATTTCGGTTCGAGTTCGACGCCAAGCGGATCGTTAAGCTGCGTTTCGGCTGGCTCCGCCACCTGCGGCGTACAGTTGCGTCAACTTGCTGAACAGCTCCTGGCTGCTGACTCCCCAGTCTGGCCAGCTAAAGTTGCGCACCTGGTCCAGGCTGCCGGGAATGGCGCCGCGCTGTTGCCGGCTGATCAGCTCTGTCAACTTGTCAGGCTGACGGCAGGGGAAATAATGTGCAAAGTCGCCGGCCACTTCGCGATGCACCGGAATATCTCCGGCCAGCACCGGTCGGCCGCGCTGCAGCGATTCGATAATCGGCAGATTGAAACCTTCGGCGTACGAAGCCGTGATCAACGAAGCGCTGCGGCGGTAGCAATAATCGAGTTCGGCGTCTTCCATGTCCTGGAACGAGAACAATCGCCGGTTACGCTCCGGGTGTTCAGCCACTAGCCGCTCAAGCGGCGAGCTGCCAGTGTAAGGACGACCGACGGTGACCAGCTTGGCTTGCGATCCGCCGGCCCACAGCCACTCGAACGCGCGGACGACGGTGCCCAGGTCCTTCCGGGGGTCGAACGATCCGACGACCAGATAAGGGTTTTGGCTGGCGTGGTTGGCGTAAAGTCGGGTCAGCTCTGGGCGAATCTGCGGGGCCTCGCTCGGCGTGTCGAGCCCGACGCCCAAACGGAAATAATCGCCACGCAATGGTTGACCGCGACGATTGCGTACGCGGTTTTCCCGCATGTAGTCTTGCGTGTCTTCCCACACCGCGTTGGAGATGCAGACCAGAAAATCCGAGTAGTGCGCGACCTTGTTGAACCAGTCGCGGAAGATCTTGGCGACGTAATCGCCATACAGCTCCGGATAGCGCAGCGGAATCAGGTCATAAACGATCGCGCCGATCATGGCGCCACGCGCTGACGCGCGGCGAACTCCGTCCCAGACTTCGGGCGTGTCCCAGATCGTGTCGGTTAGCAGCAGCATGTCGCCCCGGCCCGGGCGGACGTTGTACTCGGACTCGCTCCCCATCAACTGCTGCGCCGTGTTGATCTGGTATTTCAGCGAGCGCCGCATGTGCCGTGCCGCGTTCATCAACTGCAACGAAGTCAGCGTCTGCTTGACGCCTCGCTTCAGAAATCGCAGCGGCGCGAGCAAACCGTTCCGCGACGGCGCCGGCCCCGCAGCGGCTGCGGCCGGAGTGTTGTGCGAAGGGCTGGGCAGGTCGCTGACTGGGTGAAATCCATAACGCGCTGTATACGATAGACCCTGGCAAGGAATGCCCAGTTCGTCGCCGGCGGTGTTGGCAAAGTTGACGACATTACGGACCACGCGTTGCACGCCCGTCCCGCAGTTGCGGCGCGAAGTGGGCGTGCAGTCAATAAAAATGTTGCTGGGCCCCGACGCGGCTTCGGGTCCGACGTTCATGGACAGCCTCGCGTCTCGTCGGTGGCGTGCAATGGTGTTAATTGACATAGGGCAGGTCCTACTGGCCGCTGCATGGATCACTACGTGCGGGGAAATGTTCTCAACTGAAATCTAGGCAGCGCGACCGACCATGTGACGCATGCGCCAACGAATGCGATTGATCCGTGCCGCCACTTTGTTCAACTTGCGGGCGACCGCAATCGAGCGCGGTCCCAGCCCGTCGATATAGGCCAACTTCTGTTGCAGGCCTGCCACCTGCTTCAGATAGCGATACGGAATGAAATCATCCAGGCAGTTGGCCGGAGCAGTCATCCGCGCGAGCAAATGAGAATCTTCGGCCCGGATGTAATAGCGATTCAATCCGTCGAACA
>Ga0070665_100005537_pt1 | contig 12988 bp, 4 predicted proteins | sample KBSS13metaG_FD_65862 | JGI IMG/M metagenome (GOLD analysis project Ga0070665, IMG submission 65862) | Switchgrass rhizosphere microbial communities from Kellogg Biological Station, Michigan, USA - KBS S1-3 metaG | ecosystem: Host-associated > Plants > Roots > Rhizosphere > Soil ... | reverse complement strand
GCCTCGAGCTGCTCGCGGAGCATCGCGGTCGGCTCGCCCTCCACGATCGTCGCGGTGATGTGCTCGGCGACCGTCGCGTGGTCGTCGCCGGTCACGCGGGCGTCGACCCTGTAGAGCGGCGCCCAACGGCTCTCGGCCCCGTTCGCCTCCGCGACGTGCACGAACTCCGGCTCGGCCTTGAGCGCCGACAGCTCGGCGGGCGACAGGACGTCGGCGGCGCGGTGCAGCTCGTAGCTCGCGTCGGCGTAGCCGAGGATCAGCGCGTGGCGCAGGAGGAGGTAGAGCAGCGCGGTGGGTGGATGGTCGTCGGTGAAGCCGTCCTGCAGGCGCAGCGCGTCCAGCGACGTGCGGGCGGCGTCGAGCAGCCATGCCAGGTAATTGCTCCCGTCGTCCGTCCATGCGCGGATCGGGCTCGTCTCCGAGAGCGGCCGGTCGTCGACGACGTCGCCCAGCAGCGCCCCCTGCCCGCGCCGGAACCACCGCTCGAGCATCTCCGGCGGCTCGCCGGCGTAGCCGAGCGCCTCGAGGAGCCCACGGGCTCCGGCGTCGAGCTCCGGATCGCCCACCGCCCGGGCGAGCTCGGCTCCGGATCCCGCGAGCGTCAGGTGGTTGTGGAGGTGGGCGAGGCTCTCGGCGTAGCGCGCGTGGAACTCGGCCGACGCGGGGTGCAGCCCGAGGATGTCGAGCAGCGTCGCGTGCGGGTCGCGCGCATCGCCGACGTGGGCGACACCGGCGGCCATGGTGGCCCAGTCGGCGTCGGCCGCGCGCAGCAGTCCGTACAAGCGACCCAGGAACGCGCCGTCCTTGCGGCGGTCGATCCAGCCGATCCGGGAGAAGGCGGTCGTCGGCAGGATCCCGTAGGGCTGCGCGCCGATGCGGATGGCGGGCAGCGCGCCGCGGCCGCTCACGTGGTCCAGGAGGAAGCGGCGCGTGGCGCGCACGGTCGCGTCGGAGAACGCGGGGCGCATCATCGTCTCCATGAAGTAACCGAGCGTCGCGGGCCACAGCACGGTCTGCATCGCCCGGGCCTCGGCCGCGTCCATGCCACCGGCGCCCGCGACGCCGGCCAGGAGCGCGGGGTCGACGCCCAGCGCCTCCGCGAGCCGCCGCCCGTCGGTCCCGTCCTCGGGGCCGGCCGCGTGCAGCGCGCCGAAGGTCGCGTCCGCGTCGTCCGCGCGCGTGTAGCCCGCGCCGTCGCGCTCGGTGTTGTTCGTCGGCGTCCCCTGCGCGATCAGGGCGAGGCCGCTGCGGCTGCGGGCGTGGTCGCGCAGCAGCTCCTCGACGAGCACGCGTCCCTCCTGTGCCCCGGCGCTGAGGCGCACGCCGGTCACGAGGATGCGGTCGAAGCCCGCCGCGGCCTGCTCCGGCGTCAGCGCGACCGAGAACGCCATGCCCCACTCGACCGCGCGGTCGAAGTCGGTGAGCCAGAGCAGCTCGTCGGGGACGACGAGGTCGGCGCCGTCGCCGCGCAGCCCCTCGCCCTCGGGGGCGGCCGGGTCGGGGCCGACGAACAGCGGCGACCGGACGGGCGCGCCGAGCGCGACGACCGGCTCGCCCGGGCCGCGCGCGACGAGCGCGAACCGGTCCGGGAGCACGCGCACGCGCGGTGCCTGCGTCCAGGAGTCGACCTTCGTCTCGACGTCCGCCGGCCACTGGACCCACGCGGCGGACGCCGTCGCCCCCGCTCCGCCGCGGTCGCCCATGTTGAACGGCCGGTGGGCGGCGACGAGCTCGTCGGCGCGGGCCGCACCGACCGCGTCGCGCAGCGCCTGCAGTGCTGCGCCTTCGGCAGCGAGGTCGCCGTCGGCCGCCCAGACCGCGAGCCAGTACGCCTCGACGTCGTCCTCCTCGGGCAGCGCGGCGCCGTCGCGGGCGAGCACGAGCACGACGTCCTCGGGGCGCGCCTTCTGCGGCCGGTCCGCCGCGTTTGCGGGGACGTACTCCCCGATGGCCCAGGCCGCGCGCCCCGATCCGTGGCTCGCCACGAGGCCGCGCCATGCCGTGCGCTCGTCGGCCTCGACGCCGGCGGCGCGCCAGATCCCCTGCCAGTAGGCCTGGAGGTTGCGGACCTCGCTTTCCGACAGCGTCGACTCGAACGTGTCGATCGTGCACGTGTCGGGATAGACGCGCACGAGCAGCCGCCCGTCGCGGAAGCGCGTCTCGAGCCGCACGGGGAACAACAGGATCGGGTCCCCGTCGCCGAGCCGGCCGAGGTCCGCGCGCGGGTCGGTGTACGCGCCGAAGGCCTCGGTCGCGCCGATCGCCGCCTCGGCCGCACGGTCACGCAGCTCCCTCGCGCGCCGCGCCTCGGCCTCCGCGCCGCCGCGCTGCTTGGCGAGCCGCCCGCGCTCGGGGTCGTCGGGGGCGAGGACGCGCTCGCGTCGCGCCTGCTCGGCGGCGAGGGTGCGCAGCCGCGTTCGCGCGCGGGCGAGCTCGTCGTCCGCGTCGCGGGCCTGCGTACGGGCGGCCGCGAGCTCCTCGCGCGCGCCGTCGAAGTCCGTCACGACGGCCGCCCGAGCATCTCGGCGCCGTGGACGGCGACCATCACGGGCGCCTGGAAGAGGATGTACGCCCACCGTGCCGCGCTCGGCGCGGCGACGGCGACCTTCACGTCGTCGGCGTGCTGGTCGGCCTTCTCCTCATCGCCCGCGCCAAGCCCTTCGAGCGCCACGGTCGCCAGACTCGAGGCCGCGACGTGCGCGCCGGGGGCGCCGCCCGGCAGCGCATCCTCCCAGGACACGTCGTTGAAGGTCTGCAGCGGCCCGGTGCGGTCGACGTCGAAGCCGAAGCGCGGCTCTCCGGGGCGCTCCTTGACGACGAAGAACCAGCCCGGGTCGTCGGCGGGATCCTCGCCCGTGCCGCCGCGCGCCTCCTCCGCGGTGAGGTCGAAGCCGAAGAGGTAGATGTCGGGCTCGAGCTTGGCCTCGTAGAGCGGGGTGCGCAGCTTCGTGGGCGGCGGCGCGTCCTCCTCGGCCGCGGTCAGCTCCTCGAGCTCGCGCTCCTGTGCGGGATCGATGCTGCCGTCCGGCTTGCGCTGCCAGCGGGCGCGCTGGGCGTAGATGACGGCCGTGGGGTACTTCTTGAGAAGCTCGCCGCGGATGGCGACGACGACCTCCTGCTCGCTCTCCCCGGGAACCTCGCGCGCGTCGTGGTCGCCGAGCTGCGACGTGGCCGCCCACGTGTGCAGCTCGGGGATGTCGTGCAGATCCTCGGCCGCGGCGCCGAGCCGGGTGCGCGCGTCCCAGAACTGGCGGAACGGGCTCCCGCGCTGGTCCGTCGGGTACTCGCGCCACAGCAGCTCGCGGGCGAACTCGTGGTTCACGCCCACCATGTACGCCTCGATGAACGCCTGGTTCGTCTCGAGCAGCGTGATCGAGTTCGCTTCGATGAGATTCAGGTTCGGCAGGAACAGCTCGGGCGAGATCTCGGCCAGCGGGGCGTACATCGGCAGGTCGATCACGGGATAGGCCATGACCTCCGCGAAGCGCTCGCCGAGCTCGGCCGTGATGCGGGGCGGGAGCGCGATGCCGTGCAGCGCGCGGCGCGGGATCGTCAGATCCGGGTCGAGCCGCCCAACGACGACCTCCGTCGTCGCCTGCAGCGCGAGCGGCATCGGCTCCGGGGCCTTCCCCGCCGCCGCGCTCGCCTGCGCCATGCCGGCCCAGTCGCGCAGCGCGGTCTTCAGCCGCACGGCCTCCGGGCTGTCGGTCCCGTCGAACCGCGGCGTGAAGGCCGACCCCGGCTCGGTGAGCACGAAGTCGGGGCTGTGCGGGAGCGCGTCGACCGCGGCGGGCGTGAGCTCCGCCTCGTCGAGCGCGTGCGCCGCGCGCGCCGCGGAGGCCCAGCGCGCGAGCAGGCGGTGCAGCGCCACGGCGCCCGCGACCGCGACCACCGCGACGACGATGGCGATGCCGATGCTCAGGAGGAGGAGCGCGAGCAGGACGACGACCGCGGCGAGCGCGTAGGGCAGGTAGGCCAGCCACGGGCGCTCGCGCAGCGCGTCGCGCACCGCGGGCGGGACGCCGTCGGGCCCGATCTCGTCCGCGATCGACTCCACGGACGGGGCGCCCGCCGGTGCGGTCTTCGGCGGCGCGGCGGTGACCTCGCCGTCGTTGATCCGCGTGACGAGGTCCTGGGGCCGGCGCGTCTCGTCGAAGGGCAGGGCCCGCACGATGCGCGCTCCGGGCCGGGTGAGCCGCCGCAGCGGCGCCGACGTCACGACGGGCGCCAGGAGGCTCGCGCTGCGCAGGTGGCGGACGGTCACGCCGCCGTCCAGCACGCGGGCGTGCACCGGGCTCGTCAGGGTGAACGCGCGCCCCGGGTCCGCCCGCAGCATCGGCCGCAGGTGGCGGTCGTACCAGATCCGCGCGGCCTCCCTGGCGAGCTGCGCGGCGCGGATGCGCGCGTTGGCGGCGAGTACGTCGCCGACCTGCTCCCACGCGGCGCTCATGAGCTCCTCCTGGGAGTCCTGCACGACGCGCGTCCCGAAGCCGGCCGCGACCCGGTGGCGCGGGTCGAGGTTCAGGTGGTGCACCCAGTTGTCGTCGGGCGAGACCGGGTCGCCGTCGCGGTCCACCAGCAGCCGCTGCGTCAGCGCATGCCAGCGCCCGTACAGCGGTGCGGTCACGAGCGGGTCCGGATCCTCCTCGACGCCGCGGCCGAGGCCGGTGGCCGCGTTGGCCTCCTCGGCCGGGTGCGCGGCGTACTCGTCTGCGAGGTTCACGAAGCTCGCCAGCCCGCGCTGGAAGGGGTCGGGGTACGGGTCGTCCCAGTGCTCCTCGCGATCGATCTCGGCGAGCTCCTCGGGCGTGAGGTTCGCCCGCGGCACGCGCAGCGCGCCGCCGAGCTTCAGCACGCCTCCGAGGTCCGGATCGGTGATGCCGGGCACGTCGGAGCCGGGGCGGCGGACGTCGATGTCGCGCGTGCCGACGCGCGTGTCGACCGGCTTGGGCCGCAGGAGCCGGACGAGCTGCTCGAAGTCGCCCTGGGCGCCGGTCCGGAAGAACCAGCGGTGGTAGTACGGCATGCTCGACGCGGCCGCGCGGTCCGTGTACGGGGCCCAGGCGGAGAACGTCGCGTGCGGCGCGCCCGCCGGGTCCTCGTGCAGCGCCGCCAGCCGCCCCGACTCGAACACGGGGACGAGGAACGCGTGGTAGCCGACGTTCTCGGCGAGGCGCCGCGGGCACACGATGCGCGAGAACGCGAGGTCGGGGTTCTCGTCGAGGACGGCCTGCATCCGCGGGAGCACCGCGCCCATGTCGGTCGACACGAACTCCGCGTCGGAGCCGGCGAGCGAGCGGTTGACGTGCACGTGCGCCCACGCCCAGAGGTCCTCGGCCGGCGGGAAGGCCGCGAAGTCGCCGACCGTGACGAACGGCCGCGACCCCTCCGCGACGTTGGCCGCCTCCGTGAACTCGCCCTCGGCCAGGACGACGAGCGCGATCCACGGTCGCAGCCGCAGGCCGGTCGCGTCCGGCGCCGCCGGCGTGTAGCGCCACGGGAAGTCCTCGTCGTAGAACTCGATCGCCGCGAGGAGGTTGGGCTCGAAGTTCGTGATCCAGTGGCGCGGCTCGGTGCGGACGATCGCGCGGGGATCGATGCCCACGACGTCGCCGGGGCCGAACAACTCGACGTCGCGCGGCAGGGGCGCCTCGACGACGGTGTCACCCTCCACCGGCTCGCCGGACACCTTGAGATCGAGGTGGACGGACGCCCGCGCCGCGACGGCCTCGTCCAGGTCGGCCGCGTCGATGCGCCCCGCGATCCCCTGGCGCATCCAGGGCAGGAAGGAGTAGGTGCCCAGCGGCGTCGTCACGCCGCGACCTCGAAGGCGGGCACGATGTGCAGCTCGCCGTCGAGACGCGGGTCGGCCGCCAGCCGCGCCGCGAGCTCCTCGCGCGCCATCGCCTCGCTGGAGAACGCGGCGGTCCCGCCCGCCGCCGTGTTGTCGGCGGTGAAGGCGACGACGAAGCCCTCGCCGCCGACGCGCACGGCGTCGTCGAACGGCCGCAGCTTCGAGCCGGCGTGCTGCGACAGCGGCGACCGGCTGATGCTGGCGCCGTCCAGCAGATGTGCGAACAGCAGGCCTCCGAAGGTGTGGAAGCGCCGCCGGAAGCGGCGGTAGTTCGTGTCGACGGTGCTGAGCTCGTAGCGGACGACGCGCTTGATGCTCGTCCCCGACGCGAGCTGGTCGCCGGCGACCGACAGCTCGATCCCGCCGGGGTAGGCCTCGTAGGCGGGCTTGGAGAGCTTCGTCGCGTCGTCGAAGTCCTGGAACTGCGCGGGGGCGAAGGACTCCAGGGCGTCGGCGCGCTTGGCGAGCGCGCCGTCCGCGACGCCGATGGTGAGCTTGCGCACGTCGGACGGGCGCTGCTCGCCGACCTTCGTGACGGTGAGGCCGAGCGGCACCGCGCGCTGGCTCACCCGCAGCGTGCCGACCGGGTGCAGGACGAGGCCCTCGGTGGGCTCGAGCGCGCGCAGCGAGACGAGCAGGTTCGCGCCCGGCGGGAGGTGCGCCGTCCAGGCCTCCGGCTTGGCGAGCTCCTCGAGCACGCGCGCGAGGACCGCGATCGGCTCGAGGACGACGTCCAGCAGGCTGCCCCACGTGCGGTCGAACTCGACGCTGATGTCGAAGAACAGCAACGAGATCGACCCGGTGCCCTTCGCCCGCCACGGCGTCGGGCCCTCGAGCTTGAGCTTGAGCCGGACGCTGAACACGCCGACGCCGAAGACCTTCACGGAGAACGACGCCGAGATGTCGACCACGAAGTGCAGCGGGATGAACTGCAGGAGCGCGTCGAAGCCGAAGCTCCCCTGGATGCCGAAGTCGCTGACGCCCAGCACGAGCTCCGCGCGCGCGCCGAACTGGGCCGTGTTCGTCGTCACCGCGAAGTACGTCTCGGCGCGCAGCTTCGCCGAGGCCTCGTTGAGGATGTTCAGCGAGATCCGCTTCGGCGAGGGGACCGGGAGCGGCGGCGGGTCGAAGTCGGGGTGGAAGCCGCCGACGCTCAGCACGAGGTTCGCGTCGTCGCCGAACGCGGCGAGCACCGCCATCTCGCCCTCGATCGTCATGAACAGCAGGTGCGAGTCGAAGAGCGCGGCGAAGAAGTAGACGCGCTTGCGGTCGAACTCGATCGCGCCGGCGAAGTTGACCCGCAGGATGAGGACGGGATCGTCCTCGGTGGGGAGCGCGAGCCCCAGCACCCCGATGATCGCCACGTTCCCGGGGATCTCGATGATGACCCCGAGCGACAGCGTGATGATCGACCCGCCCCAGCCGATCTTCGCCATCGGCCCGATGAGGAACGTGCCCTCCTTCGGCGGGAAGATCGTGCGGAGGTCGCTGATGATCCGCGGCGCGTTGGCGACGACGTCGCGCGGGAACATGATCCCGTTGATCGCTCCGGTCCGGACCCCCTCCATGAGCGGCTGCAGCCGCATCGTGCGGTTGAGCCCGAGCAGCCCGCCGACGCCGATGAGCGTGAACCCGTAGCCGAGCTGGATGCCCGAGCCGAACTCGGCGGTGATGATGATGAGCAGCGAGAAGCCGTGCGACCCGTCCGGCATGCGGGTCGTGACGAGCCCGATGGCGGTGAGCCGCAGCCAGCCCGCGACGCTGAGCTCGAGCGCTCCGGCGTACTCCTCGCGGTCCGTGTCGAAGAACAGGTAGCCGCCGCCGCTGACGACGCTCGCGTCGATCGCGAGCCCGACGCCGTTGGGCGGCTTGAACGCGAAGCGGGCGTCGATGGGCCCGAGGTTGCCGGTGCGGTCGGGGCTCGGCGTGAGGATCGCACGGACGCCGATGTCCTCGATGGCGCCGGCGATCGGCCCGAGCTTGATCGACAGCCCGGTCGCCGCGGTGATCGGCAGCGAGTCCTCCTTGAACTCGGCGCCGAGGGTGATGTGCTCGATCCCGATCGGGCCGAGCTGCAGGTGGAGGGGCAGCCGCAGCGTCAGGCCCGAGCTGCCCTTGAAGTACAGCCCGGCGAGGTTCGAGACGCCGACGCCCAGGCTGAACTCGGCCCGCACGTCGTCGAGCGGGACGACGTTGGAGACGAAGCCGTCGGCGCTGCCGGTCCCGAAGGCGAAGACGCCGCCGATGAGGTCCGCCTCCGCGAAGATCTTCAGCGCATCGAGCTTCTCGACCCCGATGGCGACGTCGCCGGAGCCCAGCTCGAAGCGCGCGCCGAGCGGGAGGCCGAGCGTGAGGAGCTTGCTCGCCGAGCTGGTCTCGGACGGTGCGATCGCGATCTTCACGCCGAACTGCACCGCGTCGGCGAGGTCCTCCGGGTTGCCGGTGAACAGCTTGTTCACGAACCGCGGCGTGCCGTCCGGGTCGATGACGAGGCCGAGGCTGTCCGTCAGCGCGGCGCCGATCGTGACGACGATCTTCCAGTCGTCGCCGATCGGGATCTCGATCTCCCCGCCGAGGCGCAACGCGGCGCCCAGCCCCTTCGCGAGGCCCGTCGCGACGTCGATGCGGGGGTAGAACTCGAGGCCGAGCTGGACGGCGGGATCCCGGACGAGCGGGAACCGGAGGGTCGAGATCTCGTCGTAGTCCTCCCGCGTCGTGAGGTCGGTGCCGTCGTTGAGGGTCTCCAGGACGTCGGGGTCGGGGCTGTCGTAGTAGGCGACGAGCCCCTGCGAGACCGCGAGGGCTCGAAGGAAGAACATGAGGCGCTCGAAGAAGAACTGGTCGTTGTCGCGCAGGTTCGCCTTCAGCGAGGTCACCGGATCCGAGAGAAGGTCGGGGATCCCCTCCCAGTCGACCCGGCGGAGGCGGTGCTCGACGTGGAACTCGGTGGGGACGTCGTCGATGTCCTCGAGGTCGACGACGCCGGCGAGGAGCAGTGCTGCGAAGACCGTCGGGTAGTGGTCCTCGAGCAGGCGGACGACGAGGTGGTCCGCCAGACGGCGCGGCAGCTCGGTGAGGATGTCCGTGTCCGTCAACAGGCCCGAGCCCGCGAAGTCGGCCTGCAGGCGCGTCACGACGGCGTCCATCCCGGCGAACGTGCGACCGAGTCCGACGGCGAGCTCGGCCAGGGCCGCGAGCGCGGCCTCGTCGTCCTGCGCGCCCATGGCCTCGACGAGCGCGTCGATCGCCGCCACCACCATCCCGATGCCGCCGCCGAGCTCGTTCAGAGCGGTGAGCTCGGACGGGGTGAGGTAGCCGAGTTCCGCGAGCAGCGCCTCCGCCTCCTGAGGGCTCTCGACCGCGACCGCCAGTGGCTCGATGAAGCGGCGACCCAGCTCGACCCACGGGAGGAGGTCGCCGTCCTCCATCTAGATCGCGCCGTTGGCGCTGAGGAAGGTCTTGTAGGCGCTCGTGAACGACACCCGTGGACGCGTCATCGCGATCGGCTCCTTCTTCGGGTCGCGCTTCGCGAAGGGCGACTTGAAGAGATCGTCGATCGTGAGCTTCTTCGGGGTGAGCCCGGTCCGGTCCTTCGTGAACACCTCGTAGCGCTCGGGGACGGGATCCTGGCCGGCAGGCGGCTCCGGCTTCGTCGGATCCACATAGAGGATCGCCCAGCCCAGCGGGTCGAACTCCGGCGTCCCGTCCTTGCGCTCGAAGGTGATCGCCTCGAGGTGCCAGGTCGGCGGATCGATGTCCAGGAGCGTGCGCGCCTTCAGGATCAGGAAGCGCTTGATGGCCGGCGCGTAGGCGACGACGAAGCCGGTCTCCCGGATCTTGGGCTTCCCCTCGCCCTTCTTCGGCGCCTTCTGGTAGTCCGGGTAGCTGTAGCCGACCTTGAACTCGTGCAGGTCGATCGCGATCTGATTGCCCTTCCAGGGCACCGACTCGTGGACGGTCTGCACCTGCGCGGCCGGGACGGTCGTCCCGCCGCTGTTCTTCCACGCGAGGAAGATCGCGCCGATGCGGAACGCCCGGTGGAGATACGTCTGCAGTTCCGCGAGGAAGTCGTCGTAGAAGGCGAAGACGGTGCCCTCCTTGCCGTGGCCGCCGAAGTGGAAGCCGTTCTTCGAGCGGTAGTTGCGGTCACCCGCGTTGAAGACGAGGCTGTGCTCGCCGGTCCAGGAGCCCGTGGGACGGAACTCCTTGTAGAGACCGTGGTTGAAGATGTAGACGTGGTCCCCGACCTGCAGGTCGCCGACGGCCACGCTGCCGCGCTCGAACAGCCCCTCGGCGCCCGGGTCGCCGATGAAGCTGTCGTCGTCGGCCCGGCTGATGTGGTGGATCGCCAGGTTGGTCGCGCCGCGGGAGTCCACCTTCTTGAGCAGCTTCGGCTGGTCCTTCGCCTCCAGCACCGAGTCGAGCATCACCGCGCCGGCCGTGACGCCGCAGTCGAGCAGGTTGCCCTCGCACGGCTTCTTCTTCGCGGTCCACACCTTGCCGATCGCGGTGACGTAGTTCGGGTCGCCGGTCGTCGGTCGCTTCAGCGGGAACGGGTACTGGTACGCGGGGGGCGCGGGCGACTCCTCCCAGAACGCCTGCGCGTCGACGTTGAGTCGCCAGCGCTCGTTCGTCGGGCACGTCTTCGGATAGCGGAAGTAGCCCTGCGAGTTCGGGTTGACGAAGAAGTCCATCCGCGTGACGCCGCGCAGCCGCCGGCGGGCGTCCCACTCGAGCAGGTCGGCGTTCGCCGTCTCCCCGAACTCCGGATGGCTCGCGATCGCGCCGTAGAGGATCTCCACCCGCCGCTTGCGCTGGATCTTGTCCAGCGACGAGCCCACCTTGAGGCCGATCGAGAAGTCCCGCTTGGCCATGACGATCCTGGTGGCCTTGACGATCAGATCGATCGTCTTCGTCTCGATCTGGACGTCGGACATGCTCTGCGCCTCGAAGGCCCGGATCGCCATGTCGACGAACCACCGTCGGCTGTCGGTCGGATAGAGCGTGTCGAAGTTCTTCGCGTCCGACAGCGTGTCGACGAGCGCCTTCTTCGCCTTCGCGTCCATGCGTGCGCCTTCCAGGCTCGATGGAACGACCAGGCGAACGTAGTCCGCCGGATGAGGCGCGGTCAAGGCACCCCACCCGGCCGAGTGGGCGAGCGGCTACCCGCCGAGCTCGTCGGGCACGACGACGACCTGGCGCTCGCGGCCGTCGCGCAGCAGTGTCAGCACGAGCCGGGTGCCGACCCGGTCGCCCTCGAGCGCCCGCTGCAGGTCGGCGACGCCCGTGAGCCGGATGCCGTCGAGCGCGACGATGAGGTCGTCGGTGCGGATGCCCGCGCGATCGGCGGGTGCGCCCGGCACGACCTCGCCGACCGCGACGACGTCGCCGTCGCCGTGGTGCTCGCGCCGGCCCGGCGGGATCGGGCGCGGCGAGCCCGCGATGCCCAGGTAGCCGCGGCTCACCCTGCCGTCGGTCATGAGCGCGCCGATGACGCGCCGCGTGGCGTGGTTGATCGGCACGGCGAGCCCGAGGCCCATGCCCGCGACGGCGGTGTTGACGCCGACGACCCGCAGGCCGCTGGTGACGAGCGCGCCGCCGGAGTTGCCGGGGTTCAGGGAGGCGTCGGTCTGGATGACGTTGTCGATGGTGCGCACGGTCTCGCCCGCGCGCGCGGGCAGCGAGCGCCCGAGCGCGGACACGACGCCCGCCGTCACGGACCCCGCGAAGCCGTTGGGGTTGCCGATCGCGACCACGAGCTGTCCCACGCGCAGGCGCTCGGCGTCGCCGAGCGTCGCGGGCGTGAGGTCGTGGTCCTCCGTGCGCACGACCGCGAGGTCGGTCAGCGGGTCGGCGCCGATCGGTGCGAAGCGCGTCTCGCGGCCGTCGGTGAACGACGCCACGCCGCTGCGCGTGCCCCCGCGCCGGCCGGTGACGACGTGCGCGGACGTCAGCAGGAAGCCATCGCGGCTGAGGACGATGGCGCTGCCCGCGCCCATGGCCACCTCGGCGCCGTCGCGCCGGCGGCCGTGGACGCGGAGGTTCGCGACGGAGGGCGCCAGCGCCTCGGCGACGCCGGACACCGTGCGCGAATACGCGTCCATCGCCTCGTCCTCGGTCGGGAGCGGGGTCACGGCCGCGCTCATGCGTGCACCTCCTCGCCCTCGACGCGCAGCGTCAGGCGCTCGGTGCCGCGCAGGACCTCGACCTCGAGCGCCCCGCGGCCGACGGCGTCGACCGCGGCGTGGAGGTCGTCCAGGCCGGTCACGGCCGCGCCATCCGCAGCGACCACGACGTCGCCGTGGGCGAAGCCGGCCCGGTCGGCCGGACTGCCCTCCTGCACGCCGCGCACGAGCAGGCCGTCGACCGGGTCGAGGCCCACCGCGGCGCGCATCCGGCCGGTCTGCCGCGCGCCGACGAGGGCGATGCCCAGTCGGCGCGGCGCGGTCCGCTCGCCCGCGGCCAGCGCGGCGGCGCGCTCGCGCAGCGCCGTCGCGGGCCAGGCGAGCAGGAGCCCGCCGTCGCGGCGCAGGGCGTTGAGGCCGACGATCGCCCCCGACCGGTCGACGAGCGGGCCGCCTCCGGCGCCGCGCGGCAGCGGCGCCGTGTGCTCGACGGCATCCGGGATGAGGCGCCCTGCGGGGCCGCGCACGCCGCGCGGGGCGCTGGCGACGCTCCCGGACGTCACGCGCAGGCCGCGGCCGCCGGGGTCGGCGAGCGCGTAGACCTTCACGCCGAGCCGCGGCGGGTCGGCCGCGGTGGACCACGCGGCCGGCGGCGCGGGCGCGCCGGTGCGCAGCACGGCGAGGTCCACGCTGGGGTCGATGCCCAGCACGGTCGCGTCGTGCGTCGCGCCGTCGCCGGTCACGAGCGTCAGCGCGTCGCCATGCACGTTGCGTGCGAGCGTCACGACGACGCCCGGCGCGACGAGCACGCCCGATCCGCCGCGCGATCCGTCCTGCAGGCCGACGACCGATGGTCCGATGCGTGCGGCGATGTCTTCGATGGCAGTCATGCATCCCTTCTCACTTGCGAGCGGCAAGGCAAAAGTAGCAAGCCGTAGACTCGTGCCGTGGCCGACCTCCCGCTCGATGTCCTCGACCGTGTCGCCCGACTCGTCGGCGACCGCTGGTC
>Ga0070665_100005536_pt1 | contig 12990 bp, 13 predicted proteins | sample KBSS13metaG_FD_65862 | JGI IMG/M metagenome (GOLD analysis project Ga0070665, IMG submission 65862) | Switchgrass rhizosphere microbial communities from Kellogg Biological Station, Michigan, USA - KBS S1-3 metaG | ecosystem: Host-associated > Plants > Roots > Rhizosphere > Soil ... | reverse complement strand
AGAAGTGCGTATGTAACTCCTGGTAATGGTTGAATATCTCGTTCTTCTGGTCGTACTCTATGTGGCGGCTCATTACAATGAGCGTTTGCCTTTGCAGGAACATAAAAGCACCTCGCAGTAAGGCAAGCCCCAGCAATGTAAGTCCCGCTATCAGTACCATGTGAAAGATGTCAGAGGTCATCGCTTTGGCAATGATGGGATCTTTCGCGGCATAATAAAGCTTTACCTTATTCTGTACATTATCAAGGATATTGCGAATAACCTTAGCCGACCTTACAGCAAACTCACTTGAGATTGTCACAAATATCAATCCTAACAACAGGCGCCATTTGTAACGGACAAAATATTTATTCAGCGATGCCAGTTTCTTCATAAAGTGCAAAGGTACTTAGCTATGGCGAGGATTGACCAATAGGCTGATAAACGTTTTTAATAATTTGTGAAAAGTGTATAATATGAACAATTTATATACCGCCATTTTATCCTGCTTGAAGTAATTTGCGGCATGGAACACATTTTCCCGTACCGGCAATTATTCGATTTTACTTATTCCGTTTTTAAAAGCATTGGCTGTAATGATAAAGATGCAAATACTGCAACAAAAACATTGCTTTCAGCAGATGTGAGAGGAATTGATAGCCATGGTGTAGCAAGACTAAGCGGATATGTGAGGCTATGGCAGGCTGAGCGTGTGAATGCAACTCCGGATATTAAAATAGTACATGAAACACCCTCTACTGCCGTGGTAGATGGTGATAGCGGGCTGGGCCTGGTAGTGGCTCCATTTGCTATGCAGGTGGCTATAGATAAAGCAAAACAGGTAGGCACAGGTTGGGTGAGTGTGCGCAACAGCAATCACTTTGGCATAGCGGGCTATCACGCTATGATGGCATTGCAGCATGACATGATAGGTATGGCAATGACCAATGCCAGTGCACTGGTGGCGCCTACGTTTTCAGTGGAGCGTATGCTGGGTACCAATCCTATAGCAGTGGCGATACCTGCGGGTGCTGAGCCGGCCTTTGTTGCTGACATGGCTACAACAACAGCGGCAAACGGTAAGCTGGAAATACTGCAAAGAAAAAATGCAGATGCACCAGTTGGTTGGGTGCAGGATAAAGACGGGAATGCAACAACAGACGCAAACGCATTAAAGAGCAGCGGTTCGTTATTGCCACTGGGCAGCGACCGCGAGCATGGCAGTCACAAAGGTTATGCACTAGGCAGCATAGTAGATATATTTTCGGCGGTACTGAGCGGCGCTAGTTATGGTCCCTGGGTGCCGCCATTCCCTGCCTATGTACCAATGCCCGAAAATATGCCGGGTAAAGGCTTAGGGCATTTCTTTGGTGCCATGCGCGTTGATGCTTTTCGCCCCGCTGATGAGTTCAAGCAGCACATGGATAACTGGATACAACGCTTCAGGAAGGCAACACCGGCACGGGGACATGAAAAAGTATTGGTGCCCGGCGACCCTGAAAGAGAGAAAGAGGAGCTGCATATGAGGAATGGCATCCCTGTAGTGGAAAGCGTAGTGGAAGATCTGCAAAAAGTAGCTGCACAGTTGGGTATTGCTGGTTTATAAGCACCTATATCTTCATTTTAATTCTCTGCTTTTCATATTGTACCTTTGCGCCAAAATTAATTAATACATAATGCGCGTAGCTGTTGTTGGTGCAACCGGCCTTGTAGGCAGCACCATGTTAAAGATCCTGGAAGAAAGGAATTTTCCTTTGACCGAACTGATTCCTGTTGCCTCTGCCCGTTCGGCAGGTAAGAAGGTGTCTTATATGGGTAAGGAATACGATGTGGTAACAGCAGAACAGGCAATAGCACGAAAGCCGCATTTAGCATTATTCTCAGCAGGTGGCAGCATTTCACTTGAGCTTGCACCTAAGTTTGCAGCAATAGGGTGTTACGTGGTAGATAATTCATCTGCCTGGCGCATGCATCCTGACAAAAAACTGATAGTGCCTGAAGTAAATGGAGATACACTTACGAAAGACGATTTGATAATAGCAAATCCTAACTGCTCTACGATACAAATGGTAATGGTGTTAAAGCCATTGCATAAAGAGTACGGTATTAAGCGTGTAGTGGTAAGCACCTACCAGTCTGTAACAGGCACCGGCCAAAAGGCAGTTGCAGAAATGCTGGATGAACGCGCCGGTGGTAATGGGCATGGTGTGTACCCGCACCGTATAGACATGAATGTGTTGCCACACATAGACGTATTTCAGGATAATGGTTATACGAAGGAGGAAATGAAGATGGTGCAGGAAACCTGCAAGATAATGGGCGATGACAGCATACGTGTAACAGCAACTACCGTGCGCGTGCCGGTGATGGGTGGGCATAGCGAAAGCGTGAACATTGAATTTGAAAATGATTTCAATGAAAATGATGTGCGCGAAATACTATCTAACTTCCCGGGTGTAGTAGTAATTGATAATCCTAAGGCTAATGCATATCCTATGCCACTGGATGCTGCCGGTAAAGACGATGTGTTCGTAGGTCGTATAAGAAGGGATTATTCACAGCCTAACACGCTAAACTGCTGGATAGTAGCTGATAACCTGCGCAAAGGTGCTGCTACAAATGCGGTACAGATTGCTAAGCATCTGCATACTCAGGGCTGGATTTAACAGACAACAAAGACATAAAATAAAGAAGCCCTCAATTGAGGGCTTCTTTATTTTTATAAAGCTATTTTTTCTACTCTTCGTTCGTGCCTTCCGCCTTCAAATGCTGTAGATAAAAAAGTATCTACCATTTTCTCAGCATCCTCTATTGAAACAAATCTTGCAGGCAGGCAAATGATATTTGCATTGTTGTGCTGGCGTGCAAGCTGTGCCACTTCTTCGTTCCAGCAAAGTGCTGCACGTACACCCTGGTGTTTGTTAGCTGTCATGCACACACCTTCACCGCTGCCACATATCAGCACACCTACTGTTGCTTTACCATCTTCAACCATCTTTGCTACGGGGTGTGCATAGTCAGGATAGTCTGTGCTATCCGTGCTATAAGTGCCCTTGTCATCTACCATCCATCCGGCACTTACCAATACTTTCTTTATGGCTTCTTTATACTCGTAGCCTGCATGGTCAGAGCCTATGGCAAGCGGTAGTTGCTGATTAAAAACAGTTTTATTCATTGTTTAGCTATTTTCTTTTGCTGCAATTCTTTTCTTTCTTTCTTTCATGGCGCGGTTGCTTATCATTACAGAAAGCTCATACAGTACATACAAAGGTATAAATACTAAGAAACAACTGAACCAGTCGGGCGGGGTAATAACCTCTGCAAGTATGAACAATATAAGGATAGCGTAACGGCGTTTTTCCCTGAGTATCTTAGGAGTGAGTATGCCAATGCGCGAAAGGAAATACACTATAACCGGCAACTCAAATACAATGCCCATGCCTAATATAAGGTCGGTCATGGTATCGTAGTAGTTGTCCATGGTGATGATATTCTGGAACGAAGGGCTCAACTGGTAAGCGCCAAAGAAGTTGATAGTATAAGGAGCAATGATATAGTAAGAGAAAAGCACGCCGGCAAAAAACAATACAGAGCACCAGAAAACCAGGCCGCGGGCATATCGTATTTCAGTAGGCTTTAAAGCAGGCTTTAAAAATTTCCAGAATTCCCAAAGCACAAACGGGAAAGCGAGAATGAAACCCAGGAATAATGAAACCGAGAGGCTCATTACGAATTGCCCTGCGAGCTCAGTGTTCTGGAACTTAATCGTGACCTGGCCAAGACATAAGGCATCAATATGCAATACCCTGGCCAGCCAGCAAAACCATTTGTAAGCTATAAAGTCGTTATGTGCGGGGCCAAGGATTATCTTATCGAAGATCCACTCTACCTTGATGAAAACAAAAATAGCAGCAATAAAAATGACAATAACCGACCGTATGACGTGCCAGCGAAGGTCTTCCACATGGTCTATGAAAGACATTTCTGCCTTTGGATTCTTACTGCGGGAAACAAGAAAATTTCTTAGGATGCTCAATGCTAATACTTGGAAGTCGCAAAGTTAATGATTAAAGCATTGCATATTTGTTATAAATATTGCCAAAATTCAGGGCATAAAAAAGGCGGCAGAGGAAACTGCCACCATTAAAAGAGGGATATATTTTTATTTTTTGTAAACTTTTACTGAACAAGTATAGTATTCAAGCTTCTGTATCTGCTGTTCGCGGTCCAGGTTGCTTAGCTTATTATTCTTAGGAATACGTATACTGAGGTCTTTTCTTATAGAATGCATCAATTGTAATACAGCTTTAGAGCTTACAGCATAGGTATTTCCTTCGTCCTTATTGCCCTTTGCAGTTATTATAGCCAGCACATTGCCTTTAGCATCCAGCACCGGCGCACCACTTTGGCCGGGGTCAGCAGGTAGCTCGAGGCGGTACTGCATAGAGTCGTCCTCGTAGCCATTTTTGGCGCTTACATAGCCTTCATTATATATAATTTCATCTTCAGGGAAACCTAGGGTATAGATGCGGGCGCCTAAACCTGATTTGGTAGCTGAAAATGTATAAGGAACATCTGTTTTGCCAAAGCGGAACTTTTCGTCCTGAACCTTTAAGATGGCAATATCATTCTTAGGATCAGAAGCTTTAACGATAGCTTTAAAATAAGCTCCATCTCGGTTTTGTATATAAACAGAGTCGGCACCATCTATTACGTGATAGTTGGTTACCAGGTAGCCATCATTGGTAATGGCAAAACCGGTACCTGTGTAGCGTGCCGCTAATACAGGTGCGCTGGTGTTAGCTGTTTTTATATTCTGGATCAACTGATTTTGCGAACGCTTGATATTTTCTATTTCGCGGCGTAAAACGTTGTATTGAGTTGCATTTCTTTTGTCGGGTCTATTGAAAGACCAATAAGTGGTAAATGAAGTAAGCAATGCTATACCTGCCGCTATACCTGCAGTGCGCAGATAATGTGTACGCAGTGGAATGCTGCGTGATGGTTTATTAGCAAGTTCCTGGTGCACGTCTTGCAATATGTTTCGGAACTGCTGTTGTTTGCCGCTGCCGTCCAGCGAACGTATCATATCGACACACTCATGAAACTCTGCTGCAAAAGCCGCATCTGTTTGCAGACGGCTTAGCAGTACAGTTCTTTCTGCATCAGGCATTTCGCCTGCTACATAAGCTTCTGCAAGGTTCCATATATAGCTATTATCAATAGACATAATTCTTTCCTTAATTATTTAGCCTGTACGCCGTAAAATAGTTTACGTAAACGTGCAAGGCATTTATACTTTTGGGTTTTTGCATTATCCGGGTTTGTGTACCCAAAATCTGCTGCTATTTCCTGCATGCTTTTATTATTATGATAAAAAGCCTTTAGCAGGGAACTGCATGGTTCACCCAATTGTTCTAAAGCATTGTTGAGTTGAACATAATGCGTCTCACGTTCATGGTGTGCATTAATATCGTCCTCATAAGCCCAGTCGCCTCCTTCATCTGTATTGTCAGGCAATGAAATCGGTTGATTACGTTGCTTTTCAATTTTTTTGTACCACAGATGTTTACTTACAGCAAAAAGATATGTACCTATTTTACATGTAAGCCTGAATTCATCAAGCTGGGATTTTTCAAAGAGCACTACCATAGCTTCCTGGAAAATATCGGCTGCGTCCGAAGCGGTACCACCATTCTTAATAAGCCAGCTATTAACAGTCTTATAATGTTGATTGTACACCTGTGCGGTAGCGGCCCTGTCACCCCTGGCAAGCTGTGCCAGTAAATGCTGTTCTGTATTTAGTGGGTTGCTATTCAATGATTAATCCAGTTTTTAGCAAAAAGTAACCCTCCAGAAAGGAAATTCTTTTTTTAATCTTATTTATGGTGTGTAATACCAAAGATAAGCATGAAAATGAAGGCTTTCACCCATTAAAACACTGCTTTAAAAAAAAATTATAAAACATGGGTTACCTTTTTCTGTTTAGGGTATAAATCTGTATTAAATCATTCTAAAAAATACAATAAGTCATGAAATTCGTAAAATTCGGAATCTTCGCTTTAGCAATGGGTATGTTTGTAGCTTCTTGCGGCAGCAACTCTTCTTCAACTACTACAACTGATTCTACTGCTACAGCTACTCCAGCTCCAGCTCCAGCTGACACAATGACTGCAACTCCTGCAGCTCCAGCAACTGCTGACACTACTAAAGGTGCTATGACAGCTGATACTTCTAAGAAAATGGAAACTAAAACAACTACAACAACTACTACTACTAAAACTAAATAAGTTTTATTAATAGTAATAATGAAAAGCCACCTGTTTCGCAGGTGGCTTTTTCGTGTGCCACCTGGTGTCTGGCAGGAAATTTATAAGCATAGTGCAAAAAGAACGCTATGAAACTTTTAAAACTGGCTATGCTGACAATGGTTATGGGATTTTTTGTCATTTCCTGTGGAAATAAAAATACCGGGAATACAACTGCTTCAGATTCAGCGATGAACGCGGTGACTGATACTCTGGCAAGCCCTGTTATACCTGATACAACCGAGCATCCGAGTGATGGTACCAATACTAATACTATGGATACAAGCATGCCCATGCATTAATAGCAGCAGGAAGCTAGGATAGGCCTGCTATCACCAGCACTATTTCCCCTTTTGGGGCATGTGCTTCGTAATGCTGTGCCAATGCTGCAAGGGTATCTTTGCGAGTTTCCTCAAACATTTTGGTGAGTTCGCGACAGACTGCGGCAGGGCGTTCGGGGCCGAATGCTACGGCCAGTTCATGCAATGTTTTTACCAGGCGGTGCGGGGATTCGTACAGAATGATGGTGCGTTCCTCAGTAGCCAGTTGCTTCAGCATTGTCTGCCGACCCTTTTTCAGTGGCAGAAAGCCTTCAAATACAAACCTGTTGGATGGTATGCCCGACTGTACCAATGCGGGTACAAAAGCTGTGGCACCCGGCAGGCATTCTACTGGTATATTGTTTTTAATGCATTCACGTACCAGCAAAAAGCCGGGATCAGAAATGCCGGGAGTGCCGGCATCAGTTATTAATGCGTAAGTTTTTCCAGCTTGTATTTGCTCAATAAGATAGCCTAATACCTTATGCTCATTGTGCTGATGATAGGGTGTGAGCGGCTTTTGGATATTGTAATGGCGCAAAAGTACTGAGCTGGTGCGGGTATCCTCACACAATATGCCATCAGCATTCTTTAGCACCTCTACCGCCCGGTAGGTGATATCTCCCAGATTGCCAATCGGTGATGGTATGAGGTAAAGGCGCAATGCTGCGGTAATTTATGGATGATGTAAATTATTAAGCTTCAGTAATAGTGAAATCGAAAGATTCCATTACCTGGTTTGCGAGCAGTTTTTTGCATGCATCCTGGGCCAATTGTTGTGCTTCTTCTTTACCTGCAGCTTCAAGGCTTAAAGTGATGTGCTTGCCTATGCGTACGTCCTGTACCTGGCTAAGACCCAGGTTGTGCAGGCTGTTATTTACTGCTTTGCCCTGAGGGTCAAGCAATTCTTTAAGCGGCATTATGTTGATATGTGCTATGTATTTCATTCTATATTTTTTCTGAGTTGTAATTAAATATTTGCTGTTTCTGCTGTTTCCGGTTGTTTGTAAACAAGCGATAATAATATGTACAGTATGAACGCCAGTGGTATAGCCGCTACCTTAAGAAAAGGTATAGCAACCAGTGTGCCTATAACTATAATAAGCTGTGGCCAAAGGTAGTTCAGTTTCCACTTTTCGGGCATGAGCTTGAAGAAGCGTATGTTGGACACCATAAGCCAGCAAAGGATGGCTATAATGAGGTAGATAGCCCATTTGCCTTGCAGCATAGCGCCTATACCCATGGGATTGAACCAATTGATCAATGGGAAAGAGGCTACCAGCAAACCTACGGCAGGTACAGGTAAACCTTTGAAAGACCATTTTTGCTCGGTGGCTGTGACATTGAACCTCGCCAGGCGTAAAGCTGCAAAGCAGGCTACAAGGAAAGCTGGTGTCATAGAGAGCATGGGGGTGTCTATGGCATTGGGCTGGCGCATGTAGGCACCCCAGAGCATTTTAAACAATATCATGGATGGGGCTACGCCAAATGAAACGAGGTCGGCCAGGGAATCGAGGTCTTTGCCGATGGGGGAAAATACCTTGAGTGCGCGGGCAGCGAAGCCATCGAGCAGATCGCAGAGGGCTGCGATACCTATGAATATGCCACCCCAGTATGCCTGCTCGGTGCCTATGACCCAGTACTGTGCGTCAGACGTGAGAAAAGGCTGCGAGTTAAGAATAAAGGCAATAGCTATGCAACCACAAAATAGGTTGGCAAGTGTGAGCAAATTTGGTAGGTGCTTCATCAGGGCTCAAAAGTAGCAATCTTGTTTGGAAGTAGAAAGTATGGAGTAAAAAGTAGAAAGTGCTGAGCAAAAAGTATAACAATGTTTTACAGGAAATTTCCGGTTTTTTCCGGTAGAGAAATTTGTAATAAGTGCTACAGGAAAGGATTTGAGTGCGTTTTTTCCGGTGAGCGGAAAATTTGCCGGTCGGAAGTTTATTGCGGATGGGGGGGGGTACAGATGTCAAAGAACCTTAATTAATTAGTCACTACGAATATTAGCAGATTAGCTAATATGGTGAGCATGCTACTGTCATGGCAAGTTACGGTTATGAAGGCGTGGTTCCCAAGAAAAGATATGCACATAGGGTATAGTTTAAATCCTTATCCTTGTTCTGGCGAAGAGTGCCGGTTTATTGTTTTTTATTAAATTACCTTATATGCATCTTAAAACCGGATAGAGGCCCTTAATGTCTGATGCTGAAAAGCTGCAGGTAAGAAGCTCTAATTAAAACTTATTATAGATATTGTAAAAATGCTAAACGCCGGAGTATTGCTCCGGCGTTTAGCATTAATAAGTTAAGTCTATTCTATTCAGGCACCACCAGGCGGAAGCCGTTGCCGTGGATGTTTACTATTTCCACACTGCTGTCTTCTTTGAGGTATTTGCGGAGCTTGGCTATATACACGTCCATGCTGCGGCCATTGAAGTAGGTATCGCTGCCCCATATGCGTTTGAGGGCTGCATCGCGAGGGAGAAGGTCATTCTTGTATTCGGCAAGCATGAGGAGCAGCTCATTTTCTTTAGGAGAAAGTGTTTGTGTAACACCATCATGCTCGAGTGAACGCAGCTTGCTATTGAAGTGATAGCTACCAATGTTGAACTCAACCTGCGAATGCTGTTTTTCCTGGAGCTCCTGGTTGCGCTTGAGCACTGCTTTTATCTTATGCAGTAATACTTCGCTGTCAAAAGGTTTTGTGATATAATCGTCAGCGCCTAATTTATAGCCGGTGAGTATATCGTCTTTCATGCCTTTGGCCGAAAGGAAGAAAAGGGGCACATCGGGGTCCACATTTCTTATTTCCTCTGCCAGTGTAAAGCCATCCATGTTAGGCATCATCACATCGAGCAAACAAATATCAAATTTTTCACGGCGAAAGGCTGCCAGCCCCAGAATACCATCTCTTGCCAGTTCTACTACGAAATCATTCAGCTCCAGGTAATTTTTCAGTACTTGCCCAAAGTTGTTGTCATCTTCTACAAGTAATATTTTGTGTTTTTCTTTTTCCATAGCTAAATTCTGTTGCATCAAAAGTAATGCCCGTAAATTACTAATTAAATATAATTGTTTGTTAATTAAAATCTGGGGCAGTTCATAGTGCGTACGCCGCGCTCGCCTGATCTGAGGTTGCTGTACAGACCCTGGTAAATGATGGAGAACTCCATAGCGCCGTAGCTGCCTGTAGCAGTCCTGATATCTGATATCGGAAAGTCGTAACTACCAACTACTTGCAGGCCATTCCATTCTACGCCAAAGGCCCCGATCAATGATTCGTTAAAGCGATTGAACACGCCTAATATGAGGCTGGTATTATTGTCTTTGGTGTTGCTTATTTGTGCTTTTAGCAAGGAGCCATACACCAGTTCGTAAGCGCCTGTTTGGGTAGTGTAATAAACAGAAGGGTTTAATGTCCACATTTCTGTGAGACGGAAAATACCATCGAGGTTTACAGTAGGGCGTATGCCTACTTTGTTGCTCATAGCGTAGAAGCTTTCCGTAGGCTGATTGATATTGGCAACGCCAACGCCCAGCTTTATATATGTAGCATCATTAGGGAAATAGGCATAGTTAAGCCCGGCGCCTATGGTGCTGAAATTTGTTTTGGCAAGATTGCCACTTTCGTTATTAGACAGTGTTTTGTTGAAGGTGAAACCGTCCCATTGAGAGTCGAATGAGAGTGCGCTGAGGTTAACACTGCGCTGTACTGCCCCGTAAGACAGGCCCGCAGATATCATACTGGTAGGCGTGATGCCTAAGTGATATGCCACAAAGCCTTCTATGCGCGTAAGGGCCAGGTTGCCATCGCCGGCCTTATCATTAAAAAAAGCACCGCCTATGCCCAGCCAGTTATTTCTTTCTTCATTGTGAAATAGTTTGAAATCGGCAAAGGCAGAAAATGTATTGTAAGGAACAGGAATAGTAGCCCACTGATTGCGATAATTGCCGCCAATGCGATAATCATTATCGGACATGAGCGCGGTATTGGCGGGATTTAGCAACATGGGTGCATTGTAGTACTGGGAGAAATGCATGCTTTGTGCATTAGCATTGTGCGCTAATGTGCCTACAAGCAGTGATGTTGCAATCGTTATTTTAAGAATAGTCTTTTTCATCTTAGCAGGATATAATAACAGGTTAGCGTAATAAGGTTACATTGCCTTTCTTTTCAAAAGTGGTTCCATCGATAAAGGTAACATTGAGTATAAATGCATAAGCATCCATAGGTTGCGCCTGGCCATTAAATGTGCCATCCCAGCCTTTATCCATGTCTGTTGTTTCAAAAACTTTTTCTCCCCAACGGTTAAATATTTTTACATCCATAGTTTGCACTGCTGCACCCCGAACAAATAGTATATCGTTCTTGCCATCGCCATTTGGACTAAATGCAGTAGGGATGTCAGCAAGTGGATGTACATCTGCAGATACCATTTTGCATGCAGTAGACGGGCAGTTAGAAGCATTCCTTGCTGTGAGGCATACTTTATAATCGCCTGTGCGTTTATAGAAATGGGAAGGGTTGACATCTGCAGTAGTTGCACCATCACCAAAATCCCAAAGATACCTGTCGGCATTTACTGATAGATTAGTAAATGTTGTAGGTACATTTGTTTGTGGCACAAGTGGGCTGAACGTAAAGTCTGCGACGGGTAAGCCGAGGACTTTAATTTGTTTAACTATTGTGTCGGCGCCATTACAGGATGTTGGGTTGCCGACAATATAAGTGATAGTATAGATACCCGTAGTGTCAAAAATATGCGTGGTCGGAGAAGTGCCGGAAGTGCCACCATCACCAAAGTCCCAATGATAAGTAGTGCCATTGGAAGAAGAATCAGTAAATGATGCTGCCGCGCCCTGGCAAACAGAGTCCGGACCATTAAATCCAGCCTTTACGAAAGAGCTATTGAGGCGTACAATACTCTTTACAGTATCAGGAGAATTACAAGCTGTAGTATCTATCATGACCAATGACACTGTATAAACACCGGGACCAGCATAGGTATGCGTAGGAGGTGTTGTGCCATTATAGGAATTTCCATCACCAAACAACCAAATGAATTTCGTGAAAGTAGAGGAGCCGGGTGTGGGACTATATACAGATGTGTTGGTAAATGATGCTACATAAGGGCCGCAACTGTCTTGCACAGCGGAAGTGAATGAGGGATGCTCGTATGTAGTATCTACGTAGATATTAAGATATGCAGTGTCGAGTACCTTGCATGCTTTGGGATTATTGATGACAAGGCGGACCCTAAATGTACCTGCTGATGTAAAGGTATGTGTTGGGAACTTTGCAGTATCTGTGCTGCCATCACCAAAATCCCATGCGAAAGTTTTAGCATTAATGGAGCTATCCAGGAATTTTACAGTAAAGGGAAGGCAACCCTTTGCATTAGGTGAAGCCTTTGCTTTAGCTACTACGTCGCCTAATTCAAAAGCTATCTTCAGTGCTATTTCATTACAGTTCGCACTCTTATTTGTGGTACTCCATGCACCCACAGTGGTTGGGAAGACCGATCGGCCCCCGCAACCGCCACATATGGCCTGGTATACAATACCATTTTTGTCAAAACGGCTGGTGCCACCATCTACGTGCTCACTGGCATCACTGGTAGCATCAACACCGCCCATAAAAGTGCCGTATAATAGCGAGGCAGCATTTCTGCCAAAAGCAATAAAGTAGAAATCTCTTCCGTCGGTGGTAGCTTGCGCGGCATCTGCTGTAACAGGCATATTTGTACATGTGCCAATCGAAGCAGGATAAGGAATAGTAGGATCAATTGATACCTTTCCTCCCCAGCCTGAAATGTATATATTGCCACATGTATCTACAAGAAAAGCAACTGGAGATATGTTAGTATGTGTAGAGTCACCGGATCCGTATACAGTTGAGAAAATAACACTGCTCAGATTGCTGTCCAGCGCCATTACAAACTGGGAAGAATGTGGATTGGAGTAAACAGTGCCAACTACCGGGAAATGACCGCCTATTGATTGGCCCATTACATAAACCTTATTATCAAAGTCGACCTGTATGCCATAGCATTGATCAGGGTCAGCAGTACCTATAAAAGTTCCTTTTTGTAAAGTGTAAGGAGCTGTATTGAGGAATTTTAAAATAAAGCCATCTATATTTCCCTGAAAGATAGTATGCAGCGTGCCTGTAGTAGATGGGAAATCGCTACTCATGGTACTACCTGAAACATATAAGTGCTGCTGATTAGTATCGAAAGCGAGTACGTACCCTGCATCATCGTTGCTACCGCCGATATATGTGCTCCAAAGCAGCGAGGTGAGATTGCTGTTAAATTTAAATACGACCCCATCCTGCTGTCCTGAATTGGTAGCTTTATAGGCTGAAGCTGTTGTAGGAAAATT
>Ga0070665_100005534_pt1 | contig 12992 bp, 10 predicted proteins | sample KBSS13metaG_FD_65862 | JGI IMG/M metagenome (GOLD analysis project Ga0070665, IMG submission 65862) | Switchgrass rhizosphere microbial communities from Kellogg Biological Station, Michigan, USA - KBS S1-3 metaG | ecosystem: Host-associated > Plants > Roots > Rhizosphere > Soil ... | reverse complement strand
TCGCCGGGTCGATACAGGCCGCGATCGCTCTGGATGAAGCCGCGCACGAGCTTGGCGCCGCCGCTGCGATCTTGGGGCAAGCCGAAGTTCCAGACCTGGATGCCGTTGGACCAGTTGCCGTCGACGACCGCGAGGTCGCCGGCCTTCTCGACGGTCGCGATCAGCCGCTGCGAGCGGATGTCGTCCCAGTCTTCTTCGTCGGGTTTCGGCACCACCTGCGGCACGAGCGTCGCGGTGCCGGGCAGGTGGAGCAGGCCGTCTGCATCGGTCGCGCCGGTGAACACCTGCTTGCCGGCCGGTGTGAACACCGCGACGTTCGCGTCGGCGACCGGGGCGCCGGTCGACAGCGACGTCACCCACAAGATGCCGGACGACGTGCCGGCCTCGATCATCACGCCGAGATCGGTGACGTTCGCGAGCACGCGGTTCTTGCGGCCCCACGCCCAGCCGCGGTTCGGATCGGGCACGACCTCGTTCGAGCTGATCTCCGCCAGATAAACGCCGCGCGCGCCGGGTGCCGTGCCGCACGTGCCGCCGAAGTCGAGCTCGCTCAAGAGCCACTTGTTGCGGCCGCTCGTGTGATGCGCCTGCGCCTTCGGCTTGACCTTGAGCGCGGCCCAGTCGATCGACTTGGCGTCGTCGTTGCCGCTCCACGGGTCGTAGTTCATGTCGGTGGTGAGCGTCTGGACCAAGCGGCTCGTCGGGATCGACGCGCACTGCACGTCGAACGTGCCGACGTTGCGCGACCACAGCGGATAGCCTTTCGCGCTCGCCTCGAGCGCGTAGATTCCGCGCTGCATCGACAGCCTCGGCTGCGCGTCGCCGGTGTGGAACTTCATCTGGTACGGCGCGGCGAGCTTCTGGCCGTACTTGTCGGCGAGCGCGCCGATCCGCACGACGTAGTCGGTCGTGACCTCGAGATCGGTGGTGACCTTGTACTCGGTGCCGTCGCTCGACAGCGTGCCGAGGGCGAGGCCGGGGATCTTCGGCGAGCTCGACAGCGCCTTGCGGATCGCGTCGAGCTCGACGGGCGTCGCGAAGTCGATCGCGATGTCGGCTTGATCGACCGACACGTCGTCGCCTTGCGGCTTGAAGCTGGTGACCGCGAGCAGCGGGCGCGCGTGGACGGCGAGCGCGTATGGCCGCTCGAGCGGCGCGTTGCCCCCGGCGCCGACGAGGCCGCTGCATTCGAGCGTGTAGGCAGCACCCGGCGCGAGCGTTTGCGCCGGCCGCAGCGCGAGGTTCGTCGACGCGTCGTCGCTCGTCGCGGCAAACGCGATCGCGCCGTGCTCTGCCGACAGCTTGCAGTGCGCGGCGGCATCGGCCGGACGCACCGGCTCGTTGAACGAGAGCGGCAGGTCGCCCTCGAGAGGCAGCGCGTTCGCGTCGATGCCCCACACGCCCTCGACCTCGAGCGGCCGGTGCACGAAGCTGAACGAGAACGCGCCGGCGCGGGCGGCGAGATCGCCGGAGAGCGCGACCTGGTAGCGCGTCGATGCGGCGAGCGGCGCGGTGGCCTCGACGATCAGCGTCTGGCGGTCCTGCCAGTAGCCCTTCCACGGAAACGCGGGCGCCACAGCAACCTCGGTCGGCAGCGCCGGCGTGCCGACGAGGTCGGCCGCCACGACCGGCTGGTCGAACCGCAGCTCGATCGGCTCGGCCTTCTCGATCGCGCGCTGCGGCCCATACGACATGACGCGGAGCGGGTGCTGCGACGGATGGCCACCACAGGCGGCCAGCACCAGTACGGACGAAAGGACGCGCGAGCGCATGCGCGCGAGCCTTTGCACCCGCGATGCCCGCGCGGACGCGTGACTTGCCGCCGGGTTAGCGCGTCGCGTGGGTACGCAGACACATGCGCGGACGCGGCAATAACCAACGTTCGCCGCACGTTAGATCGATCTTGGCCGTCGTGCGTGTACTGTCGAGGACGATGCGGCGCCTCGCGGTCATCTTCGCGTTCGCGACGCGCGTCGCGTGGGCTGGCTCGTCGCCGCCGTCGCCGCAGGCCGGCATGGTCGTCGCGAAGACCGACGCGCCGCTGCCGATGGTCGACAGCAAGCTCGACGTCGACGTGCGCGGCCCGGTCGCGACCGTGTCGGTCGCGCAGACGTTTCGCAACGACGACGGCGCGCCGACCGAGGCGACGTACATCTTCCCGCTGCCGCCCGACGCGGCAGTCACCGCGATGACGATCGAGACCGGCGCGCGCACGATCCACGCGGCGATCGAGCGTCGCGCGGCTGCGCAGGCGCGCTACGAGGACGCGATCGCGAAGGGCCTCGACGCCGGCATGCTCGAGCAGGAGCGGCCCGACGTGTTCACGCAAAGCGTCGCCGCGATCGCGCCGCACGCGACGGTGACCGTGCACCTGCGCTACGACACGGCCGCGCGCTACACCGACGGGACGTGGCAGCTCGTCGTGCCGCTCGTCGTCGCGCCGCGCTACGTGCCGGGCAGCGCGAGCGGGCGGCCGACCGTCGGCGCCGGCCATTCGCCCGATACCGATCGCGCGCCCGATGCATCGCGCGTGACGCCCGCGGCCTCGCCCGGTGCGGGCGGCGCGACCGAGCTCGCGATCGCGTTCGAGAGCGGCGTCGACGGCGTGTCGAGCCCGACGCACGACCTCGCGCGCAAGGGCGATCGCTACGTGCTCGCCGACGCGCACAGCGATCGCGACGCGGTGATCCGCTGGCGCGCGAAGCAGCCGGCTCAGGGCTGGGTGGAATCCGACGGTGCGGCGGCGATCGTCGTCGAGGCGCCACCGGTGCCGGCGAAGCGCTCGCCGCTGCGGGCGCTGCTCGTGTTCGGCAGCTCGGCCACGACAGCCGGCGACGGTGCGCTGATCGAGCACGGCCTCGAGGCCGCGATCGTCGACGCGCTCCAGCCCGGCGACCTCGCGGCGACCGAGCGCGGCGATTTCGGCACGCCGGCGCAGCTGCGCTCGATCGTCGAGCACACGGCGCCGCATCACCGCTTCGATCTGACCCGCGTGCTGACACGGCTGTCGCCCGCGCACGCGCCGATCGTGCTGGTCACCGACGGGCTCGTTGCCGACGACGCCGCGGCGATCGCCGCCGCACGCGCGCTCGGCGTGCCGGTCCACGTGATCGGCTTCGGGCCCGCGCCCAACCGCAGCTTGCTCGCGGCGATCGCGGCGCAGACCGGCGGCACGCTGCGCGTCGCGATCGTCGGCGACGATCTGCGCGCGATCGCGAGGGGCGTGCTCGCCGACGTCGCCACGCCGCCCGCGCCGTTCGCGGTGACGTGGGGCACGCTCGCCGCGAGCAGCATCGTGCCCGCGCTCCAGCCGCGGCTCGGCGCCGGCCAGGCCGCCGTGGTGTTCGCGCGGGTCGCCGCGCCGAAAGCCGCCAACGCGCGCGCGGCGGGCACCGTGATCACGCTCGCGTCGATCGCGTCGGCGCCGGCGCCGGCGGGCGCGACCACGCCGAACGGTCCGATCGCGCGGATGTGGGCGCGGCTCGAGCTCGACGAGCTCGTCGCGGCCGGCAACGCGAAGGCGATCGCCGATCACGCGCTCGCCAACGGGCTCGTGTCGCCCGAGACGTCGATGGTCGCGATCGGCAGCGAGGTCACGACCTCCGGCGGTGTGCGCCACACGCGCGCGGTGCCGGTCTCGCTTCCGGCCGGCATGCGCTGGCAGGAGATCGAGCGCGAGACCACCGCGACCTTCGACGACGAGTCCGCGAAGAAGCGCAAGGTCGAGGACACCAAGCCGCGCGCCGACAAGAACCGAGAAGAAGACGGCGAGTCCGACGAAGGCGGCGACGAAGATGCCGACGAGCGGTCCGTGCGCCATCATCACGCGGGCAAGGCGGCACCACCGCCACCGGCCGCCGCGGCAGCACCGCCCGCAGAGAGCGGCGCGAAGACCGAGACGCTCGACGTGTTCGAGAACGCGCCCGACGAGGCCGAAACGGTGACGACGACCGGAGCGATCAGCTCGCGGCGGACGTTGCGGCTCGCGGCAGCGCTCGGCGGCGGGCTCGCGTACGCGCAGGGCACCGCGGCCGGCATCGGCGCGCTCACCGTACGCGCCGACCTCGGGACGACGCTGCGCGGCGGCGTCGAGGGCTCGCTGTGGCTCGGCAACGGCTTCCACGCGCAGGGCGAGGTCGGCGTCTATGCGGGCTATCGCGTCAACGCGTTCGAGCTCGACCTCGGGCCCGCGTTGCATGTCGGCGACGGCATCGGCCCGGCGCTCGCGGCTGCGGTGCGGTTCTACGCGGCGCACCACCTCGACATCTACCTGCGCGAGGACGCCGGCCTCCTGTTCGACGCCGGCACGCAATTCGAGCAGTCCACGACGTCGGCCGGGCTCGAGCTCAGCTGGTAGCATTCGCCATGCGCCACATCCGGCTCGTCGTCGAATACGACGGCACCGGCCTGCACGGCTGGCAGCGTCAGGCGAACGGCGCGACGGTGCAGCAGCATCTCGAAGAGGCGCTCGCGAAGCTGCTCTCGCACGAGACGCAGGTCACCGGCGCGTCGCGGACCGATGCCGGCGTGCACGCGCGCGGGCAGGTCGCGAGCTTTCGTACCGAGCGGCCCATTCCGCTGCACGGGATCCGACGCGGGCTCAACAGCATGTTGCCGCCGCAGATCGGCGTGCGCGAGGCAGTCGAAGTCTCCGAGAGCTTTCACCCGCGGTTCTCCGCGCTCGGCAAGCACTACCGCTACACGCTGCTCACGCGCGCCGATCGCTCGCCGCGCTGGCGCGATCGCGCGTGGCACCATCCCGAGACGCTCTCGCTCGATGCGATGCGCGAGGGCGCTGCCGCGCTGATCGGCGAGCACGACTTTGCCGCATTTCGCGCGGCCGGCTGCACCGCGCGCACGACGATGCGCCGCGTCGATTCGATCGAGATCACGGCGGTTTCCGAGCGCGTGGTGATCGACGTTCGCGGCAACGCGTTCCTGCGAAACATGGTGAGAATCATCGTCGGAACGCTGAGTGAGGTCGGGACTGGGCGCCGCCCCCCGGCTCAAGTCGCCGAGATCCTTGCGCTACGCGACCGAACCAAAGGTGGCATCACCGCGCCAGCTCACGGGCTGGAGCTCATGGCCGTGGACTATCCCCCGACCGTGTAAGCTTTGGCGGCGCCTAGCGTTGATCCGAGGATCTGTCAGTGGCCGCTGAACCCGCCGACGCCGTCGAGCTCGAAGAAGAGCAACGCCTGGTCGAGGCGGCCCAAGCGGGCAACCTCGACGCCATGCGCCCGCTCCTCGATCGATACGCTCAACCGCTGTACGGCACGGTGATCCTGCCGCGCCTCGGCGACGCCGCGTCTGCCGAAGACGTGCTGCGCGACACGCTCGCGACCGCTGTCGAAAAAATCGGCCGGTTCACGTGGCAGGGCAAGTCGATCTATCCGTGGCTGCGCCAGATCGCGATCAACAAGGTCTACGACGTCCATCGCCAGTCGAAGCGCTCGCGCCGGCTCGCCGATGCGATGGCCAACGAGGTCCCGGTCGAGACCGACCCCGAGTCGCACGCCGACGCGCAGCTCATCGCCGATCAAGAGCGTCGCGCGCATCGCGAGCGCATCGACGAGACGCTCGATCAGCTCGCCGATCGCTATCGCCGCGCGATCGAGCTGCGCCTCGTTCAGGAATTGCCGCGCGAGGTCTGCGCGCGCCGCATGAACGTCGCGATCGGGACGTTCGACGTGCTCTTGTTCCGCGCCGTGCGCGCGTTTCGCAAACAGTTCGGAGACGACGATGCCTAAGCCAACCGATGACGAACGCGACGACCTGTTGGCCGGCCCGGTTCCGAACCCCGACGACGAGCCGACGGCCGCCGAGCGCGCGCACGCCAAGACGTTCGCCGAGCTCGTCGACAAGACGCTGTCGGGTCGCACGCCGCCGGCGATGACCACCGACGATCGCGCGTTGATCGAGGTCGCGACCGTGATCCGCGCGGCCAGCGGCAACGTCGAGCTCGCGCAGCCGCGGCGCCGCGCGCTGATCGAAGATGCGCTGCGCCAGGCCGTCGGCGCGCGCGCGTTCGGCACGAGCGGCACCATGACTGCGGTGCGCGGCATTCGCTCGCTGCGCCGGGCATGGGCGCCGTGGTCGGTCGCGGGCGCGAGCCTCGCGGTCGCGGCGGCAGCTGTCGTGCTGTGGCTGCGCACGCCGCCACCGCGCGTGATCGTCGAGCCGACGGGCGTGGCCACGTTGCCCGAGACCGAGCGGTCGCGGCCGGCGGATGCCGTCGTCGGACCGATCGCGCACGAGCGTGCGGGCGATGCCGCCACGCGGATCGACGCGATCTTTGCGGACCGGCTCGACGGCTATCGCGAGCTTCGCTTCGGGAGGACGCCATGAAGCACGTCATCTGGTTGCTCGCGGTGGTCGCGTGTAGCTGCACGTCGCGGTCGTCGTCGTCGCCGCCGCCAGCGCCGTCACGCGCGGACGTCACGCGCACGGCCGAGCCGAGCGACGTGATCGACGAGAAGCTCATGCTCGCGCTCTCGCAGGCCAAGAACCTCCACCACAAGGCGAAGGTCTACACGAGCGACGGCAACGTCGCCGCGGCGATCGCCTCGGTGCGCGAGATCCTGTCGCTGCACTTCCCGCCGAACGCGCCCGAGGCCGAGGACGTGCGCAACGATGCGCGCGCGCTGCTCGCGCGGTTGCTCGTGGGGCAGGACCAGCTCGACGAGGCGATGAACGTGATCACCGAGGGCCTCGCGCAAAGCCAGCGCGAGAGCTTCTTCGTCGCGAACCTCTACACCGTGAAGGGCGAGATCCTCGAGGCACGGGCGACCGCGCTCGACGTCGATCCGGCCAACAAGCCGAAGGTCGTCGAGCTGCGCCACGCCGCGATCGACGCGTACGACGCGTCGAACAAGATCGACAAGAAGCTGCAGGATCAGCTGTCGGGGACACCGTGAAGGCCGCGCTCGCCGGCCTCGCGCTCGGCGCGACGCTGGGCTGCTTCATCGCATGCGGCGGCCAGCAGCATCCCGACGACATGTCGAAGCGCAACGAGATCACGGTGCTGTGGACGCAGATCCGCGACTGGCGGCGCGAGGCGCGCATGGATCTCGATCCGAGCGCGCAGACCGTGTTCCAGCTGAAGCTCCGCACCGTGAAGGACGCCCAGAACGTGTGCACGGCGCATCACAAGGTCCCGCCGGCATGCGACGACGTTTGTAATCTCGCCGACGCGATCTGCGACAACGCCGAAGCGATCTGCACGATCGCCGACGAGCTCGGCAAGGACGACTCCTACGCGCAAGACAAGTGCTCGAGCGCGAAGGGCTCGTGCCGCGAGGGCAAGCAGAAGTGCTGCGGCTGTAGCAGCACGGGCCAAGCGGTGGAGCAGTGACGGGCGCGCGCGACCAAGGTCGCCCGCGCCCATCATCGGTTCCGACCTCGGGTGGTGGCCGGCTCGCGGCCGCGGCCTGTATCGCGTTCGCGGTCGCCTGCGGAGCCGTGGAGCGACCGGCCACGTCCCCGGCCACGACCCAGACGATGCCCGGCTCGGATCACGACGAGATCCAGCGGCTGTCCAACGAGATCGAGGCGAAGCGCGCCGAGCTCGGTCTGCCGGTCCAGGCGACGCCGATGGCGACTGCTCCCGAAGCGCCTCAGGCAGCGTGCACGCGGTCGCCATCCGAGACCTGCACCCAGACCTGCACGCTGAGTGATGCAATCTGCAGCAACGCCTCGAAGATCTGCGACCTGGCCAGCAAGCTAAGCAACGACGCCTGGGCGACACAAAAGTGCACAGACGCCAGGGACACGTGTACCGCCGCAACAAAACGCTGCTGCGACTGCAGCTAACCGTTTGATCTCGATGGGCCCGGGCTGCCAGTGGGTGGATTCACCGGGAGGCCCTACATAAATATCCATCGAGGCCGAACGTAGGGGGGTATAAGGCGGTGCCCATGTCTCGAGATTGTTCCACGTGTGGGCGGCGGCGGGTGCTGATTGTCGACGATGACGCTCTACAGCTTCGTGCCGCGTGGCGAGCTGCGCGACGCGATCCGGATCTCGATCTCAGCGTTGCGACCAACGCGATCGACGCGCTCCTGAGCATCGGCACACAGAAGCCCGACATCGTCGTGCTCGATCTGTTCATGCCCGGGCTCGACGGCATCGAGGCATGCCGGCGGATCAAGGAGAACAACGAGACCAAAGACATCAAGGTCGTGCTCGCGAGCGCGATGTTCGATGACGATCTGATCGCAGCCGCGCGCGACGCGGGTGCATCGCTCGCGGTCGACAAGCCCGTCGACCTCGCAGAAGTTCTCGCGACGCTCCAGCCGCCCGCGCCGCCGCCGGTGGTTCCCGAGCCGGTCGCGCCGCCGTCGCGCGGTGCCGACGTGCTCGTGCAGATGCTCGCGGAAGCGGGCGTCGACGTGGTGTTCGGCTTGCCCGGCGGAGCGATCTCGCCGGTGCACGACGCGCTGATGGACAGCTCGATCCGCGTGATCACCACGCGGCACGAAAGCGGCGCGATGTTCGCGGCCGCCGGCTACGCGCACGCGACCGGCAAGCTCGCCGTCGTCGCGGTGACGTCGGGCCCCGGCGCGCTCAACGCCATGACCGGCCTCGCGTCGGCATGGTGCGATGGCTTGCCGGTGCTCCTGCTCGTCGGCGAAGTCCCGCGCGCGGCACACGGCAAGGGCGTGCTTCAGGACGGCTCGGCGCACGGGCTCCAGCTCGTCGAGATGGCTCGCCACGTGACGAAGCTCGCCGCCGAGGTGCCGCGGGCCAGCGCGCTGCCGCACCTATTGCGCCGCGCGATCGCGACAGCGCTGTCGGGCAAGAAGGGCCCGGTGATGCTGACGCTGCCGATCGACGTGACGACCGCGCAGGTCGCGGCGCCGCGCGTCGGCGGTGCGGTGACGGTCGGTCAGACGATCACGCCCGACATCCTCGACGAGCTCGCCGTGCTGCTGCGCGACGCGCAGCGCCCGCTCATCCTCGCGGGCAGCGGCGTGCGCGGCGGCGGTGCCCCCGAGCGGCTGCGTGCGGTCGCCGAGCGGCTGCGCTGCCCGGTCGCGACCACGCCGAAGGGCAAGGGCGTGTTCCCCGAGAACCACGCGCTCGCGCTGGGCGTGCTCGGCATGGGCGGTCACCAGTCGGCGCGCGACTACTTGAACAGCGGCGTCGACGTCGTGCTCGCGATCGGCACGAGCCTTGGCGACATGGCGACCGACGGCTTCGCGCGCGAGCTCCAGGCATCGCGGGCGCTCATCCACGTCGACATCGACGCGCGCCAGATCGGCAAGAGCTACGAGCCGACCCATGCGATCGTCGCGTCGGCGGCCGAGCTCCTCGGCGGGCTCGCCGAGCGCATCGACGAAGTCGGCCCGAGCGCGCTGTTGCGCGAGGTGATCGGCGGCGTCGAGCGTCAGGTGCTGACGTCGTCGGAGAAGCTCGATCGCATCGCGTCGCACGACGCGATCCGCGAGATCCAGGCCTCGCTGCCGAGCGACACGATCTTCACGATCGACTCGGGCACGCACTTCTTGTTCGCGGTGCAGTACCTCGAGACCGTACATCCCGATTCGTTCATCGTGATGACCGGCCTCGGCTCGATGGGCCAGTCGATCGGCGCGGCGATCGGCGCACAGCTCGCGAACCCCGGACGCAGCGTCGCGGCGATCTGCGGCGACGGCTGCTTCGCGATGAACGCGTTCGAGATCGCGACCGCGGTCGCCGAGGGGCTGCCGCTGCGCGTCTTCGTGTTCAACGACGGCCGCCTCGGCATGGTCGAGCACGGTCACGCGCACGTGTACGGGCGCCGGCCGGACTATCCGACGGCGCTCGACGTCGTCACGCTCGCGAAGGGCCTCGGCGCCACCGCGGTGCGGATCGACGGCACGCGCCAGCTCGACCAGCACGTCGAGCTGCTGCGCACGACGCCGGGCCCGGTCGTGATCGAGGTCATGATCGACCACGCGGTCGTGATGGCGTCGAAGGATCGCGTCGCCGCGATGCAGCCGAAGGGCGAGCAGCTGCCCGTCGTGGTGCCGCCTGCGCCCGAGCCGGTGCGCCACTTGCGCCTCGTGAATTGACTGTCCGTGGTTCCACGGTCCGAGGCACCCCTACATAAATCCCGCGCCGCGCCGATGTGAGGCGGTATAAGCGCGCGGTGCGCGAGGTAGACGATGAGCCAGACGATGAACACTGCGGAGCGCACGACGGTGACTAGCTCGCCGGTGCCGGGACCGATGGCCCTGCCGTTGATCGGAGGCCTGCTCCAGTTGCGCGGCGATCCACTCGCACGCGTCGTCGAGCTGCGCGCTCGGCACGGCGGCTTCATGAAGCTCGGTCCGCTCGGCCGCCGGGACCTTTTCCTGGTCACGGAGCCGACGGCGATCCGCCACGTGCTCTCCGAGAATCACAAGAACTACCGCAAGGGTCAGAACGCGAAGGCGCTCGCGCCGATCCTCGGCAGCGGTTCGCTGCTGCTCGAAGGCGAGCAGTGGCGGCGCCGTCGCCGGCTGATCCAGCCCGCGTTTCACAAGCAACACGTCGCGGCGCTCGGCAACGCGTTCGTCGACGAGACCGACGCGATGCTCGAGCGCTGGCGCGCCAAGTCGGGTTCGGCGCTCGATGCACGCCTCGAGATGCTCGGCCTCACGATGCGGCTCACGCTGCGCAACATGTTTCGCGCGACGCCATCGACGCTCGAGCCGCTGATCGCGGCGTGGAACACGCTGTACGAGGAGCTGACCGCGTCGCGCCGGCTCGCGCGCCTGCCGAGCTGGGTGCCGACGAAGCAGCGCGCGCGCGTGCAAGCGTCGCTCGCGACGATCGATCGCATCCTCGCCGAGCTGATCGCGGAGCGCACGCGCACCGACGACGGCAGCTTGCTCGCGACGCTGATCCGCGCGCGCGGCGAGAACGACGAGCCCTCGCTGACCGGGCGCGAGCTCCGCGACGAGGTGATGACGATCTTCGTCGGCGGCTACGAGACCAGCTCGAACGCGCTCGCGTTCACGGTCGCGCTGCTCGCCGCGCACGCCGACATCGCCGCGCGCTATCGCGCCGAGGTCGATCGCGTGCTCGGCGGTCGGATCCCGACCGCGGCGGATCTCGAAGCGTTGCCGCTCGGCCGCGCGATCCTCCAGGAAGCGATGCGGATGTTCCCGCCGTCGTGGATGATCACGCGCGAGGCGATCGCCGACGACGTGGTCGCCGGATTTGCCGTCCCGGCGGGCTCGCAACTGCTCATCAGCTCGTACGGCGTGCATCACGCGCCGGAGCTGTGGTCGGAGCCGCGGCGGTTCGACCCGGATCGGTTCCTCGCCGACGCGCAGCCGCCGAAGTTCTCGTTCATGCCGTTCGGCGGCGGTCCGCGCGTGTGTCTCGGCGAGCAGTACGCGATGACCGAGATGCAGCTCGCGCTCGCGCGGCTCGCCCAGCGCGTGACGCTGCGCCCGGCAGGCTCGGGCCGCATCGAGGCCGAGGCACACATCGGTCTGCGCCCGCGCAACCCACTGCGAGTCATCCCCGAGTGGCGGGATTCAACCAAGGAAGCACCATGAAGTCTGTCGGAATTCTCGGCCTCGGCACGTATCTCCCGCCCACCGTTCGCACCAATGACTGGTGGTCGGCCGACGTGAAAGCCGGATGGAGCGAGCGCATGGCCGCTCGCCTCACGAAGAGCGATCCGTCCGACGATGCGACGGCCACCGCCGGCGTGCGGTTGACCATCGAAGCGATGACGAAGTACGCGCAGGATCCGTTCCGCGGCGCCGTCCAGCGCCACGTCATGGGCGACGACATGACCGTCCCGCAGATGGAAGCGAACGCCGCGCAGGACGCGATGGCGCGCGCAGGCGTGCGGCCGGATCAGATCGACGTGATCCTCACGCAGACGCCGTCGCCGGAGCACCTGTTCGTCAACAGCGCGTGCACGACGCACGAGCTGCTCGGGCTGCCGCGCCGCTGCCTCTCGCTCGGCACCGAGGGCGCCTGCAACGCGTTCGCGATGCACGCGACGCTCGCGCAGGCGTTGATCGCGAGCGGTCAGGCGCGCCACGTGCTGTCGATCCACTCGTGCGCGATGACGCGCATGATGCGGCGGACCGAGCCCGACTCGGCGTGGTGGGGCGATGGCGCCGCGGCCGCCGTGTTCGGTCCCGTCGCCGACGGCAAGGGCTTGCTCGCGAGCGAGCACTACAGCGACGGCCGCAGCTGCGACGCGCTCGTGCTCGGCGTCGCCAACAAGCGGTGGTGGGAAGACGGCTCGATCACGCTCCAGTCGGTCGATCGCAAGCACACGCGCTCGATGGTGCTGAGCCTCGTCGATCGCGCGCGCGACACGATCGTCTCGACGCTCGCACAAGCCGGCAAGGCGCCGGCCGACGTCGATTTCTACGCGGCCCACCAGGGCATGGTGTGGCTCACCGACGTGACCGCGGCCCACAGCGGCCTGGGGCACGCGAAGACGGTGAAGACGTTCGCCAGCTGCGGCAACCTCAACAGCGCGAACATTCCGCTGATCCTCGCGATCGGCGAGCGCGAAGGGCTCATCCGCGACGGATCGATCGTCTCGACGTTCAGCGGCGGCGTCGGTGAGACGTGGTCGAGCTTGTGTCTGCGGTGGGGACGATGAGCCTGGATGCGGGCACCATCGATCTAGCCGACCCCGACACGTACACCAACGGCATCCCGCACGACGCGTTTCGCGAGCTTCGCGCCCGCGAACCGGTGTCGTGGCGCACCGAGCGAAACGGGCGCGGGTTCTGGGCGGTGACGCGCTATCGCGACGTCGTCCACGTGCTGCGCAACCCGGAGCAGTTCTCGTCCGCGCGCGGCGGCATCTTGCTCGAGGATCCGCCGCCGCAGTTCCTCGCGCGCCTGCGCCTCAGCATGGCGAACTCGGATCCGCCGAACCACACGGCGCTGCGCCGGATGGTGAACAAGGCGCTCAACCCGCGCCGGATCGCCAAGCTCGAGACCTACGTCGCCGAGCACGCGCGCGAGCTGATCGCGCAATTTCG
>Ga0070665_100005533_pt1 | contig 12992 bp, 9 predicted proteins | sample KBSS13metaG_FD_65862 | JGI IMG/M metagenome (GOLD analysis project Ga0070665, IMG submission 65862) | Switchgrass rhizosphere microbial communities from Kellogg Biological Station, Michigan, USA - KBS S1-3 metaG | ecosystem: Host-associated > Plants > Roots > Rhizosphere > Soil ... | reverse complement strand
ATTCGGCACGTATTTCTAATGACAGGCGCCGTGCCCAACACGGAGTGGTTGCAGGGCTGCGTCGCGCTGGATGACAAGGGCTTTGTGAGGACCGGCCCGGATCTGCACGTCGAGGATGGAGTACCTGACGGGTGGCCTTTGTCGCGTCCACCGCTGCACCTTGAAACAACAATTCCGGGAATCTTTGCCGTGGGCGATGTACGCTGCGGCAGCGCCAAGCGAGTCGCGGCCGCCGTTGGCGAGGGCTCGGTCTGTGTGCAGTTGATCCACCGAATTCTCAGCCAGTAACCGGATTCCGCGATGAGTTCTGCAGGCTTCGCCCATCACGGCGGGCGGCTCGGGGCCGCCCGCGCCGCGTACACCCACGCTCCACAACCCTGGATCGATCTGTCGACGGGTATCAATCCCAAGGCATATCCAGCGCCGCGGGCACGTGGCGTGACACTCAATCGGCTGCCTGATACCGGCGAGCTGAGCCGCCTCGAGGTGGTGGCGGCGGCGGCCTTTGATGTTAATGATCCGCGGCGTGTAGTTGCAACGGGAGGTACGGAGCCGGCGTTGCGAATGTTGCCGTATATCCTGGGGCAAAGGGCCGGGGTCATCGCCGAGGCGATCATTGCCGGACCGACCTATGGGTCGCATGCCGACGGGTGGGAGCGTGCCGGGGTGCGTTCGCGGGTGGTGCCGGACTCGCAGCTGGAGGATTCGATTGTAGATCGGGCGGCACTGGTCGTGGTCAACCCGAATAATCCCGATGGACGTATTGTCAGCCGTGACCGGCTGCTGCATCTGCACGACGTGGTGGGCACGCGCGGCGGTGTGTTGGTTGTCGACGAAGCCTTCGCCGAAGTGACTCCGGAATCGAGTGTTGCTGACATCGCCGGCAGCGGCGCGGCGCAACACCTGGTTGTGCTTCGTTCGTTCGGGAAGTTCTATGGGCTTGCGGGACTGCGCTTGGGGTTTGTTGTAGGGGCCCCGGAGCTGATGGCCCGCATTCGCAGTGTGATTGGCGATTGGCCGGTTTCGGTTGATGCATTGGCAGCGGGGTTGGCCGCTTATGCGGACCGCGAATGGGCGCAGCGGACACGTCTGCAACTGGCCCGATCCGCCCGCCGCCTGGATGGGGTGCTCAGCAGGTATGGCTTTGAGGTTGTGGGGGGGACATCGTTGTATCGGCTTGTGCGGGCGGACGATGCGCCTGTGCGATTTGAGCGGCTTGCAGCCGCTGGAATTTTGACGCGACCTTTTCAGCATGACAGTTGTCTGTTGCGGTTCGGCTTGCCGGGTACGCCCGATGCATGGCGTCGGTTGATCGACGTGCTTCGGGCAGCGTGAGGCGTCGTGGTTGAACCGTGGGTTGTGCTCGCATCCCTTGCGCTCGAAGCGGCGATTGGTTACCCGGCGGCGCTCCATTTGCGCATTCCGCATCCGGTTGTGTGGGCTGGGAATGCCATCAGCGCTTTCGAGCGGGCCTGGAACAAGCCGGCGTATTCGTTTCGCCGGCGGCGGATGTTGGGATTTGTGGCGGTGGTGCTCGTGGGTGGGGCGGCGGTTCTCCTGGGGTTGGGGGTGCAGTGGATTGTTGACCGCCTGGCGCAGGCGATTGTCTGGAGTGCTGGCGGTGGTGCGGCTGGCGCGGCGAGTGCGGCTGGGGCGGTGGGTGCGGCTGGCATCGGTGGCGCATCCAGCCTTGCTTGCGTAGTGCATCTCGCCGCAATGGCGGTCATCGCCCTCGTGGGTACGGTTGGCCTGGCGCAGCGTAGCCTGTTTGAGCATGTCAACAACGTGCTCGCCTCGCTGCGCGCCGGCGACTTGCCGGCATCACGGGAGCGGGTGTCGCTCATTGTCGGCCGCGACACGCGCCAGCTCGATGCGGCGGGTGTCTCGGCTGCGGCACTTGAGAGCCTTGCGGAAAGCTTCAATGATGGCATCGTGGCACCCGCATTCTGGTTCTTGATCGGGGGGCTTCCCGGGTTGTTCGCGTACAAAGTCATCAATACCGCTGACAGTCTCATCGGGCATAAAGAAGAGCGTTGGCGCGCGTTCGGCTGGACTGCGGCCCGAGTTGATGACGTTGTAAATCTCGTGCCTGCACGGATTGCCGGTATGCTGTTGGTCCTGGCAGGTTTCCGCGGTTTTGGGGTGATGTTGAGCGATGCCGCCAAACACGCTTCCCCAAACGCCGGGTGGCCGGAAGCGGCGATGGCTGGCGCGCTTCGTGTCAGGCTCGGAGGCCCGGCAACATACGATGGCGTCCTCCACGAGCGGCCCGTGTTCGGGACGGGGCCCGCTCCGGGGGTCGCAGAGCTCCAGCGAGGGTTGAGACTCTACGTAATTGCCTGCGGGGTGATGTGGCTGGCGATTGCGGGCGTTGGGGCCGCGGGTGCTCTATGCCCGCATTGATGATCCAGGGTTGCGGCTCCGATGTCGGCAAATCCGTGCTGGTTGCCGGCTTGTGTAGGTTGTTCAGCCGTCGGGGCATTGTCGTGCGGCCGTTCAAGTCCCAGAACATGTCGAACAACGCTGCCGTGACATCAGGCGGTGGCGAGATCGGGCGTGCGCAGGCGCTCCAAGCGCAGGCGTGCTACACGAAACCCACGGTTGACATGAACCCTGTGCTGCTGAAGCCTCAGAGTGAATTGGGCGCGCAGCTCATCGTGCGTGGCAAGATGGTTGGTACGCTCGACGCAAGCGCGCACGGACGGGACAAGCGCGCTTTGCTTGATGTTGCAATTGAGAGCTATCAGCGCCTCGCGCAGGAGGCCCGGTTGATGATAGTGGAGGGTGCCGGAAGCCCTGCCGAAACGAATCTGCGCAAAAATGACATCGCGAATATGGGATTGGCTCAGGCGTTGGAGTTGCCCGTCGTGTTGGTTGGCGACATCAATCGTGGACATGTCATTGCGTCTCTCGCCGGGGCGCACCTGGTGTTGGACGCCGCCGATCGCGCGCTGATCAGAGGTTTTATCGTCAATAAATTTCGCGGCAATCCGCAGCTGTTCGAAGACGGCGTGCGCCGTATCACAGCGCACACGGGTTGGCCCTCGATCGGTGTCGTTCCCTGGCTGAAGGCGGCGAGCAGGTTGCCGTCGGAGGATGGGATGCCGTTGGAGGGCCGACATGCATCGCAGTCGCCGCATTCGCGTGTGAAGATAGCGGTGCCGCAACTCTCGCGGATCGCGAACTTCGACGACTTTGATCCTTTGCGGGAGGAGCCGGATGTCGAATTGGTGTTCGTTCCCCCTGGCCAACCACTTCCGGTCGATGCGGCGCTGATTTTGATTCCAGGTACCAAGGCGACGATCGCTGACATGGAGTTCATGCGTAGCCAGGGATGGGACATAGACGTGCTGTCGCATGTGCGGCACGGCGGACGTGTACTCGGCGTCTGTGGTGGATACCAGATGCTCGGCAACACGATAAGTGATCCCGACGGCATCGAGGGCGCGCCGCGCACAGTGCGGGGTTTGGGGTTGCTCGATGTGGATACAGTGATGAGGGGTGACAAAACGCTGCGGGAGGTATCGGGGGTGTTGTTAGGGGCGCATCTGCGCGGTGGTGCGCAGGGCACGGGTGCCAGTACCGCGGGCGTGGATGTTGGCGCCGCGAGTGTGGGTGCTGACTCGGGCGTGGGTGCTGACTCGGGCGTGGGTGCTGACGCGGGTGCCGCGGCTGTGGCCGGTGGCGTCGGCACCGTACCCTTCGCGGGTTACGAAATGCACATCGGGTCCACCAACGGTCGGGATGTCGCGCACCCGTTTCTCCGGTTTAGCGACGGCTCGACTGACGGTGCCATATCAGCGGATGGTCGCGTCGCCGGGTGCTACGTACACGGATTGTTTGGCGTGACGGCCGCTCGTGCGGCGCTTGTGTCACAAATTGGCGCCATGTCCAGCAATGATGACCATACGGCTCGGGTCGACGCTGCACTCGATGAAATCGCGGGCGTGTTGGAAAGCTGCCTGGATATCCGCGCGCTTGCTGCTATTGCGGGACTTTGAAATTGGAGCATGAACGCCTGCGAATGTGGATAATGCGCTCGTGTCGCTCTTGTTTCCGCGCACGTTGAGAAGGCGGCTGCATGAGCACCGGAAATGGGCTTCATCATGTCAAGCGCACAGGTTGAGTCGGTTCAATTGGCGGATTCAGCAAGTGTTTCGCCCTCAACTGCGAGTGCATGGCTCACTCCGCTCGAACTGATGTTGCTGGGCGCGATCTGGGGGGCCTCTTTCCTCTTCATGCGTGTGGCTGCCCACGACTTCGGCGCTTTCGGCATCGTCGAGGTGCGACTGTCCCTGGGCGCATTGATTTTGCTCCCGTTGCTGTGGCGAGCCCGAGCACAGTTCAACCTGCGCCTTTGGGTACGGCTTGCGGGTATCTCTGCGATCAACTCTGCAATCCCGTTTGTCCTGTTTGCATGGGCTGCCCAACGTGCTCCGGCAGGCATTGGCGCAATTGCCAATGCGACGGCGGTGATGTTCACGGCGCTTGTCGCGCTCGTTTTCTACGGGGAGCCCATTAGCGCGCGGCGGACTGTAGGGCTCATTGCGGGATTCGTGGGCGTCACGGTTCTTGCGAGCGGAAAGATGGGCGGCATCAGCGTCTGGCCAGCGGCGCTTGCGGGAACTGGCGCTTCCCTCTTGTACGGATTTGGCGCGAATCTGATTCGTCGCCAGTTAGTAGGTTTGCCACCTGGGGCAGTGGCCGCGGCAACTCTGCTGTGCGCGGCCCTGTTCACTTCGCCGTTGGCATTTGCGTCGTGGCCTTCTACGCCTATTCCCGCGCTCTCCTGGCTATGTGCGGTTCTGCTGGGGGTCATGTGCACCGGAATCGCATTCGCTATCTATTACCGGCTGATCAACCGCATCGGAGCCCCGCGCGCTTCTACGGTGACTTACCTTGTGCCGCTGTTCGGCGTGCTGTGGGCATGGCTTGCCCTCGGTGAGCCGGTCACGGTGACCATGGCTGTCGCCGGCGCATTGATCCTGGGTGGCGTAGCTCTGAATCAGCAGTGGGGTACCCCGCGCAGGTAACGGGGTCCGCTACGAGCGGGGCCTTTGCCTGGGGGATTTCAGTCAGATTTGATAATATAGACTTGACCAAATCGGGCTGATTGATAAACTCTTTGTTATGCCAAAGAGTCCACAGGCCCTAGAGGTCATGCCGCCGGCGGCCGCCCAGGCCCTTCGGGCCTTGGGGGAGAACCTCGCCATTGCCCGGGTCCGCCGCCGCGAATCCCAGCGCGCCTGGGCCAAGCGGCTGGGCGTATCTGTGCCTACCCTGATCCGACTGGAACGGGGCGATCCGGGCGTAGGCGCAGGCATCTACGCTACCGCACTATGGCTCATGGGACGGGTGAGCGCACTTCCCGGACTTGCGGCGCCGGGCGACGATCGCGGCGCGCTCGAAACGGACGTCCGCGAAGCTGTGCAGCGTCGTGCTCTCCGATCGGCGGCGTCTGCCGAAGCGCGGCTGGCCCGGAAGAGGACTACCCATGAATGAGCGCAGCGCGAACACTAACGCGAACGGACGTGGCGTCAGCAACCACGCAAACTATCAGCCAACCGATACCCTATATCTCTGGCACCTGACACAGCCGTCCCGGCCGGTCCCAATTGGCGAGCTGCATTTAGTCCGATCGACCCAAGGTGTGTCGCTCCGTTACCTGGATGCGTGGCTACGCCAGGGTTTTCCACTAAGTGAGGATCTACCGCTCATCGAGCAGGAGTTCCTGCCAACCGAACGGGGCACAGCAGCCGGTGCCGTTGATGACGCCAGGCCCGATCGCTGGGGCGAACGAGTGATTCGCTTTATAGATAAGCCGAAACGCCTCTCGTTGCTTGAGTATCTGTACTTTGCCGGCGATGACAGGTTCGGTGCCCTCGGAGTCTCAACGTCGCCGACTGAATACCTGCCGCGGCGGCTGGGACCGTTACCGGCTCTCGCCGATGCCGATGAGATTCAGGAGCTGATTCGCAAGGTACAGAACAACGAGGCCGTGCCACAGGCGCAGGAAAGATTGATTTCCCCGGGGGCCACGATGGGCGGTGCCCGGCCCAAGGCACTGGTCAACATTGCAGGTGAGCAATGGGTCATCAAATTCGCTGATGGTGAGCCCGCCGACACTCCGCTGATAGAGCATGCCGCCATGACGTTGGCGCGCAAAGCGTCGATCCGGGTTGCCGAAACGATGCCCGTACGTCTCACCTACGGCCACGCTGTTGCGATCAAACGTTTCGATCGCGCCGGTGGCCGCCGCCTGCACAGCGTGTCGGCGCGGGTGGCCCTCCAGGCCGCCGCGGAGGGTTTCGGTTATCCGGAGCTGGCCCAGCTGTTACGGCGCAAAGGAGTCGCCGACGGTGACGTCTATATCACCCACATGCGCGAGTTATTCCGCCGCATGGTTTTCAACATCCTGATCGACAACACGGACGACCATGAAAAGAACCATGCATTGCTCGTGAGCGACGCACAACAGTATGAGCTGTCACCCGCCTATGACGTTCTACCCTCCGGTCAAGCCCTCGGCTTCCAACAGATGCGCGTGGGTGAGCAGGAAGCCGACGCAACAATCGACAATGCCCTGTCGATGTCCCGCATGTTCTCCTTGACGAAAGATGAGGCCGTGCACGAGATGCGCGGCGTGGTACGAGTGGTGGATGGTTGGAAGGAGCACTTCGCTCAATGTGGCGTGACTGTGGGCGACATCGACCTGTACGCGCAGCACATCGATCGCCCCTTTCTCAAGGAGCAGCGGGACGCGAACCGGCAGTGAGCTCACCTGTCGGTGGGCCGCCCGCAGCTGGCCGCCCGCAGCTGGGCGCCCCCCCATGCAGTATGCTTGCGCGCTTTCCGGTGACCTGCGGGCTGAGAATCATGAGGAAGACGTTTGTCGTGAGGGCGCGGATTCGGGTGGTATTGGCGGCCGCAGCGTTGCTGGGGGCTGTGATTGCCGCCAGCGGCTGTCAGGCGGGAAAAGAAGCTGCGGATACTCGCTTTCGGGCGTTGTACAGCGCGGAATGGAAATGGCGTGAGGAACAGTTTGCCGACAATGAGGACTCGCAGAAGCCCATCGCGGATCATCTGCCGAGAGTGGACCCGGCTGCGCAGCAGGTACGTCTGAAGTATTGGGAAGATTTGCTCAGCAAACTTGACACTATCCCACGGGAGCAGTTGTCACCTCAGGAGCAGATCAACTACGACATCTATCGCCCACAGATCCAGGTACTGATTGCGAACCAACGCTTTCGCGACTTCGAGATGCCTGCCAATTCGGATACCGCGTTCTGGACCGACCTGGGCTACACCGCACGGCGGCCATTCCGCACGCTGCAGGACTACAAGAACTGGCTGGCGCAGCTGCACGACGTCCCACGCTACTTCCACGAGCAGATGGACGAGATGCGTGCCGGCTTGAAGCGCGGTTTCACTCCTCCACGAGTCACGATGGAGGGGCGTGACTCTTCCATAACAGCAGTAACCGACGCGACTGCGGAAGCGAGCCTGTTCTATACGCCATTCAAGGACATGCCGGGTATATCGGCCGCTGATCAGGCAGCCCTGCGGACGGAAGCCGTCACGACCATTCGCGATGTCGTGCAGCCTGTGTACGTCGAGTTGTTGAAATTCATGCGGACGGAGTATGTCCCCGGCTGCCGTACCACTCTGGCGGCGAAGGACTTGCCGGACGGTGCCAATTACTATCGCGCCAAGATCCGCGAATTCACCACTCTCGACATGGATCCGGCGGATATCCACTCGCTCGGCGAAGCGGAAGTGGCTCGGCTGCATGGCGAGATGTTGACCGTAATGAAGGAGACCGGTTTCAAGGGCGACTTCCCGGCTTTTCAGCAATTCCTGCGCTCCGATCCGCGCTTCTACGCGAAGAGCGCGGATGAGTTGCTGATGCGGGGCTCCTGGATTGCCAAGAAATTTGACGCCAAGGCGCCGCTGTTTTTCGGGTACCTGCCGCGTGCGCGGTTTGCAATTGTGCCGGTACCCGATGACCTCGCGCCTTTCTATACGGCCGGCCGCGGAGGGCCGGGCCAGTATCTGCTCAACACGTACAACCTGCCCAGCCGGCCACTTTTCAACCTGACTGCACTGACGTTGCACGAGTCGGCGCCCGGGCACGCCTTTCAGATGCCGATCGCCATGGAGCACAAAAATCAGCCGGAGTTCCGGCAGCACACCTATATTTCGGCCTTCGGTGAAGGGTGGGCGCTGTACTGCGAGCGTTTGGGCCTCGAGATGAAGATGTACGAGACGCCCTACGACCGGTTCGGAATGCTGGGTTACCAGATCTGGCGAGCTGCGCGGCTGGTCGTGGATACCGGTGTGCACTCACAGGGGTGGTCCCGCGAACGAGCGATAGCGTACCTGCATGACTACACGGCGTTACCAGACCACGAGATCGAAACCGAAGTGGATCGTTACATTGCGTGGCCGGGGCAGGCGCTGTCGTATTACCTCGGCGAGCGGGCAATTCTGCAGGCGCGTGAAAAGGCGGAGAGTGCGCTCGGTTCGAAGTTCAATGTCCGCGCCTTTCACGACATGGTGCTGGAGCTGGGGTCCGTGCCGATGCCGGTGCTCGCAGGGCGCGTTGATCGGTTTATTGCAGAGGGCGGGAAGGGGCCGTACCCCGAAATGGAATAGGTCGCGCGGGCGCGCGTCCGATGCGCCTGGCCACGTGCGGTGGCCGGGGCCGCGTGTGTTGGCCCGGGCCGCGTGCGTTGGCCGGGCCACGTGCGTTGGTCGGGCCACGTGTGTTGGCCGGGGCCACGTGCGTTGGCACGCCCCGGCGCCTGGCCGATCTACAGCGACAGCTCGCCCCGGCGGATGGCTTCCGCGACAGCCTCAGCGCGCGTCGCCGCGTTCAACTTATCAAACACGGCCGCGAGGTGAAACTTCACGGTGTTGGCCGAGACGGACAGCGCGCGGGCAATGCCCTTGTTTGATGTCCCGCTTGCGACCAGCGCCAGGATCTCGCGCTCGCGAGTCGTCAATGGCCGGCCACTGCGGCGAGGCTCCAAACCGTCCATTTGCTGGGTGGACGCGTTTGCGCCACCGTGGCGGGATTGACGAGACGGGTCTACTCGCTCGGCATGGGTGGGTTCGCTTACGCTGGTCCCGACGCCGACGAATCGCTCTCGGTTCGCCGAGAGCAGCAACGCGCGTGCACTGGGCTCCAACACAATAAGCCCCGCATCGACAGCTGCCATCGCGGCGGCAAGCGACGATGTCGGGATATCGGATTGAAGAGCGGCGCGCGCGCCCATTGCGAGCGCCTCGCCTTCCGCCTCGAGCGCACTCGATTCGAGCAGCACGAGGGGCAGTGCGCCGGCGTTTACAGCTACGCGCAGGAAGGGCTGAGGGGCAGGCCATGTGCCGCCGACCACCACCAAGGGTTGCCCCGGCTCGCGCAGGAGATCCGCGAGCCTGGCAGGGAGCTCGGCAACCTCGAGATCGTCATAACCAGCCGCCAACAATCGCTCGAGGACGCGATTGCGGAAGGGTTCGTCGGCGGTGGCGAGGATTGCGGTCACGCCACGACCGTTGGGGCGGTCAGGCGGTTCCGCAAGCGCGGGTGCCGGTTTGGGCGCTGGGATCTCCCCCATTTGGCAGGGGAGCCTAGTCTTGGTCCCCGGTGGATCCTGTGCCGGGCCGCTGGCCCGGATAATTGGCACTTTGCGCGCTCAGTGACGCGGGCGTTCGGCGATCTGAACGTTGATGGTCAGCGGTTTTCCGCCACGCAGCACCTCGAGCGCGATGGTCTGTCCGGGGTTGGTGCTCGCTATCCGTTGCGCCAAACCGTTCACGCTCTCCGCGGGTTCGCCATCCAACGCCAGGAGTAGATCACCCAGCTCGATGTGCGCCTCCGCCGCGGGCGACCCGGCGTCTACGCCGCCCACCGCCGCGATGCCACGTGATTTGCGCCCGAGCTTGGTGCGCGTTTCGTCGTCGAGCCAGAGCGGCTGCAGGCGAATGCCGATATAGGGTTTCGGCAGATGACCGAACTTGTCGACCTTGGAGACAACGCTCTCAATGGTCGCCGCCGGGATGCCCAGGACGCGATGGAACGGGCCGGGCACCGCCATGGCGACAACGGTACCGTCCATATCCAGGACGGCGCCGCCTTCGAACGAGGAGTCAAACGCGACATCCAACTCGAGACGCTGGTCGATTCGTCCGCCACGGCGGGAGTTCCACGCTGGACCGGCGAGTTGGACGCTGCCCCAGATTGCGGCAGGGCCACGCAGGTTGCGGCCGATAATGACAATCTGTTCGCCAACTCGCAGGGCGGGGACGGATGCCACGGCGGCCGATGTGGCCGCGGCCGGAGTGGGTGCTGTCTCGGGAGTGGCAACGCGCAGTATCGCGACGTCGGTCGTGAGATCTGTGGCGATAACCTCAGCCCCCAACTCGTCGCCCTCGAGGCGAACATCCACGTGCTCCGCGCCGCCGATAGCTTCAGCGGCCGTGACGATCAGATCGCCGCGCCAGCGAATGCCCGACAGAACGCGCCGACGGCCGAGGATGATGGCCGCGGCCTTGGGTAGCGCGCTCTGCACCAGCGCCGCGCGCTCTTCCGAGTACTGCTTTAACAACGAGTTCGCTGACATGTGTGCCGTCTCAATGGGTTTACGTTGGAACGAGAGTGGCGCAGGGCCAGCAGCGGCGGCACTCCCCGAATGGGTAAAGCCTTGGGGAGGGTCGAATGGGTGGGCCTCGAGCGTGAGCGTTGCCGCTGTCTCGACGCCCATCGCCCCCAAAAAAAGAGGCCCTCACCTGAGTGAGGGCCTCGCGTTCCACGAACGATGAGAGCTGTGCGTTTAGAAATTACGCTTCACGGTGACGAACCACTCACGCGGAGCCCCAGGCTGGCCCTCCGTGATGTTGGTGGGCGCCGCGCCGAACACCTTGTTGATGTAGTAGAACTTGTTCGTCAGGTTGGTAGCCCCGGCGGCCGTTTCCCAGTCCTGCGACGCCGACTTCCAGGTGATGCGCCCGTTCATCAGCGTACGCCCGGACACCAGGCCCAGCTGGTTGTTCTGAATGTCCGTGAAGAACTTCGACTGATAGTTGCCATCGAAACGCGGCGTGATGCTGCCTGCCGTGCTGAGCTGGAACACGTACTGAACGCCCACATTGATCTGGCGATCTGGCGTGTACGGCTCATTCGTGTCGAGCGATACGTTCGGAATCAGAACTCCGACGCCCTGGTTCAACTCTGTCAGCTTGAACTTTTGATAGCCGGCGGAAGCATCGATCTGCAGGCCGCCGAACGGGCGGGCTTCAATCTCGAGCTCTGCTCCGTAAATGTGCGCCTTGCCGACGTTGATAGGCGTCGAATTCGGGTTCGAGACGGCGCCGATCACCAACGGTGCCGTATTCACGAACACGATGTCGTTGTACTGGTTGTAGAACCCTGCCGCATTGATACGGACGTGATGGTCGAAGAAGTCGCTCTTCAAGCCAATTTCAGTCGCCTGCTCCGTCTCCGTCTTGAAGGTGGTTTCTTCCGCCACGATGAACGGACGGGGGTTGACGCCACCGCCGCGGAATCCGGTGGACCACTGAGCGTAGGTCATCAGGCTCTCGGTCCACTGGTACTCGACGCCCGCGCGGTAGTCCACGTGACTTCCCGAGTATGTTTTGCTCGAGCCATTGAGCGCTCCCACCGGGTTGTAGCTGGCGGTCGTTCCATCGCCATACGGGTTGAGCCGCTGGAACGTATAGGTCTTGTCTTCCTTCGTATAACGAACGCCGGCAATCAAGCTCAACGGATCCGTCAGGTGATAGACACCGTGGGCGAATCCGGATTTGCTCTTGGAAGGAATGGGATCGCTGCCGGTGAAGATCGTCTCTGACGAGCCGGGCAGCGTGCCCGGTGGCGCAGTGGCCGGAGGAGGGGTCTGCGTGCCGGGGTTGAGCAGCTTCAGACCGCCGAAGTAGGCCAGCTGATCGTAGTAATAACCGCCCACGGTCCAGTCCAACTTCTCGAAAGACGTACCGTTCAGGCGCATCTCTTCCGTGAACTGCCGGTGTGACCAGGTGTCATTCAGCAGCTGCGCGGGGAAGGGCGATCCGCCGACCTGGATCGAGTACTGGCCGATGTAGTGGCGATAGCCGGTAATCGACGTCAGCGTGTAATGCTCGGCGATCTTCCAGCTGAGATTGTCCGACACGCCCCACGCACTGATCGGATCGACTGGGTTGAGTGCGACGGCTCCATGAGCGCCGGCACCCGGCTGCCCGTTCAGCCTGGCAGGATCGGTAAAGCCCGGCTGCACGAACGTGGCATAGGTGGTGTAGGAGCGAGGGCCCGTGATGAACTGGGCGCCCCCTCCCGGAACCAACGCACCGTTCTGCGTGACCTGAGTGTTAGTCGAGGAGATCAGCTTCTGGGCCGGAACCTCGGAGCGGTCCCGGGTGGCATCCGCCACGAGGTTGTTTTCGATGCTGTCGCTGGCAATCCAGCGCAGTGCCACGCGCAGCGTGTGGACGTCTATGCCGCCCTCGGTCCCGAGTTTGCAGCCCTTGTTGACCGGGATCTGCGTGTTCACCGGGCTGGTGGTCGGATGCATGCAGAAGTAGTCGAGGCGATCCATGTAGCCATCGACCTGCTTCGACGCTCCGGAGATGCGGGCGTACAGGGTATCGGGTACCAGCGTGAAGTTCCCACCGGCGCGCAGCTCGATCCGGTTGAAATCACCGTAGGTGCCCTGCACGTAGCCATCGGTCTGGTCTGTGGGCTTCTTCGTGAACAGCTTCAGCGAGCCGCCCAGGGAGTTCTTGCCGGACAGAGTTCCCTGCGGTCCGCGCAGGACTTCGACGCGCTCGATATCGGTCAGGTCGAGGTCAGTACCCAACAGAAGTCCGCGATAGACGTCGTCCACGTAGAGGCCGACGCCCGGCTCGAGGCCCGGGTGACCGTCGCTCTGGCCAACGCCACGAATGAAGAGCTGCGCCGAGGGGCCGTTCGTGTTGGT
>Ga0070665_100005532_pt1 | contig 12993 bp, 10 predicted proteins | sample KBSS13metaG_FD_65862 | JGI IMG/M metagenome (GOLD analysis project Ga0070665, IMG submission 65862) | Switchgrass rhizosphere microbial communities from Kellogg Biological Station, Michigan, USA - KBS S1-3 metaG | ecosystem: Host-associated > Plants > Roots > Rhizosphere > Soil ... | reverse complement strand
ACCAGCACCGGCGTGCCGGCGGGTACCAGCTCGCGCTCCTCGACCAGCTTGCGCAGCACCACGCCGTCACGCGGCGCGGTGATCACCGAGTAGCCGAGGTTGAACTGCGCGGACTTGTTAGCGGCCGCGGCCATGGCCGCTTGCGTGCGCAGGTCCTGCAGCTGCTCGAGGCTGATGACCTGGTCGGCGTACAGGTTTTCGCCGCGCTTGAGGTCGCGCGCCGCCTTGTCCGCCATCTGGCGCGCCTGCTCGACCTGTGCGTCGACTTCGGTGAGCTCGATCTCGGCCAGGCGCTGGCCGCGCTTGACCGCGTCGCCTTCCTGCACGTGGATGCGTCGCACGACCCCACCCATCTTGAACGACAGGCGCATCTCGTCCTTGTTGGTGACGATGCCATTGGTGTCGATGGGCGGCACCGCCGGTCCCTGGCTGGCGTGCACCACGCGCACCGGCGTGGGCTTCGGCGCTTCGGGCACGTCGCCCTTGCCGCAGCCGGTGAACAGCGCGGCGAGCGCCACGACGGCGACGATGAGGCCGCCCGTGAAAGTGCAGGTGGTCTTGATGCGATTCATTGGGGAGCATCCAGCGGCAACGTGCCCGCGGCAGTGGCGTAGTCGAGCTCGGCCTGGCGCGCGAGCACTTCGAAACGCGTGACATTGAGATTGAGTTCCGCGCCCGTGAGGCTGGAGCGCGCGTCGATGAATTCCACCTGGCTGATCACGCCCTCGTCGCGCTTGCGACTGGCGATGCGGAAACCCGCGCGCGCGGCTTCGGAGCGCGCCTCGGCGGTGGCCAGTGAATCCGCGCTGGCATTCAGGCGATCGAGTGATTGCTGGACCTCGAGCTGCACCTGCTGCATGAGTTCGTCGTACTGCGTCTGCGTGCGGCGCGCGACCGCGCTGGCCTGGCGCACGGCGGCGCGGCGTGCGCCACCATCGAAGAGATTCCAGTTGAGCAGCAGCGAGACGGTGGCGTAGTTGCTGCCGCGGCCAAACTGGTATTCCTCGCCCTGGATGCCGCCATCGGCGCCCAGTGAAAGTGTCGGCCAGAGATCCGCCTTCGCCACCTTGGTCTGCGCTTCGCTGGCACGCGTCAGGTGCGCCAGTTCCGCGAGCTCGGGGCGATTGTCGAGGGCTGCCTGGCGCAGGTCGGCCAGTGCGCGCGTGGTGGCGCTGACGCCGGCGCTGACTTCCGCGTTCTCGAGCGGCGTCTCCAGGGGGCGGTTCAGCAGGAAGTTCAGGTAACTCTGCGCCTGCGAGGCGAGGTTCTGCGCGTCGCGCGATTGCTGGGTGACCTGCAGCAGCTCGGCGCGTGCCCGCAGCACCTGGTCCTGCGTGATCTTGCCGTTGCGGAACAGCGAATCGTTGACGCGCAGGTTCTCGTTCAACAGCGTGACGCTGGCGTCGACGATGCCCTGGTTGCGCACCGCCATCAGCCAGCGCAGGTAGCCCACGGTGATGTCGCGCTTCAGCCGGCGCGCCAGCGCCTGGTGCGAATATTCGCTCGCGCCTAACAACTCGCGTTGCGCGCGCACCGCGGCCGGGATGGCCGGGGCAATGATGGGCATGCGCAGCGTGAGGCGCGTGTCCTGCTCGGTCTCGCGCAGGAAGGCGATGGTCTCGTTCTGCACCACGGGAAAGCGCGGCGCCTGTCCCTGCGCCACCAGCATCTCGTTCAAGGTCTGGTACGCGGGATTCAGCGCGTCACCGAGCGGCAGATCGATGGTGCGCCCGCCTTCGGAACGCGAGTAACGCGCAGCGAAGCCGACCTCCGGGAAGTAACGCGCGCGTGCCTCGTCCAGCGCGGCGTCAGCGCGCTCCACTTCCAGCGACTGCGCCTTGAGGCTCAGGTTGGAGGTGAGTCCTTCGCGCACATACTCATCGATGACCGCGGCCAGGGGACGGCCCGCCGCTGCGTCCTGGGCCTGCAGGACCGGCGCCAGACCACCCGCGAACAATAGAAACAGACCCGAAATTCTTCTCAGATGTCGAGTCGCTGGACGCATGTCTAATTTCGGGCGCAAACAATCCATGTTCTTGTGTCGAAAACTCAGGCCTTGAGATCCCGCGTGATCATGCTGATCGCGTGGTCGATGAGGGATTTCGGTGCCACGCCGTGATGGGCCAGTGCGTGCGCCTTGTTCGTGGTGAGCTGGATGATTCCATGCATGAAACCCCACAGGGTCACGCTCATCAGCATCGGCGATCCGATGTCGGCGCGGATGCTGCCGTCACGCACACCGGTTTCGATCGAGGTCACGAGCACGGCCTGCAGTTTGTCGCCGCCGGCCATGCAGGCCTGTTCCGAAGGCGAGCACTGCGCGGGGTCGGGCGACTCCAGCTCGCAACGCGCCATCGCATCGAAAAGCACGGGGAATTCTTGTGCAAACGCGACATAGGCACGGCCCATGGCGCTGACCTGTTCGAGGCCGGTGCGGTGGCGTTCGGCGGCTTCGAGGAACCGCGTATGCAACATCCCCATGGCGCGTTCGGTAAGACCGAACATCAGGTCGGAGCGGTCCTGGAAGTACACGTACAGCAACGCGCGCGACAGGCGCGCGCGACGCGCCACGTCATCCATGGTCAGCGCGTCCAGGCCCACTTCGCGTCCCGCCGCTTCCGCGGCATCCACGATTTCGGCGCGGCGGCGTTCCTTTTCTTCGAGTCGGCGTTCGGCGATATAGCTCATGGGCGGCGAGCCTATGCCCTAGGGTGACGGACTGTCAATGATTGGAAGTCTGTGTAATACGAAAGTAGACGCAAATGCGAACTCATCGCATTTACTTTGACGTAGGCCGGCACGCATACTGGACCCGTGAAATCAGATGCTTCCAGGCCGGTCGACGGAGACCGCCGACAAATCGCACTCGCCCAGTTGCGTCGCGGCCAGGTCGCGACCGTTTCGGGTCTGGTGGAGTCGGCCGCCATCGATTCCGGCCGTGACGCCAGCCAGTCGCTGGTCACGCGCTTGCGCGACCTGGGTTTCGTGCCCGGCGCGCGCTGCGAAGTGGTGGCACGCATGTGGCTGGGTGGGGATCCGATCGCGGTGCGCATCGGCGGTTCCACATTTGCATTGCGGCGCGCCGAGGCCGCGGCGGTGCGCGTGGAACTCGCTCTCGGTCAGGCACGCGACGTCGTGGCGCACGCGGGATCCAGCGCCGTCACAGCCTGATTCCGGCGCGCGCGCCAACAATGGACGCCACAGTCACACCGCTGCGCATCGCGCTGGTCGGCGTTCCCAATTGCGGCAAGACCGCGCTGTTCAACCGCCTGACCGGCAGCCGCCAGAAGGTCGCTAACTACCCGGGTGTCACGGTCGAGCGGCGCGAGGGCGAGCGCGCCACGCCGGACGGCCGCGGCATGCGCGTGCTCGACCTGCCGGGCACCTACAGCCTCAATCCGACCACGCTCGACGAGGCCATCACCCGTGACGTGTTGCTCGGCCGCCTGGCCGACACGCCCGCGCCGGAACTGGTGGTGTGCGTGGTCGACGCCGTGCACCTGCCCATCGGCCTGCGGCTGGCGCTCGAGGTGAAGCGGCTGGGACTGCCCATGGTGCTGGCGCTCAATCGCATGGACGTCGCCCGGCGCCGCAGCGTGCACATCGACGCCGCGAAACTGTCGGCGGAGCTGGGCGTTCCGGTGGTGGCGACGATCGCGGTGAAACGCGGCGGCGCCGATGCCCTGGTCGAGGTCATCGAAGCGGGGACCTGGATCGCGCCGCGCGCGTTCGCGCCGGCATTGCGGGAACACGGCGCGGAGGATGCCGAACAGATGCAGCGCGACATGCGCGCCCTGCTCGCGGCCGCGGGGTACAGCCCGCCGCGCGAAAACCCCTGGTCCGGCCGCATCGATGCGTTGCTGCTGCACCCGGTCGCCGGCCTCGCTGTGCTGCTGACCGTGTTGTTCGTGATGTTCCAGGCCGTGTTCAGCTGGGCCGAGGCGCCCATGGACGGGATCGAACGCGCGATGAACTCGCTGGGCGGATTCACCGCCGCGCACATGCCGGCGGGCCCGCTCGCCAGCCTGCTGGTCAATGGCGTGATCGGCGGCGCGGGCAGCGTGCTGGTGTTCCTGCCGCAGATCGTGATCCTGTTCTTCTTCATCCTGGCGCTCGAGGACTCGGGCTACCTGCCGCGCGCCGCCTATCTACTCGACCGGCTGATGGGTTCGGTCGGACTGTCGGGCCGCGCCTTCATCCCGCTGCTGTCGAGCCATGCCTGCGCAATCCCAGGCATCATGGCCACGCGCACGATTCCCAACTGGCGCGACCGCCTCACCACCATCATGATCGCGCCGCTCATGACCTGCTCGGCGCGCCTGCCGGTGTACGGATTGCTGATCGCCGCGCTGATCCCGGCGCGCTCGGTCGGGCCGTTCAACCTGCAGGGCCTGGTGCTGTTCACGCTCTACGCCGCGGGCATCGTCTCCGCGCTGCTGGTGGCCTTCGTCATGAAGCAGTTCGCGCGCGAGCGGCAGTATTCGCCGCTGATGCTGGAGCTGCCGGACTTCCAGTGGCCGAACGCCAGCAACCTGGTGCTCGGCCTGTGGGAGCGCGTGAAGATCTTCATGAGCCGCGTCGGCGGCATCATCCTCGCGTTGATGATCGTGCTGTGGTTCCTGTCGAGCTACCCGGAGCCGCCGCCGGGCGCCACCGGGCCGGCAATCCAGTACAGCCTCGCAGGCCGTATCGGCGCGCTGCTCGAATACGTGTTCGCGCCCATCGGCTTCAACTGGCAGATCGCCATCGCGCTGGTGCCGGGACTGGCGGCGCGCGAGGTGGCGGTGGCGGCGCTGGGAACCGTGTACGCCATGTCCGCCGCGGGTGACGACCTGAGCGCCGCGCTCGAACCCGTCATTTCCAGCACCTGGAGCCTGGCCACCGGCGTGAGCCTGCTGGCCTGGTACGTGTTCGCTCCGCAATGCCTGTCGACGCTGGCGGTGGTCAAGCGCGAAACCAATTCCTGGCGTTACCCGCTGATCATGGCCGGCTACCTGTTCGCGCTGGCGTACCTCGCGTCGTTCATCACCTTCCGCGTGGTGCGCGCATGGGCCTAGACTCGGGCGTGCTCCAGGATCTGGTCGTCGCGCTCATCGTGTTCGGCGCGCTTTCATTCAGCGTGTGGAAGCTCATGCCCGCGCGACGCCGGCTGCGCCTGTTGTTGGCGCTCGACGCCTGGTGTGCGCGGCATCCGTCGATGACGCGCTGGCGCGAACGCTGGCTCAAGCCGCGAATCGCGCGTGCCGCTGGCGTTGGTTGTGATGGCTGCGCCGCGAACGACGCGCGCACCCCGCATCGTCCCCGGTGAGCGCACTCAGGTTCGCACCGCTGGTTGCGCTGGCGCTGGTGTCCGGCGCATTTGCCGCGGCCCCCAAGACTCGCGAAGTGCATGACGACACCGGCGCATCGGTGCGCGTCCCGGTGGACAACTGCCGCATCGTGTCGCTGGCACCCGGCACCACCGCCATGTTGTTTGCCGCCGGCGCCGGCCATTGCCTGGTGGGCACCATCGCCCACAGCAAGGAGCCCGCCGAGGCGGAAAAAATCCCCGTGGTCGGTGACGCCGAGACGCTGGACTTCGAAAACCTGCTGGCGCTGCGGCCCACCGTGGTGGTCGTGGCCGTGGACGTGGTGCAGCGCGTGCGCATCGACCGCATCCGCGAGCTCGGCATTCCGGTCTACGAAGTGCACGTCACCAGTCTCGGGCAGATGCCGGCGTCGATACGCGCCCTCGGCGCGCTGACCAACACGCCAGCCGTCGCCAATCGCGAGGCAGTCAGGCTGGACGAACGACTCGCGGCCATCGCCGCGCGTTACCGCGAGCGCGCGCCCGTACGGGTGCTGTACCAGATCTGGGACCAGCCTATCTACACCATCGGCGGCAAACACGTGATCAACGACGCGCTGACGCTGTGCGGCGCCAGCAACATCTTCGCGGACCTGTCGACCGCCGCGCCGGCCGTGACGCGCGAGGCGGCGGTGCTGCGCAATCCCGACCTGATCCTGGTGTCCGCGCCGCCGGCCCCGGCCGAGGAATGGCGCGCGGCCTGGGCGCGGTTCCCGACGCTCAACGCGGTGCGCAACGGCCGCGTACTGCCGTACACCGACGAACGCATGGATCGCATGGGCCCGCTGGTGGTCGAGGCCACGGCCGGGCTGTGCGAACTCATCGACCACGCGCGCGCCGCCCCGGCCGCTCCCTAGACGCCGGTTGGAGCAGTCGGGCTGGATTGCGTCGCGTCTGTACCGCGCCGCAACTGGCGGGTATCTTCCGCAACTCGTCGGCGCAGTTTTCTTCCCGGGCCAGGATCGATGAGGCATGACTCGAGCGCCATCGCGCGGAGATGCTCATATGAAATCGACTTCGTGGGTGATGTGGATGGCGGCCGTGCTGGCGGGCTGCTCGCTGAACAGCAGCACGCCTCAGACGGCCTGGGGCAAGAAGGATGTCTCCATGCTCGACTACCGCACCGATGCGGGCCAGTGCGCGCTGATCGCCGTCACCATGACGACACAAGGGAATGGCGCCAATACTGCCGGCGGCATCAGCGGACAGAATTCCACCGTTCCACAACAAGGCCCGGCCGGCTCGGGCGTGGCGCGCGGCGCCGGGTCCGGCGGCAGCGGCCAGACGAGCACCAACCCGGCTGCCGGCGGGCCGACCTATCGCGACAGCGCTTCGGCGGATTTCGTGAACCGCGCCGCGAATCAGCAGCGCGACCAGGAAATGGCGGCGCAACGCGCCCGCAAGGACGCGCTCAAGTTCTGCCTGGCCAACCGCGGCTACACGGAATTCGAGCTCACCGCCGAGCAGCGCGCGGTATTGTCGAAATTGCCCCAGGGAAGCGACCAGCGCCGCGAATACCTCTACAAGCTGGGCACCGATCCGGATGTGCTCAGCCGGCAGGCGCTGCCCCACCAGCCCTCCGGTAGTTAGAGCGGGAGCGGGTCGAAGGCGGCGGGACTCCGGCCATCCCGCGCGCGTATCCGTATCGAACCCAGCGGGGCAGCGCTACTGTGTGGCGCACGCAACATTTTCGCGGAACCCGGCATGGCGGCGCGTGTCTCAAGGGGCACTTATGTGAGGTCATCGACCGTGCACGGCCCGTGCCCGCGGCATCATGCCGATAGCAGTTGTGCTGGCATCCGACGCGCGGGTATCTTGCGCCGCGCAGCATTCAGGACAATGGTTTCACGGAGCTTCCAATGAAAATGTTTTCGCTTGCCACGCTCGCCTTCACGTTCACGGGCCTCGTCGCCTGCTCGGTCAACACCGGCAACGCCAGCCGCCCGACTTCGTGGGGCAAGGAAGGCGTGTCGATGCTCGACTATCAGACCGACGGCATCCTGTGCGCCACGCTCGCGGAACGCGCGCAAGCCGACAACGGCGCGAAAACGGCCGGCGGTCTCAATGGTTCGAACAACGGCGCCGGCGGCGGCGGTGCCAGCGGCTCGGCGGGTTCGCAGGGCGGCGACTCCATGGGGTCGTGGGGCGGCAGCACCTATCGTGATACGGCCTCGCCCGACCTGGTGAACCGCGCGGCGAACCAGCACCAGTCGCGCGAAATGCAACTCAAGCAGGCGCGCATGGACGCGCTGCGCAGCTGCCTGGTCGGCCGCGGTTACACCGAGTTCGAACTGACCGAGGCCGAGCGCGCCAAGGTCGACTCGCTGCCGGCGGGCAGCGACGCACGCCGCGAGTATCTCTACTCGCTCGGTACGAATCCCGAGATCCTGAAGACCCGGGCCTTGGCCAAGCCGGCCGCCCCGGCGCCGGCCGCGGGTAGCGCCACGCCGGCGAAGCCGAACTAGTAGTTAGACAGGCAGCACGTCGAAGGCGGCGGTCAGCCGGACGCCGCCTTCGTTGAACGGCACGGTGCCGTGCCAGAAGAACGACGGGAACAGCGCCAGCAATCCCGCCTCCGGTTCCACGAAATGATCGGGTGCAAGTCCGACGCGAACCCCGGGTTCGCCGAACTTCAGCCAGCCCGCGCGCGATCCCGAGCGCGGCGGCGTCGGCAAGCCGACGTAGTATGCCGAGCTCAACCAGCCCTGCGGATGCACGTGATCGGTGTGAAAGCCGCCGGGTTCCAGGCGTACCGACCACGACCCGGCGATGCGGTAGGACGCGCGTCGCCGCCGGTCGGCAGGGTGTGAGCTGCCGGCGTCCAGCCGCGAAACGTAGTCGCGGATCGGCGCATCCAGCATCGCGAAGAAATCCGCGATCACCGGGTTGTCCGCCGGCAGGTGCTTCTCCGTCTGGGTTCCTCCACGCAAGGATTGCGCGATGGGCCGGCGCGAGGTGTGATGCAGCGCCGCGAGCTCTCGTGCAAATGCCTCGTTGAAAGAGGCGATGTCCGCGTGCCGCGCCGGTGGCTGCAGCCGGTACACACGCACCAGCCGCCCGTAGTCGCACAACGTCGGGTAGCGCGCGTCGCCCAGCATGCGCAGCGCCGTGCTGCGATACGCGAGTGTCTTCTGGTCGTCGGGTGTCTCCACGAGCAATGCATCAACGAGACGCAGCGCCTCCGCGGCGGCGCCGCTGCGCAGCAGCGCCGGCACGAGATTCCGCTGAGCGGTCGCGGGCTGGCGCGCGCGCGGTATCGCGGCGCGCAGGTATCCGAGCGCTTCCTGCGTCCGGTCCAGGTCGTCGAGCACCACGCCGATCGATGTGAGGAATGCCGCGGAATCCGGCGCGCGTTCGAGTCCTGCCTCTAACAACGCGAGCGCGCGCTCCGAACGGCCCATGTTGCGTAACAGTTCCGCCGCCACGAGCCGCAGATGCATTTCCCGCGGATGCTCGTCGATGGCGGCTTCGAGCGTGGCGGTGGCGTCTTCGCCCGCGCCGAGCTGCCAGCGGAGTTCCGCGAGCAGCACATGTAACGGCGCGTCGGCTGGCCAGGTCGCGAGCCCGGCACAAACTACTCGTTCCGCCTCGTCTGCACGGTTCGCGGCGAGCAGCGCGCGCCCGAGATGAACTAACAACTCTGCGGAGTCATGCGCTTGCGCCGCCAGCGCCTCGAATTCCGCCAGCGCGGCCTGTGCCTGTCCGCCGCGGTCGAGCTCGACCGCGCGTGCCAGCCTCGCCTGGCGGAGAATTGGATCGATTTTCATCGGCGTACTTATGGTCGATTCGGCACGCGGCCAGGCGTTGTAAATATGCCCTCAACGCCGCGCAGGTGCGATCGGTCCCGCGCACCATTGTCCTGTCGCGGAGACGGCAGGGATGGGTTCGATTCCCGCCCGCGTCCTGCGATCAAGACCGGCAAAACAATGCTTTGCGCTCGGCGAGAGTCACGCCGGCGCGCGGAAATGGGGCGCGCCATTTCACCCCTGACGCGACAATTCATGACCCGGCGAGACATGAGGCCAGCCAGCAACTAAAGGCAAATCAGGTATTGCTTGTCGATGCAATGTGGCTAAACTCCAAAAAAAAGACCATTTCAAAAATCGGTATTCGAAAGTTACCAGTAGCGTCTGAGAAGTTTCTTACAGGGGGGGCATCACAGTGTCCAAAGCATCGAGAAAGGTGCGGCGCGCAGCCGTAGCCGCGAGAAAATCGCACACGTTGGATTTATCCATTTTTGTCATCGGCGCCGGGTTGCTGGCGCCATTCGCGATGGCGCAGGACGCCGGTCCGTCTGGTGACAATCAGAAGACCACCAAGTCCGACGACGAGATGACCGAAATCCTCGTCACCGGCATCCGCAAGGCGCTGCAGACAGCGCAGGAAATCAAGAAAGAAGCGGACACGGTGGTCGATTCCATCACCGCAACCGACATCGGCGCATTCCCCGACAAGTCGGTCGCCGAAGCGTTGCAGCGCGTCTCCGGCGTCACGGTGACGCGTTTCGCCGCGTCCGGCGACACCACGCACTTTTCCGCCGAACCTTCCGGCGTCGTGATCCGCGGCCTGCCGCAGGTGCGCAGCGAGTTCAACGGCCGCGACAGCTTCAACGCGAACAGCTCGCGCGGCCTGTCGTTCGGCGACGTCTCGCCCGAGCTCATGGCCGGCGTGGACACGTACAAGAACCAGACCGCGGACATGATCGAAGGCGGTCTCGCCGGCACGGTCAACCTGCGTACGCACCTGCCATTCGACTCCGAAGGCTTCGTGGCGGCGTTCTCGGGTGAAATCGGTTACGGCAATCTCGCCGAACAAGCGGAGCCCTCGGGCTCGCTGATCCTCAGCAACCGCTGGGACACCGGCATCGGCGAATTCGGCTTCATGGTGAACGCCGCCTATTCGCACGTGGTCACCGAGTCGCAGGGCGTGCAGCTGCTGCGCATGTTCAACACGCAGAACGCCTTCTACGACGGCACCACCACCACGAAGTGGATCCCGGGCGGTATCGACATCCGCGAGAACACCTACGATCGCACCCGTACGGGTGGTTCGTTGGCCTTGCAATGGAGCAGCCCCGAAGACTCGGTGCTCGCGACGTTGCAGTACAACCGTTCCGAGTACGAGAACAACTGGGAAGAATATTCACTGAGCGCCGGTCTGGGCAACGCCCAGCAGCCGCAAAGCCTGGTCGTCAGCACTCCGTTCTCGGTGCCCGCGCAAGGCACGCCGGCCTACGAGTTCGACAGCAACGGCGTGTTCGTGAAGGGCGTGATCAACGATCTCGTCGCGAACGGTGGCTGGCTCAGCAATCCGTTCGACGCCGTGCTGGCGCACCCGGGTAACCCGATGGGTTCGGGCGCTCCGGGCTGGATCTGCTACGCCTGGACCGGTCAGTGGGATGCGAGCAAGCCGGCCGGACAGGATGGCTGCCCGACCACCCGCGCCACGCAGCTGGGCGCCGACACGCGCGCCTCGCGCCAGACGAACACCACGGCGGACACGTCGTTGAACGTGAAGTGGGACGTCAACGAGCGCGTCGGCCTCAACTTCGACGTGCAGTGGATCGATTCGACTGTTGTCAATTTCGACAACAGCATGAATGACAAGACGGCGACCGACCTGTACCTCGACCTCAGCGGTGGCAAGCCGTATTTCGAGTTCCGCGCGCCCACGGGTTTCCGCTGGACGCCGGGCGGATTCGCCGATCCGCAGAACTGGTTCCACGAATGGTCGATGGAACACATCGAAGACAGCAGCGGCACCGAGCTGGCCGCGCGTATCGACGCGGACATCCATCTCGACGCGGGTTGGGCGGATGCGCTGCGTATCGGCGTTCGCCATGCGGACCGTGATCAGGACGTCAACTGGTCAACCTACAACTGGGGCTCCGTGCAGCCGCTGTGGGGCCTGCAGACCGATGTCCCGCTGTTCCTCAATCAGGGCCCGTGGCAGAACACCTACGTCGCGAAGGACCTGGGTCCGAATCTCGTCGGCGGCGGTGTGTTCGGTGGCGGCACCTTCCTGCATCCTGCCTTCGACATCGTCAGCAACTACAACGCGACCCGCGCCCTGTATGGCCACGGCCGCGCCAACACCTACGTCCCGCTGGCGGACCGAACTTCCTGTCCGGTCGTACCCGGCACCGTGTTCTGCCCGGTGGAAATGCTGAATGTCACCGAGGACTCGGACGCGGCCTATGCCATGTTCAAGTTCGGCAATGACGACACCAAGATCGGTCCCGTCAGCGTCAAGGGCAACATCGGTGTTCGCTGGGTGCGCACCGACGTGTTCTCGAGCGGCGGCGCGCAATTCCCGCAATTCGTGTTGCCTGGACCGCCGCAGGCCGGCAGTCCGTCGGATCCGAAGCGGTACACGCCGCAGGCCGATCGCGACTTCCAGAACTTCGCCAGCTATACCGACAGCGCCGGCGCCACGAACGACAACATCTTGCCGAGCCTGAACCTGCGCTTCGGTCTCACCGACAGCCAGTTCATGCGCTTTGCGGCGGCTCGTGCCATGGCTCGCGCGGACATGGGTCAGTACAAGTACTACTACAACATCGCCGAGTTCGCGGTGCCCTGCAATTCGCCGAACATCGTGCGCACGGTGCCTGGCGACTGCAATAGCGAGCCGGTCTCGTACACGCCGTGGTACTCGGCGCAGGTGGGAAATCCCAAGCTCAAGCCGACCACGGCCGACAACTTCGACCTGACGTACGAGTGGTACTTCTCGGACAGCGGCTCGTTCAGCGCGGCCGTGTTCTACAAGAAGTTCAACGATTACGTGGTCCAGGCGTCGCACGACCAGGACTTCACCAACAACGGTGTCACGCGCACGGTCAACGTGACCGGTCCCGTGAACGCCGATGGCGCAAAGGTGAAGGGCATCGAAGTCGCGTACCAGACGTTCTTCGACAAGCTGCCCGCGCCGTGGAATGGCTTGGGCATCCAGGCGAACTACACGTACGTGGACAACCAGGGTGTCACCAACGGCGGTACCAACAACAACGTGGGTACCGGAGACACGGGTCAGGCCTCGACGATCAGTTTCACCAACCTGCCGCTCGAGGGCTTCTCGCCGAACACGTACAACCTCGTGCTGATGTTCGACAAGCCGAAGTTCTCGGCGCGCCTGGCCTACAACTGGCGCGACGAGTACCTGATCGGCCAGGCGGACTGCTGCATCAAGCTGCCCGTCTGGCAGGAAGCGTACGGTCAGCTCGACGGCTCGTTGCACTACAAGCCGAACGCCAGCTGGGACGTGTTCCTGGATGCCCAGAACCTGACGGAATCGGAGACGGTGCTGAAGCAACAGGTCAACAACGATGGCCTGCTGCTGCCGCGTTCGTGGTTCACGAACGACATGCGCTTCTCGCTGGGTGTGCGTTACCGCATCGAGTGAGGTTGATCTCCTGAAAGACAGGGCGCGCCGTATACCATACGGCGCGCCCTTTTCTTTTCTGAACCGTTCCCAGGAGAGCCTTTCCCCGTGAGCGCGCCGCCGTCTTACGCCGTGAGCGTTCCCCTCAACATCGTCATCGTCGGCGGTGGCACCGCCGGCTGGATGACGGCCGCCGCCTTCGCCGCGGTCCTGCCGCCCGCGAAGCGCCGCATCCGCCTGATCGAATCCAGCGAGATCGGCATCGT
>Ga0070665_100005531_pt1 | contig 12995 bp, 9 predicted proteins | sample KBSS13metaG_FD_65862 | JGI IMG/M metagenome (GOLD analysis project Ga0070665, IMG submission 65862) | Switchgrass rhizosphere microbial communities from Kellogg Biological Station, Michigan, USA - KBS S1-3 metaG | ecosystem: Host-associated > Plants > Roots > Rhizosphere > Soil ... | reverse complement strand
ATTGCTGCTCGAGCCGCAGCTCCTTGCCCTCAGCGGCTTCGTCGTTGGGATACAGAACCTTGCTCAGGTTTTCCGAGACGACCTTCTGATTGACGGCGCCGTAGTAATCGCCGCGGTTGAAGATGGAGAAGTCGAACGACTCGGGTGCTTCTGCTTTCCACAGTCGTAATGTGTTCGCGGTGTTCACGCGATAGCCGAGAATCGGTGTGTCGTACGGTACGCCGTTCACTAGCTTGCGCGGGACCCAGCGCACGCGCATGCGGCCGTGATCGTCGGAGAAGCGTTCGGTGTGGCCACCGAGCTTCACTTCGACCGCCCACTCGGGGCGCGCCACTTCCCAGGGATTGCCGAACCGCAGCCACTTGTCCGTTTTCTCGACCTGCCAGCCGTCGACGATCTCCTGCTGGAAAATGCCGAACTCGTAGCGGATGCCATAGCCGATGGACGGGATCTCGAGTGTCGCCATCGAATCGAGGAAGCACGCGGCGAGACGGCCGAGGCCGCCGTTGCCGAGGCCCGGCTCGTCTTCGTGGCTCAGCAGCTCGTTGAAGTCGAGGCCGATTTCCGTGACGGCGGCGCGTACGTCGTCGTACATGCCGAGGTTCACGAGGTTGTTGCCGAGGTGAGGGCCCATCAGGAACTCGGCTGACAGGTACGCAACGGTGCGGGAGCCGTGCTTCGTGTAGGTCTCGGCGGTGCTGATCCACCTGTGCAGCATGCGATCGCGCACGGTGTACGCGAGGGCCATGTAGTAATCGGTTTGGGTGGCGAGCGCGGGGGTTTTGCCCTGGACGTAGAACAGGTTGTCCAGGAATGCGTGCTTGAACGCTTCCTTGTTGAGAGCGACGCGGTCGTCCGTGACGCGGTCTGTTTCCAGAAGGGCGTTCATTTGTAACCAGGCTTGGGCGGCTGGTGGGGGCGGTGCAAGTTCCATGCGTGCGTTGGGCGCTGATCGAACTGGCAGGGAATCAAGCCTTTGCGTGCTTGGTCGATCGTAGCTAGGGACTGTGACCGCACCAAGACGGCGCTACTGTGGAGCACTTGCACGTTTTGAGAGCGGGCGGGTTAAGAGCGATTGGCCGCGGCGCATGGCGGCGGCCCACTCGCGCGACGGTCGCGAGGGACCGGCCGTAAGACCGCATCCTGCGGGGCCTCGTCTGCGCGTAATCCTACGCGCAGACGTCCCTCGCGCCCCTCGCGCGAGCGTGCCGCCGCCCTTTGGGTTGGCGGCTCGTTACGGTCTTTTGCCTGCGATACGCAGTATTGGGTAGAGGTTTAGCTGTTCGTCGTAGCTTGGGTGGCGTTTGTAGAAGAAGTCGAGTCTGGCCTGCGGGTCTTTTGCGAACGCGGGGTCGGTGGCTAGCTTTTGTTTGAACTCTGTCGCCAGCGCGGGGTTGCGGGAGAGCATGTCGCGGGCGACGTCTTCGGCGACGTAGGGCTCCATGTATTCCTTTTGCTCGAAGGCGATGTTGAAGAAGCCCCAGGCGGCGTAGGAGTCGCCGCCTTGCGGCTCGAGCAGCGTCATGACGAGTCGCGCTTTGGGTTGGGCGATGGGCACGAAGAGCGAGCCGGCGGGGACGTCGCGTTTCTCGGGTTTCCACTCGCCGGTGAGTTTGGCGGTGAAGTGGCCTTCGAAGGGTTTGGTGGCGAACTCCGCTTTGGTCGCGCGGAAGGCTTCGACGTTCGCCGCCTTCGCGGCGCGGTCGAGGCGCTCGAATTTGATGCCGTGGATCGACAGGCGCTCGCCCATCCAGGCGGCGTACGCGGCTGGAATCACGTAGCCGCCGCGCGGCGCGCGGATCGTCAGCTTCGGAACCAGCGTGTCTCGATACGGGATATGCCAGATCTGCGGCTTCGTCGGGTCGTAGTGCGTAACGAGTCCACCGGAAATCGCGGAAGGCTCGCGCGTATAGGCATAGCCGCGATAGTCGATCATTACCGTGTGCGGGGCGACGTCGTAGTCGAGCGTGAAGTCCTGTCCGCCGAGTTTTTCCGCGCGGGAGTCAGCCGCTTTGGCGAGCGTGACCCAGGATTTCCCCTGTTTCGCCATCATGTCCGACAACTTCATCAGGATGTTGTGGGTCACGCGCACGCGTGTGGGATAGTCCTTCCACGAATGCGTTTCGACCAGCAGCGAGTATCGGTTGCGCGTCGCCCAGTATCCGGTGGAAAAGCGCGGCGGATACGAGCTCACATCGAACCCCGACGCAGGGTCATCGGTCTCGCGGAGCGTCGGGTAGAAATCGATCGGATGCGACCCCTGCGACGCGAGCGTGTCGTTCAGCTCTTTCATGAGCGCCTTGCCGCCCGCCTGTAGATCCGCGTCGCCGGTGCGCATCGGCTCGAGGTTGTTCGAGACGTCGACTTCGAACTGCGCACCGTCCGTCACGTGCAGATCGACGTAAAGCACGGGGTCCCACGCGTCGAGCAGGCGGAGCATCGACTGCATTTCGGGCGCATCGGTCTTGGTGTAGTCGCGGTTCAGGTTGAAGTTCTGCGCCGTGACGCGCCAGCCCATTTCCTCGGGCCCGTTCTGGTTCGGCCGGTTGTTCTTGCCGAAGCGCTCGTGCCCATCCACGTTGAACACCGGCACGAACACGAAGACGAACGAATTGAGCGGATTCTTCGCGGACTTGTCTTCCAGCATCTCGCGGAGCGCGAGAAACCCCGCATCCTTGCCATCGATCTCGCCGGCATGAATGCCGCCCTGGGCGAGCATCACCGGGATGCCACGCTCCCGTGCGTCGTCGGGCGTGAGCGCGCCGCTCTTCGACACCGCAAGGGCCAGCATCGGGCGCCCTTCGGGCGTGCGGCCAAACTCGAACGAGCGCACCGCGCCGGGGAAGGATTTCGCGAACTGCGCGCACAGGCGCTCGACTTCGTCGTAGCGGCCGGTGACGCGGAATCCCGAGCGCTGCGAGATCGTCTCGAGCGCGTCAGAGGAGGCGGCCACCACTGGGCTCGCCGTGAGAACGAGAGCGGTGCAGAGAAACGGGGCAACGAGCGCATCCGCGCGCGGACGAAACGTCATGAGAACAACTCCACCAATGCCTGCCTGGCTGGTGGAATTGTAGGGCAGCCGAGCGGCGTTTCACGTCAGTTCGCCGCTCGTTTGAGCGCAGCGTTGCGGCTGGTGAGCCCCATCAAGCTGGAAATCCCCGCGACCAGCTCGTGCGGCTCCACCGGCTTCGCCATGTGCATCTGGAAGCCGGCGAGCAGCAGACGACGGCGATCGTCGGCGCGTGCGTACGCGGTGACCGCGACGGCGGGAATGGTCGACAGGCGCTCGTCCTTCAGCGCGCGCACCTGGCCGATGAGCTGGTAGCCGTCCGCCCCCGCCATCCCGATGTCGCTGATGAGGATGTCGACTGGCTCGCTGCGTAGAACGTCCATCGCCTGATCCGCATCCACCGCGAGCAGCACATGCGCGCCGCATTCTTCGAGCAGTCGGCCGAAGAACAGCAGCGAATCCGCTTCGTCGTCGACCACGAGCACGTTGGTGTGATCCAGCCGCGGCAGGGCGTTGAGATCGAACGGCGCGCGCCCCCGGGCGTCGCTCGCCACTTCCTCCGATTGCACGGGCACGATGGGCAGGGCGATGGTGAACGTCGCACCCTGGCCTTCGCCCGGACTGGACGCGCGCACGGTGCCGCCATGCAGCTCCGCGAGGCTCTTCACAATCGACAGGCCCAGCCCGAGGCCACCGTGGCGGCGCGTAGTCGACGAGTCTTCCTGCCGGAAGCGTTCGAACACGAAGGGCAGGAACGCCGGCGCGATGCCGACGCCCGAGTCCTGAATGACAATCTCGGCGTGTGAGTTCACCCGCTCCAGCGCCACGCGCACCTTGCCACCCGGTGGCGTGAATTTCACCGCGTTCGCGAGCAGGTTCCACAGGATTTGCTGAAGCCGCGCCGGATCGACTTTGGTCCAGCCGATGTTGCCGTCGAGCGCCTTCTCGATGCGGACTCGCTTGGCATCTGCGGCGGGGCACACCGCTTCGACGGCGTTGCTGACGGCGTCGCGAAGATCGAGCGTCTGCGGATCGAGGCGCACCTGGCCCGTCATGATGCGGCTCATATCGAGCAGGTCATTCACGATCTGCGTCTGCGCGCGAACGTTGCGCTCGATGGTGTCGAGGCTGCGAGCGAGCTCCCCGTTGTCGCCGGCGTGGCGGCGGGCGATGTGCACCCAGCCGACGATCGCGTTCAGGGGCGAGCGCAGCTCATGCGATAGAGTTGCGAGGAACTCGTCTTTCAGACGGCTTGCCTGCTCGGCTTCCTGACGTACGGCGCGTTCGCGCTCCAGCAGCGTATCGCGTTCCTGCTGCGCCAGTTTCCAGGCGGTGCGGTCGCGAAGCACGACACTGAAACCGGTGACGTGCCCGGTCGCATCGGTCGCGCGGCTCAGGGAGCACGCGGCGAAGAAGGGCGTGCCGTCTTTTTGAAGCATCCACAGATCGTTGGCCGAGCTGCCATCTTCCGCGGCGAGCTGTAACTCATGGCGGTAGACACCCTTCGCCACGTCCTCGGCGGAAAACAGCTTCTCGGCCGGGAGGCCCACGAACTCTTCGCGCGTGTAGCCGAGCAGCCGCTGCACGCCTTCGTTCCAGGTATTCGCCAGGCCTCGCAGGTCCGTCGCGAAGAGGGCGTAGCTCTTCACGTTGGAGATCATGGCGTGATAGCGCTCTTCGCTTTCGCGAAGCGCGTCTTCCACGAGCTTGCGGCCGGTGCGATCGGTGGTGATGCCGAGGATCGAGGCCACGCCGCCCGCGGGGCCCGCTTCGGGGAACAGGTGAGCCTCGAAATACCGCGTGCCCTGTGCCGTGCGGGCAACGAAATCTGCCTCGCCCGGCACACCGGTCGCGAACACTTTCGCGCAGGCCGCCTCGAATGCAGACCACTGCTCCAGATCGACGCCCGCTTCGAGCGCGGTACGCCCAATGAGATCTTCCGGCTCCCGCCCGAGGATCGCCGTGACCGCGGCGTTGATGTACAGCAGCCGCAGCTGCCGATCGAGCCGAAAAACGATGACCGGCAGTCGCTCGACGACATTCGTCGACTCGAGCGCCCGCGATCGATTGAGTTCATCCATTGTGGCCAAGCTCAGGTTGCCTCCGGGCCTTCGGCTACCGGAGCAACTTCTGTTCCGAGGTCGATACGTGCGTTAAAGTCCCTGCGTTCCACGGAGAATAGTGCGTCAGACAGGGAATGCCGCGTCAGGTGGGGTGTGAACGCCGCGCTGTGGCTGTTGTGGATCGCGCCAGTTGCCGCCGCCGCGCCAACGCAGGTCGGCGACAGCGCGCTGTGGGCGCGTGAAGCCCTGAATCGAGCCCTTTCCGCCAGCGCCGCGATCGAAGATCCGTTCCATCGCGCGCAGTCGCTGGCCGAGATCGCGGAAGTCGAATCCGGCCTCGCTGGCGCCGCCGCAGCGGTCTCCATTCTGCAAAGTGCGTCCGACTCTGCGAGCAAGATCGACAATGGATCGCTCGCAGGCTGGGCGCGCCATGACATTGCGCTGGCTTACGTCAAAACGGGAGCGCTCGGCGAGGCGCAGAACATCGCGGATACGCTGAGCGATCCGAAGCCCCGCGACGCGGTGCTTGCGGCCCTCGTGGCGGCTCGCCGGGCGGGTGGCGATGTCCCAGGCGCGCTTGTCGTCGCGCGTCGCATGCAGGACAGCGCGCTCCAGGGTCGCGCACTTCGTGCGATTGCCATGGCGCAGGCCGCAGCCGGGGAGATCAACGAGGCGGAGGCGACTGCACGCAGCATCGCGGATGCCGCTCTCAGCGCGCTGGCGCTTGGCGACGTCGTCACGGCGCTCGCTAACGAAGGCGATATCGAAGGCGCGACGCAGCTCGCGCTCACCATCCGGAACGAGCAGGTGCGCGGCGAGGCGCTCGCCGATATCGCGACCGTCCAAGTCGAGGAGGGCGACGGGAGCGGCGGGCTGTCTACGGTCGCGAAGATCGATGACAAGCTGGCGCGCGCAGTCGCGCTCGCGAAGCTCGCCAAGGTGCGCGCGGCGCGCGGGGCTACGGATGCGGCGCGCGAGTCATTCACACAATCCGTCAGGATTGCGCGCGGCGTGCGGGGTAGCGCGGTGAGGCGCTGCTCCACGTTGATCGAGATCGCACGTTCTCAGGTGGCCGCGCAGGAGCTCACCGCCGCGCGCGGGACGCTTCAGCTCGCACTCACCGCGCTTCAGGATGTGAAACGACGCTCCGAGCGCCTCACGTTGCTCGCGCAGATCGCACCGATGCAGGCGCGCGCCGGCGATCACGCCGGCGCGATGGCCACGGCTTCGAAAGCGGACGATGCGAGCCTGCGCCCGCTACTCGTGCGCGATGTCGCCACCTCGCAGGCTGAGGCGGGCGACGTGGCCGGCGCTCTCCGCACCGCCGGCTCGCTGGACGATCCGCACGCCGGGGCCGCGGCTTTCTTCGGAATCCTGCGAGTGCAATCGCAGGCAAAGGACGCATCCGGCATGCATGAGACCATCGAAGTCGGACTCGAGACCGTGCGAGTCATCCGCAACGACGCGCTGAAAGCCGGCGCACTGGGCGCGCTCGGCGCCGCGCGTCTAGCCGCCGGCGAGCGGGACGGCGCCCAGCGGTTGATCGACGAAGCGATGCAGGTCGCCGCGCACGCACCGGACGGATCGACGCAGGCCGCTGCCTTCGTCCGAATTGCCGATGCGCTGCTGGAACGCGGCCGGTAGACTCGCCGGCCACTATGGCTCGCAAGACCATCGACGACGTCGCGAAAGCCGCAGGCGTGGCGATCAAAACCGTCTCGCGCGTGCTCAACGATGAGCCCAACGTGCGGGAGGAAACACGCGCCCGCGTGCAGGCCGTGGTGAAAGCGCTCAACTATCACCCCAGCCTTTCGGCGCGCAGCCTCGCGGGCCGGCGCTCGTATCTCGTCGGGCTCGTATATGGCAATCCGAGCGCCAACTACGTCGTCGACGTTCAGCATGGGGCGATGACTCGCTGCCGGGAGAAAGGCTTCCAGCTCTTCACGCACCAGTGCGGCAGCAAGGGCGAGGAGCTGCCACGGGAAGTGCTGGGGCTCGTCGATCAGACGCACGTCGATGGGCTCGTCATCACGCCGCCGCTCAGCGAGTCGCCCGCGCTCATCAAGGCACTGGATCGCCGCAACCTGCCGTTCGCGCGGATCGCGCCAAACGAACTGAAGCATCCCTCGCCCTACGCAGACATGGATGACGAAGGCGCCGCGCGCGAAATGACCGAGTACCTCATTGGGCTTGGGCATCGACGCATCGGCTTCATCATCGGCCATCCCGAGCACTACGCCAGCGGCCGACGGCTGCAGGGCTACAAGGCGGCGTTGCGCGCGCACCGGCTGCCGTTCGATCCGGAGTGTGTGAAGCAAGGGTATTTTGTGTTCGATTCCGGCATGGAATGCGGGCGGCAGCTCCTGATGCTGCCGCAGCGGCCGACGGCGATCTTCGCGAGCAACGACGACATGGCGGCGGGTGTGCTGATGGCGGCGCACGAGATGGGCATCGGCGTGCCGTCCCAGTTATCGGTGACCGGCTTCGATGACACCTACATCGCGCGCACGATCTGGCCGCGGCTCACGACCGTGCATCAGCCGAGCTACGACCTGGCCTATCACGCAACCGACTTGCTGCTACAGATGCTGAAGACCCGCAGGGCGCCGGGGCCGGTGCGGCTCGCGCACCAGCTCGTGTGCCGCGAATCGGCAGGGCCCGCGCCCGCGGGCTGAGGCTGAGCTACTCGCCGGCGCTGGCGCTGGCGCCGACCGCAACCCACGCGATGTCGGAATTCGAGACGCTCTTCGCGTCGAATTTCTTCGCCGAGGCCGCCATGCGCGTGAGCGCTTCCGCGATCGGCATCGGAGGCTTGGTGTCGCCTTTCTTCGCCTTGTGGAAACGCACCGGGTTGATGCGCGCGACGACGTAGTTGCGCAGATACGGCGACTTGAAGCCTTTCGCCGTGAGCTCCGCCACGATGCGTTTCACCTGCGTGTCGATGTCCAGCAAACGCGACGCGTAGCCGTCGCGTTCGCGCAGGCTCGTGGTGAGCGGGCGCTCGCTGAAGCGATCCACTTTTTTCAGGAACGCGCTGTAGGCGCCGCCGGCGAAGCGGGGATTGTTCTCATACACGGCGCCGAGCGTGATCAGCTCGGGCGCTTCGAACTCTGCGCTGAGCTCCGCCTCTTTCGTCGTGCCCTGTTTCTTCACGAGGCTGCGCGCCATGCGAATGACTTCGAGGCTGCGATCCTTGAGGTTGTGTGCCTTCTCGGTGTTGAGCGCGAGGATGCGGTAGGCGAGCGCCTCGTTCGGCGAGATCAGCGCCGTGATCTGCTTGAGCCCCAGCACTTTCGCCGACGCCAGCCGATGGCGACCGTTCGGCGTCCAGAGCCGACCGTCTTCGCCGCGCACGACGATGAGCGGATCGAGGAACGCGCCGGTCTCGTCGATCTTGCTGGCCAGCCGCTTCACGTGAGTGGGCGACAGATCGCGCTGGAAGGGCGTGGGCTGCACCGCCGCGAGCGGCAGCGACGCGATCATGATCGGGCGCCCGCCGAGCGGTTCGCGGTAGGCCCCGATGGGTGCGCCGCCGGCTTTGACGATGAGCTCTGCGAGATCCGCGACCTCGGGATTGTCCGTCGCAATGGGAACATCCGCCGCCGCGAGGCCGCGACTGCTACGCCCGGGCGCGAGCTTGCCGCGGGAGGTTTTCTTCTTGGGTGCTGCGCCTGACTTGGCGCGTGAGGTCTTCTTCGCTGCCATGGTCGTAAGCTACCACGGCGTTCGCGCGCGGCGCTTCTCAGCCGCCGGGCTTCTCAACTCTTAGCCGCGGCTACCGCTCTTGTCAGCGCGCCGGGACTTCCAGTTGAACTCGATGGGAATCGTGGCCAGCGCCATGCGCGGCACGCCGTTCTCTACGTACGGCCGGAAGCGCGCTCGCTTCACGGCCTGGCACGCGGCGTCATCCAGCCGCGAGTGCCCGCTGGAACGCTCGATGTCTACGCGGGCGACAATACCGGTCTCATTGATCAGCACGCGCACCACGACCAGACCTTCTTCGCCCGAGCGGCGCGACTCCGGCGGGTACTTGGGCTGCGGCGGCTCGATGTACGCCACATCCGTGATGACTCGCGGCGCGGCGGGCGCGGGTGTCGGAGCAGGCGGCTGCTCGGCAACGGCGACGGTGATCGCGTTCGGCGGCGGCTCTTCGGTGATCGTGACGAGCGGCTGCTCGACGACCGGCAGCACCGGCTGCTCGAGTTGCGGCAGGGGCGGGAGCGGCGCTTCGGATGCCGGCGTCGGCGCTTCGAGAATGCTGGCCTCGATCGGCGTGGTATCGAACGCGGCGCGGATCGGCGTCCAGCTCGTGATGACGTAGACCAGGGCGACGTGCACGGCGCCGATCACGAGCCAGGCGCCCGCGCGGGGCGAAAGCCGTGAGAGAAGGTCCGAGGAAGAGGTCGCCGACATGATGCGAAGTATAAGGAAAAGCATTCCCAATTGGGAATGGTTCGCATCGAGAAAGTTGGGCAGTTATGTCAGGTCGCCAGTCCCATCCAGCGCTCGAGCTGCTCGACCCGGTTGCGACTGACGCTGAGCTGCACCCCGCTCCGAAGCTTGACCCCGTAGTCGCCCCCCGGGTCTCGTAGCAGCGTCTCGATCTGGTCCAGCCGGACGATGGCCGAGCGGTGAATCCGGAAGAATTTCGCCGGATCGAGCCGCTCCTCGAGCATCTGCATGCGCTCGCGGATGACGTGTGCCCGCCCGTTGGCGTGCAGCTCCGCATAGGGGCCGCTTGCGGTGATGTATTCGATATCGCCCACCGGCACCACGCGCACCTGCCCTCGCGTTTCCACGGCGATGCGCTCCAGGTACTCGGGCTTTGCGCCCGCGGCCGTGGTGCCGGGAGCCGGGGTAATAGGGGCGCCGGGGAGAGTCGCAGGCCCACCCGCGGCATGGCCGCCACCCTGGAGCACGGCCAAAAGCTGCTCGGACAGCCGGTCCACCTCTTCGAGCTCGATCAGCCGGCGCGCGCGTGCGAAGGCCTGCTCGAACCGCTCGTCGTCGAAGGGCTTCACCAGGTAGTCGATGGCCGCCATGTCGAAGGCCTTGAGCGCGTACTGATCGTACGCAGTCACGAACACGGTGGCCGGCATGTCATGCGTGCCGATGGTCCGGATCACGTCGATGCCGGTCGCCCCGGGCATCTGCACATCGAGGAACACGAGGTCGGGCTTCAACGCCCGGATGGAGCTGATCGCCGCTTCGCCGTTGTCCGCGTAGCCGACGATTTCCACGTTTTCCTGATGTCTCAGCAGATCTTCGAGGCGCTGCCGCGCCAGGGCTTCGTCATCGACGATGAGGACGCGCAGCGTCTTGCCTCTTGCCACGCCTCGTCCTTAGCCGTGAGCGGCTACGCCGGTCGTATGCAAGGTCTTGCCGACCGAAGTACCGCTGACGTTCATGCCGAGCGAGTGGAGCTCATTGCGCTTGCGGAACGGGATGATGACCTCGGCAATCACGCCGCCGTCCTCGGCGGCCCGAAGCGTGAGTGTCTGGTCGGTGCCATAAAGTTGCTCGAGGCGCTCGCGCGTGTTGCGCAGGCCGACGCCTTCGCCCGTCAGGAGGCCGTTCTCGGTGACGCGCGGGCCGTTGTCCCGCACGCACAGGAACAGGCGTTCGCCTTCGCGGCGCGCGTGGATCTCGATGCGGCCTTCCTCGTCGATCTTGCTCACGCCGTGCTTGATGGCGTTCTCCACCAGCGGCTGCAGGATGAGGTTCGGCACCAGCGCATCGAGCGCGCTGGGCTCGATCTGCGACTGGATGCTGAGCCGGCCCTGGAAGCGAATCTGCATGATCTCGAGATACCGATGCGTGAACGTGAGCTCCTGCCCGAGGGGCACCACCTGCTCATCCGCGCCATCGAGCGTGGTTCGCAGCAGCTCACTGAGGCGCGCAATCATACGCCGGACGCCACGTGGATCGCGCTCGACCAGCGCCGAGACCGCATGCAGCGTGTTGAACAGGAAGTGCGGATTCAGCTGAGTCCGCAGCGCAGCAAGTCGCGCGTCGGCGAGCTGCGCTTGCAGCTGCGCCGCCTGCGCCTGCAGCAGGATCGTCTGCTCGCGACGGGACTGGTATCGCAGGAAGTAGTCGCGCGCGACGCCGCCCGCCAGCACCGCGATGAACACCAGGAAATCGTTCATGAACCACAGGTGCTGCAGTCGCCAGACCGCACCCGCGTCCGCGAAGCGCCCGCGACCGAGGTGGAATACGTCGAATCGCATGAAGCCGGTGACCACGTCGACGCCGACGGCGATCAGCATGCCCACGCAGAAGAACAGGCACGCGCGCGGCAGCATGTGGCCGCGCTCCAGCGGATAGTTGTTCGCAAGCGAGAACACGAGGGGCGTGAGCACTGCCCACAGGTACGCGTCGATGAACGACATCCACAGCTGCGAGATCGGCTGCAGCTCGCTCAGCGTGCGGGTCGGGGAATAGGTGAGGCTGTTCGCCCACTCGAGCAGCGCAATGAACGTCCAGAACCCGAGGATGAAGATCAGGTCTGTCCGGCGCAGCGGAACCCGGTCGAGGCTCCCGTCGGGTGCAGGTGCTGCTGCTGGAAGGGGCAGCACAGATGGCGGAACGGCGGCCCGATCCACGGCTCGCAATCTCCTCGTCTTTGGGGAGTGGGCGGGCAGGATAGTCGCGCGAAACGGGAACTCGCAAAACAGGTGTTTCGAGGTGCACCGCTGGCTGGCCGAGGTGCACCCGACGGCGGCCGAGTTGCTGCTGCCCGCAGAGCGGTGGCTGCGGTCCCGTTGGAACGGGTGTTTTCTTACGAGCCCGGCAGTGCGCGCGCCGGCGGCGCGCCTTTGTCATACACCCGTGTGAATTCCAGCTTCGGCAGGCCGTCTCCGGAGAGCGAAACCTTCTCGACGAGCCGGCCGTCCGGCCCGAGACCATAGCGCTCGCTGACATGCGGGCCGACCTGCGGGCGCACGTCGATCACGTACTCGCGACCTTTCCAGCCTGTGGACTGATCCGCCACGCCGCCGGCGACACCGACGACACTGTGACCGCCCGGCGTGAACGTGCGGCGGGAATCGCCGCGGCGAAGCGTGAATCGATCGGGCGCTTGCTCGATGACGAGGCCCTCACCGTTCAACAGGGAGCCGAGGGCGTTGGTGTACTGCGAGCGCAGATACGCCTCCATGCCTTCGCGCGGGCGGAACAGGCCGCCTGGTGGCTCGACGGTATCCGATGGACGGCCGCCCGCGCCAGGTGCTCCGCCGGCTGCGCCCGGAGGCGGCAGATCCGGATCGTCGTCGTACGCACGCGAGCGCCGGCGCATGTGCTTCAGTTCTTTCTCGACGATCGCGTTGATCATCACGTCCGGATCCGCGCTCGCCTGTCGGTTGAGCTTCCACGAGCCGGCCAGGCTGACTCCCTGCGGCAGATCGGATTTGAGGTTCGGCGCGCCGCAGCCCGCGAGCAGTCCGAGCAGGCACATCATCGCGGCGATCGGGTGGCGCGCGCTCAGGGCGCGTCTTGTTCTGGCGGCGGTTCGAGTCAACGTAATGCGCTCTCGTTAGACGCGGCCCGCACGGTTGCGGGCCGCGCTGCGCAGACTAGCTGTTGTTCTGGCTCGCGACGAGGGGTTGCCTCGGATACTTGGTGAAGATCGCGTTGACGGCCTTGTCGATGGCGGGCTGCGGGTTGTTCTCGTCCTTCGAGGTGACCCGGCCCTTCGCGGTCCCTGACCAGATCAGCTCCTTGTGCTGCTGATCGACCACATCGATGGTGAGGGAGCCTTCCGTCACCGTGCGGATGTCCCGGCCACCCCACATGCCGCCCCATCCCCAGCCGCGCGACCAGCGGCCCCAGCCGAGACCCACATCGGGCCACGCATCGCCTTCAACCTTGTCTTTGCTGCCGGTAGTGAAATTCACGAGCAGGTCCGGCTGGGCGCTCTGGGT
>Ga0070665_100005530_pt1 | contig 12996 bp, 7 predicted proteins | sample KBSS13metaG_FD_65862 | JGI IMG/M metagenome (GOLD analysis project Ga0070665, IMG submission 65862) | Switchgrass rhizosphere microbial communities from Kellogg Biological Station, Michigan, USA - KBS S1-3 metaG | ecosystem: Host-associated > Plants > Roots > Rhizosphere > Soil ... | reverse complement strand
GCACGACTCGTTCACCCCGCTCGCCGGGGGTACCGAGATGTTGAACATGATGTACGGCGAGATCGCGCCGGGAGGCACGGGCTCCGGCCTCTACGGCCTGCTCGTGCTGGCCGTGGTCACGGTCTTCGTGGCCGGCCTGATGGTCGGACGCACACCGGAGTACCTCGGCAAGAAGATCCGGGCCCGCGAGGTGAAGTTCGCCGCGCTGTACATCCTGACCACCCCCGCCGTCGTGCTGATCGGCACGGGGCTCGCGATGTCGATCCCGTCCGCGCGGGCCTCCATGGAGAACGCCGGACCGCACGGCCTCTCGGAGGTGCTCTACGCCTTCACGTCGCAGGCCAACAACAACGGCAGCGCCTTCGGCGGGCTGACCGGGAACACGACCTTCTACAACATCGCCGGGGGGCTGGCCATGCTGATCGGCCGCTTCCTGCCGATGCTGTTCGTGCTCGGCCTCGCCGGGTCCCTGGCCGCCCAACGACCGGTCCCGGCCACGGGCGGCACGCTCCCGACCCATCGACCGCTGTTCGTCGGCATGCTCGTCGGCGTCGTCGTGGTCGTGGTCGCTCTCACCTACTTCCCGGCCCTGGCGCTGGGACCCCTCGCGGAAGGACTCCACCGATGACCGACCTCGCCCACCCCGGCTCGCCGCAGGCGCGGGTCGGCGCCGGGCTCCTCGACGTCCGGATGCTGCTCACCCAGCTCCCGGCGGCGTGCGCCAAGCTCGACCCGCGCACGATGGCCCGGAACCCCGTGATGTTCGTGGTCGAGGTCGGGGCCGCCCTGACCACCGCGCTGGCGATCGCCGACTCCTCGGCCTTCGCCTGGCTGATCGTCGTCTGGCTCTGGGCGACCGTGGTGTTCGCCAACCTCGCCGAGGCCGTCGCCGAAGGGCGTGGCAAGGCGCAGGCCGCCTCGCTGCGCCGCAGCCGACAGGAGACGACCGCACGCCTGCTCGTGGACGGGGTCGAGCACCCCACGCCGGCTGCCGAGCTGAAGGTCGACGACCGCGTGGTGTGCGAGGCGGGCGACGTGATCCCCAGCGACGGCGACGTGATCGAGGGCATTGCCAGCGTCGACGAGTCGGCGATCACCGGCGAGTCGGCACCGGTGATCCGCGAGGCCGGGGGAGACCGCTCGGCGGTCACCGGCGGCACACGGGTGCTCTCGGACCGGGTCGTCGTACGGATCACGGCGAAGCCGGGGGAGACCTTCCTGGACCGGATGATCGCCCTGGTCGAGGGTGCGGCGCGGCAGAAGACGCCCAACGAGATCGCGCTCAACATCCTGCTGGCCAGCCTGACGATCATCTTCATGCTCGCCGTGGTGACCCTGCAGCCACTCGCGATCTTCAGCGGTGCTCCGCAGTCCGGGATCGTGCTGGTCTCGCTGCTCGTGTGCCTGATCCCCACCACGATCGGCGCCCTCCTGAGCGCGATCGGCATCGCCGGGATGGACCGCCTCGTCCAGCGCAACGTGCTGGCGATGTCGGGCCGCGCCGTCGAGGCGGCCGGTGACGTCAACACGCTGCTCCTCGACAAGACCGGCACCATCACACTGGGCAACCGCGAAGCGGTCGAGCTGCTGCCCCTCGACGGCGTCACCCCCGACCAGCTGGCCGATGCGGCCCAGCTCTCGAGCCTGGCCGACGAGACGCCCGAGGGCCGGTCGATCGTGGTGCTCGCGAAGCGCGAGTACGGGCTGCGCGACCGTACGCCGGGTGAGCTGACCCACGCGACGTTCGTGCCCTTCAGCGCCCAGACCCGGATGAGCGGGTGCGACCTCGCCGAGGACGGTCGTTCCCGGAGCGTCCGCAAGGGCGCGACCAGCGCGGTCCGGGAGTGGGTCCGCGAGAACGGCGGAACACCGCCGGCCGACCTCGGCCCGATGGTCGACGCGATCGCTGGTGGGGGCGGTACGCCGCTCGTGGTGGCTGAGCTCAGCAGCACCGGCGCACAGGTGCTCGGCGTCGTCCACCTCAAGGACATCGTGAAGAACGGCATGCGCGAGCGCTTCGACGAGCTGCGGCGGATGGGCATCCGCACCGTGATGATCACCGGCGACAACCCGTTGACGGCCAAAGCCATCGCGGACGAGGCGGGGGTCGACGACTTCCTGGCCGAGGCCAAGCCCGAGGACAAGATGGCCCTGATCAAGCAGGAGCAGGAGGGCGGACGGCTCGTCGCGATGACCGGCGACGGCACCAATGACGCCCCCGCACTCGCCCAGGCGGACGTCGGTGTCGCGATGAACAGCGGGACCTCGGCCGCCAAGGAGGCGGGCAACATGGTCGACCTCGACTCCAACCCGACGAAGCTGATCGAGATCGTGGAGATAGGCAAGCAGCTGCTGATCACCCGCGGATCGCTCACGACGTTCTCGATCGCCAACGACGTCGCCAAGTACTTCGCGATCCTGCCCGCCATGTTCGCTCCGGTGTACCCCGGTCTCGACCGGCTCAACGTGATGCACCTGTACAGCCCGTCGTCGGCGATCCTGTCCGCCGTCATCTTCAACGCGCTCGTGATCGTCGCGCTGGTGCCGCTCGCCCTCCGCGGCGTCCGCTACACACCGTCCTCAGCGGCGGACATGCTCCGGCGCAACCTGCTGGTCTACGGCGTCGGCGGGCTGGTCATCCCGTTCGTCGGCATCAAGGCGATCGATCTCCTCGTCCAGTTCATCCCCGGAATCAGGTGACCTACGTGAACACCCTTCGACAGACCCTCGCCGGTCTTCGCGTCCTGCTGGCCTTCACCGTGGTGTTCGGCCTCGCCTACCCCCTCCTGATGACGGGTGTCGGTCAGGTCGCGTTCCACAGCCAGGCCAACGGCTCCCTGGTCCAGCTCCAGGGCAAGGACGTCGGCTCCTCGCTGATCGGACAGGAGTTCACGGGCGACCAGTGGTTCCACTCGCGGTCCTCCGCCGGTGGGTACGACGCCCTGGCCTCGGGTGGCACCAACCTCGGGCCGAACTCGCCGGACCTGACGAAGGCGGTCGATGCGGCCCGGGTCGCGATCGCGAAGGAGGACGGTGTCGCCCCGGCCGACGTACCTCCCGATGCCGTCACGTCCAGCGGATCCGGGCTGGACCCGGACATCTCCCCGGCGTACGCCGACATCCAGGTGGCGAGGGTCGCGCAGGCGCGCGGACTCGGCGTCGACCAGGTGCAGCAGCTCGTGGACGACTACACCCGGAGCCGCAACCTCGGCTTCCTGGGTGAGCCTCGGGTCAACGTGCTCGAGCTGAACCTCGCCCTCGCGCACGCGGGCTGACGACGAGGACAATCGAGACGTGAGCCGCGGGTGTCTGCGTGTCTACCTCGGGATGGCCCCCGGGGTGGGAAAGACGTACGCGATGCTCGACGAGGGTCGACGTCGACTCAGCCGGGGCACCGACGTCGTCGTCGGCATCGTCGAGACCCACGGCCGTGCGCACACGGCCGAGCAGCTCGAGGGGCTCGAGGTGGTGCCGCGCGCGCGGATGAGCTACCGCGGCTCCACCTTCGAGGAGATGGACCTCGACGCCGTGCTGGCGCGCAGGCCGGCCGTCGCGCTGGTCGACGAGCTGGCGCACAGCAACATCCCGGGCAGCCGGCACGAGAAGCGCTGGCAGGACGTCGATGAGCTGCTCGAGGCCGGCATCGACGTGATCACCACGGTCAACATCCAGCACCTCGAGTCACTCAACGACGTCGTGCAGCGGATCAGCGGGGTCGAGCAGCACGAGACGATTCCGGACGAGGTGGTCCGGCGGGCCGACCAGATCGAGATCGTCGACATCTCGCCCGAGGCTCTCCGGCGACGGATGGCGCACGGCAACATCTACCCTGCCGACACGGTGGATGCCGCGATGTCGAACTACTTCCGGGTCGGCAACCTCTCGGCGCTGCGCGAGCTGGCCCTGCTCTGGGTGGCCGAGCGTGTCGACGAAGGACTCCAGCGCTACCGGGCCGCGCACGGCATCGAGCAGCCGTGGGAGGCGCGGGAGCGGATCGTGGTGTCGCTGCCCGGGGGCCCCGAGGGCGAGACGTTGCTCCGCCGGGCGGTGCGGATCGCGGCCCGGACCACGGGCTCGGAGCTGCTCGCGGTCCACGTCGTGAAGGGGGACGGGCTGGCCGGACTCGATCCGGCCGAGATCGGCCGCCAGCGACGCCTGGCCGAGTCGATGGGTGGGTCGTGGCACCAGGTCGCGGGTGACGACGTCGCCGTGGCGCTGCTCGACTTCGCCCGGGCCGAGAACGCCACCCAGATCGTGCTCGGCGCGAGCAGCCGTGGCCGGTGGGAGGCGTTCCTGGCCGGCGAGGGCATCGGGGCGCGCGTGACCCGGCTGTCCGGAACGATCGACGTCCACTTCGTCACGCACGAGGCCGCCTCGACGCCGCGGGTGGACGTGTCGGTGCCGATCGCCGGCCTGACAACGGCGCTCAGCCTGCGGCGCCGGGTGCAGGCCGTGGTGTTCGCGGCGGTGGCGCTGCCGGTGCTCACCTTCGTGCTGTCGCGGCTGCGGGGTGAGCTCAACCTGCCCAGCGACATCCTGCTGTACCTCGCGATCGTGATCGGGGTCGCGCTGATCGGCGGCCTCTGGCCGGCACTCGCGGCTGCCGTGATCGGCAGCCTGCTGCTGAACTACTACTTCACTCCGCCCCTGTACACCTTCACGATCTCCGACAAGAACAACGCGCTGGCGCTGCTCGTGTTCGTGGCGGTCGCCGCGCTGGTCTCCGCGCTGGTCGAGCGCGTCGTGCGGCGTACGACGGAGGCCGGACGTGCGCAGGCCGAGGCGGCCATCCTGGCCGGCCTGGCCGGTGGGATCCTCCGGGGAGAGACCTCGCTCCGGCAGCTCCTGGGGCGGGCCCGGGAGACGTTCGGGCTGGTCTCGGTCACCCTCCTCGAGCGGTCCGGCGAGGACTGGGTGCCGGTCGCCCACGTGGGCGACGAGCCCACCGAACCCGTCACCGACCTGACGGTCTCGGAGCAGCTGATGGTGCGCGTCTCCGGGCCCGTGCGGGGACCGGACCGACGGCTGCTGACGGCGTTCGCGGCCCAGGCGGCGGCCGTGCACGAACATGCCGAGCTGTCCGACCGGGCCGCCCAGGCCACGGTCGTGGAAGAGGCCGACCGGACCCGCTCGGCCCTGCTCGCCGCGGTCAGTCACGACCTGCGCAGCCCCCTGGCATCCGCCAAGGCGAGTGTCACCTCGCTCCGCAGCGACCGCGTGGTGTGGAGCCCGGAGGCTCGTGCCGAGCTCCTCGAGACCGCCGACGAGTCGCTCGATCGGCTCACCCGGCTGATCGAGAACCTGCTCGACATGAGCCGGCTCGAAGCCGGCGCACTCGGCGTCAGCCTCGCCCCGGTCGCCCTCGACGAGCTCGTGCCCCTCGTGCTCGACGCGCTCGGCCCGGACGGCGCGCACGTGGTGGTCGACGTCTCCGAGCGCCTCCCGGAGGCGTACGGCGACGCGGTGCTGCTCGAGCGGGTCCTGGTCAACCTGCTCGGCAACGCCCTGCGCTACAGCCCTCCCGGCCGGCCGCCGTCGGTCGCGGCCAGCTGCCACGAGGGTGCGGTCCAGATCCGCGTCGTCGACCGTGGTCCCGGCGTTCCCGAGGAGCAGCGGGAGCGGATGTTCGCGCCGTTCCAGCGCCTCGGTGACCGCGACAGCGCCAGTGGTGTCGGACTGGGCCTGGCCCTGTCCCAGGGGCTCACCGAGGCGATGGGCGGGACGCTGGCGGCCGACGACACCCCCGGCGGCGGCCTGACCATGACGGTCACGCTTCCGCTGGCCGAGGGGGCCTGATGAGCCGTGTGCTGGTGGTCGACGACGAGCCCCAGATCGTGCGGGCCCTCGTGGTCAACATGCGGGCCCGGGGCTACGACGTGCTGGTCGCGCGCGACGGGCGCAGTGCTCTGCAGACAGCCGGCCAGCACCCTCCGGACCTGGTCGTCCTCGACCTCGGGCTGCCCGACATCGAGGGCACCGAGGTGATCGAGGGGCTCCGCGGCTGGACCTCCGCGCCGATCATCGTGCTCACGGGCCGCACCGAGCAGGTCCAGAAGATCGCCGCACTCGATGCCGGCGCGGACGACTACGTGACGAAGCCGTTCGGCATCGAGGAGCTGTTCGCGCGGATGCGGGCGGTGTCGCGACGGGTGACCGCGCAGCACACGGCGAGCGTGCAGCTGGGGGAGTGGGTGGTCGACCTGGCGGCACACCGGGTACGACCGTTGTCCGGCGTGGGACCCGACCAGCGGCTGACCGCGACTGAGTGGCGGGTGCTGGAGATCCTGGTCCGCAACCCGGGGCGACTGATCACCAAGCGGCACCTGCTCCACGAGGTCTGGGGCCCGGGCTACGACACCGAGACGAACTACCTGCGCCTCTACCTCGCGCAGCTCCGCCGCAAGCTGGAGCCCGACCCGTCCCGCCCGGCGTACCTCCTCACGGAGACGGGCATGGGCTACCGGTTCCGGCCCGACGAGGAGCCGTCACCGGGGACCGGCTGACCGCTCACCCGGTGCGCCACCTCGGCGGCGGTCGAGAGTCTCAGGGACTCGCCGAGGACGCCGCCGACGTGGGCGCACTGGTCGGGGCACTCGTCGTCGGTGCCGAGGTGGCGCTGGTGGTCGGCGCCGAGGTGGTGGGTGCCGAGGTGGTGGGTGCCGAGCTGGTCGGCGACGACGTCGGAGCCGACGAGGTGGGCGACGTGGGTGACGTGGTGGTGGGCGACGAGCGGTGCACGACGGGCGAGGGGTGGTGACCCCGCGCCGGAGTCACCGGGTTGGGAGACACGACTCGCTGCCCGGCCGGCGCCAGCAGCACCGAGGCGACGACGACGGTGGCCGCGACGGCGAACAGGCCGGCTGCGGTGACGGTCGCGGGTCGGGACCCGAACCGGCGGAACTCGGTGCGGCGACGCTCGTCGAGCTCACCGGGCAACGTCGCGCGCTGCGCGCCCAGGCTGTTCAGGGGCGCCGAGAGGAAGGCCGCGGTCGGCCAGACGAGGAGGGCGGCCGTGACCAGCCCGCCGCTGCCGGCGCCCGCGACGGCGCCGAGGATGCCCGCGAGGCCCAGGACCGCGAACAGCGATTCCGGCAGGTTGCCGCGCACGGCGTCCCACCAGTGGGCGTCCTCGGCGGTCTTCGGTGTCCGGAGGAACTCGGCCTCGCGGGCGAACAGGCCTTGTACCGAGGCTCGCGCCACGACCAGCGAGGTCGACTGCCAGATCATGAAGGCACCCAGCGCGTCGCGCCACGACGCTCCCGTGCCCCGGCGCAGGAGCGCAATGGCGCGCACGAGCCCGAGGACGGCCAGCAGCGGGATCGCCGCCAGCAGGAAGCCGCTGAGCTTGCGGAACAGCAGGCCGCCACCGAGCGCGACGTTGCCGGCTCCGACCAGGAGGAACAGGAAGAACATCACCGCCAGGAGGTCGCCGTACCACTGGACGGCGCCGGACAGGTAGGCCCAGCGCTGCCCCTGGTCCATCCGGTTCCGCTCGGTCGCGCGGCCGGGCACCATCAACCGCCAGTGCTTGCGCAGGATCTGGATGCCGCCGAAGCACCAGCGGAAGCGTTGCCCCTTCAGTGCCTCGAACGTCAGCGGCATGACGCCCACCCCGAACGACCGGTCGACATGGAGCCCCGACCACCCGTCCCTCAGGATCCGCAGAGAGAGCTCGGCGTCCTCGGTGATGCACCACTCGTCCCACCCGCCGGCGCGCTCGAGGGCGTCCTTGCGGATCAGGCCCATGGTGCCGGCGAAGATCGCACCGTCCCGCTCGTTGCGGGATGGCTGGGAGACGGCGAAGAAGTATCTGTAGGAGTAGTAGAGACGGCGGTAGAACGACGCCTGCTCCCAGTCGCGGTAGTCCTGCGGGGCCTGGATGAAGCCCACCTGGGGGTCGGCGAACAGTGGTGCGCAGGCCGCCAGGAAGTCGGGGTCCAGCTGGTAGTCGGCGTCGATCACCCCGATCAGCTCGGTGCGCGGGTCGACCATCTCCCGAAGTGCGTAGTTGAGCGCGCCGGACTTGTATCCCGGCCAGTCGGCGAGGTGGGCGAACTTCACGCCGTGGTCACGGCACCACGCCTCGACCGGACGCCACAGCGTCTCGTCGTCGGTGTTGTCGTCGATGACCAGGATCTCGTACGCCGGGTAGTCGATCGCGGTCAGCGACTGCAGGGTCTCGATCACCATCTCCGGCGGCTCGTTGTAGGCCGGCACCTGCAGGCTGACGAACGGCGTGTGGCCGCGCGCCTCCGGCGCCGCACCGTCGGTGACGCGGCGTACCCAGGCTTCTCGTCCGAGGGCGTCGCAGAGCTCCCAGAGATAGGCGACACCCAGGAACGCCGCGAACGCCTCCATCACCCACAGCACCAGCGCGCCGACGGTGCCGACGATGCCGAGGTGGCTGACGAAGGTCCACCACACCATGTAGGCCAGGTACGCGCCGAAGAGGTAGAAGGTCGCTACCCAGGCGAGGTGTGCGCGCGCGCTCCAGTGACGTGTCGCGGGCAGCCACAGCGCACTCACGACGAGCAGAGCCGCCGCGCCGGCGACGATGTTGGCGTGGGTGACGTCGAGGAGCTGGAGCGCGCCCGCGGTGAGGACCGCCAGCAGGACCGACGCCAGCGCCGACACCAGAAGTCGGCGCGCGGACGACCACGCACTCACCGATCCCGAGGTCGTCATCGTGCGGGTGAAGAGCGCCACCGTGGCCAACGGCGCCGAGAAGAGGCCGGCGAGCAGGAAGGCAGCGAGCACGGGCGACCGACCTCTCGGGGGATGAGCGGGCGGCCGAAAGCCTAGGGCGGGACCGTGGGCCTGCCCTCACCCCCAGGGGGGACCTGGATCGACGTACGACGGTGTCGGTCAGGCGGGTGTCATGAACCCGAGCGTGGACTGCTTCAACCCGGGGAACACCGACGTCGTCGAGACGCCGAAGCGGGCCGAGACGATCTCGGCGAGCACGTTGCGGTAGTCGGTGGTGACGTGGAGGTCGGACTCCAGGTCGTCGCCGAGAGCCTTCCACTTGGCGGTCTGGTTGAAGTAGACCTGCTTGCCCTTGACCCCGGCACCGGCCACGAGCATCACGTTGCCCCATCCGTGGTCGAGGCCGCGGTTGCCGTTCTCGAGGGTGCGGCGGCCGAACTCGCTGATCGTGACCAGCGTGACCTTGCTCGCCTGGTCTCCGAGGTCGCCGAAGAAGGCCGCGATCGCGGTCGCCAGGTCGTGGGCGTTGGCGATCATCTGCCCGCCCTGGAGGTTGCCGAGGTCCACGTGCATGTCCCAGTCGCCCTGGTCGACGGTCAGCACCTCGACGCCGACGTTGCCGCGGATGATCCGAGCCGCCGCCGACAGCGCGTTGCCGACACCGGATCCGCCGTACGTCGCGGAGTTGTCGGCCGCGGCGATCGCGGGGGCGAGGTCCAGGGTGGCCTGCATGGTCGAGCGGACCGCGGTGCCCATCGGGCTGTGGTCGTGGTCCCAGAGCGTGTGCAGGGAACGCCGGCGCTTGCCGGCGGGGTCGGTGTCGCCGGTGTCGTCGGCTGCGATGGTGGCGTCCGCCAGCGACCCGATCGTCATCAGTGGGATCGGACCGGAGATCTCGGTGGGCGGGGGACCGTTCACGACACCGACGGCCTGCAGCGGGTTGTGGTGGGTGGACGTGGCACCGACGAGGCGGTTCAGCCAGCCGACCCGCTGGCTGGAGCCGGGGTGCGCCTCCTCGACCTCCTCCATCGCGGAGAAGTGCGAGCGGTTGGCGGTCGTCAGACCGGTGGCGTGGATGGCCGCCAGCTGGCCGCCGTCCCACATGCCCAGCAACGGCTGGAGCTTCGGGTGCAGCCCGAAGAAGTCGCCGGCGCCGATCAGCTCGGTCTTGGGGACGGCGATGTTCGGCCGCGCGGCGTAGTAGCCCGGGTCGCCGTGCGGCACGACCAGCGACAGGCCGTCCGCGCCGCCGCGCAGCGAGAGCACGACGAGCACCGCCGTGGCCGGGCTCAGCGAGGCGGCCGAGGCGGACACGGTGGCGTTGCCGACCATGAACGTCGCGCCGCCGAGCGCCAGGGCGCCGCGTAGGACGCCGCGCCGGCTCATCCGGGCGAACTCGGGGCAGCAGGCGTCGTCGCCAGTGGTCATCGGGTCCATCGGGTCACCGCCGGAAGAAGTCGGGAGCGTCGAAGAAGGTCGTCAGCAGCCGAGGGAACATCCACTGCATCACCGGGTGGTCCTGGGTGATCTGCTCGTGGGCGTGCACGGCGACGGCCTGTCGGCAGGCCTGCTGGAGGCGGTCGCTCGCGTGCCGGTGCAGGATCTGCTGCGCCATGTGGTCGACCAGGTGGTCGAAGCGCGTCGACGCCTTCGGGAGCCACGCCGTCGGCTTGCGGTAGCGGATGCCCTTGTTCGGCCACCAGCCGCCGGACATCGTGTAGTGGACCTCCATCGAGCCCATCACGCGAGACGGCGAGCTCCACGCGGCGCTGGGGATCGGCTGACCGTTGGGCGCCGGCCACGACATCGGCATCATGCCCATCGAGCTCGACTGCCAGAGGAGCTGGTGGGCGGCACGGTCGGCCGTCGTCGGCTTGGCCACGTGGACCCCCATCAGGCGGTACGTCGCGACCAGGTCGTTCTCGGGGTCCCGGACCTTGTCGCCGACCGAGTGCTTGAACTCGTCGGAGTCGACCAGCGCCCGGAGCACCGGCTTGATCTGCGTCCCGTGCGCCAGGTAGACGCGAGCGAGCCGCCTCACCAGGGCCGGGGGCGGGTTGTCGGAGACGAACGCCATCACCAGCTTCGAGGCGATGTGCGACGCCGTCGAGGGATGGTGGGCGAGGTAGCGCAGGTAGTCACGCGTGACCTTGCGCCCGTCCTTGGAGTGGTTCGCGCGGTGGAAGCCGAGCACCCGCACCTTGCCGGTGTAGTGGGCGAGCTCGTTGTAGCCGGCGTCCCAGGTGTCCCACATGTCGACCTGCCAGCCGGTGAGGATGCGGGCCGAGTCGACGACGTCGCGTTCGTGGTAGCCGGCACCGAGCCCGACCGTGTGCAGCTCGAGGAGCTCACGTCCCTGGTTCTCGTTCGGGTGCTCCTTGTCGGAGACCGCGTTGCCGAGGTACATCCCCATCGCCGGGTGCACGCTCACCGCCTGCAGCAGGGACTCGAACGAGCCGAGCGCCCGGGCCCGGATCGCGTGTCCGTAGCGCACTCGCCAGGTGTAGACCCCGTCGGCGCTCACCGGCACGTTGAAGTGGTTCTCCCAGAACTCGGTCATCGTCTCCAGGACCTGCTGGTGGCTGTGCATCCGACGCATCAGCAGCCAGTTCTGGTAGTCCGCCATCACCTCCCAGCCGCCGACCCGACCGCTGTCGTTCTCGGCCGCGACCTTGCCGGGGGACCACTTCAGGTGGGGGTACCAGGAGTCGAGGGCGCGGCCGGGGTGGTCCGGCACGTGATGGGGACTCAGCTGCCACTCGAACCACTTCCGGGCGCCGCCGTGCCGGCGTACCTCACGCGCCAGCGCCGGGGTCACGCCGTACGAGAAGCGTCCGACCAGGTGCCGGCCCTGGGTGCCGAGCAGGGGGACCCCGCGATGGTGCGCGCGACCGGAGTCGGCGGCCAGGGCCGCCTCGGGCAGCAGGGTCGCGCCGGCAGCCAGCCCGGCACCGGCCAGTACGGCGCGCCGAGCAGAGCCGACGCGGGAGTCGTCGAGGTCGCCGGGGGAGGGGAGTTCCATGCCAGGGCTCCAGTTGTGCGCTGACCGCGTGGGAACCCCCGGACCTACGCGGACGGTGGTCAGGTCACCAGCAACCTAACCGTGTCGGCGCCCCGGGTGGGCTCGAATCGAGGACTTTTTCCCCCGACCCTTCGCGCAGCGTTCACCCCGCGGTACCCAGAACCGGGGTGGGCATCCGCGCGGACAGCGACTACCGTCGGGTGGACGATGTTCGGGGGAACTGGAAGGTCTCGGGACGCGTCGTGGGCGGTTGGCCTGCGACGTGGACGCGCGCGCGCCGGGTTCGGTGCGAGCATGATCGCCGTGCTGGCGGCGGCCCTCGTGGCCGGCGGACGCGAGCCGTCGCACGACGTGCTGGCCACCGCGCCCGTCGCTCCGTCCGAGCAGTCGCCCGGCTCGTCGACGGCACTGCCCACGCCACCCGTCGAGCTCCCGAAGCCGAGCGGACGGGAGGTCAAGGGACCGGCGTCACCGGCGCAGCGCGACCTGCTCGCCTCGGTCAGCGCCCAGGCCATCCCGGGGGTGGCCCTCTCGGCGTACCAACGCGCGTCGATCGTGATCAACGCGGCCGATCCGTCCTGCCACATGGACTGGAGCCTGCTGGCCGCGATCGGCCAGGTGGAGTCCGACCACGGGCAGGTCGGCGGGAGCCGGCTCAACGCACGTGGAGTCGCCCATCCCCGGATCATCGGCCCCCGCCTCGACGGCCGCCACGGGACGTCGCGGGTCCGAGACACCGACGCCGGCCGCCTCGACGGCGACCCGAAGTACGACCGAGCAGTGGGGCCCATGCAGTTCCTCCCGTCGACGTGGGCCGCGGTCGCGGTCGACGGTGACGACGACGGTCGTCGCGACGTCCAGGACATCGACGACGCGTCGCTCGGGTCGGCGGTCTACCTCTGTGCCGACCACGACAACCTCTCGACGAGGGCCGGAGCCCACGCCGCCGTGCTGCGGTACAACCACAGCCAGGCCTACGCGGCGCGCGTGCTGGCGATCGCCCACGCCTTGCGGACCAGCAGCCTGTTGATGCCGACCAGCGGCATCAACGTCCGCAGCATCTCCTTCGACCACCCGGGTGACCCTCAGGTCCGCGATCACCCACCGGGCCGCCCCGGGAGGCACCACCACTCGGAGCCCACCGCCGACCCGGTCCCGACGTCGCCGCACGGCCCGGTGATCGCCGACCCGGTCCCGTCGTCGCCCACGCCGACTCCGTCGCCCACGCAGCCCCCGTCGCCCACACCGACCCCGTGGCCCTCGCCGAC
>Ga0070665_100005529_pt1 | contig 12998 bp, 10 predicted proteins | sample KBSS13metaG_FD_65862 | JGI IMG/M metagenome (GOLD analysis project Ga0070665, IMG submission 65862) | Switchgrass rhizosphere microbial communities from Kellogg Biological Station, Michigan, USA - KBS S1-3 metaG | ecosystem: Host-associated > Plants > Roots > Rhizosphere > Soil ... | reverse complement strand
GAATAGATGTGGTATCAGGTAATTTTGTGACTGCTAAACCTTATGGCATTCGTGATGGCATGGATTTCCAGCTTACAGGTGAGGTTCGTTCAATAGACACCGATGCAATTGAACGACACCTCGATAATCATAATATTGTGTTACTGGGGCCAACCGGTTACTCCACTACAGGTGAAGTCTTTAACTTGCGAGCAGAAGAAGTTGCGACCAAAACTGCAACTTATTTAAAAGCAGATAAACTGATTTTTCTTGGGGAGCAACAAGGTCTTCTGAATGAAGATGAACAAATATTACGTGAATTAAGCCCACATCAACTAGACTATTATATTCAACAATATCAAACTATTAGTCCAACACTAACCCTGCATTTGCAACAAGCAAAAAAAGCGTCTTTATCAGGTGTACACCGCGTTCATCTCATTTCCTATGCCTATGATGGCGCCCTTCTCGAAGAGTTATTTACTCGAGATGGTATAGGCACCATGATTACCGATGCGCATTATGAAGAAGTTCGTACAGCCCATATTAAAGATGTGGGTGGTTTAATGAATTTATTGCGTCCCTTGGAAGAAGAAGGCATCTTAGTTTATCGTTCACGTGAACGTCTGGAGCAAGAAATCAGCCAGTTCGCTGTTATTGAACGCGACGGTATGATTCTAGCGTGTGCTGCACTTTATCCAATTCCAACCGAGTTTAATGAAACTCGTTCTGCAGAAATTGCCTGTGTTGCTGTACATCCAAGTTATCGTAAATCAAATCGTGGTAGCCAAATTCTGCAATTTCTTGAAGAAAAAGCCAAAGAACAAGGTATTCGTCAGTTATTCGTTTTAACAACGCGTACCGCCCACTGGTTTTTGGAACATGGTTTTCATCAGGTCAGCGTTGATGAGTTACCTAATGCCCGTCAGGCGCTCTATAACTATCAAAGGAATTCTTTAGTCTTCAAGAAACTGCTTCCCTAGCCTTTGCTCTTTTTAAGATATTCTTATTTCAGATAAGCTTAGTTAAAAAAGTACAACCATAAGCGCTATTAATTTATTGTTGTACTTTTTTTAAATCTCTATTTTTAATGTTTTAATATTTTTTTATTTTATTTACATCAACTTACTCCTAATTTATTAAATATATTTCTATTAGATAAATCACTTTTTTGCATAAGTTTATAGCCTATTGTTTTTAGCTTTTTTTTGCATAAATAAAGACCGAATACTTATTTTTTCTGAAATAAAAATCCCTTTAGGGTATCTGCTCATCCAATTATTTTTTCTTTTTCTCTTTCGGGGAGCACGAAATCTCATGGCACTTTTCAACACCACTTCATGGGCAAAATATTCAGTCATCGCAGCCAGCCTTGCAGGAGTGATGATGTTAAGTGGTTGTGCCAAAAAAGAGGAACAGGCCACCACAACTTTAAATATTGGCTATCAAAAATATGGCATTCTTCCTATTTTAAAGGCTCGTGGTGACCTAGAAAAAGTACTAAAAGAACAAGGCGTGCAAGTAAAATGGGTTGAGTTTCCTGCTGGCCCTCAATTGCTTGAAGGCTTAAATGTAGGGAGCGTTTCACTCGGTGAAGCAGGTGAAGCACCACCTATTTTTGCTCAAGCGGCCAATCCAAATTTAGTCTATGTCGCAAACCAACCTGCTGCGCCAAAAGCCGAAGCATTATTGGTACAAAAAGACTCTCCAATCCACTCTATTAAAGATTTAAAAGGCAAACGTGTTGCTCTTAATAAAGGTTCGAATGTTCATTACCTATTATTAAAAGTTCTAGAGGCCAACAATTTAAGCTTAAGTGATATTCAACCAGTTTATTTACCGCCATCAGACGCTCGTGCTGCCTTTGAAAAAGGTGCAGTAGATGCATGGGTCATTTGGGATCCGTTCTTTGCAGCAGCTGAACATCAAATTCAAGCTCGAGTTTTAGCAACAGGTGAAAATTTAGTAAGCAATCATCAATTTTATCTAGCTGACCGTAAATTTGCAGAAAATAATCCAAAAGTTCTCAATACAGTTGTTCAAACCCTTAACCAGACAACTGAATGGGTGAGTTCACATCAGGATGAAGCTGCGAAGCTACTCGAAAAACCTACAGCGCTTGAGTTTGATGTACTCAAAACTTCCATTTCACGTATGGGTTTTGGAGTTCAGCCAATCTCTGACAAGGTGGCACAAGAACAACAACAAGTAGCTGATGCCTTTTATGCGCAAAAGCTCATTCCTAACAAGCTCACCATTCAAGATGCCATTTTAAAACTGAAATAAACCCAGCTTGGGCACAGCTTAAATAATCATATAAATGCTGTGCCTGACCTCAAGGGGAACAAGGATATCAATATGCAACATCAGTCATTATTTAATAAGAGTCAGTGGACACAACTAGCTAAACGCATCAGTGCAGTCACTGTATTAGGTTTAACAATCGCAGCGCCAGCTTGGGCAATTGATCTAACTGTAAAAGAACTTCGTATTGGTTTTCAAAAAAGTTCGATTAACTTTGCGATTGCCAAACAGCAAAAACTATTTGAACAAGAATTTCCAAATGCCAAAGTGACTTGGAATGAATTCCCTGCTGGACCACAAATTTTAGAAGCTTTGGCTGTCGGTTCCCTTGATATCGGAGTTACTGGAGACACCCCTCCAGTCTACGCACAAGCAGCTGGAAAGCCTTTATATTACATTGCCTATGAAGCAGCTAAACCATTAGCATCAGCAATTTTAGTTCCTAAAAGCTCACAGCTAAAACAACTTAAAGACCTTAAAGGCAAACGTATTGCGCTGCAAAAAGGTTCGAGCTCACATTACTTACTTGTACAAGCTGTACGTAAAGCAGGCCTAAACTGGAGTGACATTACTCCGATCTGGCTTACACCTGCCGATGCTCGCGCAGCATTTCAAAAAGGTGCTGTTGATGCATGGGCCATTTGGGATCCTTACTTCGCTTCAGCACAACTAGAAGATCAAGCTCGTGTTCTTGCATCAGGTAAAGGCTTAAGTCCGAACTATACATTTTATTTAGCAGCTCCAGACTTTGTTAAACAACATCCGAAAGCTGTTTCTGGACTCATCAAACAAATCAATCAAGCTGACAAATGGGTTCAAAGCCATCAAGCAGAAACGGCAACAGCCATTGGCCAAAGCACAGGACTGAAGCCTGCAACCAGTGACTTATTTATTAAACGCCGTCCTCGTCCTTCATCAGCCGCTCCGCTGAACAGCAAAGTGATTGCTGAGCAGCAGCAACTCGCAGACATCTTTACTCAACAAGGCATCATTCCAAAGCCAATCAGCATCAAACAAGCTGTTTGGATTGCCAAGTAATTTCAATAGACATATAGGTAATGCACATGAAAATTTTCTGGTTTATTCCTACCCACGGTGATAGTCGCTATTTAGGTACAAGTAAAGGCGCTCGTCAGGTTGACCATGCCTATATGAAGCAAATTGCTGTAGCGGTAGATAATTTAGGTTACGAAGGTGTACTTATTCCAACAGGTCGTTCATGTGAAGATCCTTGGATTACGGCGGCTAGCCTGATTGATGCAACTCAACACCTTAAATTTTTAGTTGCGTTACGTCCAGGGGTAACAACACCGGCATTGGCAGCTCGCATGGCTGCAACATTTGACCGCTTGTCGAATGGTCGCGTGTTACTCAACCTAGTGACTGGTGGTGATGAGGCCGAACTACGCGGTGATGGTTTATATGAAGATCACTCAACGCGTTATCAAACTGCCAATGAATATGTAAAAATCTGGCGTGAAATTTTGACGCGTTCACATACGGGTGAAGCTTTTACATTCCACGGTGAACGCTTACAAGTAGATGATGCAAAACTACTTTACCCACCTGTTCAAAAGCCTTATCCACCACTTTGGTTTGGCGGTTCTTCAGACGTCGCGGTCGATCTTGCAGCTGAGCAAGTCGATACTTACCTTACATGGGGTGAACCACCAGAAGCAGTTAAACAAAAAGTCGAACATGTTCGTGCCAAAGCTGAGGCTAAAGGTCGTAAATTAACTTACGGCATTCGCTTGCATGTGATTGTTCGCGAAACCAACGAACAAGCTTGGGCAGCAGCGAACGAACTTATTCAATATCTTGATGATGCAACTATTGCTGCAGCACAGAAAAAATTTGCACAAATGGACTCTGTAGGCCAACAACGTATGGCTGCGCTACACGGCGGTAACCGAGACAAACTTGAAGTATCTCCAAACCTTTGGGCAGGTATTGGTTTAGTCCGTGGCGGTGCTGGTACAGCACTTGTAGGTGACCCAGAAACAGTTGCTGCCCGCATTCAAGAATATGCTGATTTAGGTATCGATACTTTCATTTTCTCGGGCTATCCACATCTTGAAGAGTCGATCCGTTTTGCAGAATTGGTCTTCCCGTTATTACCCATCGAAACTCGTGCCAAACTGGCTCAGCCAAATTTAACCGGTCCATTCGGTGAAATTATTGCCAATAACTATGTTCCAGACGAGAAGAAGCAAAATAGTTCCGTCAAGGAGCCTGCATGAGCAAAGAAGAAAGTATTGTTTCACGTGGAACAAAACAAATCGGGCAGCGTTTGCTGCCTTGGATTTTCCCTATTGTTCTATTGGTTGTTTGGCAAATTGCCTCAAGTTCGGGTCTTTTAGAGAACCGAATTTTGCCTGCACCGACTGCTGTGGTTTCCGCCTTTTGGCATCTACTCGTTAGTGGAGAATTATGGCATCACGTTAAGGTAAGTGCTGGTCGCGCTTTGATTGGTCTTTTGGTGGGTGGTGGCTTAGGTCTGCTCTTAGGTTTACTTAATGGCTCTTCACGCTTCGCCTCTACCCTGCTCGATACGACTCTGCAAATGATTCGTAACATCCCAGCATTAGCACTTATTCCACTCGTAATCTTGTGGTTCGGTATTGATGAAACAGCGAAATTATTCTTGGTTGCAGTAGGCGTTTTCTTCCCGATTTATATTAATACCTATCACGGTATTCGGTCAGTTGACCCTCAATTGATCGAAATGGGTAAAAGTTACGGCCTTTCTCGCTGGCAGCTTTACAAAGAAATTATTCTGCCAGGTGCAATGCCTTCTATTTTAGTAGGTCTACGCTTTGCTTTAGGTTTGGTTTGGGTATTGCTCATTGTTGCTGAAACCATTTCAGCTCAAGCAGGTATAGGTTATATGACCATGAATGCACGTGAGTTTTTACAAACAGATGTAGTTCTGGTCGGTATTCTTCTGTACGCCTTACTAGGCAAACTGGCCGATGTCTTAGCCCAGCTTTTAGAACGCTATTTACTACGTTGGCACTCTGGATATCAGAAATAAGGGAGCTTAGAACATGACAAATCTGAATTTAAATATTAATCAGAATGAAGTGCAGCTCATTCCGGAAGAACCAACAGAATCTCAAGAACCTGTATTAGGTGCAGAGATTCTGATTGAGCAACTTTATAAATTCTATGGCGAGGTAAAGGTTCTTGAAGATCTTGACCTACACATCCAGCCTGGTGAGTTTTTAGCAATTGTTGGTCGAAGTGGCTGTGGCAAAAGTACGTTACTACGTTTAATTGCTCAACTTGAAAAAGCCAGTTTTGGAGAAATCAAATTCAAATCTGCTCGACATTTGCGTGAAGGCATTACTAACGATGATATTCGAGTAATGTTCCAAGACCCACGCCTACTTCCTTGGAGGAATATCCTTCAAAATGTTCAACTGGGTTTACCTAAAGCCCAACATGCTTTAGCAGAAGAATTACTGGAAAAAGTGGGTTTAAAAGAAAAATCAGGGCAATGGCCTTCACAACTCTCTGGTGGCCAACGTCAGCGTACAGCCTTAGCACGTGCACTATCGCATACACCACGCATTTTATTGCTTGATGAGCCTTTAGGTGCATTAGATGCTCTAACTCGGCTTGAGATGCAAAGCTTGATTGAGCGCTTGTGGAAAGAACAAGGTTTTACTGCCATTTTAGTCACACACGATGTAAGTGAAGCAGTGCAATTAGCTGACCGTATTATCTTATTAGATAAGGGCCAGATTGCTCAAAGTTTCCAAGTTAATCTTCCACGCCCGCGTAAAAAGAGCATTACTTTTGCCCAACTTGAACAACAAGTACTCGATGCAGTTTTGGCAACTTAAGATTACGATGAGTAATCAGAAATGCTCAGCCAAAAAATGCCCAATTTACGAGCAATAAAACTGCTGTTTTATTGCTCTTTTTTAGGGCGAAATTTAAAAAATATTTTTAAGAATAACAATAAACTAGTGAATCTCTCTATTTTTTGCACAATAGTATATCTATTACGCAAATAACTAGCCGTTTTTTGATTAAAAAAGCAAGACACCTGTGCACAAATCAAACAATTTCCCTTACAATGGGAGTATTATTTTTTTAATTATGCAGCAGATGGAACAAAAAAAGAGTACCCAAAAGCGCAATCAGCTTCTTGCTGCCGCCCTTGACGTATTTTCAGTCTATGGGTTCACTGGCGCAAGTCTGGATGAAATTGCCCAACTCGCCGACATGCATAAGTCGAATATTTTCTATTACTACGAAAATAAAGAGTCTTTATACGTAGAAGTGCTCACAACCGTTTTACAAAAATGGTTGGCTCCCTTACAAACTTTAGAAGCTGAATTAGAACCAGCCGAAGCCTTATCTCACTATTTAATACAAAAAATCGAACTGTCTCGTAGCCAACCGAAAGCATCTAGATTGTTTGCATTAGAAATCATTCAAGGCGCTCCGCATATTTTACCTATACTCAAAGGACCATTAAAAAAACTATTTAAGCGCAAAGCCAAAGTCATTCAGACGTGGCAAGAAGAGGGAAAGATTTCACCAGATATCGACCCGGAATTATTAATCTTAAACATTTGGGGTCTTACACAAAACTATGCAGATTTTGCAACCCAAATGGAAATGGTGACCGGAAAAACACTGCGTAACCGAAGCATGTTCCAACGCTCAATTGAGCATACAGTCCACCTGATGCTCTACGGCGTATTGCCTCGTTAAAACCAAAAAAAGATCGGCAAATTTGCCGATCTTTTTTTAGAAGTGATTTTGATAAAGCGCTAAAAGTTTTTGAGCACCTAATAATAAATTTTCTTCCCAATCCACATGTGCAGTGTCATCTGCACCATCAGTAATATATTTTACCGAAATCAGGCGTACACCTAACTTATGGCAGACTTTGGCTAAGGCATACCCTTCCATATCCACTACATCACAAGCTACTTTTGGCTGACCCGTTTCAAATGAATCTCCAGTTCCACAAATTGCTTTTGGCAAATCAGCAAAATGTGATTGAAGATGAATTTCAGCTGGCAAGTGATCATCTAACGGCGTTACACCTACTTCAAACCCTAGGGGTGAAACATCCATATCACGTTGTACAAAAGTCTTCACCTCGACTAAATCATGTCGATTAAATGCAGAGCTTCCAGCTGTACCTAGATTAATTAAAGTTTTACAGCCAGTTTTTTGAATAACCTCAAATGCTTTAAAGGCAGCATTAATCTTACCAATACCACTGTAATGGACTTCAACACCTGCCTGTTCAAACAAACCTTTAGATTCATTAGGAAGTGCCATAATTAAAGCAATATCAGTGTTCATTCAAAAAGCTCAAATCAAAATTAAATAAATTAGAAAATAAGTATAAATCAGGTGCAAAAGCTTTTTGCACCTTTTCATCATTACTGCATTTTTTGTTGTAAGGCGATTAAACACGGAGAAAAGAACAGTTGGCCGCTATATGCGCCTGCTAGCGTTTTCTTCATTACCACACCCCACATTGTCAATAATAAAAGACTCAATGCCACAGCAACGTATTGTAAAAATACAATTTCAACTTGATGTCCTAAATTAAATAAAGCCAGAATAAATACGCCTAATGGAAAGGTTAAGCCCCACCAACCCAAATTGAATGGAATACCTGTCTTTGCATGACGAAGCGTTGTTAAAATTGCAAGACCCAGCCACCATAACCCAAAACCTAAAAGCACAAGACTGCCTACAACGCCTAAAGCTTGAAAGACATTCGCAAATTGGTGAAATCCTACGTTTGGTGCCACTCTTTGTGCCTGCTCTCCTAGCAACAAGAGACCTAAAGCACCTGTTCCAATTGGACCTAAAGACAACCAGCTAGAAATTGCAACTTCTTTTTCCGGTAACTGATGTAAAGCCATACGCAACATTAAAATTGTCAAAATAGCGAATGCGGGTAAAACAGAAATCCCCCAAAGTACGTAGCCCGCCATTAATAAATGAAAGCTATGCAAATCTGCTGGTAAATGCGCAACTAACATGCCGGCAGAACTTGCTGCTACTTCACATGCAACCACAGGTAAAAGCCAGATTGCAGTCATGGTATGTAGCTGATGGTTCTGACGGCTAAACATGCAGAAAGGCACGATCCACGCAATTGCTAGTGCTAAAAAGACATCGATGTACCATAAAGCTTGAGCAATATGTATCGCAACTTCACCGTAAAGCCCAACACCAAAGCTTAAGAAACCATTTAGTATGGTAGCGAGCCCCATCGGAATAGCGCCTAAAAACAAGCTCATATTAGGATGCTTAAATATTTGCTTCGCTTCATGAGGGAAAAGAAACCACCGCAATAAATAAAGACCTGAAAAAACGCTGAATAAAATAATATTAAATTGCCATAACAACGTTGCTAGCGTGAATAAAAATGATTGAGCAAATGGAAGCTGAATTAAAATCATACTTACCACGCCAGTACCCATAGTCGCTGTAAACCAATTTGGAGTAAAATGCCGTATAACATCTTTGCTATGATTTAATTGGTAAAAGGGTTTTTTCATCTTAGTTCTCTAATCAAAGAGTGGATAAAGATATAGTAGAGCAAACTATTAATAAGAAAAATTGATTTATTTTTATTTAATTCATCATTATTTTAAATATATAAATATTCATGTTGAAAAATAACTGAGTAAAAACACAACAACAAGACGAATCTGTGAGATTATGGCAATATATAGCCCTTGCAAAAATAGCCATATTTTAAGTTCATGAAACTGCTTCGTCTTAATGCGTTATCGCCCAATTTTCAGTTACCTCAAACAGCGGTAACTATTGGTAATTTTGATGGTGTCCATTTAGGTCACCAAGCGATGATTGCTCAACTCAAAAAAATTGCTGCAGCACAAGGCTTAAAAACATTGGTTATGATTTTTGAGCCACAACCTCTTGAATTCTTTAAAGGCTACGATGCCCCTCCTCGTATTAATTCATTACGAGAAAAAGTTGAATACCTAGCTGAGCTTGGGGTTGATTACATTGCAGTTGCTAAATTTGATCAGCATTTCCGTAGTATGAGTGCATCTGCCTTTGCAGACTTATTAAAAAATAAATTAAACGCGCAGTCTTTGGTTTTAGGAGATGACTTTCATTTCGGTAAGGACCGTCAAGGCAACAGCGAATTTTTAAAAGATTACGGATTTGGGGTCACAAATTTACATACAATTGAACTTGAAGGTGAACGCGTAAGTTCAACTCGTATTCGCCAAGTGCTTCAGGTAGGAAATCTTGCCTTAGCTGCTAAATTATTAGGTCGTCCTTACAGTATTACTGGACGAGTTCAATATGGCGACCAGATTGGCCGAACTCTGGATTTTCCAACGATTAATGTTCGCCTCAACCGCCACAAGCCATGTTTAAATGGGATTTATGGTGTTGAGGTCATTTGTGAAACAACCTCACTTACTCAAAAAGTGCGTCAAGATACACCCGAAAAACCGGGAATTGCCGGATATCATGAAAACAGCCTCTATGGCGCAGGGCATGTCGGTACACGTCCAGCCATTCAGCAAGAACATCCAGAGTGGAGATTAGAAGTACATTTCCCTGATGTTTCTGCTAATCTGTATGGCTTATTTATGCGGGTGACTTTCCTTCACTATCTTCATGGTGAATTGAACTACCCTTCGCTTGAGGCACTTAAGGCAGGAATTGATAATGACGTGCAGCAGTTACGACAATACCGTAACGACACGACACAATTTCCTTTTTAATTCGAATTTTGATTGTAAAACATGTCGGCTTCCTAGCTGATTAAACTGGATGACAACTTGCATGAGCGATAAGCAAACTCCTGAGAATGCAGTGGACTACAAAGCCACGCTAAACCTGCCGGATACTCAATTTGCGATGAAAGCAAATTTGGCAGTACGTGAAGTGAAATGGTTAGAAGAGTGGTATACCGACAACATTTATCAGCAGATTCGTGCATCGCGTATTGGCAAGAAAAAATATATTTTGCACGATGGCCCTCCATATGCGAACGGTACAATTCACTTAGGTCACGCAGTCAATAAAGTACTCAAAGACGTGATTGTAAAAAGCCGTACTTTGGCTGGTTTCGACGCCCCTTATGTTCCAGGTTGGGACTGTCATGGCTTGCCAATTGAGCTAAAAGTTGAAGAAAAAGTAGGTAAAGTTGGCGAAAAAGTTGACGCAGCGACTTTCCGTAAACTCTGCCGTGAATATGCTCTAAAACAAATTGATTTACAGCGTACTGACTTTAAACGTCTTGGTATTTTAGGTGATTGGGATAATCCTTATCTCACCATGAACTATAAACAAGAAGCCGATATTGTTCGTACTTTAGGTTTAATCCAGAAAAATGGTCATATCCAGCCGGGCTTAAAGCCAGTGAACTGGTGTATGGACTGTGGTTCAGCACTTGCTGAAGCTGAAGTTGAATATGAAGATAAAAAATCTGACGCAATTGATGTTGGTTTTGGTGTTGTAGATCTTAAAGATTTAAGTGCCCGTTTAAACGTAGAAGTTCAAGATCCAACTGATATTGTGATCTGGACGACCACACCGTGGACATTACCAGCTAACCAAGCGGTTGCATTGCATGCCGAAATTGAATATCAATTGGTACAAGTGTCTACTGAGCGCGGTAAGCAAAACTTCATTCTTGCTAAAGACTTAGTTGCTTCAGCAATTGAACGTTATAAGCTTGAAAACCCAGTTGTTTTAGCTGACTTTACAGGTTCAGCTCTTGAAAACCTTACTTTACAACACCCTTTACTTACCGATCGTCAAGTTCCAGTGATTTTGGGTGAACACGTTATTGCAACAAGCGGTACAGGTGCAGTACATACAGCGCCAGGCCATGGTGCAGACGACTATAAAGTAGGTCTTCAATACAACCTTAAAGTAGACAATCCAGTCGGTGGTAACGGTGTTTATTTACCAACTGCTCCAATCTATGCTGGTGAGCACATCTATAAAGCCAATCCAAAGATTATTGAAGCTTTAGGTGCTGTAGGCCGTTTATGGGCTCATCAACCAATTAAACACAGTTACCCACACTGCTGGCGTCATAAGACTCCTATTATTTTCCGTGCTACACCACAATGGTTCATTAGCATGGATCAAAAAGGCTTACGTGAAGGCGCGCTTAACGCGATTGAAAACGATATCGAGTTTGTACCGAACTGGGGTAAAAACCGTATTGAATCAATGATCGAAGGTCGTCCGGACTGGTGTATCTCACGTCAACGTACTTGGGGTGTTCCAATTCCTTTCTTCGTTCATAAAGATACGAATGAATTACACCCTCGTACACCTGAACTCATCGAAGAAGTTGCTCAACTGATCGAACAAGAAGGTATCGAAGCATGGTTCAAACGTGAAGCAAAAGACTTCATAGGTGAAGATGCTGAACAATACAACGCCGTTCGCGATACCCTTGATGTATGGTTCGACTCTGGTACAACACATTACGCTGTACTTGAGCAACGTGAAGAATTAGAAAGCCCTGCTGATTTATATTTAGAAGGTTCAGACCAACACCGTGGTTGGTTCCAATCTTCTTTATTAACGTCTATGGCAATTCACAATCGTGCACCATATAAAGCCTTGTTAACACATGGTTTTACAGTGGATGAAAACGGTCGTAAGTTGTCAAAATCTTTAGGCAACTACATTCCGCTTGAAGAAATCATCAAACAGCTTGGTGCTGATGGTTTACGTCTATATGTAGCTTCTAGCGACTATCGCTATGAAATTGCAGCGTCTAAAGAAATCTTTAACCGTGTAAGTGATAGCTACCGCCGTATTCGTAATACCCTACGTTTCTTGCTTGCGAACCTAAATGGTTTCAAACCAAGCACAGATGCTTTAGCAGTAGATGACTTAATTGCGCTAGATCAATATATCTTACAGCGTGCAAATGAAGTACAACAAACGATTATCACTGCTTACGAAGAAATGAACTTCCATGTAGTGTGTAGCGCGTTAACAAGCTTCTGTATTAATGACTTAGGTGGTTTCTACCTAGACATTATCAAAGATCGTCAATATACGACTAAGGCTGACTCACAAGCACGTCGCTCTGCACAAACAGCGCTTTATCATATCGTTCAAGCATTTATCCGTTGGATGAGCCCAATCTTAAGCTTTACCGCTCAAGAAGCATGGCCACTGATTCCAGAACAAACTGAAAAGTATGTATTTACTTCAGAATGGTATGACTTGCCTGTTTCATCAAAAGCAAACTTGCTTTCTGAAGAAGATTGGCAAACATTGATTAGCGTAAAATCTGCAGTAAATAAACAGATTGAAGCAGCTCGTAACGCTAAACTTGTCGGCAGTAATCTTTCAGCTAAAGTTGAACTTTGGGCAAATGAATCATTACAAACAGTTTTAAACCAACTGGCTGATGAACTCCGTTTTGTTCTTATTACTTCTCAAGTAGTAGTACATCCATTTGCTGAACAAGGTGAAGCAACTGAAATGGAAGGCTTACGTGTACAAATATCTGCAGCTGAAGGTGAAAAATGTGCACGTTGCTGGCACGTCCTTCCAGATGTAAATACACATGCCGATCATCCTGGTTTATGTGGTCGTTGTATTGTGAACGTCACTGGTCGTGGCGAAGTGAGAAAATATGCCTAATTCACAAGCTAAAAAAGGCTTATTCCAGTTTTATCCACACAATCTCATTTGGCTTGGACTCT
>Ga0070665_100005526_pt1 | contig 13001 bp, 12 predicted proteins | sample KBSS13metaG_FD_65862 | JGI IMG/M metagenome (GOLD analysis project Ga0070665, IMG submission 65862) | Switchgrass rhizosphere microbial communities from Kellogg Biological Station, Michigan, USA - KBS S1-3 metaG | ecosystem: Host-associated > Plants > Roots > Rhizosphere > Soil ... | reverse complement strand
GCCGAAGGCGGCGCGATACTTGCCGGCGAAGTCGGCGTCTTTGTTGGGCGCGGGCGCGGCGTACCAGCTTCCCAGCAGGCTGGCCTCGCGCATGATCTGGGCATCATCGTCCCATAATCCGGTGCCCAGCAGTTTGACCTTGTCACGGCTCGCGCCGTCCAGCGACAAGGTGGGCGCGATGGCACGCAGGATCACGCCGCCCTGGGCGATCAGCACCGCGTCGGCGCCGCTTTTGGCCACCGCACTGGCCGGTGCGGCGACGGCCCCGGAATTGGGCGGATAGCGTTCCACATCCACGACATTGCCATGCACCGCGGCGACGGATTCGGTGAAGGCATCCTTGGCGACATCGCCATAGGCGGTCTGCGGCGCCAGGGCGGCGAATGCCTTATGGCCCTTGGAGGCGGCATAGCTGATCACCCGGCCCACTTCGTTCTGGGGCATGAAACTCAGCAGATAGGCGCCGTTGCCCGCCACGGTCTTTTCGGTGGAGAAGGCCAGCACCGGCACGGCGCGGTCGCGCGCGATGGGCGCCACCGCCGACACGGATGGTCCGAACAGGGGCCCGACGATCACTTCGGCGCCCTGCGCCAGAAGCTGCTGGGCGGCGGCGGCGGCACTGGCGCCGCCATTGCCCTCATCGGCGGTCATCAAAAGGATTTTGTTGTTGCCGGAATCGAACATCGCCAGCTGTGCGGCCTTCATCATCGAGGCGGCCAAAGCGCGGGTGGGCGCCGAGCTGCTGGTGAAGGGCAGGATGATCCCAACCCGGACCGGCGTGACGTCGGGCGCCATGCCGGGCAGGCGCAGATAGCTTGGCAGGTCGTGGTCCAGCGGATTGGCCGCGACAGGGGCCTGCGGCAGCGGCGCACGGGTCACGGGCGCGGGGGCTTGCGGCTTGGGCGTGCAGGCGGCTATCGCAACGGCCAAGGCAATGGCACAAAAGCGGTTCGGGAACGTGACGGAAACAGGCATCGGAAAATCCTTTGACGCACAAACCTAAGCCTTTGGACGCGGGCGGTAAATCACCGGAAAAAGGCGATTTGGCGGCTGGGCTTTATATCCTGGCCACCCCCATCGGCAATGCCCGCGATATCTCCTTAAGAGCGCTGGAGGTTTTGAAAGGTTGCGATGTGATCGCCGCCGAGGATACCCGCGTCACCTCCAAGCTCCTGTCCATTCACGGCATCTCCCGGCCGCTGATCCCCTATAACGATCATAACGGGCCGCAGATGCGGCCGAAAATTCTGGCCCGGCTGGAGCAGGGCCAGGCGGTGGCGCTGGTGTCCGATGCCGGAACGCCGCTGGTATCGGACCCCGGCTACAAACTGGTGCGGGAGGTGATAGGGGCGGGCATCAGTGTCGTCGCTCTGCCGGGGGCGTCGGCGGTGCTGGCGGGGCTCACCTTGAGCGGGCTGCCCTCCGACCGGTTTCTGTTCGCGGGCTTTCTTCCCTCCAGGGCCGGCGAACGCAAGAGCGTGCTGGAAGAGGTCGGTGGCGTGCGCGCCACCCTGATCTTTTTTGAATCCGCCCAGCGGCTGGACGACTCGCTGCCCGCCTTGGCGGATGTGCTGGGCGACCGCCAGGCGGTGGTGGCACGCGAGCTCACCAAGATGCATGAGGAAGTGCGGCGCGGCAGCCTGCGCGAACTGGCGGCGCATTACGCCAAGGCGGGTGCGCCCCGGGGCGAAGTGACCTTGCTGGTGGCGCCGCCCGATGCCTCGGCGGCGAAGGGCAGCGCCCAGATCGATGCGGCGCTGAAAGCAGCCCTGGCCTTCATGCCGGTGAAAGCGGCGGCGGAGATGATCGCCGATCTCACCGATGGCTCGCGCAAGGCTTTGTACGCCCGCGCGCTGGAGTTGAAGGATGGCGATTGATCGCCAAAAGGAGCGTCAAGCGTCCGAGCGGCGCGGCCACCGCAGCGAAAGCGTCGCGGCGCTGTGGCTGCGGCTCAAGGGCTATCGCATCCTGGCGCGGCGGCTGAAGACCCGGGCTGGGGAAATCGATCTGGTGGCCGCCGCCCCCTTCGGCCCGGTCTGTTTTGTCGAGGTCAAGGCGCGGGGGCTGGCGCGAACCGCGGCGGAATCGGTGGGGCCGGCCCAGCAGACTCGCATTGCCCGCGCCGCCTCCTTATATCTCGCCAGCCGTCCGGGCCTGGCCCGGCGCGGCAGCCGCTTTGATATTGTCGCCATCGCGCCCCATGCCTTGCCGGTGCATCACCGGGATGTGTGGCGGCCGGATTTGTAAACGAGGCTTTCATGGCATTGACCGTCGCGATCCAGATGGACCCGATCGAGAAAGTCGATATCGGCGGCGATTCCACTTTCGCCCTGGCCCTGGAAGGGCAAAGGCGTGGTCACGGCCTGCTTTATTACGGCCCGCGCGATCTCAGCTTTCGCGACGGCAAGGTGAGTGCGCATGTGCGCCCCTTGAACGTGCGCGCCGTGAAGGGCGATCATTTCGCGCTGGGCGACGGCTTTGTCTATGACCTGTCGGCGGCGGATGTGGTGCTGATGCGCCAGGACCCGCCTTTCGACATGGCCTATATTACCGCCACGCATATCCTGGAGCGCATCCATCCCAAGACCTTGGTGGTCAATGATCCGCATGAAGTGCGCAACGCGCCGGAAAAACTCTTTGTCACCGAATTCGCCGAATTCATTCCCCCGACCCTGATCACTTCGGACCTGCGCGAGATCCGCGCTTTCCGCGGCGAGCACAAGGACATCATCATCAAGCCGCTCTACGGCAATGGCGGCGCGGGCGTGTTCCGGGTCAAGTCCGATGACGAGAATTTCGGCGCATTGATGGAGATGTTCACCCAATTCTACCGCGAACCGGTGATCGTGCAGCGCTACATCCCGGAGGTTCGCCAGGGCGACAAGCGCATCATCCTGGTGGACGGCGAATATGCCGGCGCCATCAACCGCGTCCCGGCGCAAGGCGAGGCCCGCTCCAACATGCATGTGGGCGGCCGCCCCGAAGCAACCGAATTGTCGGCGCGGGAAAAGGCGATATGCGCCGCGATCGGGCCTGAGTTGAAAAAACGCGGCCTCATTTTCACGGGCATTGACGTGATCGGTGACTATATGACCGAGATCAACGTGACGTCCCCCACCGGCATTCACGAAGTCAGGCGCTTTGGCGGCGCCGATATCGCCGGCCTGGTTTGGGATGCGATTGAAAGAAGGCGCAAATGATCACCGTCCGCAAATCGGAAGACCGCGGTTACAACAAGATCGACTGGCTGGAATCGCGCCATTCCTTCTCGTTCGGCGACTATTACGATCCGGCGCATGAAAGCTTCGGGTCCTTGCGCGTCATCAACGAGGATTGGATCAAGGGCGGCGCGGGTTTTCCGCCCCATCCCCATCGCGACATGGAGATCGTCACCTACATCCTGGACGGCGCCATCGCGCACAAGGATTCCACCGGCGGCGGCGGCACCATCCGGCCCGGCGAAATCCAGCGCATGAGCGCGGGCAGCGGCATCGTTCATGCCGAATTCAATGCCAGCGCCAGCGAGACTTGCCATCTGCTGCAGATCTGGATCATGCCGTCCAAAAGCGGCATTGCCCCCGGCTATGAACAGAAGACCATCGATCCGGTGGCGGTGCGCAACCATTTCGCCCGCATCGCCGCGCCCGATCCGCGCGAGAATGAAGTGCGGCTGGTGCAGGATGCCGAAATCTGGGCCGCCAGGCTGGATGCGGGAGTCGAGGCGATCCATTCCCTGGCGCAGGGCCGCAAGGCCTGGCTGCAAGTGGCCAAGGGCGAGGTCAAGCTGGGCGGGGAAGTGCTCAAGGCGGGCGATGCCGCCGCCATCAGCGACCAGACCGAGATCGCGGTGCGGTCGAACGCACCGAGCGAAGTGCTGCTCTTCGATCTGGCCTGAGCGGCGCTATTTCTCGGGCACCGTCACGGTTTTCATCGGCCCCATGCCGGTGACCAGCAGGACCAGATCTTCGTCCTTGGACCCGTCCCAGTGGACCTTGTTGGCCAAGTCGGTGGCGAAACTGCCCTGCGGCAAGGGCCAGGTCGTCTTGGGGTCCCGATGATCGCTGGTGGAAATCCACCAGGTACCCTGCACGACATAGGCGAAGCGGTCCGTGGTGTGGAAATGGGGATGGCTCATCTGGCCCTTGGGCCATTTGATCAGGATGCCGTAAGGCCCTGGCTTGGCGGGATCGCCGTAAAGCGGCGCCTGCAACTGACCCAGGCTTTCCCTCTTCCACTTCAGGTCCTTGGGCAGAAGGAATGTGGCGTGGGTCGAATCCGGCTTGATCGCCGTCTTTGGAATTGCGGGCATGGGCTGGGCCATGACGGGCACGGCAGCCAGTGCAAAAGCTATGAGCGCGATACGCAAGGGCATCTCCGGTCTGGACGTTGGATTACGCTAATACAAGGACCGGTGGCCGGGCCAGCGGCTATTTCCTGGCCGCGATCACGCTGATTTCCACCTTGGCGCCGCGCAGCAGCTTGGCGACCTGGACAAAGGCGCGCGCCGGATAGGGCGGGTGAAAATAGGAAGCATAGACTGTGTTCACCGCGGGGAAGTCGTCGACGTCAGTGACATAGACGGTGGCCGACACGACATCGTCCAAGGTGAGGTTCGCCGCCTTCAGTTCCAGCGCGATATTGTCGATCACCCGCCTGGTCTGCGCCGCGACATCCTGTTTGCTGTAATCGATCTTGCCCGCCGGATCGAAAGGCAGCGAGCCCGAAACAAAGACCAGCTTGCCGCTTTGAATGGCCTGCGAATAAGGCCCGATGGCCTTGGGCGCGTCGGGCGATTCAATCAGTTTCTTTTCGGCAAGCGCGGGCGTGCACACAAGCATCAACACAAGCGCGAAAAGCGATTTGCGCATCTTCGAGTCCCCCAAAAGAATTGGAATTACTTAACCAGGCCGAAGCGGCTCTTGTAGCGCGGGTCCAGGCCCGAGACCGGGAAATAGATGAAAACGTCGGTGGTGCTGAACTGCCGGTCGATCACCGCGCCGTCGCCGATGCAGCAACCCGCGCGCACATAGCCCTTGAGCATCGGCGGCAGGCTGCGGATGCCTTCGCGCTCGTCGATGGCGTCCTTGGGCATGCGGTTCATGTCCACGAACAATTCGGGCCGCGCCTTGACCCGCAAATGCTCGGGCATGGGATGGAAGTGATGCAGATAGGATAGCGGTAGCGCCATCTCGCCGACATCGATGCCGGGCAGGCTGGCGCAGCCGAACATCAGGTCGATGTCGAAGCGCGCGACATAGGCCATCAGACCTTTCCACAAAAGCTGCATGGTGCCGGGACGGGCGCGATAGCTTTTGAGGATGCAGGAGCGGCCCAGCTCCAGATATTTGGTGTCGGCGGGCAGGCCCTTCAGCATGGGCGTCAGGTCATATTCGCTGGAGGTGTAGAAGCCGCCGACCTTGTCGGCATCCTTCTTGCGCGTCAGCCGGTAGGTGCCCACCACCAGCGGCTGGCCGTCCTCGTCATGGGCGTCGCGGTCCACCACCAGAAGGTGGTCGCAGACATCGTCATATTTGTCGAAGTCGCGGCCGCTCTCGCGCATCTGGGGTGAGGGGATCGCGCTCATCTCTTCGTAGAAGACGGTGTAGCGCAGGCGCTGCGCCTGTTCGATCTCGTGTTCGGTTTCGGCAAGACGCACTTCCAGCGCGCCGGACACAGCCAATACGGGCCATTGCTCCAAGCGTCCCTCGAAAGGTCCGGCTTCGTAGATATTGACCACGATCGTTTCCTGTTCGTCCCGGCGAAAGTCCCCACGACTCACCGGGCTGTCCTGTCAGGGCTTAAACCCCTTGTGCGACAGTTTGGCAATTTTAGCCCAACCGGCTGTCACAATCCAATAGCTTGGTGAATTTTTGTGAAATTACGTGGGGTTAACGCTTAACCGGGCCCGCCGCCGCTCCAAAATAGCGAACAGCGCCAAGGAGGGGATACCCATCAAGCCGCAACCGATGAAAAAGAGGGCATACGCGTTCATCCGGCCCATATCGGCCGTCATGCTGTCGATCGCCAGCCCGGAAAAGCCCTTCAGGAACTTGCCCGCCAATGCGTAGGCCGAAGACAAAAGAGCATATTGCGTCGCGGTATAGCCCAGGCTGGTAAGGCTGGACATATAGGCCACCAAGGTCACGCCGGCGACGCTTATGGCGAAATCGTCGAAGCACATCACGGCGGTGAAGATGCCAATGTCCGGACCCGCAGCCGGGAGGATGGCGAAGGCCGCGATGCCGAGAGCCTGCATCGCCCCGCCCAGCAGCAGGGCGCGCATATAGCCCAGCCGCAGCGAAAGAAACCCGCCCGCTGCCACGCCCAGGAAGATGGAGGCCAGCCCCAGCGTGCCGCGCACCGCCCCAATCACATCCTTGCTGAGACCGATTTCGCGGTAAAAGGGATTGGTCACGGGGCCGCGCATGAAGTCCGGCAGGCGATAAAGGCTGATCGCCAGCAACATCACCAAGGCCGTCAGACCATAGGTTTTGAAAAAAACTATGAAAGGTCCCGCCACCGCGTCGGAAAAACCGCGTGCCGTCCAAAGCGGCTTTTGCGCTTTAGCGCCATGCATCACCACATCGGCGCGCGCCGGTTCGCTGGCGAGCAGACTGGCCAGCAGCCCGATCCCCATCAACACGCCGCATAGGGTGTAGGAGACGGGCCAACCCAGATGCTGCGCCGATATCAGCATCAGCGAGTCGGTGCATAGAAGCGCGATGCGAAAGCCCAATGTATAGCTTGACGTCAAAAGGCCGAGTTCGTCTGCGGTGACGGCGCTTTCGATGCGCCAGGCGTCTATGGCGATGTCCTGGGTGGCGGCGCCGAACGCCACCACCAGCGCCAACGCGCCCAGCAGCACAAGGCCGTGTGCGGTACCGCTCACGGCCATGCAGACAAGGCCGGCGGCCACGACGATCTGGGTTGCGGCCATCCAGCCGCGTCGCCGCCCCAGCCAGGCAAGGCCGGGAATGTCCAGTCGGTCCAGCAGCGGCGACCAGAGGAACTTCAGCGAATAGGCCAGCCCCACCCAGGAGATGAATCCGATGGCGGTAAGTGAGGTGCCTTCGTCGCTCAGCCAGAAGCCAAAGGTGTTGCCGACCAGAAGAAACGGAAGGCCCGATGAAAAGCCGAGCGCCAGCATGGTCAGGACGCGCGGGCTCAGATAATCGCGGAATTTATAGCGCCGCCGCGCCGAATCCGTCATGCCGCGACGATATGCGAACGGTCCTCGCCAGGAAACAACGTCCGGAACATTTCTTCCAGATCGGCCGGGTCGACCGGCTTGGTCAGGAAGCCGTCCATGCCCGCTTCCAGACAGGAATGCCGGCCGGATTCCAGCACATCGGCGGTCAGGGCCACGATGGGCGTGCGCACAGAGCCGCTGCGCGTCTCGCTGGCGCGAATGGCGCGCGCGGCCTCGATGCCGTCCATCCCCGGCATGTGGATGTCGGTCAGCAGCAGATCGAAGCGGCTCTCCATCATCGCCTGCACCGCCGCATTGCCGTTGGTGACCTCGGTGACCTTGTGGCCGCGCCGGCGCAGCAGCTCGCGGATCAGGAGCATGTTGATGGGATTGTCCTCGGCCAGCAGGATGTGCAGGCCCGATCGGGGATCGGAATTATCCGGGATGCGGGCGACGCCGTGATCCACCGTTTCGGCCGGCGGCGCGGCATGATCCTGCGCGGCGTCGTCGGAGACAACAGGCATGGTGCCGTCGCGGCACATGATCAACTGGCGCAGCAGCGAGGATTGGCGCACCGGCTTGACCAGATAGCTGGCAAAGCCCATGGCGCGGATTTGCGGCAGGCTGCCGCGCGCATCCGGCGTCAGCATCACCAGGGCCGGCACGACGGGATTCGGCTTCATCGTCAAGTTGGGCACGGGGCCGGTCCCGGCATCGACCAGGACCGCATCGGCCTCATCGCTTGTGTCCGCAAAGACGCCGCCGCAAGCGGCGATCTGGCGGCGCAGGCTGTCGCGAAACGCGGGATTGCGGGTCATCACCGCCACGCGCATCCCCTCCAGCGACGGGCCATCCTGCGGCGCGGCCGATGCGGCCGCCGGCAGGGTGAACCAGAAACAGGACCCGCCTTCGGTCACGGCATCGATGCCGATCTCTCCGCCCATGGTGTTCACCAGCCGCCTGGAAATCGCCAGTCCCAGTCCGGTGCCGCCGAACTTGCGGGCATGGCTGGAATCGGCCTGGACGAATTCCTGGAAAATTTCCTGGCGCTTGGCGGCCGCAACGCCGACGCCGGTATCGCGCACCTCGATGCGCAGCATGCGGTTTTCCATCACCGCTTCGACGCAGACCGCGCCGCGTTCGGTGAATTTGACGGCATTGCCCATCAGGTTGGTGACGACCTGGCGCAGCCTCAATTCGTCGGCGCGGAAGACAAGCGGCACATCGGGCGCGACGATCGTGGTCACTTCCACATTCTTGGCATAGGCGCGCTCGCACAAAAGTTCGGCCACGCTGGGCAGCATGGCGCGAAGATCCACTTCATCTTCCTCCAGATGCAGCATGCCGGATTCGATCTTGGAGAAGTCCAATATGTCGCCGATCAGAGACAGCAAGGCTTCGCCCGATTGGGTGATGGCCTGGGCATAGGTGCGCTGCTCGGGACGAAGCTCGGTTTCCAGCAGCAGGCGGCCCATGCCCAAGACGCCGTTCATCGGCGTGCGGATTTCGTGGCTCATGGTGGCCAGGAAGCCGGACTTGGCGCGGCTGGCCTCTTCGGCATTGTCGCGCGCGTCGGTCAGCGCTTCTTCCAGGGTCTTGCGGTCGGTGATGTCGCGGCCCACGCTCTGCACTTCCACCAGCCGGCCATGGGAATCGCGCACCGCGAAATCTTCCCAGGCGATCCAGCGATAGCCTTGCGCGGTCTTCACATGCTGGTCGTAGCGGGCGCGGTTCTGGCCCGATTCCATGAAGCTGCCGAACACCGGCGCGCGGCTTTGCGGATGCGGCTGCGGCGCAAAGGGATAGCCCAGCGCCTGTGTCGGGTTGAGACCGAACAGGCGGAAGAAGGCGTCGTTGCCGTAGGTCAGGCGGCTGGCCGCGTCGCGGCGGAAGATGGCGTCGCCCTGTGCATCGACCAGGCCCTTGTAGCGCGCCTCGCTTTGATTGAGCCGTGCATTGATGACGGCGGCATTCTTCAGGGCCGCTTCCAGGCGTCCGGCAACGGTCTTGAGTTCGCTGGCCTGGCGCGACAGCATTTCACCGCGCCCGCGGGTGGCGTTCATGGTCTTGATCAGGAAGGCCAGGCCCAGCGCCAGGAGCGCGCCGAACCAGACGGGCGAAATCAGGGTCAGGCGGCGCAGCAGCAGGATCTCGGCGATCGCCACGATCACGATCGCGCCCGCCATGCTCCCCAGGACGATGCGAAGGATCCGCAACATCGAAAATATCAGCCTTTTGCCCGGGTTTTTTACCGGCGGCAGTGTCGCCCAGTCGCGTTCAGAAACGCTTAAAGACTGTGCCGCTTTGTTAACCCCAAGCGCCCCCGGCGCCGCCTAGCGGCAAAAATAATCATTAAATATCATATACTTAGGTAGAAAGCCGGGCGCCTGTCACAAAAGCTTTGCAAGACTGTGATGTTCGTGGCGTGGACGGGGTGTGAATTGCCTCCCATCCGCGACTTCCGAGGCCGTCTTTGACCGATATCAGCTTGAGCGAACCTGCCGCCCTCTCTGCCCGAGTCGAGACTGCCCGCCGGGCCGGGGCAGGCGATGTGCGCTTCCGCTTGATGGCGCTGGCGGCGGCATTGGCAGTGCTGGCGATTTTCGCCGGTGTCATCACCTCACTGATCGCCGGCTCCATGCCGGCCTTCAAGGCTTTTGGCTTTGGCTTCATCACCACCGAGGCCTGGAGCCCCACCCGCGAAAGATTTGGCGCGCTGGCGCCGATCTACGGCACCCTGGTCACCAGCCTGATCGCCATGGTCATCGCGGTGCCGGTGGGCATCGGCATTGCCATCTTCCTCACCGATCTTTGCCCGCGGCCGCTGCGCCGGCCCATCGGGATCGCCGTCGAACTCTTGGCCGGCATTCCCTCCATCATCTATGGCATCTGGGGCTTCTTCGTCTTCGCGCCCTGGTTCCAGCTGCATGTGCAGGAACCGGTGGCAAACGCTGTCGGCGATGTGCCGGTGCTGGGCACCCTGTTCGGCGGCGTCACCTTCGGGATCGGCACTTTCACCGCCGGCCTGATCCTTTCCATCATGATCCTGCCCTTCATCTCAGCGGTGACCCGCGACGTGCTGGAAACCGTGCCCAGTGTGTTGAAGGAAGCCTCCTATGGCCTGGGCGCGACCAGCTGGGAAGTGATGTGGAAGGTCTGTCTGCCTTTCTGCCAGACCGGCGTGGTGGGCGGCGCCATGCTGGCCCTGGGCCGCGCCCTGGGCGAAACCATGGCGGTCACCTTTGTCATCGGCAACGCGCACAAGATCGCGCCGTCGCTGTTCGCGCCGGGCACCTCGATCTCGGCCGCCATCGCCAATGAATTCACCGAAGCGACCAGCGATCTGTATCGCTCCGCCTTGATCGAACTCGGCCTGCTGCTTTTCGTCATCACCTTCATCGTTCTGACCTGTGCGCAGCTGATGTTGCGCCGGATGGAACGGAGCAAGGGGCATTAGATGCTGGCCAATCGCGCCCTCTATTTCCGCCGCCGGCTCACCAACGGGATTTTCATCACCCTGTCGGTGGGGGCCGCCGTGTTCGGCTTGGTATGGCTGACCTTCATTCTGGGCGGGCTGCTGGTGGACGGCGTTTCGGCTTTGTCGCCGACCCTGTTCACCGAGATCACGCCGCCGCCGGGCAGCAAGGGCGGGCTTGCCAACGCCATCGGCGGCAGCGTGTTGATGAGCACGATCGCGGTCGTGGCCGGCACGCCCATCGGGCTTTTTGCCGGTACCTATCTGGCCGAATATGGCCGCCACGGCCGGCTCGCCTTCGTGGTGCGCTTTGTCAACGACATCCTGTTGTCGGCGCCCTCCATTGTCATCGGCCTGTTCATTTATGAGCTTCTGGTGGTGCGGATGGGGCATTTTTCCGGCTGGGCCGGCGCCGCCGCCTTGACCGTGATCGTGATCCCCGTGGTGCTGCGCACCACCGAGAATATGTTGCTGTTGGTGCCCGACGGCTTGCGCGAAGCCGCCACCGCGCTGGGCGCGCCGCAGAATTTTGTCATCAAGGCCGTCACCTGGAAAGCGGCCCGCGCCGGCATCATCACCGGCGTGCTGCTGGCGGTGGCGCGCATCTCCGGCGAAACCGCGCCGCTTTTGTTCACCGCCTTGGGCAACAGCGGATGGAGCTGGAGCCCCAGCGCCATGAACGAGCCGATGGCCAGTCTGCCGGCCGTGATCTACTCCTTCGCCACCGGGCCCTATGAAGACCAGCATTCCCTCGCCTGGGCAGGCGCGCTGCTGATCACCGCCACCGTGCTGGTGCTTTCCATCCTTGCCCGCCTTCTCGAAAATCAGAAACGGACCTGATCCATGGATACCGCAGTTCACCTGACACCAGGCCACACGATCGAAGCGGAGCATGCCGCGCCGGGGCACGTGGCGCCAGGACATGCATCAGCGCCCGCGGACAAGCCCAAGGTCGAGATCAAGGATCTGTGCTTCTATTACGGCGCCAACAAGTCGCTCAAGAATATCAGCCTGCCGCTGATGGACCGCAAGGTGACCGCCTTCATCGGACCGTCGGGCTGCGGCAAGTCCACCTTGCTGCGCGCCATCAACCGCATCTTCGAACTCTATCCCAACCAGCGGGCCGAGGGCGAAATCCTGATGGACGGCGAGAATCTGCTCAAGACCAAGGATCTCAACCTGCTGCGCGCCCGCATCGGCATGGTGTTCCAGAAACCCACGCCCTTTCCCATGTCGATCTACGACAACATCGCCTTCGGCATCAAACTCTATGAACGCATCCCGCGCTCGGAGATGGACGGGCGGGTCGAGCATGCGCTGATGCGCGCCGCGCTGTGGAACGAAGTCAAGGACAAGCTCAATGCCTCGGGCCTGTCGCTGTCGGGCGGCCAGCAGCAGCGTCTGTGCATCGCGCGCAGCGTCGCCACGCGGCCCGAAGTGATCCTGATGGACGAGCCCTGCTCGGCGCTGGACCCCATCTCCACCGCCAAGATCGAGGAGCTGATCGAGGAGCTGGCCGCCGATTACACCATCGTGATCGTCACCCACAATATGCAGCAGGCCAGCCGCGCCAGCGATTATACCGCCTTCATGTATCTGGGCGAGTTGATCGAATATGGCGCGACGGAAAAGATCTTCACCGCGCCGGATAACAAGCGGACGGAGCAATATATCACCGGCCGCTTCGGCTGATCTGTCTTGTCATGGCCGGGCTTGATCCGGCCATCCATGTCACCATTCGCGCGATTTCAAAATGGATGGCCGCCTCAAGGGCGGCCATGACAGTTTGAGATGTGGATTAGGCGTAGCTTCCCGGCCTCGCGTCGCGCTTGGACCCGCGGCGCTGCGGCGTTCGGCGCTTTCGCAGGTCCACTGGACCTGCTCACCCGCTACGCGGGACGTGCCTCACCCAAGATAATCCGCCGCCACCGTCTCGTCGCGGCGCGGGGCGTTGGAGGTCGCGTTGAGGACCAGGCTGAGGATGAAGCCCACCGCGATATTCAGCACCAGCGCGCTCAGGGCGGCATAGCAGGGAATCGTTATCCCCAAAACATGCAGCGGATAGATCGAGCTTTTCAGGCCCAGCTGCACCACCATCATCGTGCCGGCGCCGATGCCCGCCGCCCATCCCGCGAGCAGCGCCCAGGGATTGAAGAAGCGGGTGTAAAGCGCGATCAGCACCGCCGGCAAGGTCTGGCAGATCCAGATGCCCCCCAGAAGCTGCAACTGGATGGCGTAGGAGGTCTGGAACAGCAGCACGAAAAACAGCGCCCCCAGTTTCAGCGACAGCGAGGCCAGCTTGGCGGCGCGGGCTTCCTGCGCGGGGGTGCAATTGGG
>Ga0070665_100005519_pt1 | contig 13013 bp, 11 predicted proteins | sample KBSS13metaG_FD_65862 | JGI IMG/M metagenome (GOLD analysis project Ga0070665, IMG submission 65862) | Switchgrass rhizosphere microbial communities from Kellogg Biological Station, Michigan, USA - KBS S1-3 metaG | ecosystem: Host-associated > Plants > Roots > Rhizosphere > Soil ... | reverse complement strand
GCGGCGGGATCGTCCGTGCCGAGGACCCAGGCGCCGTCGGGCGCGATGCCGACCGGCACGACGTCGAACCGCGAGCGGTCCAGGTGGGTCAGCACGCTGCCCGCCGACACGCAGGAGATCGCGTGCTCCGAGCTCCGGCCCCCGAAGACGACGGCCACCCTGATCCGCTTGCTCGGAGCGCTCATGCGAGGAGGGTAGGCGGAACGGTCTCCCGACCCGCTACCGGTACTTCTGCTCCAGCTCGCGCACCTCCGGCAGCCCCACCAGGTCCGTGAACTCGTCGAACGCCGGGAGGCCGGGCAGCGCCGAGACCGGGGTGCCCTCCTTCCGCAGCGTCTCCAGCAGCCCCCGGATGCCCGCGGTCGCGGCCAGCAGGGTGCCGATCGGGTACAGGACCAGCGAGAACCCGAGCTCACCGATCCGGGCCGGCGACAGCGGCGGCGTCCTCCCGCCCTCGGCCCAGTTGAAGACGAGCGGCCCCACGCCCGCGAGCCGGGACGCCACCTCCTCGATGTCGGGCTCGGAGGTCGGGGCCTCGACGAACAGCAGGTCGGCCCCGGCGTCGGCGAAGGCCTTCGCGCGCTCCACCGCCTCGTCCAGGCCGGAGACGGCCACCGCGTCCGTCCGGGCGATGACCAGGAAGTCCGGATCGTGCCGGGCGTCGACGGCGGCGCGGATCTTCCCGAGCATCTCCGGCAGCGGCACGATCTCCTTGCCCGCCATGTGCCCGCACCTCTTCGGCGTGACCTGGTCCTCGAGCTGGATCGCGGCCACGCCCGCCTGCTCGTAGGTCTGCACCGTGCGCACGACGTTGATCGCGTTGCCGTACCCGGTGTCGCCGTCGGCGATCACCGGCACGTCCACGGCGGCGACGATCCGGCGCGCGTTGTCCGCCATCTCCGTCGCGCTGAGCAGGCCGACGTCCGGGCGACCCAGCAGACCCGCCGTCGTCCCGAAGCCGGTCATGTAGACGACGTCGAAGCCCGCCTGCTCGACCAGGCGCGCGGACAGGGCGTCGTACGCCCCCGGCGCGACGAGCGGGGCCGGGCCTGCGAGCAGCTCGCGCAGGCGCGGCCGGGCGGGCGGACGGGGCGAGAGGAGATCGGCCATGTCGGCGAGCCTACGAGCAGACTGCACGGATGAGCACCGATCTGGAAGCCGTGCGCCGCATCGTCGGCGAGGAGCACGGCCTCGTCTCCGTGACCGTCGTCCGCGCGGACGGCACGCCGCACTCCTCGCTGGTCAACGCCGGCGTCCTCGACCATCCGCGGACCGGTGCCCCCGTCGTCGGGTACGTGACGTACGGCCCGGTCAAGCTGCGCAACCTGCGGGAACGGCCCGCGACGTCGCTGCTGTGGCGCGCCGGTTGGCGGTGGGCGGCCGTCGACGGGACCAGCGAGCTGATCGGCCCCGGCGACGTCGACCCGGAGGAGCTGCGGCTGCTGCTCCGCGCGGTGTTCAGCGCGGCGGGCGGCACCCACGACGACTGGGCGGAGTACGACCGCGTGATGCGCGAGGAGGGCCGCACGGCCGTGCTCGTCGCCCCGACGAAGGTCTACGGCAACGCCTGACCTGTGGGGCATCCCACCCACCCGAACTCGACCGATGCACAGCGCAACAGTTAGCCTCAAACAACTGCTTTCGTCGTGCAACAGGAGGACGGGTGTCCGCCGCACAGCTCACCGAGCCCGGTCCCGGCTACAAGTGGATAGCGCTGTCCAACACCACGCTGGGCATGCTCATGGCCACGATCAACTCCTCGATCGTGCTGATCGCGCTGCCGGACATCTTCCGCGGCATCGGGATCGACCCGCTGGAGTCGTCCAACACCAGCTACCTGCTGTGGATGATCATGGGCTTCCTGGTCGTCACGGCGGTGCTGGTCGTCGGCTTCGGGCGGCTCGGCGACATGTTCGGCCGGGTCCGGATGTACAACATCGGGTTCGCCGTCTTCACGGTCTCGTCGATCCTGCTCGCCGTCACCTGGCAGCAGGGCGACGCGGCCGCGATCTGGCTGATCTCCTGGCGGATCGTGCAGGGCATCGGCGGCGCGTTCCTGATGGCGAACTCCAGCGCGATCCTCACCGACGCCTTCCCGGTGAACCAGCGCGGCCTCGCGCTGGGCATCAACGGCGTCGCGGCGATCGCGGGCTCGTTCCTCGGCCTGGTCGTCGGCGGGCTGCTGGGGCCGGTGAACTGGCACCTCGTGTTCGTCGTGTCGGTGCCGTTCGGCCTGTTCGGAACGTTCTGGGCGTACTTCAAGCTGCACGACAACGGCCGCCGCGTGCGGGCGAAGATGGACTGGTGGGGCAACCTCACCTTCGCGGTGGGCCTGATCGTCCTGCTGATCGGCATCACCTACGGCATCCAGCCCTACGGCGACAGCGTGATGGGCTGGGGCAGCCCGATGGTGCTGAGCTGCATCATCGGCGGCGTCGTGCTCTTGGTGATCTTCGGGATCATCGAGACCCGGGTGGCCTCGCCGCTGTTCGAGCTCTCGCTGTTCCGCAACCGCGCCTTCACCCTGGGCAACCTCGCGAACCTGCTGTCCTCGCTCGGCCGCGGCGGGCTGCAGTTCGTGCTGATCATCTGGCTGCAGGGCATCTGGCTGCCGCAGCACGGCTACAGCTTCGAGGAGACCCCGCTGTGGGCGGGCGTCTACATGATCCCGCTGACCGTCGGGTTCCTCGCCGCCGCGCCGATCTCCGGGGTGCTGTCCGACCGCTGGGGCGCCAAGTGGTTCACCACCGGCGGGATGGCGATCACCGCGGTCAGCTTCGCGCTGCTGGAGATCCTGCCCGTGGACTTCTCCTACTGGGCCTTCGCGGCGATCCTGCTGCTCAACGGCATCGGCATGGGCCTGTTCACCTCCCCCAACCGGGCCGAGATCATGAACAGCCTGCCCGCGAACTCCCGCGGGGCGGGCGCGGGCATGACCGCGACCTTCCAGAACTCCGCGATGGTGCTGTCCATCGGCTTCTTCTTCAGCCTGATGATCGCGGGCCTGTCCACGAACCTGCCTGCGGTGATGAACTCCGGCCTGGTCCAGAACGGCGTCCCCGCGGCCGACGCGGCCCGGATCGCCGCGCTGCCGCCCGTCGGGGTGCTGTTCGCCGCGTTCCTGGGCTACAACCCGATCCAGGAGCTGCTGGGCGGGGTGCTGCAGAACATCCCGCCCGCCCAGGCGGAGTTCCTCACCGGCCGCAGCTTCTTCCCGAACCTGATCTCCGGCCCGTTCGCCGAGGGCCTGACGGCGGCGTTCTGGTTCGCCGTCGCGGCGTGCGTCGTCGGGGCGGTGGCGTCGCTGTTCACCGGCCGCAGGCAGACCGCCGCGGTGCGCGAGACCGTCGGGGCCGAGCTGGCCGCGGAGGGTGGCGAGCTGGTGGACACCGAGCCGGTGGACACCGAGGACGCCACGCCGCCGACCGGGATCCCGGCCGCCCCGATCGCCGGCTCGGTCTCCGGCGCCCTGCGCACCGCGCACGGCACGGCGATCCCCGGCGGCGTCGTGACGGTCACGGCGCCGGACGGCACCCAGGTCGGCCGCGCCGAGGTCGACCAGAGCGGCGGCTACGCGCTGGGCGGCCTGTCCTCCGGCGACTACCTCGTCGTCGCGACGGCGCCCGGCTTCCGCCCCGAGATCGCCACCGTGCACCTCAACGGCACAGGCCGGGCCCAGGACTTCGACCTGCGCGGCGACGGGACCGTGCGCGGGATGGTCCGCACCGGCGACCGGCCCGCCGCCGGGGTCGCCGTGCTCGCCCTCGACGCGACCGGGCGGCTCGTCGGCCGCACCGTGACCGGCGACGACGGCCGCTTCCGCCTCGACGCCATCCCCGTCGGCAGCACGACCCTGACCGCCACCCTCAGCGGCCACGAACCCACCGCGACCACGGTCCCGGTCACCCCGGAGGGCGCCGTGGTCGAGCTGGTGCTGGCCGCGAGCGGCGCGGTCGCGGGCACGGTCAGCGGGCCGGACGGGCGGGTGCTGGGCTCCGCGCTGGTCACCGTGCTCGACGGTGCGGGCGAGGTCGTCGCGACCACCGTGTCCGGGCCCGACGGCCGCTTCGCCCTCCCCCGGGTCGCCCCGGGCTCCTACACGGTCACCACGAGCGTGCACGTGCCCGCGGTCGCCCGGGTGGACCTCGGCGGGTCCGGGACGCAGGCGGTCGAGCTGCGGCTCGGCGCGGTGGGTCCCACGGCCCGGCCCACCCCGGTCGCCGGGGAGTGACCCGGTTCACGGCTCAGCGACCAGCTCCGCGACGACCGGGAGGGCCGCGGTGAGCTCGGCGCGGGTGGGGCCCGCGTAGCCCAGCACGATCCCGCCCTCCCCGCTCCCGTGCCGCTCCAGCAGGTCCAGGCCGATCCCCCGCGCCGCGGCGCGGTGCCGCACCTCCCGCGCCCGCGCGGCCGACTCCAGGGGCACCAGGACGTGGGCGCCCGCCCGGTCCCCCCGCACCGGCGCCAGCGCCTCGACGACGAGGGCGCGGCGCTCGCCCAGCTCGCGCCGCAGCCTGCGGAGGTGGCGGGCCAGGTCGCCCGCGGCGGCGAACTCGGTGAACACCCGCTGGCCCGCCACCCCCGGCCGGGAGCCCGTGCGTTCGCGGCCCGCGAGCAGCGCGGTCCGCACCGCGGGCGGGGCGACCAGCCAGCCCGCGCCGAGGGTCGGGGTGAGGATCTTGCTCACCGTGCCCAGGTGCACCACGACGTCCGGGCCCAGGGCCGCGAGCAGCGGGAGCGGCGCGACGTCGTAGCGCAGCTCGCCGTCGTAGTCGTCCTCGATCACGAGGAACCCCTCTGCCCGCGCCCGCTCGACCAGCGTGATCCGCCGGTCCGCAGGCAGCCGGGCGCCGAGCGGGAACTGGTGGGCCGGGGTGCAGTAGACCGCGGCGAGCCCGGCGGGCAGGTCGTCCACGCGCAGGCCCTCGTCGTCGACGGGCACGGGGACGATCTCCAGCCCGGCCGCGGCGAGCGCGCCCACGGCCCGTCGGTATCCCGGCTCCTCGACCGCGACCCGACCGCCCGCGGGCAGCATCCGGGCCAGCTCGGCGATCGCGCCGGTGCTCCCGCCGGTGGCCAGGACGTCGCCCGTGACGAGCCCCCGGTGGCGCAGCAGGTGCTCCGCGACGGCCGCGCAGAACTCCGGCAGCCCGCCGTACCGCGGCACCAGGTCCGGCTCGGCGTCCGCGGCCGCCCGCCAGGCGCGACGCCAGGCCGCACGATCGAGGACCTCGGTGCACGGGACCCCCGGCCGGAGGTCGATCTGCGGCGCCGCGGCCCGCCGGACGGCCCGGGGCGGGGCCGCCGCGGGACCGGCCGCCGGGACGGCCCGGACGAAGGTGCCCGCCCCGACCCGCCCCTCCACCCAGCCCTCGGCCAGCAGCTGGTCGTACGCCGCTGCCGTCACCGTGCGGCTGACCTGCAGCATCGTGGCCAGCTCGCGGGTCGAGGGCAGCCGGTCCCCCGCCCGCAGCGCTCCCCCGGAGGCCGCGGCGCGCAGCCCGTCGGCGAGCTGGACGGCCAACGGCCGGGTGCGGTCCAGCGGCAGCGGGGGGAGTTCCATGAATGGCCTTCCCGATTCGGTCGCGATTGGCCGTTCCAGGATGCCACCCCTCGACCCACACTGGTCGACGTGACGCTCTCCCCCACCTCCCGCACCACCCTCGGCCGCCTCCGGGAACGCGGCGCGACGGACCGCGCGGACCTCTACGCGGTCCTCGACGCCGGTCTGGTCTGCCACGTCGGCCTCGTCCCCGACGGCGACCCCGTCGTCCTGCCGACCGGGTACGGCCGCATCGACGACACCCTCTACATCCACGGCTCGTCCGGGGCGCGCTGGCTGCGCGGAGGCACCTCGGTGTGCGTCACGGTCACGCACCTCGACGGGATCGTCTATGCCCGCTCGGTCTTCCACTTCTCGATGAACTACCGCAGCGCCGTCGTCCTCGGGACCGCGCGGACGGTGACCGACGAGACGGAGCGCTGGGACGCGCTGCGCGCGATCGTCGAGCACCTCGCGCCCGGGTCGTGGGGGTACGCGCGGGTCCCGTCGAAGCGGGAGATGGCCGCCACCACCGTGCTCGCCGTCGACCTCGCCGAGGCGAGTGTGAAGATCCGCACGGGTCCGCCCGGGGACGACGCCGGGGACATCACCGACGCGGTCTGGGCGGGTGTGGTCCCGCTGACCAGCGCGTACGGCGTGCCGGAGGCGGACGCCCACGTGCCGGCGGGCGCGGCCCCGCCGGCCCACGTGCGGACCAGGTGAGCGGGAGGGTCGGGCGGCTCCCGTAGCCTCGCGTCGCGTGAGGACGCCCTACCCGCCCGCCGAGCGCCTCGACCTCGTCGAGGACCTGCACGGACACGCCGTGGCCGATCCCTACCGCTGGCTCGAGGACCCCGCCGACCCGCGGACGGTCGCCTGGTCCACCGCGCAGGACGCGCTCGCGCGCACCGCCCTCGACGCGCTCCCCGGCCGGGACCGGCTGGAGGAGCGGCTGCGGGCCTACCTGTCCTCCGGCTCGATCTCGGTGCCGCTGTGGCGGGCCGGGCGGGCGTTCTTCTCCCGACGGCTGCCGGGCCAGGAGCACGCGGTCGTGCACGTCCGGGAGGCGGACGGATCCGAGCGGGCGCTACTGGACCCGATGGCCATGGACCCGTCCGGTCTGACCACACTGGACACCTGGGTGCCGGACCTGGAGGGCGCGCGGATCGCCTACCAGGTCTCCATCGGCGGCGACGAGCACTCGGTCCTGTCCGTGCTCGACGTCGCCACCGGCGAGCTCGTCGAGGGCCCGATCGACCGCTGCCGGTACTCGTCGGTGGCCTGGCTGCCGGGCGGCGAGGAGTTCTACTACGTCCGCAAGGTCGCGCTCGGGGAGGTGCCCGAGGGCGAGGAGGACTTCCACCGCCGCGTCTGGCGGCACCGGGTCGGGTCGACCGAGGACGTCCTGGTCGAGGCCCCGGGGCTCTACGAGGACCACACCTACTACGGCGTCCGCGTCTCGCGCGACGGGCGGTGGCTGGTCGTCTCCGCGAACGTCGGCACCGCGCGTCGCGACTCGGTCTGGGTCGGGAGGGTCGGCGGGGACCTCGTCCCCGTCCTCACCCAGGCCGACGACGTCCAGGCCATCTGCTGGGTCGAGCGCGACGGCAGACTCTACGTCCACACCACGGACGGCGCACCGCGCTGGAAGCTGGCGGTGGCGGACCCGGAGAGGCCGCAGCGCACCGAGTGGCGCGACCTGGTCCCCGAGGACCCGGGCTCGGTGCTGCAGGGCGTCCGGTGGCTGGAGACCGCGACCCCGCAGCTGGTCCTCGCCCGGTCACGGCACGCCGTCGCCGAGCTGACCCTGCACGCCCTCGACGGCACCCCCGCCGGGGAGATCCCGTTGCCGGGCAAGGGATCCCTCACCGGGCTGACCGTCGCGGACCGGGACACCCCGGAGCAGCGCGGGAAGGTCTGGATCGGCTGGACCGACCTCGTCACGCCCCCGCAGGTGCACCGGTTCGAGGGCGGCGAGACGGTCCTCGAGGCCACCGCGCCCGGCCAGGTCGAGCTGCCCACCGTCCGCTCCGAGCTGCGGGAGTTCGCGTCGAAGGACGGCACCGTCGTCCGGATGTTCGTCGTCACGCCCGACCGGGAGGGCCCGTTCCCGACCCTGGTGACCGGCTACGGCGGGTTCTCGATCGCCCGCGAGCCCTCGTACACGTCGTCGGCGCTGGCGTGGGTGGCCTCCGGCGGCGCGTACGCGCTGGTCGGGCTGCGCGGCGGCGGCGAGGAGGGCGAGGCCTGGCACCTGGCGGGCAACCGGGCGAGCAAGCAGAACGTGTTCGACGACCTGCACGCCGCCACGGAGTCCCTGCTCACCTCGGGGACGGCGACGAGGGTCGCGATCCAAGGCGGCTCGAACGGCGGGCTGCTGGTCGGCGCCGCGCTCACCCAGCGTCCCGAGCTCTACGCCGCCGTCGGCTGCTCCGCGCCGCTGCTGGACATGGTCCGCTACGAGCTGTTCTCGCTGGGCCGCACGTGGAACGACGAGTACGGCACGGCCGACGACCCCACCGAGCTCGGCTGGCTGCTCGGCTACTCCCCGTACCACCACGTGCGGCCAGGGACGGCGTACCCGCCCACGCTGTTCACCGTCTTCGACTCGGACTCCCGGGTCGACCCGCTGCACGCCCGCAAGATGTGTGCGGCGCTGCAGCACGCGACCACCGGCGGCGAGGTGCTGCTCCGTCGGGAGACCGACGTCGGCCACGGCGCCCGGTCGATCTCGCGCACCGTCGCGCTGTCCGTGGACACCCTGTCCTTCCTGGCCTTCCACACCGGTCTGGAGCTTTCATGAGTGTGCTCGCACCGCTCGCACCGCTCGCACCCGAGGCGCCGACGTGCGCGGCCGAGGCCGGGTCCTGGTGCGCCCGGCTCTGGTCCTGGACCCACGTCGACTTCCTCGCCGACTCCGCCGACGCCCTCATCGGCGGCGGCCTGCGCATCCTGCTGATCGTCGCCATCGCGCTGGTGGTGCGGCACCTGCTGCATCGCATGATCACCCGGGTCGTCGAGGGGGCGTCGAACGGCAAGGTCCACCGGCTGCTCGGCCGGGCGCCGAAACGCCTGCGCCCCAACGCCCAGATGTCCGCGCGCCGCGAGCAGCGGGCCCGGACCATCGGCTCGGTGCTGCGGTCGATCACCTCGGCCGTCGTGCTGCTGGTCGCCGCGATCATGGTGCTCGCCGAGTTCGGGGTGAACCTGGGGCCGATCCTGGCCAGCGCCGGGATCGTGGGCGTCGCCGTCGGCTTCGGCGCGCAGAACCTGGTGAAGGACTTCCTGTCCGGGATGTTCATGCTGCTGGAGGACCAGTACGGCGTCGGGGACATCGTGGACGTCGGCGAGGCCAACGGCGTCGTCGAAGCCGTCGGCCTGCGGATCACCACCCTGCGAGACCATCAGGGCACGGTCTGGTACGTGCGCAACGGCGAGATCCTGCGCGTCGGCAACAAGTCGCAGGGGTACGCCGTCGCCGTCGTCGACCTGCCGTTGGCGCACCAGGCCGACATGACGCAGGCGGCCGACATCGCCGGTCGGGTCGCGGCGGAGCGGGTGCAGGAACCGGACGTCTCCGACGACGTGCTGGAGGACCCGGAGGTGCTCGGGATCGAGAAGGTGACCGCGGACGGCGTCACGCTCCGGGTGACCGTGAAGGTCAACCCGGGCAAGCAGTTCGGCGTTCAGCGCGCCCTCAACGCGGCCATCACGGACGCCTACGACGAGGAGCACGTCCCGCGCCCCGCACCGGCGTCGGGGAGGATGGTCACGTGACCCAGCCGCAGAACTTCTACGCCGAGGTAGGCGGTGAGAAGGTCTTCCGCCAGATCGTCCACCGCTTCTACGAGCAGGTCGCCGAGGACGACGTCCTGCGCCCGCTGTACCCCGAGGAGGACCTGGGGCCCGCCGAGGACCGGCTGCGGATGTTCCTCGAGCAGTACTGGGGCGGCCCCCGCACCTACTCCGACCAGCGCGGACACCCCCGCCTGCGGATGCGGCACAACCCGTTCAAGGTCGGCCCGATCGAGCGGGACGCCTGGCTGCGCTGCATGCGCGTGGCGGTCGACGAGGCGGACCTGGACGAGCCGCACCGCGCGCAGCTGTGGCAGTACCTGGAGTATGCGGCGGCGAGCATGGTGAATTCCGCGTTCTGACCTAGAGTGGACACTCGTGCGCGGCGACGGGGAGACGGAGCTTGCGGAGTCGACCGTCGGCTCTGGGACGGAGCGTGCGGAGTCGACCGTCGGCTCGGAGACGGAGCGTGCGGAGTCGACCATCGGCTCGGTGACGGAGTTCGCTGGGTCGCACGTGGACTCGCGGACGGAGCCCGCAGGCCCGGAATGGTGGGCGAGGGCCGTCGTCTACCAGGTGTACGTCCGCAGCTTCGCGGACTCGGACGGTGACGGCGTCGGCGACCTGGCAGGCGTCCGCAGCAGGCTCGGCTACCTCGAGCTCCTCGGGGTCGACGCCGTGTGGCTCAGCCCCGTCTACCCGTCCCCCGGCGTCGACCACGGGTACGACGTCAGCGACCCGCGGGACGTCGACCCGCTGTTCGGCACCCTGGACGACTTCGACGGCCTGCTGGCGGACGCCCGCCGCCACGGCATCCGGGTGATCATCGACGTGGTCCCCAACCACACCTCCGACCAGCACGAATGGTTCCGCGCGGCGGTGTCCGCGGCCCCCGGGAGCCCGGAGCGGGCGCGCTATCACTTCCGCGGCGGGGCGGCCCCGCCGAACAACTGGCAGAGCGTGTTCGGCGGGCCGGCCTGGACCCGGGTCGCCCCCGACGACGAGTGGTACCTCCACCTCTTCGCCCCCGGCCAGCCGGACCTGAACTGGGCCCACGCCGAGGTGCGGGAGGACCTGGAGAAGACCCTGCGGTTCTGGTGCGACCGGGGCGTCGACGGCGTGCGGATCGACGTCGCGCACGGCCTGGCCAAGGCCGAGGGCCTGCCGGACGACCGCCGTCAGCCGGGCTGGACCGTCCTGACCGAGGACGCCCCGGACCCGCGGTTCGACCAGGACGGCGTGCACGAGGTGCACCGGCTCATCCGCGGCGTGCTGGACCGGTACCCCGGCCGGATGGCGATCGGCGAGGTCATCGTGCGGGACGACGCGCGCTGGGCCGCCTACGTCCGCCCGGACGAGCTGCACCTCGCCTTCCACTTCGGCCTGCTGAACTGCGCCTTCGCGGCCGACGAGATCCGGGAGTGCATCGACCGGACCCTCGCCGCCGCAGGTGACACCCCGGCGGTGTGGACGATCGCCAACCACGACAACCCGCACCCGGTGACCCGCTACGGCTCGCTGGAGCGCGCCCGCGCGATGGCGCTGGTCACCCTGGCCCTGCCCGGCAGCGCCTACCTGTACAACGGCGAGGAGCTGGGCCTGCCGGACGTCGACCTCCCGGACTCCGCACTCCAGGACCCGGCCTGGCGGCTGTCCGACGGCGTGCGGCGCGGCCGGGACGGCTGCCGGGTGCCGCTGCCGTGGGAGGGCGAGGGGCCGGGCTACGGCTTCACCACCGGCGAGCCGTGGCTGCCGATGCCGGAGTCCTACGGCGAGCTGACGGCGGCGGACCAGCTCGAGGACCCCGTCTCGACCCTGTCGCTCTACCGGCAGGCCCTGGAGCTGCGCAAGGAGCACCCTGCCTTCCGCGGGGACGAGGTGGAGTGGTTCGGCGCGCCCGAGGGCTGCCTCGCCTTCCGGCGGGTGGGCACGACCCTGGTCTGCGCCCTCAACACGAGCGAACGCCCCGTCCCCCTCCCCCCGGGAGACGTCCTGCTGACCAGCGCCCCCCTGGAGGCCAACGGCGACCTCCCCCCGAACACCGCCGCCTGGCTGGCCTGACCCACGAGCCGTGCCTACCAACCCGCGAGTCGCACGTGACAAGCCGCGAGTCGCACACCCTTCCCCGCGAGTCGCACACCTCACGCCGCGAGTCGCACACCCTGCGCCGCGAGTCGCGCGTCGCCCGGGGCAGCGGTCAGGCGGTCGTCCGCCGCGCGAGCTCCGGGTGCGGGACGACTCGGTAGGCCCGCACCGACGCGACCGCGAGCCACGCCCACCCGGCCACCACCGCGACCCAGAGCAGCGCGATCCCCGCGCTCCCGGACGAGAGCGCGGCCCCGCCCAGGAACCCGACGATCACGACTACTCCGGCGACCCGGGAGAACACCGGCCCCGGCAGTTCGCCCGCGACGATCAGCGCAGAGGCACCCACACTCAGGAAGCCGATCGCGCCGAAGACCAGATGCAACAGGCCACTCGTGGTCGCCTCCGCGGCCACGCCGGGCGGGAAGCCGTTCGCGGGGTCGGGCGGGAACAGCGCGCTGAGTACGAGACAGAGGGCGTAGACCCCGAGAAGGACCGCGGCCGCACCTCCGCGCCGACCCGCGATCGCCCGCCGGAACCCCAGCGCCGCGGCGCCGACCATGACGCCGGTCAGGATCAGGTTCAGCGCCTGGAGCCAGCCGTGATCCCCGAGCAACAACGCGCTCAACGGATGCCGGGCGAGGTCGAACCCCGTCCGCGTGAGCGCCAGGACCAGCCCGAAGAGCAGGTAGAACGGCCCGGCAACGACACCCCAGCCGAGCAGCGACCGGGTGACCGCCGCCCCGGAGTCGAATCCCTCCCGCGCCATGACAGCCTCCAGATCATGCACTGCCTCGTGTAGAAGTGCTCGTGAGAGTGCAGTAGTGCACCGGTCGGTGTCAAACTTCGGCCTGTGTCGACGATGAGTGAGGACCCCCGCGTCACCCGCTCCCGCGTCCTCATCCTGGCCGCGGCGCACACGCACTTCGTCACGCACGGATACGTCGGGGCGAACGTCGACGAGATCGCCGCCGAGGCCGGGGTGTCGAAGCGGACGGTCTACAACATCTACGGCGGCAAGGAACCGCTGTTCCGCGCGGTCGTCGAGGCGGCCATCGCGATCGCGGAGCGGTTCTCGGCGGCGCTGGCCGACGACATCGCCGTCGACGACCTGGAGGGCGTGGCCGAGCGGCTGGTCGGCTCGGTGCTCAGCGACCGGGTGATCCCGCTGCGACGGTTGCTCATCGGTGAGTCGCGACGGTTTCCGGAGCTCGCCAGGGAGTACTACGAGCGGGCCCCCGGGCTGGTCCTGCGGACCCTCGCGGCCCACCTCCCGCACCATCCCGGCCTGCGGATCGACGACGGCGAGGCCGCGGCTGAGCACTTCGCCTTCCTGGTACTCGGCCCTCCCCTCGACCGCGCCCTGTTCGACGACCGCGTCCCCGGCGACCCCCTCGACGGCGCGCGCGCCGGCGTCGCGGTCTTCCGTCGGGCCTACGCCCGCTAGCGCTGCGACTCGCGGCGCAGCCTGTGCGACACGCGACACGGGGTGTGCGACACGCGGCCCGGGGTGCGCGACACGCGGCACGGGGTGTGCGACACGCGGCGCGGGGTGTGCGACTCGCGGGGCGGGGTGTGCGACTCGCGGGGC
>Ga0070665_100005513_pt1 | contig 13025 bp, 11 predicted proteins | sample KBSS13metaG_FD_65862 | JGI IMG/M metagenome (GOLD analysis project Ga0070665, IMG submission 65862) | Switchgrass rhizosphere microbial communities from Kellogg Biological Station, Michigan, USA - KBS S1-3 metaG | ecosystem: Host-associated > Plants > Roots > Rhizosphere > Soil ... | reverse complement strand
GACGGAGGTCGGCAAGCAGCTGATGGCGCAGAGCGCCGGTCAGCTCAAGAAACTCTCGCTCGAGCTGGGAGGCAATGCGCCGTTCATCGTGTTCGACGATGCCGATATCGATGCCGCGGTGGCCGGCGCGATCGCGAGCAAATATCGCAACACAGGCCAGACCTGCGTCTGCGTGAATCGCTTTCTCGTGCAGGATGGGGTTTACGACCGCTTCGCCAGCAAGCTCGTCGAGGCCGTCGCAAAGCTGCGCGTCGGCAACGGCCTCGAAGGGACGATGGATCAGGGCCCGCTCATCGATTCGCAGGCCCTCGCCAAAGTCGAAGAGCACATCGCGGATGCCGTTAGCAAAGGCGGCACGGTCGCCTTCGGCGGCAAGCGACATGCGCTCGGCGGAACATTCTTCGAGCCCACGGTCCTCACCGGGGCCACGAGACACATGGCCCTGGCGCGCGAGGAGACCTTCGGGCCGGTCGCTCCGCTGTTCCGCTTCGAATCCGAAGCGGAGGCGATCGAGCTCGCCAATGACACCGAGTTCGGACTCGCCTCCTATTGCTACACGCGGGACCTTTCGCGCGCGTGGCGGGTTTCCGAAGCGCTGGCCTACGGCATGGTGGGGCTCAACTCCGGTCTCATCTCGACCGAAGTCGCCCCGTTCGGTGGCATCAAGGAGTCCGGGATGGGACGCGAGGGCTCCCGCTACGGCATCCTCGACTACACCGAGCTCAAGTTCATCTGCATGAGCATTTAGAGGTACACGGCCCGCGACAAACCACCGTCCACGGCAATCGACTCTCCCGTGAGGCCCGATGCCCGCTTCGAAGCGAGGAACAGGATGCAGTCCGCCACCTCGTCGACTTCGAGCATGCGGCGGATCGCCGCCGGATCGGCAGCCTCGCGCTTGATGATCGCCTCGACGGTGGTGCCCTCCTCACGCGCCATCTCCGCGAACCAGCTTTCCACGTGCTCGGTCCGCGTGACGCCGGGATGCACGATGTTCACCGTGATCCCGTCGGGACCGAGCTGATCGGAGAGCGTTTTGGTCAGATGCACGAGGGCCGTGTTGCGCATGCCGCTCAACGCCTCCGTCGATCGGGCCGTCAGACCGCCCACGTTGATGATTCGTCCCCAGCCCGCCGCGCGCATGTGAGGCACGCAGGCCTTGCACATGCGGAAGTACCCGACCAGCTTGGTGTCGAGATCCTGGAGCAGCGCGTCTTCGTCCGCCTCGTCGATATTGTTCCGCACGAGGCCACCGGGAGCGGCCGCACAGTTCACGAGAATGTCGACGCCGCCGAACTCTGCGGCAGTTGTTGCGATGAGCGCGTTCACCGACTCCCGCTTGGTGGTATCGGTCGGCACCGCTCGCACCGTGCCGCCGGTGGCCGCGCGGAGCTGCGCCGCCGCGGCTTCGAGCGTGCCGGGCGTGCGCGAGGCGATGACGACGCGAACCCCCTCTTCGGCCAGCTTGCGGGCGGTCTCCTTGCCAATCCCGACGCTGCCTCCGGTGACGATGGCGACTTTGCCCCGCAATCCCAAATCCAGACTCATGATGTACCCTCGGAACTCGGCGTGAATTCGACAAAAACCTGCGCATGGGCGCCAAAGCGGGCGACGACCAGATCATCGGTCGCGGCCTCGACCATCCCGGTGCAGGAGCCGCTCGCGATCAAGTGCCCGCGCCGAAGCTCTTCGCCCTGGAGCGCAAGCCAGTTCGCGAGCCATGCGACGGACTGCAATGGCTGCCCGAGCACGTTGCTCGTCGAGCCTTGAACCAGTTCCTGCCCGCGCCGGGACAACGTGACCGGCAGGTTATCCAGGCTCTGGGTCAACGCTGGCGGCAGCGCTTCGCCCACTATCAGGAACTCCGCGTTACTGTTGTCAGCGACAATGTGCGCAAGGGGCAGATCGTCGCTCGTGAAGCGGGAGGCGCACACCTCGATGCCAGCATAGGCCGCACCCAGAGCCTTGGCCACTTGCGCGGCGGTGAAAGGCGCCTTCGTTGCCGGCAGATCGGACGCAAGCTCGAAGATCACTTCCGCTTCGACGATACGAGGCTCGGTCGCCACGAGGCGAGCCGGGCCGCGCCGGATATCGGCCGCGGCGAGACGCCCGACGATCGGCTCGCTCGCTCCCATGGCCCGCTGCGCCCGACTGTTCGTGAGACCGACCTTGAATCCCGCAGTCTCCAGTCCGCGTAAGTGCGCTGCCATTCGCTGGATCGCATAGCCGGCCGAGATATCGGCCGGCCGGAGCTCCATCGGCAAGGTGTCGAGGCCAGACTGAGTACGCCGCGCGCGCAGCAGGAGTTGCGCCGCCTGAGTCGCATTGGCTGGTGTCATCGCGAGGTGCTCCCGCTCACGATACGAGCCCTTCGGCTTTGAGTGCAGCGAGCACCGCAGGGCGCGCGCGCAATCGAGCTTGATAACGTGCGAGTGCTGGCCATCGCTCGAGATCGATGTCCACCTCGCCGCACCAGCTCAGCACGGTGAAAAGATAAGCATCTGCGATCGTGAAGCGGCTGCCACTCACGAACTCGGTTGCGATCGCGCCTTGCAGATAGTCCAGGCGTTTTGCGATTTGCGCCCGTGCGTACTGTTGCGAAGCCTCTGGAGCCGTGCCCGAGAACAAAATGCCGAACGCCTTGTGAAGCTCTGAGTTGATGAATGCCAGCCACTCGACCATTCGATGACGCTCGATGCCCTGCCCCGCTGGCGCGAGCCGCGCGTTCGGATACTGGTCCGCGATGTACAGGAGGACGGCTACGTTTTCCGTCAGCACCTGTCCGTCATCGAGTCGTAGCGCAGGCACATATCCCTTCGGATTGAGGGTTGCGAAACTCGACCCGTCGTCGACGCGTTTGGTCTGCAGGTCGACGATCGCGAGATCGAATTGCGCCCCGGTTTCGCGCAGCGCGATGTGGGGCGCGAGTGAGCAGGCGCCGGGAGCTACATACAGTTTCATGAGGTTCTTCCAGATGACTCAGAGCTATCGTCGTTTCCCGCGGGATCCGGCGGGCAGGTCCAGACATCGGCGACGGTCGATGTCGTGTTCGCGATCAGGCGCCTGATGTAACCGGCAAAGTCAGCAATCTCCTGGGGCGCGAAACCGCGCAGCGCCTGCGCGGCGAGCCGTCCATCAACCGCCAGCACCAGCACATAGAGTCGCCGCCCGAGCTCGGTGATAGCGACCGCGGGGACCTCGCCTGCATGGAGTGTGATCAGGCCCTTCTCCGCCATCGCGGTGATCTGCGTCCCGCTCGGCGCGTGGCCGGTGTGCTCGAGAATGCGGGTCAGCGTGTCGCAAGACATCCGCTCGCGAATGCACAGCATGGAAAGCGTGAAATATTCCGTTTCGTCGATGCCCACGCGCTCGAACTCGCGGGCGAGCGGCCGATAGAGCTGAAAATGGGCCCGCGCGACCAGATAACAGATGAAGTCGGGTCCGAACCGGCCCGTCGCTTCATCGACCGCGGCGTCGAGCGCGACATCGGCAAGATGCTGCCGGACCTCGCGGAACGCCCCGCCATGAAAGAGCAACGGGCTGCCCGACAGGCGCTCGAACTGCCGCACCTCGCCGACGAAGATCACGTGATCGCCGCCGTCGTAGCGGTGGCGCGTCTCGCATTCAAAAGAGGCGGCGCACTGTTCGAGGAGCGGTGCGCCGCCAAGGCCTGGACGGCATTGCAGGCTCGCGAACTTGTCGGCGCCGCGGCGCGCGAAGAGCTGAGCGAGCTCACGCTGCTCGAGTGTGAGGATGTGCACGGCAAAGTGAGTGCTGGACTCGAAGGCCGCGCGGCTTCGCGCGTTCTTGTCGAGCGACCACAGCACCAGCGGCGGATCGAGCGACACGGAATTGAACGAGCTGACCGTTGCCCCGACGCGCTCGCCATCGGCTCCGCACGCCGTGACGATGGCGACACCGGTGGCGAACTGGCCGAGTGCATCACGGAAGGCTCTGGCATCGACCACGACGGCAGCCTCAGATATCGATGGATTCGTTGTCGAAGCCAAAGCGCACCGCGCCCAGATTCCGACCGTACGGATAGGGATTGTTCGCCACGTGCGCCCGCGCCGTGTGAATGTCCAGGAAGGCCTGCTGGATCACGTTGCCCCGAAACACCGCCTTGGCGCCGGCGAACTCCATCAACCGATCGATGCCGGCGACACAGCGACTCACGGTCGCCGTCGTCGCATAGCCCAGGGCTGCGCGTCGTTCGAGCGTCCAGCTCCCGGTCACGGCATGCGCCATCATCTCCCGCGCATCGCGCTCGAGGATCAGAACCTGCTCGTCGAGCAGGCGCTCGACCTCGGCCACCGCATACTGGATCGTCGTATCTCGAGCGAGACGCTCCCCGGTATACGTCGCGCGCTTTTCCCGGGTCTGCTCGACGAAGGCATTCAACGCTCGTCGCAGAGCGCCGAGCGATGTGGACGCGACCGTTCGATTGAAGAGTTGCGCGAACGGAATGCGGTAGAGCGGCGCGTCGTTGACCTCATGGCCCGCACAGTTCATTTCGAAGAGATCGCGCTCCCGCACGACGCGATGGGCCGGAACGAACGCGTTCTCCACCACGATATCGTTGCTGCCGGTGGCACGCAGCCCCATGACATCCCAGTTCTCGACGATGCGATAGTCGGCGCGGGGCACAAGCAGGTTCAGAGGCTCCGGTGGCGTACCCGGCAACACGGCACCGAGAATGACCCACGAGCAATGCGCGGAGCCGCTCGAGAATCCCCAGCGGCCGCTCAACCGATAGCCGCCCGGCACCACGGTGAGCTTGCCGACCGGCATGTAGGATGAGCTCACCCGCGTCGCCGGATCCTCGCCCCACACCTCCTGGGCCGCGCGATCGTCGAACAGCGCGAGCTGCCAGTTGTGGACCGCGATGACCGCGTACACCCAGGCACTGCTCATGCATCCTTCGGCAAGCGTGCGCGCCAGCGAGAAATAAACTTCCGGCGCAAGCTCGTAGCCGCCATAGCGCCGGGATTGCAGCACGCGGAAGAACCCCGCCCGCGCGAACTCATCGATCGTTGCGGCGGGCACTTCGCCTGCCGCGATGGCCGCTCGCTCGCGCGCGCGCAGGATGGGAACCATCTCTGTCGCGCGCGCGAGGAGCTGCCCGGCCGGCTCGCCAGGGTTGGGGGTGATCGGAGCCTGGAATGAGTGGGACATTGCTTCGATCCAGAGATGACGTGGCCAGCCGGGCTCGGGAGAGAATGCCGCAATTGTCACTCCATGACAACAGTCCGCCTGATTTGTGATTGATTGTTTGCGGCGTATGCTTTGGCTATATTGGCTTTCTTCGCGGCTCAGGGTCGCTCGATCCGCCACGCCGCCATCGGAGACTCCCCGTGACCGCCATGACCGCTCTCGACCGTGCCGCCCGTTTGAAACCCGCCCTTGCCGCCGCACCTCAGCGCCTGCTCATCGATGGGCAGCGAGTCGACGCGCGCTCCGGCAAGACCTTCGAAACGCTGAATCCGGCTACCGGGGAAGTGCTGGCGCGCGTCGCCGAGGGCGATGCGGCCGACGTCGACGCCGCGGTCAAGGCAGCGCGGCGCGCATTCGAGCAACCCGCCTGGCGACGCATGAGCGCGAACGATCGCACGCGGCTGCTGCTGCGGCTCGCTGACCTCATCGAACGAGACGCAGACGATCTGGCGGTGCTCGAGTGTCTCGACAATGGCAAGCCGGCGCATCTCACCCGGCTGGTGGAAGTGGAAGGCTCCATCAAGACGTTTCGCTACTTCGCGGGCTGGCCCACGAAGTTCGGCGGCGAAACCCTGCCGGTGTCCCCGCGCGGCGGCGCTCAGATCCTGAACTACACGACTCGCGAACCGATTGGGGTTGCGGGCCTCATCGTGCCGTGGAACTACCCGATGTCGATGGCGGCGTGGAAAGTCGCGCCCGCTTTGGCGGCCGGCTGCGCGGTCGTTCTGAAGCCTGCCGAACAGACACCGCTCACGGCGCTGCGGCTCGGCGAGCTCGCTCTCGAGGCAGGCTTTCCCCCCGGGGTCTTCAATGTCGTCACCGGATTTGGCGCGGCGGGTGCCGCGCTCGTCGAGCATCCGGGCGTGGACAAGATCGCCTTCACCGGTTCCACCGAGGTGGGCAAGAAGATCGTCCGGGCCTGCACCGGCAACCTCAAGAAAGTCTCGCTCGAGCTCGGCGGCAAGTCGCCGCACATCGTGTTACCCGATGCGGATCTCGACGCAGCCGCAATCGCCGTGGCCAACGGTATCTTTTTCAATCAGGGTCAGACCTGTACCGCCGGCTCGCGGCTCTACGCCCACGCGAGCGTCTTCGACCGCGTGGTCAGCGCGGTCATCGACGTGGCACGGAAACTGAAAGTCGGCGACGGGCTGGCTCCGGACTCGGATCTTGGCCCCCTCGTGTCGGACGAGCAGTGGAAGCGCGTCAATGACTATGTCGGGATCGGTCGCGCCGAGGGCGCAAAGCTCATGGCCGGCGGCAAGCGCCCCACGACGCTCGAGCGCGGCTACTTCTACGAGCCGACGGTGTTCGCCGATGCGAGCCCCAGCATGCGCATTACCCGCGAGGAAATCTTCGGGCCCGTGCTCACCGCCCTGCCCTGGAATGAGGTGGACGATCTCGTGGCCCAGGCTAACGACAGCGAGTACGGCCTGTCGGCGGGGATCTGGACCAACAACCTGCGCCAGGCGCATCGAATTGCCGGCGCTTTGCAGGCCGGCACCGTCTGGATCAACTGCTTCAACCTCATCGATCCAGCGACCCCGTTCGGCGGCTTCAAGCAATCCGGATGGGGCCGCGAGCACGGCCGACAGGCGATGGAGCTCTACAGCGAAACGAAGAGCATCTGGGTCAACCTGACCTAGTGACTTCCCTGCGGCGCGCGGGCCGACCCCTCGTGGGATCGGCCCCGCGAGCCTACTTGAACCAATACGTGAAGGTCCCCGCCACCTGGCGCGGCGGTCCATACGCCTGAGTCACGACACCGTTCGTGGTGCTGAGGTCGAACGCGGTCAGCACGTACTTGGCATCGGTCAGGTTGTTACCCCAGAGCGATGCTTCCCAATTGCCGCTCTCAGCAAGATAGGAGAGGCGCGCGTTTGCGAGCGTGTACGCATCGTCCGAGAGGACCGGATGGTTGATCGTGTTGAAGTAGCGCTTGGTGACGTGATTGCCGGTGAGCTGAAGTGACACCGCACCGTTGCCGCTGATGGGCCAGGTCTTACGCAGCGCTGCGTTGAGAGTGAACTTGGGCGATTGCGGGGGCTTCTGATCGAGGAACGGACCCGACGGGAACTGCAGCGGAATATCCTTGGCCTCGGCGTCGAGATAGGAGCCACCGATCGTCACGTCGACCGTGCTCGTCGGCAGGAAGTGCAACTCGAGCTCCGCACCGCGCGTCGTCGCGTCGGTGTTGAACACGAACGGCGACAGCCCGGTGAGCGTGAAGGCCTGATAGTCGCGGTAGTCATAGTCGAAGACGCTCGCGTTGATCTGCGCCCGACGCTCGAACAGGGTCGTCTTGATGCCGATCTCGTAAGCGGTCAGCACCTCGGGCTTGTAAGACACGAGACTGACGGGAATGGCAGCGACCGCGGCCGCGTTGAAGCCACCGCCCTTGATGCCGCGATTGACGCTGGCGTAGGTCAGCACATCGTCGATCGGCCGCCAGTCGATCTCCAGTTTGGCGGCCACATCCGAGTCGGAGCGTTTGGTCTGGCCGGGCGCGGTCGTTTCATTGAAGCCGACGGCCTGCACGTTGCCGGGCGCCGTCAGGCCGAGCGTGTCGCAGCCGCCGAAGAGGCACTGCGCGTCGATCCTCATCCGCTTGTCGTCGGACACGTAGCGCGCGCCCGCCGTCACACTCCAGGTCGACGCGAAACTCCAGTCGACCTGACCGAACGCTGAATAGGACTGCGTCTTCTGGACGTTGTGATTGGCGGTGAAGAAATCGAACGCCGGCGAGAAGCCGGTGTTCGCGTCGGCACCGGTCAGCACGTTGTGATGAATATCCAGGAAGTAGACGCCGGTTTGCCAATTGAGCGCACCAGCGGTTCCGTTCAAACGCAGCTCCTGCGAGAACTGCCAGCTATGCATGTCCGAATAGAAGTTGAAGAGCTTCTCTGAAGTGCCATCCGTGTCCTCGACGTAGTTTCGATCGAGCTTCAGATAGTCGGAAATGGAAGTGAGCTGTACTTCGGGACTCCACTTCCAGGTGAGCGTCGCGGTGGTGCCAAACACGGTGCGATCCATCACGCCCGGCGTGTCGCTGGCGACAGTCCAGGGATCATTCGGCTTGGGATCCGTGAAGCCGAAGCAGTCCGTGCTGCCTGGCGGCGGGGTGCTGCCAAAAAAGCCCTCGCAGAACTGAACATGCTCCGCTTCGCTGCTGGGGTAATGGACCAGGCCGTTCTGTACGCCAGGAGTGAAGACTGAAGCGCGCGGCTTGTAACCAACCGTGCCCGTCACATCATCGCGCACCGTGCGGAAGCTCCACAGCAGCCCTACTCCCTCGGTCGGGTGAAAGTCGAACTGCAGTCGGGTGCTCAGATCGCGGGTGCCCTCCTTGTCGGGGCCCACGGTGTTGTGGACAAAGCCGTCCTGGTGCGTGGCCGAAAGCGCAAAGCGACTGGAAAGGTGCTCACCCAGCGGCCCGCTGATGGCGCCCTCGAGACGCGCAAGGCCGTATTCCCCGCCGTCTGCCGTGGCGTAGGCCTCGAAGCTATCGGTCGGTTTCTTCGAGATGATCTGCACGAGCCCGCCGGTCGCATTGCGCCCGAAGAGCGTGCCTTGCGGTCCGCGCAGGATCTCGATGCGATCGACGTCGAACAACGTGAGCCCCGCGCCGCCGATGAAGCTGTTGTAGGCGCCGTCCTGGTAGACGGCGACCGGGGCTTCGTTGTGATCCGCGAAATCGTTCTGGCTGACGCCGCGGATGGTGATCGTGGTCGTGGCGTCCTGGCCGAACTGGAAGATGTTGACGCCGGGAACCATGGACCCCAGCTGCGAAACCGAGGTAACGCCCATGTTCTTCAGGCTGTCCTGGCTGAAGGCGGCAATCGAGATCCCCACGTCCTGCAGGTTCTGTTCGCGCTTTTGCGCGGTGACCGTGACCTCCTGCAGCTGATCGTCGGCAGAAGCGCCGAGCGGGATCAGGCACAGGGCCAGGCCAGAAGCGCATAGCGACATCCGATGACGCCGCATGGAGTGAGACTCACGCATCGCAATCCTCCCCCAGGGTAGGTAACCGGGCCTGGCGCCGGGAAACTCTTGTTCTGGTTTTAAGCTACCCCCATTTTGACCAGTTTACAATCGCGTTTTATTTCACCCATTGTTTAGTATTGGTAACGCCACGCGCAATTGACGAGCATGGCGAAAGCGGCCGCAGAGTTACTCTGCGGCCGCCCGACGGAGGAGCTGGGTGATCCGCGAAGCCTAGACGGCGGCGGTTTGGGAGCGGCGCCCGTTCTGGGCGGGGGCCGGAACGGTGTCGGCCTTCTCGTCGATCGCGGTCGTCATGAAGTCGACGAACGCTTTGACCTTCGCGAGCACGTAATGGCCGCGCGGAAACATGATGTAGAGCGGGAGGCGTTCGGTTACGTAGCCCGGCAAGACCGCAACCAGGCGCTTGGCCGCCAGGTCCTCGGCCACGAAAATCTTCGGCAGAAACGCGATGCCCAGCCCCGCGAGAATGGCCTCACGCGTCAGCCGGACGCTGTTCGAGGTGAGCGGGCCGCGACTGACCGAGATGGTCTGATTCTTCGACAGACGCCATTCGCTCGGACGCGACAGGTACGTCTCGATGATGCACTTGTGATCCTTGAGGTCCGCCGGCGTCGAAGGCTTGCGGTGACCCCGGAAATAGTCCGGCGAGCCCGCCACCACCATTTCGTACTCACGCAGTTTCACCGCTTCCAGCGCGGTGTCGTACGGCTCGCCGACCCAGAACGCCGCGTCGAAATTGCCGTGCAGCAGATCCGCCTTGCTGTCCGAGAGGTTCACGTGGACGCGCACGTCGGGGTAGCGCATGACGAAGCGCGGGATGATCTGCGGCAGACGCAGCAGGGTCGCGATCACCGGCGCGTTGATCTTGAGCTCGCCGCGCGGCGTCGTATGCATGCCGGCCATGATCTGGTTGGTCTCGTTGACCTCGTCGACGATGCGTGCGCATCGCCCATACAGCTCACGCCCAGCCGGAGTCAGCGCCACGCTGCGTGTGGTGCGCGTCAGCAGCTTCAAGCCGATGCTCGCTTCCAGTCGCGCGATCTGGCGGCTGACGGCCGCCTTGGAGCAATTGAGTTGCTGTGCGGCCGCCGAAAAGCTACCGGTGTTCGCCACGGCCGCAAAGGACATCATGGCCACTACATTCCCGACCTGAACTTTGTCTCGCATGGTCAACAATTGTGCGAGTTTCGTCGTCATGATGCAACAGCGCACTCCCGCTGGAGGGCTTTGGGGGCGACGCAGGGCGCGTTCGAAGCAGAATCACGTCCCGGCGACGTTCGGAATCCACCGGCAGGTAGTGCGTCAACGTGTCGACGAAGCCTGCGAGATTACCGGTGCGAAACACTCCGCTGATGCGCAACGTTCCGACCGCGCCATCCGCGAGCACCAGACGATCGCTGGAGTAGCGATTGATCCGCTCGATGGCAGACGCCAGCGGCTCGTCGTCGAAGATGATCTGGCGATTCTGCCAGGCCGTAATGCGGTCGCCGCCGGCCTGCCCGATGCGGGTTTCGCCATTGGGCGAGACCGTGAGCTGCTCACCCGCTTCGAGCTTGCTGCTTCCCGGGCGCTGTGCCGATTGCCCCGACGGCAACACGACGACGTGCCCTTCCAGCAACGTGACGTACAGACTCCCGCCCAGCAGGTCGACGTCGAAATCTGTCCCCGTCGCAACGATCCTGCGGCTGACTGCCGTCACTGAAAACGGCCGCGCGGCGTCATGGGCGACGAGGAATCGCGCTTGTCCGCGCGTGAGGCTGAGCTCGCGCGCTTGCGAAGAATACCGGACGCTCAGGTCGCTGGAGGAGTCGAGCTCGACGCGCGAGCCATCCGCGAGCGCGATGCTCAGGTGCTCCGCCGGACCCGTGCGGTAGATCTCGGGGCGGCTGCTCAGCCACAGCAGGCTCGCAATCCCCACGACTGCGGCGCAGCCCACCGCGAACGCCAGACGCTGAAAAAACGGCGCTCGCCACAGCGGCGCGCGTCGGCGTGCTCGTGCGTGTACCCGGTCGAGCACCTCGCCTCGCAGCCTGAGCAGATCCGGACTCGCCTGCGCATCGTCGAGCAGTTGCCAGCATCGCTGCACCTCGTCCCAGGAGGCACGATGGCGCTCATCCGCGGCCAGCCACGTCTCGAATGCCGGGACGCTTGCCTGGCCGGTCTCCGTGAGGTGCACCTGCCACGCCGCCGCCTCGATCCTGCAGCGAGCGGTCGATTTTTCCCGTTCCGCGCTCTCGCTCATGAGGAGGGATCGCGACCGAACCGGGTCATCAGGTGCAGTGTCGCCTTCATCACGTGCTTTTCGACTGTGCTGGTTCCGATGCCCAGTAGCGCCGCGATTTCCTTGTGTTTCATACGTTCGAGACGAAAGAGCACGAAAATGTCGCGCGTCCGTTCGCCGAGCTCCTCCAGGGCGCCGATCACATCGGCAAGGCTGTCCCTACTGAGCATGACGCGCTCGGGGGACAAATCCTCCACCAGCTGATGCTCGAGCTCGCTGGCGACCGCCTCGTCGATGGGCACGAACAGGCCGGAACGCCGCTGCGACTCGCGGCTCTTGTGATCGCGGAGCAGATTGAGGGCGACGCGGAACAGATAGCGCTCGGTGTGCTCGATGCGCCCGCCCTTCTGGGCGGCGATCACCCGCACCAGGGTCTCCTGGGTGAGGTCCTGCGCCAGCACCCGATCCCGCAGGCGCTTCACGAAGAAGGCCATCAACGGCTTGTGAAACCGACCGTTCAACCCCTCGAGCGGCGTGCTCACGATGGCTCGTTTGTCCTCGTGTGGCCTTCAGCGCGATGACCGATGAATGCCTGGCACCCCGCCGCCAGGCCGCTGGCCTAGCATGCGACAATTGTCCAACTATCGCAACATTTACACTGGGGACTGATTATTGTTCCGCCCGGCCAAACGCTGGCCGCACGTCTTCAGTGAGTCACCAGCGCGCACAGCTCGATCGGGCTCGCCACGCCGAGTCGCTGATACGCCCGCTGCCGGTAAGTCAGCACGGACGTCTTCGCGATGCCGAGATCGAGCGCAGTCGCTTCGACGCTCATCCCGACGGCAGCGCGGGCGCAGACCTGGCGCTCCCGCTGCGTGAGGCTGCGATAGCGCTGCGCGAATCGCTCTTCCAGCTGCTCGGCGGTGAGCGGCAGGGCCGTCGCTTTCCGCTTGCGATTGAGCGGCAGCATCGGCAGGACGAGGCATGCAAGGCCAATCAAGGAACCCAGCTCTTCGTCCGAGAAACAACCGTCCGTTGCGTGCCGCGCGAGATTGATCGCACGCCAGGCCTCCGGCCCACGTTGAATGATGGAGACGCGCTCCACGATGCCCGCGTCGTCGAAGAAACGCCGTCGAAAGCCGGGCGAGTCGATATCCGGCGGCCGGATCCGCTGCAGGACGACGTTGGTGCATTCGGGCGCGGCCCGATACGCATCGCAGACCGGATCCTGCCGCAGGTACCACTTGCGATAGGCGGGGAAGAGCTCGACCAGTCCGGGCTCGCCGTGAAAATACTGGAGCAACGTATCCTCGCGGCCGGTGGCCTCGAACAGATAGATGCGCCGCGCGCCGGCGGTCATCGACATCACCGAGTCGCGCACCGTAGGCCCGAACGCGTCGGTTCCGATGGCGGCCAGCAGCCGCTCATACGCGGTGCCGAGCGTCGTGGGTGCCCGCCAGTCCGTAATTTGCTTGATATCCGACACGCTGCCCCCCCTCACCCACCGGCAAATGGCGGCAGGTACGCTCATCATGTTGCACGTTTTGCGGGCCGCTGTCCTGTGGCAAGAGGACTGACGCGCCCG
>Ga0070665_100005511_pt1 | contig 13028 bp, 14 predicted proteins | sample KBSS13metaG_FD_65862 | JGI IMG/M metagenome (GOLD analysis project Ga0070665, IMG submission 65862) | Switchgrass rhizosphere microbial communities from Kellogg Biological Station, Michigan, USA - KBS S1-3 metaG | ecosystem: Host-associated > Plants > Roots > Rhizosphere > Soil ... | reverse complement strand
CTCGCCGACACGACGGGGGATAGCGTGCGGTCGTGGCGCATCGCACCCCTCCGACGCAGGCACGCGGGGCGCGACGGTTGCACGTCGCGGGCCGGCAACGCGCGACAGCCGTCGTTTCCGGCGCCTGAAAGAAGGGAATCGCACGATGGAGCGAAGCAGCCCGCTGATCGCCGGCGTTGGACTTGCCGACCGCGCCCGCAAGAGCCGTTGGCCGGCCGGACTGGATCTCACGCAAAGCGCCACCGGTCTCCTGCTGGTGCTCTTCATGTGGGGGCACATGTTCTTCGTGTCGTCCATCCTGATCAGCAAGGACGCCATGTGGACCATCACCAAGGCCTTCGAAGGTTATTTCCTTTTCGGCACGTCCCATGCATGGATCGTTTCCGTCGTGGTCGCGGCGATCATCGGCATCATCGTCGTGCACGCAGCGCTGGCCCTCCGCAAGTTCCCCAGCGACTACCGCAAGTTTCGGACCTTCCGCGACCACATGCGGATGATGAAACACGAAGACACCACCCTATGGTTCTGGCAGGTGTTCACGGGCTTCGCGTTGTTCTTCCTGGCGTCGGTGCATCTTTACATCATGCTCACCCGCCCCGACCGCATCGGGCCGTATGAATCCTCCGACCGGGTCTGGAGCGAGCACTTGTGGCCGCTTTATATCCTGCTGCTGCTGGCGGTCGAGCTGCACGGCGGCATCGGCCTCTACCGCCTCGCGGTGAAATGGGGCAGCTTCGCGGGCCCCGACCCCGCCGCGACACGGCATCGGCTCAAGCTGATCAAGTGGGCGATCACCGTATTCTTCCTCGCGCTGGGCTTCGCCACGCTCGCCGCATATATCAGGATCGGCATCGAGCACCAGGACCAGTACGGCGAGCGTTACGTGCCGACCCATTTGCGGACGTCACCCCAGCCGGCCGATACCCCGGCTCGAGGCGTCAAGTGAACATCATCTATACCGACGTGCTGGTGATCGGCGGCGGTCTCGCCGGACTCCGCATGGGAATCGGCGCCCGGCGGCGCGGCCACGATGTGGTCATCCTCTCGCTCGTTCCGGCGAAACGTTCGCACTCGGCAGCGGCACAGGGCGGAATGCAGGCAAGCCTCGGAAACGTGATCAAGGGACGAGGCGACAACGAAGACGTGCACTTCGAGGACACCGTGCGCGGCAGCGACTGGGGCGCCGATCAGAGGGTCGTGCGCATGTTCGTCCACACGGCACCAAAGGCGGTGCGCGAGCTCGCCGCATGGGGCGTGCCCTGGAGCCGCGTGAAGAAGGGCGAGCGCGACGTCATCATCAACGCCGCGAAGGTCACGATCGCCGAGCGCGACGAAGCGCATGGGCTGGTGGCGCAACGCGATTTCGGCGGGACCAAGAAATGGCGGACCTGTTACGTATCTGACGGCACCGGGCACGCCATGCTCTACGCGGTGAGCGACCAGGCGGTCGCGCACGCGATACCCGTGCACGAGCGCATGGAAGCGCTGGCCCTCATCCACGGCGTGGGTCGCTGCCACGGAGCGATCGTGCGCAATCTTGTCACCGGTGAACTCCTCGCGTATGTGGCCAAGGCCACGGCGATCGCGAGCGGGGGTGCCGGCCGCCTCTATCGAGCGACCACCAACGCGGTGATCTGCGAGGGTATCGGCACCGCGCTGGCTCTCGAAACGGGTGCGGCCACCGTCGGCAACATGGAGGCGATTCAATTTCATCCCACCGCGATCTTCCCGGCCGGCATCCTGGTCACGGAGGGTTGCCGCGGCGACGGCGGATTGCTGCGAGACGTCGACGGGAAACGGTTCATGCCGGACTACGAGCCGGAGAAGAAGGAGCTCGCATCGCGCGACGTTGTCGCCCGCCGCATGGAAGAACACATCCGCGGCGGCAAGGGCGTCCAGTCACGATTCGGCGAACATCTGTGGCTGGACATCACGCTCCTCGGCGCGGAACACATCAATCGCAATCTGCGCGAGGTGAAGGAAATCTGCGGACACTTCCTGGGTATCGACCCGACCAGGGACTGGATCCCGGTGCGGCCCGCACAGCATTACACGATGGGGGGCGTCCGCACCAACCACACCGGCGAGAGCCCCACGCTGCGCGGTCTGTTCGCCGCGGGAGAAGCGGCGTGCTGGGACCTGCACGGCTTCAACCGCCTGGGCGGCAATTCCGTCGCCGAGACCGTTGTCGGCGGCATGATCGTCGGCGAATACATCGCCGATTTCTGTGATCGTCGCGAGAATCACGTGCAGCTTTCGACCGGCCTGATCCAGGAGTTCCTGTCCCGCGAGCAGGCCAAGCTCGACGCGTTCATCGACGGCAATGGCAAGGAAGAGGCCAACACCATCCGCGGCCAGATGCAGGATCTCATGACGGCGAAAGTCGGCATCTTTCGCACCGGGGAGGACCTCGCCTCGGCCGTCGAGGAGCTCCAGGCGCTCTTGCTGCGGAGCCGCAACATCGGCTTGCGCTACCGCGCGCGCGGCGCCAATCCCGAGCTCGTTGCGGCGTACCGGGTACAGAAGATGCTCAAGCTGGCGCTGTGCATTGCCTACGGCGCGCTGACGCGTACCGAGAGCAGAGGGGCGCATTTCCGCCAGGACTTTCCGCGTCGCGACGACGCGCAGTGGCTGAAGCGCACGCTGGCTACGTGGACGAGCGTCGATGCCACATTGCCTTCGCTCTCATGGGAGCCGCTTGACGTGATGCAGATGGAACTGCCGCCCGGATGGCGCGGCTACGGCGCCAAGGACTACGTCGATCATCCGGATACGACGACGCGCGCAGCGGAAGTGGCGACGGTGAGGGCCCGGCATGGCGACGCGGGCCGCTACACCGTCCAGGAAAAGCTGATGCCGTTCGACGATCTGTTGCCTGCGCGTTTCCGCGGACGCAACGAGCGTATCGACGAGCCGTTGGAGCCGCCTTCGACGATTCGTGTCAGTTCGGGGCAGGCAGGAAGGACGTCGCAGTGATTCCGATGCATGCAGCCGCTGCGGTGGGCCAGCGCCGCAAGCTCAAGATCCGCGTCCTGCGGTACAACCCGCAGGAGGCCGGCAGCGTTCCGCACATGCAGTCGTACGACCTGGAGGAGGCGGACGGGATGACGCTGTTCATCGCGCTGAACGAGATCCGCGAAAAAGAAGACGCCTCGCTGCAGTTCGACTTCGTCTGCCGCGCGGGCATCTGCGGCAGTTGCGCGATGATCATCGATGGCCGGCCCGGGCTCGCCTGCCGCACGCTGACAAAGACTCTTGGACCCGAAATCACGCTCGCGCCGCTGCCGGTATTCGAGTTGATAGGTGACCTCTCCGTCGATACGGGCAAGTGGATGCGCGCGATGAGCGAGCGCCTCGAGAGCTGGCTGCACATGAAGGAACGGGAGGTGGATCTGTCGCGGCTGGAGGAACGCATGGAGCCGGAGCTCGCGGAGAAAATCTACGAGCTCGACCGCTGCATCGAATGCGGCTGCTGCGTAGCAGGGTGTGGCACCGCGCGGATGCGCGAGGACTTCGTCGGCGCGGTCGGCTTGAACAAGATCGCGCGGTTCCGGCTCGACCCGCGCGACACGCGCACCGATGACGATTTTTATGAGCTGATCGGCGACGACCAAGGCGTATTCGGCTGCATGTCGCTACTAGCCTGTCATGACGTCTGCCCCAAGCAGCTGCCGCTGGCGACCCAGATCGCCTTCATGCGCCGCAAGATGGCAGCAATGAGCTGGAAGTAGGGACGCACAAGGCTTACACCCGGGCGCGGACGCGCGGGCGGGACAGCAGCGCGCACGACGGCCAGCGCGATACCGCAGGCGGACGCCTGAACCGGTGCCTGCCGCGGCAGGCGGGGGACGGCGCTCGCAATGAGTGACCCGAACCGGTGCATGCCCCGTGACACGAGTAGCGAACTACGCTATTATGCTGCGCTGCAACAAACCCAGCTCGGAGGCCACGTGGAAGTCGCAGGAAAGGTTGCGGTCATTACAGGGGCCGCGAGCGGTATTGGACGCGCGGTGGCGGCAGAACTGGCGCGCCGCAAGGTGCGCGCCATGGCGCTTGTCGACGTGGGCGAGAACATCGACGAAGTCGCTGCCGAGGTCAACACCGAGGCCGGACGCTCGGTCGCCTATGCGTACCGCGGCGACACGACAGACGAGGCATTTCGCGCCTCGGTCTTCGATTCCATCAGCAGCCAGTTCGACACGGTCACCATGTGCGTGCCGGCGGCGGGCATCACGCGCGACGATCTCGCCGTTCGCATCGACAAGATCACGGGCAAGGCGCGCATTTATCCGGTGGACCGCTTCAAGCAGGTGATCGACGTCAACCTCGTCGCGCCGGTCTACTGGGCGCTGGAGATGATTGGCCGCATTGCGGAGAATCGCGCCGCCTGCGGCCTCAAGCGCTGGGAACCGTCGGAGGGAATGCAGGGCGCGATCGTGTTCATCGGATCCGTTTCCTCGCAGGGCAACCGCGGCCAGATCGCCTACGCCAGCACAAAGGCAGGCCTCGAAGGCGCGGCCGCAACCATCATGAAGGAAGCCATTTTCCACGGCGTGCGCTGCGGCCTGATCCACCCGGGTTTTACCGACACGCCAATGGTGCGCGCCATGGGCGACGAGTACATCAACAAGCACATCCTGCCCTTCACACAGCTGAGCCGCCTCATTCGTCCCGACGAGATCGCCGACGCCATCTGCTTCATGCTGGCCAACTCCGCCGTCAGCGGCGAGCTATGGGCGGATGCAGGCTGGCACGCGCCTGCGTAGTCGCCTTTCCAAATTTCGGCTTCGCAATCCAGGGCCGAAGGGCTTGCTGCCCGGCTCGCAACAGGGCGGGCGCGCCTGACGCGCCCAGATCCGCCCGGGGCGGCGATAATCCGACGATGGATTCGACCGCCGACATCGGGGCGTGTCTTGCCGTCATGCCCGACCACGAATTGCATGCAATGCGGACCACGATCGCTGGCGCGCCGACGATCGTGCCCAGCCTCCAGGCGTGGCTGCTCACGGCCATTGCCTGGGAATTGAGCCGCCGCGCGGGAACCGAACGCGAACTGCTTTCCCCGCGCGCGACCATTGGCGAAGCCGATGTCGAATGCAGCCTCGTCGCCCTCGCCATCCTCCATGCGTCATTTCGCAACATGACCCGCGTCGCCCATTTCCTCGACGCGATTGCCGAATCGCTTTGCACGGTCTCGGATGGCCCGGCAGCGGTCGTGCACTGACCGCCTGGACGACTCAAAGCCCGAACGTCACCACGCGCACGCCAAACAGAACGCGGTGGAGCACCATCACGGCGAGCGCGAGCGCGATGCCCGCAACGACGGCGATGACGTCGAATTTCGCGGACGCGACAAAAGACTTGACGGCATGCCGGCTGATTGCCGAGATCAGGTCCACGACGGCGTAGGCGAAAAACGCGCCGAAAAAGACGCTGGCGCGAAGGCTGCCGTTGGCGAGGAAATGCGTCCCCGCCCACAGCAGAACGCCCAGCAGCATCGGATGCTGCAGGCCCTTGCGGATGTAACCGCGCATGTTTGCAGCCGCGAGCAGGATGAACGAAACCGTCACCGCGTAGGGCGCGAGCGCCCGCGCCCAAGGCATCGGCGTGAAGAGCTGCGGTCCGCGGTCGGACGTGACGTAGCCCACGATGATCAGCGCGAGCCCCACAAACGAGATCAGGGAGAAAATCGCCTTGTATCGATTCTCGCCCAGGCGGGCCACCACTCCACCGCGAAGCGCGGGCGTCGCCGGCACGAGGTGAATGCCGAGGAATAGAAAGAGACCGAGGACGAGCGAGGTCATCGCGCCCTGCGCCACATTGCCGGATGCATCAGGTGTCGCGGTGCTTCATGGATGGCGCTGCGTCATGTCGTCAGTGCTCCGCCTTGGTCCAGGTCGCGTCGGGATTGAAGCGTGTCATCGACGACGCGACCTGGCGAGTGTTGGGGCCCAGATTCTTTTCGTACACCACGCCGTGGTGATTGCAGATGAACGTCATCACGCCCGACGCGCCCCATCGCGACGGATAGGCCACCAGGCCGAAGCCGCCGATCATCCTTCCTTTGGCAATGTAGTCGTAGGCGCCGCCAGGCGCATCCTTGCCCTGCGCGGTGAGAATCCGATAGTAATACCCGTGATACGCGCCATCCCCGCTGCCGTTGCCATAACCTTCGCTCCTGGCCTTCGCGCCGAGGGGCCCAAGCGGGCTCTCGGGCGCGTTGCCTGAGGCCGGCCAGTAGAGACCGTCCTGCTTTCCCGGCGTGCTCACGAGCTTTTGCGCATACTCGACGAGGCCGTCGTGGTTTCGGTCCACGAGCGAGTATTCGCGCTGCGCATCCACGTACGCGAGGCACACCTGAATGGCCGCCAGCTCGTTGCCGCCAATGCGGCGATTGACGATCTCCTCGGCGCCGCCCTTCGCATCGAAGCGCCATCCGGCGGCAGTCCGGACCAGCGGAAACGGAAACGGGAAGTTGTTCCCGCCCACGAGAAACGTCGCCTTCGAGTCACCTTCGCGGTCGATCCGCGTCGACTGCTCCGACGCCGCCACGAACTGCGCACGCTCCGCCGCGTCCGCGACCTTGTCTCCCGTGTTGATGAGCGGCTCGCTGCCCGGACCGAGGATCGCATAGATCGCCCTGGGATCGTCGATGCGCATCGCCGCGACGAGCGCCTTCGTCGCATCCTCCGGCGAATCGAATACCTTCTGGGCGGACGCAGCTTGCTTGCCTGCCTTGGCATCGGCACCGTATGCGGGACCTGTTGCCGTGACGAAACCCGCGAGCAGAACCAGGCCGATCGCGGCAAGCTTCGTCCATCCGATCGATGTCGACGCTGGGTTGATGCTCATTGCAATGACCACGTTATCAGCGCCGGCCGCCGCGCCCGCCGCCGCCGGCCCGCGCATGTCCTCCGGCGCCCCCCGCCCGCGCGCCGGCGCCCATCGAAGCGCGGCTCGCGGATCCGCGATTCGACTGCATCTGTGCGGTCGATCGCGACGTCCCGGTATCCAGCGCCGACCCCGGTCGGTCGAAGCTCGTCGGGCGTGCCGAGACACCGAGGTCCGGCCGCACGCCGCCGCCGCGTTCGAGGTCGCGGTTGGCCGACGCGGTTGCCGTGCCGGGCCGCGTGATGTCGCGACCTGCCGCGCCCGCTCCGGCGCGATCGATGTCATGCCCGCGAAATTCCTGCCGCGCCTCTACCGCGCGATTGTCGACGGACTGGTACTTCTGCCGCGCACCGGCGTCCTTGTATCCGACGCCTTTTCGCTGTGCGGCATCGTGCTGCCAGTTGCCGTTCTGGACATTGTTCCTGAACTGCTGGTTGTTGCTGACGAACGTGTTGTTGCGGTTGATGTTGATGTTGACGTCGCCGCCGCGCCAGTTGGTATTGCACCAGCCCCAGTGATTGGCGCCGATGGCAAGCCCGATGCCGAAGCCGATGGCGCCTGCCGCCAGCGCCGCGCCGGGAACGTAAGGGGGATAGCCGTAGTAAGGAGGCGGGTACCAGAAATAAGGCGGATACGCGGGTGCCCACCAAGTCCCGTAGACGACCGTCGGATTGTAGGCGGGCACATAGACGACGGCGGGCTGCGCCGGCTCGATGATGATCGTCTTCTCCTGCACGACGACCTTCTGCTGCGCATTCGACTGCAGGTTGCCCGCGGCCTGCGCCTTGGCGCGGAGCGCCTGCACGGTGTCGAGCACGCGCTTCTGGTCGTCGATGAACGCCTCGCCGAGCTGCTGCGTCCATTCGAGCTTGTTGTTCATCATCTCGAGGACCTGCGGGAACGCGGTGAGCGACTGGATGCTCGGATCCCAGTTCTTGTCCTTGATTGCATTGTCTAGCGCATCGCCCTTGAGGTTGGGATTGGCCTTGGCGAAGCGCGCGGCCTCGACGACGTCGAGCGGATAGGTTGCGGCCATCAGGACTTGCGACAGCAGCTCGTCGGGATAGAGCGCGATCGGGGCCAGCAGCGAATCGAGCTGTTCCTGTGCCAAGGGCGACGCTGCGGGCGTTTGCGCGAGCGCGGAGGCTTCGAGCGGCGGCACCTGGGCCCGGGCACCCGGCAGTGCCGCGATCGCCACCGTCAACGCCAGCACCAGCCATCGCGAAGGTGAAAAAGTCATCCGGAGACGTCCGGCTTCTGGCGTTACGAGCCGCATTCGGGGAAACGAGGGTACCTGAATCCGGCGGAAGCGACCAGCATCGGGCCGCGCGCACTCCGCTAGGTGCCTGTAGCGTTTCGTCATAAGATTCAGGGCCTTCGCACTTTATCCCTCGTCATGGACGCCCCCGCCTTCGTTGCCGAACTCGACCAGCAGCGGCGCTACCTGTTGCGTGTCGCGCTGCTTCAGCTTCGAGATCCCGATCTCGCGGAGGACGTCGTCCAGGAAACCCTCCTGGCCGCGCTGGCTGCGCAATCGGGTTTCACCGGCAAATCGAGCGTCAAGACGTGGCTCACCGGCATCCTCAAGCACAAGATCGTCGATGCAATCCGGCAGAAACAGCGGCGACCGATCATTGCGGCCTCGTTCGAGGAAGAGACCGACCTCGAGGATTTCGATCCGATGTTCAAGGACAACGGCGGATGGCAGGCCCCTCCCGCCGATTGGGGCGATCCGGAAAATGCGCTGTCGCAACACCAGTTCTTTGACGTAATGGAGATTTGCCTCGAAAAGCTGCCGCCCAATACCGCGCGGGTGTTCGTGATGCGCGAAGTGATGGAGCTCGAATCCGACGAAATCTGTAAGGAATTGACGATCACGGCGAATAACCTCTGGGTCATCCTGTATCGGGCGAGGATGGCGTTGCGCCAGTGTCTCGAACAGAACTGGTTCTCCGGGCAGGCCGGCGGCCAATAGCGCGGGATCGCATTTCCAGGCCTCGAACGACGATGAACCCCTTGATCAAGGCCATTGGCCACATCATTTCCTGCAAGGATGCGTCGCGCTACGTGTCGCAGGCCCAGGATCGCCAGCTGTCCGCGTTCTCGCGTTGGGCGCTTCGCATGCATCTCAAGGTATGCGCCAAATGCCGACGGTTCGAGCAGCAGTTGCGCTTCATGCGCGAGGCGATCAAGCGCTGGAGTGCCTGAGGCGGGCCTTCGGAAGGGTCCTGCGGCATAATCGTCGGGTTGATTGATCGCTGGGTCGCGTGCATGGAAATCATCGTCAACGGAGCGAAGCGCATCGTCGCGTCATCCCCGGATGTTGCGGCGCTGATCCGGTCGCTGGGCCTCGAAGGCAAGCGTGTCGCCGTGGAGTGCAATGGCGAAATCGTGCCCAAGAGCCGCTATGCGGAAACCGTCGTCCGCGCGGGCGACCACCTCGAGATCGTCGCCGCGGTGGGTGGCGGCTAGCATCGCAAACAGAAACCTGCCCGATAGGGTCCGTCCTTCCCGCGAAGGCGGGAATCCCGGCCGACCGTTTTGGGGCAAAACCCAAAAGGATCCCCGCGTGCGCGGGGATGCCGGAAGGCGCAGACACCCAAACTTTTCTCCGTCATTCCCGCGCACGCGGGAATCCAGTTCGTGCGTGACATGAACCTGGGTCCGGGCCTTCGCGGGGACGGCGGACGGAGTGGAAATCCTGCGTTACGCGACAATCGGGTATCTGGCGCCATCGGCGTAAAATCCGTTGCATGAACGCTCCCGCCGATCACGCCGCCGTCTCGGATCCGCTCGTCATCGCAGGCCGCTCGTACCGCTCGCGGCTCCTGGTCGGAACGGGCAAGTATCGCGACTTCCACCAGACACGGGATGCAATCGTCGCCTCCGGCGCGGAAATCGTCACCGTCGCGATCCGGCGGACGAACATCGGGCAGGACGCCAACGCGCCCTCGCTGCTCGATACGCTGCCGCCTGCCGAATTCACCTATCTTCCCAACAGCGCGGGCTGCTATACGGCCACCGAAGCGGTGCGGACGCTGCGCCTTGCACGCGAGTTGCTGGACGGACATACGCTGGTCAAGCTCGAAGTGCTGGGAGACTCGAACACGCTCTACCCCAACGTCCTTGAAACGATTCGTGCCGCCGAGGAACTCGTCCGCGACGGCTTCCACGTCATGGTCTACACGTCGGACGATCCGATCGCCGCGCGCGAGCTGGAGAAAATCGGCTGCGTCGCCATCATGCCGCTCGCGTCCCTGATCGGCTCGGGCATGGGGATCATCAATCCGTGGAACCTGCGGCTTATCATCGAGGCCGCCACCATACCGGTGCTGGTCGACGCCGGCGTGGGGACCGCCTCCGACGCCGCAATCGCGATGGAGTTGGGCTGCGCCGGCGTGCTCATGAACACCGCCATTGCGCTGGCGAAGGATCCCGTGCGCATGGCACGGGCGATGCGCCTCGGCGTGGAAGCAGGTCGCGACGCGTTTCTCGCGGGTCGCATGCCACGGAAGCTTTACGCGGCCAGCGCAAGCTCGCCGACGTCCGGGGTCATCGGCACGTCGTAGCCGGCTGCCGCCGCACCGACCCCAAGCCGCCGCAATGAAACCCGGGATGAACGCGTGGCGTGCTCTCGCGCACGCGTGCGCAGCGCTGGCGCTCGTGTCCACGGCGCGCGCGGCGCCCCTTCCCGTCACGCAGATCGCCGAGGTGTGCAAGGATGCGGAAGACCAGGCCCACTGCGGGCGCCTGATCGAGGAGGTGCAGCGCAAGCGTCTCCCCGGACTGGTCGAGCGGGCCGGCGACGAGCTGCGGGTCGCCTTGTTTCCGTCCGGTGTCGCGACGTTCCGCGACAGCGTTGCGATCAGCGGCGCGAAGACGTTCGCGCTCTGGGACTATCTCGACCGCATCAACGCGGTCGTGCTCTTCACCACGGACGGCGAGGAGACCGGCTTTCTGCTGCTGCGGCGGACGAATGGCCGGCAATATCGCCTGCCTGCCGAACCGGCGCTTTCGCCGGACCGCACGCGTCTCGTCACGGCCGACATCTGCGCACAAGGCTGCTCCGGCGAAGTCGCGGTATGGCGCGTCGATCGCGACGGCATGCAGAAAGAGATGGCGTGGAAGCCCAACCCGCGATGGGTGGATGCGACCGCGACGTGGAAGGACGCCGACACGCTGACCTTCGATTTCCAGGCGGCGCCCGACGCCGCGCGGCAAACGCAGGACCGCAAGCTCACGGACGCGGTCTGGAATCGTTCCGAGCCGCGTTAGCCTCGCGCACTTCTATGTCCGAGCCGACCGACGACCGTCCGCGACGGCCGATCCGCAGCTTCGTGCTGCGCCAGGGTCGCATGTCGCCCGCACAGACGCGTGCCGTCGAGCTGTTGATGCCGCGCTACGGCCTGCCGTTTGACGAGGCCCCGCTCGATGCTCGCCGCGCCTTCGGCCGCGACGCGCCGCTGGTCCTGGAAATCGGCTCGGGCATGGGCGAGACGACGGCGGCCATCGCGCAGGCGCAACCCCAAACGAATTTCCTGGCCATCGAGGTGCACCTGCCCGGCGTCGGCGCGCTGCTCGCGCGTCTCGACACCACGCAGATCACGAACGTGCGCGTGATCCGACACGACGCGGTCGATGTCGTCGAAGCCATGATTGCACCCTCGTCGCTCGCCGGCATCCACGTGTATTTTCCGGATCCGTGGCCGAAGAAGCGGCATCACAAGCGACGGCTGCTGCAGCCGCCGTTCGTGCATGCGCTCGCACTGCGGCTCGCACCGCGCGGCTACCTCCATGTCGCGACCGACTGGGCGCCGTACGCCGACGAGATCCTGACGACACTCGCCGCCGAGCCGCTTCTCGTCAACGGCGCACAGGGTTTCGCGCCGCAGCCCCCTTGGCGCCCGCGCACCAAGTTCGAGGCGCGCGGCGAAGCGCTCGGACACGAAGTCTTCGACCTGCTGTTCGAACGGCGCTAGCCTGACCGTTTACGCGGCCCTTTCACCCGCCGGCTTGCGCGAGCTCTGCGCGGCGCGACGGCTGTCGGCCAGTGCGATAAGCCGCGTGATCGCGCTCCGCGCCACGTCGCGCGAGAAATGCCGGCGGATATTCTCGCGCCCGGCCGCGGCGAGCTTCTCCCACAACGCTTCGTCCCGATAGATCCGCGCGATGGCCGCGGCAAAGGCTTCCGCGTCGTCCGCGACCAGCACATCCTCGCCGGGCACGAGATGCATACCCTCCACCGACGGTGGCGTCGCGACGACGGGCAGTCCATAGCTCATCGCCAGGTTGACCTTGCCCTTTACGCCGGCGCCATAGCGGAGCGGCGAGATCGAGACGCGGCTGCCACAGAAATAAGGAGCGACGTCCGGCACGTATCCCGCGACGATGAAGTCGTCGGTGGCGAGCGCCTTGATCGGCGCCGGCACCATGCTGCCCACGATCACCGTCTTGACGCCGGGCAGGTGCTCGCGCACGCGCGGCAAGATTTCGTTCGCGTACCACAGCACCGCGTCGGCGTTGGGCGGATGCTGGAAGCCGCCGATGAAGACGAGGCCCTCGCGCTCGGCAAACGGCTTGCCTGGCGGCAGGAGCTCGTGGATGTTCGAGAGCACCATCACGCGCGCTTCCGGGACGATGTCGGACAGGAGCCCCTGCTCGACCGGACTCACGACCAGCGTCACATCGGCCTTGCGAATCAGCGCGAGCTCCTCGTTGCGCTTTGCGCGCGCCGCCGACTTCGCGGTGTTGCTCCCCTCGAGCTCGGCCAGCCGTTCCTCGCGCAGGAAGTGGAGGTCGACCGTGTCGAAGACGCAGAGCGCGCGGGGCGCAAACACGCGCACCGCGTCGATGTGCTTGACGGCGATGTAGTGGCGCGCGATCACGACCATGTCGAACTCGGCGCCGCGAACGCTCAGCAGGTCGGTGATCGACTCGACATAAGGTGCAAACAGGACCTCGATGCCGCTCCGCTGAAGCTGCGACACGTAGGGCTGCCGGTATTCGAGATTGTCGGCGACGAACGTGATCTTGCACTTGAGCGACGTCAGGATCTCGAGGATCGCCTGCATCCTTAGTGACCCCGAATCCTGGTCGGGCGTCAGCATGCACGCGTCGATGACCAGCACACGGCGCTG
>Ga0070665_100005508_pt1 | contig 13033 bp, 10 predicted proteins | sample KBSS13metaG_FD_65862 | JGI IMG/M metagenome (GOLD analysis project Ga0070665, IMG submission 65862) | Switchgrass rhizosphere microbial communities from Kellogg Biological Station, Michigan, USA - KBS S1-3 metaG | ecosystem: Host-associated > Plants > Roots > Rhizosphere > Soil ... | reverse complement strand
CCACCGTGGTGGTCGACGGCAGCTCGGCCTACGACGCGGCGGCGCTGTTCGCCACCTACCGCGACCAGCTCGGCCGGCCGGTGTCGCGCGAAGGCGCGCGCGCCATCGTCGACGCGCTGCTCGCGCGCTACGACCACGACGGTTACGTCCGGCCCGAGATCAGGCTGGATGATTCCTTGACGGGCCGGGGCGTGTTGCGCGTGCGACTGTTCGAAGCGCAGGTCACGGACGTGGTGCTCGAAGGCGACGCGGGCCGCTACCAGGCGCAGCTCGAAGAGATCGCCGCGCGGCTCGAGGGCGCGCGCCCGCTGCGCAAGGACGACGTACCCGAAGCACTGCGCGCCATGCGCCAGATCGCCGGCCTGACCGTCACCGCCAGCACCCGCAAGGACTCCGCGCTGCCGAATGCGTTCGCGCTGGTGGTGAAGTCCGACTTCGCGCCGGTCGACGGCGTGGTGCGCATGAACAACCGCGGCACCGACCAGGTCGGCCCCGCGTTCGTGCTCGCGCAGTTTTTCGCCAACGGCCTGCTCGGGCGCCAGGACAAGATCGGCCTGATTGCCGCGGCGGCCAGCGATCCGGAGGAATACCTGGGTGGCGGCCTGTATGCCGACGTGGGTCTCGGCGACGCCGGCACCCACGGCAGCGCGCTGCTGTTCCGCTCGCACTCGGCGCCCGATGAGTCCCCGCATGATCTAGACGACGAGTACCTGCGCGATCGTGTCACGCTGCGCGTCACGCATCCGCTGCGGCAGGACTCCACCTCGTCACTGAGCATCGGCGCGGCTTTCGACGCCGACGACCTCACCATCGAGCGCAGCGGCATCGCCATCCGCGAAGACCGGCTGCGAATCTTCGAAACGGGACTGCGCGGCAATTGGCGCAGCGCCGGCGCGACGCAGTATTCGGCGAACCTGCTGTGGCGCAAGGGCCTGGATGCGTTCGGTTCGGGCCTGCAGGCCCACGACCTGGCGAACGATCCGCGCCGCGTGGATTTCCTGCTGACGCAGTTCTCGGGCACGGTGTACCGCCGCTTCGCCGTCGACTGGTCGGTGCGCTTCGACGGCTTCGCGCAACACAGCGGCTACGTACTGCCGGACAGCGAGCGCTTCAAGATTGGCGGCGACCGCCTGGGCCGCGGCTTCGAAGTCGCGGAAATCGCGGGTGACAAGGGGCTGGGCGGCAAGCTCGAACTGCGTCGCGATCTCGCCAACACGCAGGGGTTGCTGGGCCGCCTCTCGGCCTATGGTTTCTATGACTTTGGCGCGGCCTGGAAACAGGATCGCCCCGGCCGGGAATCGGCGGCCACGGCCGGCACCGGTTTTGCGCTGCAGGGTTCCAAGGTCACGGGTTATCTCGAAGTGGCCAAGCCGCTCACCGGCGCGGACATCGAAGGCAAACGCCGCGCCTCGGTGTTCGCCGAACTCAGCTACCGCTTCTAACAACCCGCCCCATTAGGGTGCGGCCCGTGCGACGCGAGGCGCATGGATATCGTCACAGGGCCGCGATATAACACTTCCCAAATTCAACGGGGATGTGTGATGCCTAACACCTATAAAGAAGAGTCGATGGATGGCGCCGGCGGTCTCAAGATCTTCGTGCGTTCGTGGCGGCCCGAAAAGTCATCGCGCGCGGTCATCGTGCTGTCGCATGGTTTCAACTCGCACAGCGGCTACTACCTGTGGGCCGCGGAGCAATTGCTGGCCAGCGGGCTGTCGGTGTACGCGCTCGATTATCGTGGACGCGGCAAATCCGACGGCGAGCGCTACTACGTCGAAAAATTCTCCGAATACCAGGGGGATCTCGACCAGACCGTGAAGCTCGCGCGCAGCCGCGAGGCCGGACTGCCCGTCTTCGTGCTCGGACACAGCGCCGGCGGCGTGATCGCCTGCAACTACGTGCTCGACAACCAGAAGGACATCGCGGGCCTCATCTGCGAAAGCTTCGCCTACCGCGTGCCGGCGCCGGACTTCGCGCTGGCCGTGCTCAAGGGACTTTCCCACCTGGCGCCGCACGCCCATGTGCTGAACCTGCCGAAGAAGGACTTCTCGCGCGACCCCAAGGTCGTGCAGGCACTCATCGACGATCCGCTGCTGGCCAATGAAGTCCAGCCCACCAAGACGGTGGCCGAGATGGTGCGCGCCGACGAGCGGCTCAAGCGCGACTTCCCGTTGTTCACGCTGCCGCTGTTGATCATCCACGGCACCAAGGACACGGTGACGCGGCCCGAGGGAAGCCAGGAGTTCTACGACCGCGCCAGTTCCGCGGACAAGACGCTCAAGCTCTACGAAGGCTATTTCCACGATCCGCTGAACGACATCGGCAAGGAAGCCGTGATGGCCGACGTTCGCGCCTGGATCGAGAAGCGCCTGCCTGGCTGAGATTCTCGAGAACATCGCCACGCTCGACCGTGTGCTGGATGCGCACGCGGTCGAGCTCGGCGAAGACTTCACCGCCTATCGCAACCACGCCTACCGGGTCGTGAACCTGTGCGCGGCGCTGCATCCCGGCGACGCCGCGACCATCGAGAAGATCGCCATCGCGGCCGCCTTCCATGATCTCGGCATCTGGACGGCGCATACCTTCGACTACCTCGCGCCCTCGATCGACCTGGCCTGCGCGCACCTGCACTGTGGCGGGCACGAGGACTGGCGGGCCGGGGTCACGGGCATGATCCGCGAGCATCACAAGGTCCGTCGCTTTGGTGGGGCCGACGCCGAGCTGGTGGAGCCCTTCCGCCAGGCCGACTGGATAGACGTGTCGCTTGGCCTCCTCACCTTCGGCTTGCCACGCGCACGGTTGCGCGCCATCTTTGCACGATGGCCAAACGCGGGATTCCACAGGCGACTGGTGCAACTCACGCTGCGCGAGGCACGCCGGCATCCGCTGCGGCCCTTGCCCGTGCTCAAGTGGTGAGGCTGGCGGTTTTCGCGATGGCATTCGGCGCCCCGGTGCTGGCCTCCCAGCCCCTGACGACCCCGCGCACGGCGACGCTGGCGCAATTGTTCTCCGCCAGCGATGCCCGTTCGCTGGATCGCACGCTGCCCGCGGATCGCGTCCTGCACTACCGCGTACGCGAACCCAGCGGCGGCGCGCGCGGCGTGTTGGTGTACGTCTCGCCCACGGACTCCGGCGAATTGCCGGCGGACTGGGCCGCGGTGATCGACAGCCAGCGGCTGCTGTACGTGGCCGCGGACGGTTTCGGAAATTCGCGACCCACGGCCGAGCGCGTGCTGGCGGCGCTGGCCGCGGACCAGCTCGCGCGCCAGATGGGCGTGAAGGACCCGCGGCGATTCATCGCGGGCATGTCGGGCGGCGGCCGCGTGGCCAGCCAGGTCCTGACGCATTTCCCGCGGGTCTTTTCCGGCGCGCTGTGCATCGTCGGCGTCGACTACTTCATGCCGCAGGATGAGGCGCAGCGGGCGGAGATCGCATCACGCCGATTGGTAATGCTCACCGGCGACCGCGACTTCAACCAGCGCGAAATCCAGCTGGTGTCGCGGCGCTACCAGCAGGCCGGGGTCTCGAAGATCCTGCTGATGGACCTGCCCGAGTTCGCGCACCAGCTGCCGGACGCCGCGCTGCTGGCGCGGGCCCTGAGCTTCCTCGACGCGAACTGAATCTCAGGCGGGCCTGGCCAGCGCGCGCTTGATGAACAGCGCGATGACGATGACGGCCAGGCAGGCGAGGCTGGCCTGCATCTCCGGTTGTTTGTTGGGCATGAAGGCCATCGCCAACATCACCGCAACCATCGCCAGCGCCGCGGCACCCGCGATCCACAACGCACCGCCGGCGCTGCGCATCTCCGGCCGCGAATACGGAAACCTGAAGTGCGCGACGGCCACGAAAGTGTAGGTGAACATCATCAGCGCGCCCGAGGAGTTCATCAGGAAGTTGAACAGCTTTTCGGGCGCGATCCAATTCAGCAACATCACGATGAACCCGAAGGCACTGCCTAACAAAATGGCGCGTGCCGGCACCTGGCGCTTGTTCACGGCCGTCAGCCAGCGCGGCGCATCGCCCTTGTCCGCCATCGCGAACAACACGCGCGCGGTGACGTACACGCCGGAGTTCAGGCAGGACAACACCGCCGTCAGCACGATGACGTTCATGATCGTGGCCGCGCCCGGCACACCCACACGCTCGAGCGCGATGGCGAACGTCGAGTCGCCGGACTTGAATTCGGTCCATGGCACGATGCACAGGATCAGCGCGATCGACAGCACATAGAACAGCAGGATGCGCAGCACCACGCTGGCCGCGAGCCGCGACAGTGTCTTGTTGGACTCCGCGGATTCCGCGGCGGCCACGGTCACGATCTCCGCGCCCACCATGGAAAAAATCACGGTGGTAGTGCCGCTCAGGATCGCGATCCAGCCGAAGGGCGCGAATCCCTGGTGCGCGGTGAGATTCGCGAGCCCGGGACTCGACGGGTTGTGCACACCCAGCAGCCAGCCGGCGGCGATGACGATGAATACGACGATGGCGGCGACCTTGATCGACGCGAACCAGAACTCGAACTCGCCATAGGAGCGCGCCGAGGACAGGTTCACCGCCGTCAGCAGCACCATGAGCCCGAGGCCGATCTGCCATACCTCGAAATCCGGCAGCCAGACATGCGCGGTCTGTGCGCCCACCAGCGCTTCGAACGCCACGACCACCACCCAGAACCACCAGTACAACCAGCCGGTGATGAATCCTGCGCCGTTGCCGAGCGCCGCGCGCACGTACTCGGTGAATGACCCCAAGCCGGGTTGATCCATGGCCATGCGCGCCAGCAGCCAGATCACCGAGAACACCACGATGCCGGCGGAGATGTAGCTCAGCACCACGGCCGGCCCGATCGAAGCGATCGCCCCGCTGCTGCCGACGAACACGCCGCCGCCGATGATGCCTCCGATGGAGATCATCACGAGGTGGCGCGCGAGCAGGGATTTGCTGAGCTTGTCGGAGGCGGATCCGGTCACGGCCGGAAGAATACCGTAAGTGGGCGCAGTACGATCGGCACACGGTCGAAGGCAAGGAGCCTCCAATGACGATGCGGCACTCGATGGTTGTTTGGATGGCGTTCGCGCTGGCACCGCTCCTGCTCCCGGGTACGGCGGCGGCGGCCGGCGAAACGCCAGCGGCCAGCAGCCGACCGCGAACCTGCCTGGTACTGGGCGGCGGCGGCGCGCGCGGCGCGGCGCATATCGGTGTGCTCAAGGTCCTGGAACGCGAACACGTGCCCATCGACTGCATCGTCGGCACGTCGATGGGCGCGGTGGTCGGCAGCCTGTACGCCAGCGGCTACTCGGCCAACGACATCGAAATCGCGTTGAACAAGATCGACTGGACCCAGGTATTCCACGACGACCCGCTGCGCGCCGAGCGGCCCATCCGCCGCAAGGACGATGAATTGCGGTTCGTCGGCGGCGTGGAGGTCGGCATCGACACCGGCGGCATCGCCCTGCCGCAGGGATTCGTGCAAGGCCAGCAGTTGTTGCTCGCGTTGCGGCGCCTGCTCGAGCCCACCTGGAACGTGGCGAGCTTCGACGACCTCGCCATTCCGTTCCGATGCATCGCGGCCGACATCGTCACCGGCGACAAGGTGGTGTTCGCGAGCGGCGACCTGGCCACCGCGGTGCGCGCCAGCATGTCGGTGCCCGGCGCATTCGCGCCCATCCGCGTCAACGGCCGGCTGCTGGTCGACGGCGGCATGGTCGACAACGTGCCGGTGGACGAGGCGCGCAAGCTGGGCGCCGAGCGGCTGATCGTGGTGGCGGTGGGGACGGGACTGTCGAAGGAGGAAGACCTGAACTCGCCGTTCGCGGTCGCCGACCAGATGTTGACGGCGCTGATGCAGAACCGCTCGCGTGCGCAGATCGCCACGCTGGGCCCGCAGGACCTGTTCATTCAGCCCGAGCTGGGCGACATCAACGCGGCGCGCTTCGATCGCGCCGCCGAGGCCATCAAGATCGGCGAGGCGTCGGCGGAAAACGCGCGCGCCGACGTAGCGCGATTCACCGCGACGCAGCCTGAGTACGACCTGTGGCTGGCGCGCCATCACCTGCCCGAGTCGGGCGCGCCCATCGTCCAGTTCGTGAATGCCGGCGGCGAAGAGCGGCGCTTCGCGCACAACGTCGGCAAACCCTTCGATGCCGCGGCCTTCGAACGCGACGTGGCCGTGATGTACGGAGAAGGGCGGCACGAGTCCATCGCGTGGCGCCTGACTACCGACGACCGCCGCACGGGCGTGGACATTGACGCCGAGGAGAAGGCCTGGGGACCCAACTTCCTGCGGCTGGGACTCGAACTTTCCGACAACTTCGACGGCCGCAGTTCGTATCAGGCCCTGGTGCAGGCACGCTTCACGTCGCTCAACGACAAGGGAGGCGAAGGCCTGGCGCGGCTGCAACTCGGCCGCGTCTTCGACGCGCGGCTCGAGTTCTACCAGCCCTGGGGCTGGGACCGTCAGTTCTCGGTGGCACCCTACCTGCGCTACCGCGCGCTGAACATCCCGCTGCGCGCCGAGCCCGGCGACGAGACCTACATCGCCGAGATCCATCGCAGCGAGTTCGTCGGTGGACTGGAGCTCGGCTGGAATCCCAGCAGCCATTGGCGGCTGTCGACCGGTGTCGAGACCGGGCACGAGGACGCGCGCATCCAGGTCGGCGCGGTGGGCGTGCCCGGCGTCGCCGGCGATGTGGGCCTGGTGCGCGGGCGTGTCGAGTACGACACGCTGGATTCGGTGACCTATCCCTCGCATGGCATGCGGGTGGACCTGTCCACCGAGTTGTACACGCCGGTACTCGGCGCGCAGGAATCCGCGGATGCCACGCGCCTCGCCATCGATGCCGCCTTCGGCCAGCGCCGCAATCACCTGCTGCTCGGATTGCAGCTCGCGTATTCGAACGGCGGCGAGAACACCATTGGCGTGTCGAGCAAGATGGGCGGACTCGCGAATCTCTCGGGTTACCTGGCCGACGAGATCGTCGCCGACGAGCTGGGCCTGGCCCGCGCGATCTACTACCGGCGCCTGACCAGCGACAGCCAGATCCTGGGCCTGCCGCTTTACGCCGGCGCCAGCGTGGAGCTCGGCGGATTCTGGGGCTCGCGCGACGAAATCGAGCGCGACGACCTGGTCACCGCGGGCAGCCTGTTCATCGGCATCGACAGCTTCGTGGGGCCGATCTTCCTCGGCTACGGGCGCGCCGATACCGGCGTCGATTCTTTCTACCTGCGCTTCGGCCCGCTGCTGCGCTCGGAGCTCCGGCTCTGACCCGGTCACCGTGACGCCCTGATTCGTCACAATCCGGAGGCGCGGCGCCATAGTTGCGCCCGATGGCTGCCGCCTGCGCGCGTTCTGATCTCCCGTACAGCTAACAACCGGGAGACGGATCATGGTGCGGGTACTTCGGGCGGTGTTTCGATGGGCAGTCCTGGTCACGGCGCTCGCAGGCATGCCCGCGCTCGCGGCCGCGCAGGCAACCGAGGGCGAAGACTCCGCCGATCGCACGCTGTCGCCCTACTTCTTCGTGCACGGCGACGGCGCCACCGAGCAACTGCCGCTCAAGGGCACGGACGTCAAGGTGTCCATCGCCGGCGTCATCGCCGACGTGACCGTCACGCAGCGCTACCGCAACGACGGCAGCACGCCGATCGAAGCCGAGTACGTGTTCCCCGGATCCACGCGCGCCGCCGTGCATGCGCTGACCATGACCATCGGCGAGCGCCGCGTGGTGGCGCAGATCCGCGAGAAGAAGCAGGCGCGCATCGAGTACGACGCGGCCAAGTCTGCAGGCAAGAGCGCCGCGCTGCTGGAGCAGCAGCGACCGAACGTCTTCAAGATGAGCGTGGCCAACATCATGCCCGGCGATGTGGTGGAGGTGGAGCTCAAGTACACCGAGCTGGTAGTGCCGACCAACTCCATCTACGAGTTCGTGTATCCGACGGTGGTCGGGCCGCGCTACGTGAGCAAGGCTGAGCACGCCGATCCGCCCCGAGTCCATGAGGAGAGGGCGCGCGAGAACTGGCAGTCGAACCCATACCTGCACTCGGGCGAAGAGCCCACCAGCGACTTCACCCTGCACGCCGACATCAACTCCGGCATCCCGATCAAGGACACCACGTCTTCTTCGCATCGCGTGCACATCGCCTATCGCGACGCGCATCGCGCCGACGTCGACCTGCTGAAGGAGCCTGGCAACGGCGGCAACCGCGACTTCATCCTGCGCTACCAGCTGGCCGGCGGCGGCATCGAGTCCGGCCTGATGCTGTACGAGGACGGCGACGAGAAATACTTCCTCGCGATGATCGAGCCGCCGAAGCGCGTGGCGCCGGCGCAGATCACGGCACGCGACTACGTGTTCATCGTCGACGTGTCGGGCTCCATGCACGGCTTTCCGCTCGAAGTGACCAAGGTGCTGATGCGCAACCTGCTCGGCAACCTGAAACCCACCGATACCTTCAACGTGTTGCTGTTCTCCGGCGATTCGGCGGTGCTGGCGCCCGCGCCGCTGCCCGCGACGCCCGAGAATCTCAAGCGTGCGATCACGCTGATGAACCAGCAGTCGGGCGGCGGCGGCACCGAGCTGCTGCCGGCGCTGGAGCGCGCCATCAAACTACCGGGCTCCGAGAACCGCGCACGCAGTATTGTCGTCGTCACCGATGGCTACGTCTCGGTGGAGACCGAAGCCTTCGACCTGATCCGCAAGAACCTGGGCAATGCCAACGTGTTCGCGTTCGGCATCGGCAGCTCGGTCAATCGCTTCATCATCGAGGGCATGGCGCACGTGGGCCAGGGCGAGCCGTTCATCGTCACCAACGAGAACGAAGCCGACGCGCGCGCCGAGGCCTTGCGCAGCTACATCCAGTCGCCGGTGCTGACCAAGGCGAAACTCGCCGCGCAGGGCTTCGAGATCTACGACGTCGAGCCGCCCGGCATTCCGGACGTGCTGGCCGAGCGCCCGGTGATCGTGTTCGGCAAGTGGCGCGGCGAACGCAAGGGCCAGCTCACGCTCGACGGCGTGGCCGGCGACGGCAAGTTCCGCAAGGCCTTCGACGTGGCCAAGGCGCCGTCGTCGAAGGACAACGAAGCGCTGCGTTACCTCTGGGCGCGCAGCCGCATCGCACGCCTCGACGACTACCAGCACCTGCGGGACGATCCGGATCGCGTCAAGGAAATCACCGACCTCGGCCTCGAGTACCACCTGCTGACTAACTACACTTCGTTCCTGGCGGTCGACCAGGTGGTGCGCAATACCAACCCGGCCAATTCGCAGACCGTCAAGCAGCCGTTGCCGATGCCGCAGGGTGTGAGTGACCTCGCCGTGGGCGAATTCGTGCCGACCTCGCCCGAGCCCGAGCTGATCGCGCTGGTGGGCATCGCGGGCGCGATGGCCGCCTGGGCACGTCGTCGCAGGAAGCGGGCGAGCTGAGCATGAACGACCGCCGCCTCCCGGCCGGAATGTTGGTGCTGGCGCATGCCGCCTGCTTCTGGCCGGTGTGGCGTTGGTTCGTGGAGCGACTCGACGATGGCTCCGACGAGCCCTGGGCGCTGGCGGCGCTGCTGGCGGCGGTGGCGTTGAGTTGGCCACGCGAGGGATTCAAGTGGAATCCCCGCGATCCCCTGCTGCTCGGCGCCGCCGCGTTCACGCTGCTGTACGCGGTGCTGGCGCCGTTCGCGCCGCCGCTGTTGCGCGCGCTGGCCGCGATGGCGGCACTGGGCTGCAGCTGGATCAGCGTGAGTGGCGCGCGCGACAAGTGGCCGGCGGTGCTGTGCCTGCTGGTGTTGTCGGTGCCGGTGATCGCGTCGCTGCAGTTCTACGCCGGCTACCCGATGCGCACGCTGACGGCCAGCGGCGCCACCTGGCTGCTGAATCTCCTCGGCATCGAGGCCACGCGCACCGGCACGAGCATGATGGCCTACGGGCGCACCGTGCTGGTGGACGCGCCCTGCAGTGGCGTGCGCATGTTGTGGACCGCGAGCGTGCTGTGCGCATCGCTGGCCGCCATGCGTACGCGCGTGTCTCCGGGCGGCATGGCCATCGCGCTGGCCTGCGTGCTGCCCATCGTGCTGGTCGGCAACACGGTGCGCGCCGCGATGCTGTTCCTCATCGAGACCGCCCAATCCGAGATACACCAGGCGCCGCCGCCGGGTTATCTGCACTCGCTGGTGGGCATCGTGACCTTCGTGATCGTCGCCGCGTTGTTGTTTGGCGCCGAGCACCTGCTGACGCGTCGCCGCGCGCGCAGGCGCCTCGAGTTCGCGGTGCGCCATTGAACGCGATCCGCTGCTTGCTCGTCACCATGGTGCTGGCCGCCATCGCGCCATGGTTCGCACCCCATGCGGCCAAGGCGCATACCGTCTCCGCCGCACTGCCCGCCTGGCCACATGAATTCGAAGGCCGGCCGCTGGCGCCCGTGGCGCTGACCGCCGAACAAGAGAAATTCCTCGCCGACTTCCCCGGTGCGGCGGCGCGTTTCTCGGACGGCGAGCGCGACATCCTGATGCGTTGGGTCACGCAGCCCACGCGCCGGCTGCACCCTGCCGAGGATTGTTATCGCGGCTGGGGCTTCGAGGTCGCGACGTCGAAAATCCGTGCCGATCGCGATGGCCGGCGCTGGCGCTGCTTCGAGGCCACGCGCGAGGGCGTGACGCGCCAGGTATGCGAACAGATCCGCGACGAGGACGGCGCGAACTACACCGATGTGTCGTCCTGGTACTGGGATGCGACCCTGCAGCGCACCCAGGCGCCGTGGCTGGTGGTCACGGTGGCCAGCACGGCCGATCAGCCGTAGCGAAGTTTCAACCCGAGGATGGTCGCCGCCAGGCCCAGGGTCACCGTGTTGGCGAGGATCATCGGCCACGATTCGATTGCGATGCCATAGGCGAGCCACAGCGCCACGCCGAGCGTGAAGATCACGTACATGGCCAGCGACACACCGCTGGTGTTGCGCGAACGGATGGTCATGACGGCCTGGGGGATGAAGGAGCCGGTGGTGAGCACCGCGGCGGCGTAGCCGAACCATTCGAGATTCATGGCGCGCATGGTAGTGGGGCTGTTACCTTTCCGTAAGGGAAACCAAGCAGGATCGCCGCATGATACGAAGAGAGTTCCTGCGCGGCTCCGTCGCGCTCGCGACCGCCGCCGCATTTGCCAACCCGCGTTTCGCGTTCGCGGCCGAGTCCGCCGCCGACTTGCCCGCGGTGTCTCGCCGCGGCGGCGCCATGGTGATCAAGGCGTCGGACCTCGCCGCCTTTCGCGCGCAACAGCGCGGGCCCGTGCTGACGCGTGCCAGTGACGGCTACGACGCCGCGCGGCGCGTCTGGAATGGCGCGTTCGACAAACATCCCGCGCTGATCGCGCGTTGCACCAGCGCCGCGGACGTGATCGGCGCGGTGAACTTCGCCGCCGCGCAGGACCTGCTGGTGGCGGTGCGCGGCGGCGGCCACAGCTTGCCGGGATACTCGGTATGTGAAGGCGGCATCATGATTGACCTCGCACCCATGCAGGGCGTGCGCGTCGACCCGGCCACGCGCACCGCCTGGGCCGAGCCCGGCCTCTTGTTGGGCGGGCTGGATCGCGAGACACAGGCCTATGGGCTGGTGGTGCCGGCCGGCACGGTTTCGCACACCGGCGTCGCGGGACTCACGCTGGGCGGCGGCGTGGGAAGACTGCAGCGCAAGTTCGGCCTCACGGTTGACTCCCTGGTCGGCGCCGACGTCGTCACCGCCGACGGCAAGCTGGTGCGGGCGACGGCCGACAACAATCCCGACCTGCTGTGGGCGCTTCAGGGCGGCGGCGGAAATTTCGGCGTGGTGACCTCTTTCAGCTTCAAGGCCCACGAACTCGGCCACTCCGCCGTCGCCGGCGACATCGTCTTCCCGATCGAGCAGGCGCGCAGCGTGCTCGGCGCCTTCGCCGAGATCTGCGCGAAAGCTTCGGACGACCTGTGGATGGATCCGGTGCTCGAATGCGACGACACCGGACATCGACAGCTCAATTTCACGCTCTGCCATTGCGGCGACGATGCGAGTGCCGCGCGGGACGTGGCCGCCATCCGCAGACTCGGCACGGTGGTGCGAGACAGCGTGGCGCGCAAACCCTGGGTGGTGGTGCAGTCCGAGCACGACCCGGACTCGCCGCCTGGCCGCGGCTACTACATGTCTGGCGGCCGCATCACCGAGCTGCTGCCCGCGTTGCTCGACTTCGCCGTGGAGAGCATCAAACTACCCGGCGCGGAGCTGGGCAAGATCAGCCTCACGCAACACGGTGGCGCCAGCGCCCGCAAGCCGATGAATTCGACCGCGTATGCATCACGCGATGCCAGCCACAACTTCGTGGTACGCGCGGGTTGGGACGATCCGAAGCAGGCGGCCGCGCGCACCGCTTGGCAGAAGCAGACCTGGGCAAAGTTCGCGCCCTTCTCGTCCGGTCTCTACGCGAACCTCAACGCCGCCGAAACCGACGTGAAGGCGCGCTCGGCCTACGGCGACAATCTCGATCGGCTGGTGGAAGTCAAAACCAAGTACGACCCGAAGAATCTCTTCCATCTGAATCCCAACATCGTGCCGCGCGCCTGATCAGCGTACGCGCGTGTCCACCGCGATCCAGTTGACCTCCCACGTCTTGCCGCCATCCGCCGAGAACGCCTGCTCGAAGTGGGCCGAATCCGCTTTCACGTCCGAGATCACGAAGCGCACCAGGATGTCGCGGCCGTCGAAGGTGTCGGTGGAATAGAACTCGCCGCGGCCGTTGTTGAAGCCGCCCAGCGTGGGCGTGGTCATCGTGCCGCTGCGCGCGTTGGCGAAGTTCAGGCTCCACTGGCGCGTTTCCGGGTTGAAGAGCCTGAGGCTCAAGCCTTCGATCTGCCCCGCGGGGCCCTTGACCTCGAGCTCGACCAGGTTCGCCCGGCCACCCCAGACCTTGGTGACCACCGTAGTGCCGGTGTATTCCACCCACTTGCCCGGCTGTCCCGAGAGCGGGTTCGTGAGACGCTTGAGCTGCGTGTTCCACCGGCCGATCTCGAAGTCGAAGTCCTGCGGGGC
>Ga0070665_100005506_pt1 | contig 13035 bp, 12 predicted proteins | sample KBSS13metaG_FD_65862 | JGI IMG/M metagenome (GOLD analysis project Ga0070665, IMG submission 65862) | Switchgrass rhizosphere microbial communities from Kellogg Biological Station, Michigan, USA - KBS S1-3 metaG | ecosystem: Host-associated > Plants > Roots > Rhizosphere > Soil ... | reverse complement strand
CCCTGCGGGTCGAACGCGAGGACGACCGCGTGCGGGAAGCGGCGCCGCAGCGCCTCCATCGCACCCCGCGGGCGCACGGGATCGGTGACGGTGGCATGCACCCACGCGCGCTCCTGCTCGGCGAGCGCCGGATCGGCGAGCAGCTCGTCCAGCGTCCCACGGAGCATCGCGAGCGGCCGCGCCACCGGGAACGGGACCAGCTCGACCTCCGGCGCCACGCCGGCGAGGTCGACGACGGCGACGGACTTGCGGTGACGGGCCTCGGAGAACGAGAACGGCACGGGCGAGCCTGCGTAGCGCGCGCGGTCGCCCATCCGCTGCGGGCCGTGCAGGTGCCCGAGCGCGACGTAGTCCACGCCCGCGAACGTCGATGCCGAGACGGACGCCGCACCGCCGACCGCGAGGTCGCGCTCGCTCGCGCAGCCCAGCGCGCCCGTGACGAACGCATGCGCCATCACGATCGACCGCGTCCCCACCGGACGCGTGGCGAGATCGGCGCGCACGGTCGTCATCGCGGCGCCCAGCACCGGCCCGTGCCCGCGCTCCTCGCATCCCAGCGCGGCGCGCGTGACGTCGGGCTCCAGGTACGGGATCGCGTACACGCACGTGCCGCCGAGCAGCACCGGGCGACCGATCGCTGTCGGGTCGGTGCGCACGTGCACGCCCGCGCGCGCGAGGAGCCCCGATCCGAACCCCAGCCGGGTCGCCGAGTCGTGGTTGCCCGAGATGACGACCACGGGGCACAGCTCGCTGAGGCGACCCAGGGCGTCGTCGGCCAGGCGGACGGCCTCCACCGGCGGCAGCGCGCGGTCGTAGAGGTCGCCCGAGACGAGGATCGCGTCGACCGCGTGGGCGCGCGCCACCTCGGCGACGTGCTCGATCGCGCCCATCTGGGCGTCGAGCAGCGACTCGCCGTGGAAGGGGCGGCCGAGGTGCCAGTCCGCGGTGTGCAGGAAACGCATCACGCCCAATGTGTCGCGGCGAGCGGACGGAATCCGACAGGCGCCCGTAGGCTCCCGGCATGAGCGATCAGGCTGTCCTCACCGAGCGGCGCGACGGGGTCCTCATCGTCACGCTGAACCGGCCCGACGCGCGCAACGCCGTGAACCAGGCGGTCGCGCAGGGCATCGCGGACGCGCTGGACGCGCTGGACGCCGACGACGACCTCCGGGTCGGCGTCCTCACCGGCGCCGGCAAGGGCTTCTCCGCGGGCATGGATCTCCGTGCGTTCGTCAAGGGAGAGCGGCCCTACGTCGACGATCGCGGCTTCGCGGGCATCACGGAGCGCTCCGCGCGCAAGCCGCTCATCGCGGCCGTGGAGGGCTTCGCGGTCGCGGGCGGCTTCGAGATCGCCCTGTCCTGCGACCTGCTCGTCGCGTCCAAGGGCACGCGATTCGGCATCCCGGAGGTCAAGCGTGGCCTCATCGCCGGCGCGGGCGGACTGCTGCGCATCCCGCAGCGCGTGCCCTACGGCATCGCGATGGAGCTGGCGCTGACCGGCGAGCTCATGCTCGCCGAGCGCGGCCACGAGCTGGGGCTCGTCAACAAGCTCACCGAGCCCGGCGAGGCGCTCGACGGCGCGCTGGAGCTCGCCGCGACCGTCAGCGCGAACGCGCCGCTTGCGCTGGCCGCGTCGAAGGAGATCCTGCAGCAGGTCGGCGACTGGACCGAGGAGGAGTTCTGGGCCAGGCAGGCGCCGACGATCGACACGATCTTCGGCTCCGAGGACGCCAAGGAGGGCGCGACCGCCTTCGCCGAGAAGCGCGAGCCCAGGTGGCAGGGCCGCTGACACACCACCTTCCTGCGGTCGACGCGGATCCGACCGCCGGTCCATACCGCAGGCCGCTCGTTGCGGGAACCATTCGGTCATGGTGGGCCCGGCCCAGATCGTGGCGTTCGGAGGCGGCGGCTTCTCGATGGAGGCCGGCAATCCGCTGCTCGACGACTACGTCCTCTCCCTGACGCACCTCCAGCGTCCCAAGGTCTGCTTCATGCCGACCGCCTCGGGCGACGCCGACCACTACATCGTGCGGTTCTACCGCGCGTTCTCGCCCGCGCGCTGCGAGCCTTCACACGTGTCGCTGTTCCGGCGCGACAAGGGCGCGGGCCTCGGACGCCCGCTGGACGAGCACCTGCTCGACCAGGACGTCATCTACGTCGGCGGAGGCAGCGTCGTCTCCCTCATGGGCGTCTGGCGCGCGCACGGGCTCGACGAGATCCTGGCCGAGTGCTGGCGCCGCGGGGTCGTGCTCTGCGGCCTGAGCGCCGGCTCGCTGTGCTGGTTCCAGGACGCGGTCAGCGCGTTCCACGGCGAGCCGACGTCGGTCGGGGGCCTCGGCCTGCTGCCGCACTCCAACTGCGTCCACTACGACGGCGAGCCCGCGCGCCGCGAGGAGTACCGGGCGGCGGTCGGCCGCGGCGACGTCAGCCCCGGCTACGCAGCCGACGACGGCGTGGCGCTGCACTTCGTCGGCACGGATCTCGCGCGCGTCGTCTCGTCGCGCCGGGACCGCGCCGCCTATAGAGTCGAGGCCGTGGAAGGTGAGGCGATGGAGGTCGCCATCGAGCCGGACTTCCTGGGGGCGGCACCGCCGCTCGCCGTGGCTTGAGCACGATCCTCGCAATGGGCGGCGGCGGGTTCACGATGGAGCCCGTCGGCGGCGCGCTGGACGAGTTCGTGCTGGGCCTCACCGCGCGAGCGGTGCCGCGCATCTGCTTCCTCCCCACCGCCAGCGGCGACCCGAACGAGCAGATCGCCCGCTTCCACGCCGCGTTCGCCGACCGTCCGTGCGAGCCGACGCACCTGTCGCTGTTCCGCCTCGGGCAGCACCCGGTCGACCTGCACACGCACCTGCTCGAGCAGGACCTCATCTACGTCGGCGGCGGCTCCATGCGCAACATGCTCGCGATCTGGCGGGCCCACGGCCTCGACGAGATCCTCCGCGAGGCGTGGGAGCAGGGGACGGTGCTCGCGGGGCTGAGCGCAGGGGCGATGTGCTGGTTCGAGGGCGGCATCACGACGTCGTCCGGCGCGGCCGCGCCCGTCGAGGGCCTCGGGCTCCTGCCCGGCTCGATGTCCGTGCACCTCGACGGGGAGCCGGACCGCCGCCGCCCCTACCTCGACGCCGTCGCCTCCGGGGCCCTGCCCGCCGGGTATGCCGCCGACGACGGCGTCGCGCTGCTGTGGGAGGACCGCGAGCTGACGCGGGTCGTCGGCTCCAAGCCGGGGCTGCACTGCATCCGCGTCGAGGTCGACGGCGTGACCGAGGTGCCCGTGGAGGCGCTGTCGTCGCGGCCGTCGATGACGCGCGCGATGGACGCCGACGTCCGCGAGCTGCGCTCGCTGCGCTACCGCGCGTCCGCCGGGCGCTGACCGACCAGCACGACCTGCAGCGCGAAGAGCTCCGGGGCCCTGCGCACGGCGAGCGCGCGCACCCGGCCGGGCAGCGCGACGTGCGCCTCGAGCGGCAGCGGTGCCTCCGTGAAGTGCTCGTCGACGATCTCCAGGCCGGCGCCGGTCACGAGCGCACGGGCGTCCGCGCGCGTGAACCAGCGCAGGTGCGTGCGGTCGAACAGCCCGTGGTCCTCGCGCGGGAACCGCCCGCGGACGAGCGCCCGCCGCACCGTCCAGTGCGCCGCGTTGGGCAGCGACACGACGGCGCAGCCGCCCGGGCGGAGCAGCGCGGCGAGCACGGCGAGTGTGCCCCACGGATCGACGATGTGCTCCAGCACGTCGCCGCACACGACGGCGTCGAACGGGCCGCGTGCGGCCCCGAGGGCGGTGGGGTCCTCCACGGAGCCGGCGATGACCTCGACGCCGCGCCGGCGGGCGGCATCGACCGCGACCGGGTCGGGCTCGATCCCGAGGACGGAGGCGTCGCGCTCCTCGCGCAGCGCCACGGCGAGGTAGCCGCCGGAGCACCCGACGTCGAGCACCCGAGCGCCGCGCGGGACGGCGTCGACGAGGAGCCGGTGGCTGGCGGAGAGGCCCTCGCGTCCGACGAGGGCGTCGTAGGGCGCGCAGCGCCCGCGGGAGCGGCGCGACGCGCCGTCTCCCTGTGGCCGGACGAAGTCCGGGCCCCTAGTCACCGTGCAGGGTCACGATGAGGTCCCGCGGCCCGCCGTGATCGCGGTGCTCGCAGAGGTAGACGCCCTGCCACGTGCCGAGCGCCAGGCGGCCGTCGGCGACCGGCAGCGTCAGGGACGGGCCCAGCAGCGACGCCTTGATGTGGGCGGGCATGTCGTCGGGGCCCTCGAGCGCGTGCTCCCAGCGCTCGGACTCCGAGACGGCCTTCGAGAACCACGTCTCGAAGTCGCGGCGGACGTCCGGGCTCGCGTTCTCGTTCAGCGTCAGCGAGGCCGACGTGTGGCGGATGAAGACGTGCGCGAGGCCGACGCGCAGGTCGGCCAGCTCGGGCACCGCGTCGACGATCTCCCGGGTGACGAGATGGAAGCCGCGTTCGCGCGGGCGCAGGGTGATCTGTCGCTGGAGCCACATCAGGTCGGCAATCGTGCCACGGCGAGATCGACGCGGTCGCCCCGGAACGGCACGCCCTCGGCGTCCAGCAACGCGCGCTGGCGCGCGCCCTTGGCCAGGGAGCCGTCGGCGCGCACGACGCGGAACCACGGCACGTCGTCGTCCTCGGTCTGGCTCAGGACGGTGCCGGCGAACCGCGGCGCGCCGGGGGAGACGTCGCCGTAGGTCCGGACGAAGCCGGGCGGGATGTCGCGGATGCGCTCCAGGACCCGCTCGGCGCGGTCAGTCACAGCGGGCCTTGGCTTCGAGGATCTCCTCGAGCGTGCACGGACCGACGGGCAGCGGCGTCGCCGCGCCCGGGCGCAGGCCGTCGAGCATGATTCCGAGGTACCGGCGCCAGATCTCCGGGGCGTCGCCGCCCGCGGTCTGGCACGAGCCGGCCGCGCCGGCGGCGAGCAGGGGCAGGTCGGTCGCGGTGACGTCCTCGCGGAGCACGCCCGCGGCCTTCGCCGCCTCGACGATCGCCTCCAGGCGGCCCATGAGCTCGATGTGCCGGGCGTGCAGGTGCTCGTCGCCGCTCACCGCGCTGCCGATCGCCTCGAACAGCCCGCGGTCGCGCGCCTGCGTGCGGGCGACGGCCTCGAGGGCGCCGACGACCCCGGCCCACGGGTCGGGGTCGGCCTGCGCCGCCGCGAGCTGGTCGCCCATGTCGCAGATGCGCGCGTCGACGACCGCGACGATCAGGTCCTGTTTGGTGGGGAAGCGGCGGAAGACCGTCGCGGTCCCCACGCCCGCGCGCTGCGCGATCTCCGCGACGCCGGCCTCCAGCCCGCGCTCCGCGAAGACCGCGGCGGCCGCGTCCAGCACGAGCCGCCGGTTGCGCTCCGCGTCCGCGCGCAGGGCGCGGCGCGGAGCTTCGGCGGCGACGGGTGCCTCAGGCACCGACCGCCACCGGCTGGCCTTCGGCGGCCGCCACCGCCGCCATGTCGCGCGTGCGCAGCACCGAGACGAGGACGATCGCGCCGAGCACGAGCAGTCCGATGCCGCCGAGGTAGGCGACCTGGAACCCCTCGACGACCGCCTCGGCCCGCTGCTGCGCGGTCGGCGCTGCGCTGAGGCCGTCGAGCACGTTCGTCGTGTGCGTGGCGGCGATCGTCGACAGGACCGCCAGACCGAGCGCGCCGCCCACCTGCTGCGACGTGTTGAACAGGCCCGAGGCGAGGCCGGCGTCGGAGTTTGAGACGCCGGTGGTGGCCACGAGCGTCAGCGGCAGGAACGTCATGCCCATGCCGATCGACATCGGGATGATGCCCGGCAGCAGGTTGCCGAGATACGTCCCGTCCACCCCGGCACCCCGCAGGATCACCAGGCCGAGGATCGCGAGCCCGATCCCGATGAGCGCGATGAAGTGCACGGGGATCCGCTTCGCGATCGCCTGCGACGCGCCCGCGCCGACGATGATGCCGAGCGTGAACGGCAGGAACGCGAGGCCCGCTTCCAGCGGCGAGTAGCCCAGCACCTGCTGCACGTAGAGCGACACGAGGAAGAAGAAGGCGTACATCCCGCCGATCACGAGCAGCATGACGGCATTGGAGCCCGAGATGTTGCGCGATCGGAAGATGCCCAGGCGGATGAGCGGCGCCTTCGAACGCGACTCGATGAACACGAAGGCGGCGAGCAGCGCGACGGCGACGGCGCCCAGGCCGAGCGTCCGCGCGGAGCCCCAGCCGTAGTCCTGGGCCTTCACGAGCGCGAACACGAGCACCATGAGGCCGGCGGTCACCGAGATCGCGCCGGGGAGGTCGACGGTGTCCGGGCGCTCGGGGGCCACGGACTCCGGGACGTAGCGCATCGACAGCACGAACGCGGCGATGCCGATCGGCACGTTGACGAAGAAGATCCACTCCCACGAGAACAGGTCGGTCAGGATGCCGCCCAGCAGCAGGCCGAACGCGGCGCCGCCCGCGGCGATCGCGCTCCAGACGCCGAGCGCCTTCGCACGGTCCTCACCCTCGGCGAACGTCGTCGTGATGATCGACAGCGCGGCCGGGGACACGAGCGCGGCGCCCAGGCCCTGCAGCGCGCGGAAGGCGATGAGCATCCCGCCCGACTGCGACAGCCCGTTGGCCAGCGACGCGGCGGTGAAGATCACGACGCCGGCCAGGAAGATGCGCTTGCGGCCGAACAGGTCACCCGCTCGACCGCCGAGCAGCAGGAAGCCGCCGAAGACGAGCGTGTAGGCGTTGATCACCCACTGCAGGCTGCCCTGCGAGAAGTTGAGGTCCTCCTGGATCGACGGCAACGCGACGTTCGTGATCGTCGCATCGAGCACGACCATGAACTGCGCGAGGCAGACGAGGACGAGGACGAGCCAGCGGTTGGTCTCGGTTTGCTGCGGCATGCAAGAGCTCCGGGTACGAAAGCGGATCGGTCGATCCGGTTATACGCGGGCTCGAGGCGATCGGCCACATCGTGTGACCGATCGCACGGAGCTCATGCCGGTCCGGCTAGCGGTCGCCGGGGCGCTTCTTGGGGTACAGCGTGATCGGTCGCGAGACGTCGAGCGCGGTCTCGAGGATGCGGCTCTGCTCGAGGACGTGCGCGGCGGGGTAGCCCTCGCCGGTCGACGCGCGCTCGGGGCGCCCGACGTACCCGAAGCGCAGGTGCTCGGGCAGGATCTGCATGAGGCGCGGGCCCATGTGCGCGCGGGCGCCCATGTTGCGCGGCTCCTCCTGCACCCACACGACCTCCTCGAGGTTCGGGTAGGTCGCGAGCAGCTCCACGAGCTGCGCCTCCGGGAACGGGTAGAGCAGCTCGACGCGCCCGACCGCCACGGACTCGTTGTTCTCGCGCTGCGAGTGGCCGACGAGGTCGTAGTAGATCTTGCCCGTGCACAGGATGAGCCGGGTGACCTTGTCCACGTCGATCCACGGCTCGGCGAGGACGGGGAAGAACCGCGTCTCGGAGAGGTGCTCGATCCGGTTGGACGCCTGCGGCAGACGCAGGAGCGACTTCGGCGTCATGACGATCAGCGGGCGCTGCTTGGGGATCTTCGCCTGGCGCCGGATGAGGTGGAACATCTGCGCCGGCGTCGTGAGGTTGGCGACGCGGATGTTGCCCTCGGCCGCGAGCTGCAGGAATCGCTCGAGGCGCGCGCTGGAGTGCTCGGGACCCGAGCCCTCGTAGCCGTGCGGGAGCAGCATCGTCAGCCGGGTCGTCTGACCCCACTTGGCCAGGCCGGAGACGATGAACTGGTCGAAGATGACCTGCGCGCTGTTGGCGAAGTCGCCGAACTGCGCCTCCCACATGACGAGTGCGTCCGGCGCCTCGGCGCTGTAGCCGTACTCGAACCCGAGCGCCGCGATCTCGCTCAGCGGCGAGTTGTGCAGCTCGAACGGCGCCTTGGCCTCGTCGAGGTGCTGGATCGGGCTGTAGGTCTGCCCGGTCTTCGCGTCGTGCAGGACCATGTGGCGCTGGGAGAACGTGCCGCGCTCGGAGTCCTGGCCGGTGAGCCGGATCGGCGTCCCCTCGGTGACCAGCGACGCGATCGCGAGCGCCTCGGCCTGGCCCCAGTCGATGCGGCCGCCCTCGTCGAGCGCCTTGCGGCGCCGGTCGAGCTGCCCGGCGAGCTTCGGGTGGATCGTGAACGACTCGGGGACCCGCAGCAGCTCCTCGTTGAGCGCGCGCAGCAGATCCGCGTCGACCGCGGTGCGAACGTCGGGCGACGGTGAGCGATCGAGCTGGTACTCGCCCGTGGGCTGCTCGACGTCGCCTGCGTCCTCGGCCGCCTTGATCTTCGCCTTGAGGTCGGCGTGCAGCTGGGACAGGTGGTCCCACATCGCCGCCTTCTGCTCCTCGACGTCGGCGGGCGTGATGGTGCCCTGCTCGACGAGGAGCTCGCCCCAGATGTCGACGACGCGCTTGTGCTGCTTGATCTTCGCGTACATCTCGGGCTGGGTGTAGGCGGGCTCGTCGGCCTCGTTGTGGCCGAAGCGCCGGTAGCCGATCAGGTCGATCACGACGTCGTGCCCGAACTGCTGCCGGTAGGCGAACGCGAGTCGGACGGCCGAGATGCACGCGGCCGGGTCGTCGGCGTTGACGTGGATGATCGGGACGTCGAAGCCCTTGGCGAGGTCCGAGGCCCAGTGGGTCGAGCGGCTGTCGTCGGAGTCGGTGGTGAAGCCGACCTGGTTGTTCTGGATGAGGTGGACGGTGCCGCCGACGCTGTAGCCGTCGAGCGCCTGGAGGTTCAGCGTCTCCGCCACGACGCCCTGGCCCGGGAACGCGGCGTCGCCGTGCAGCACGAGCGGGAGCGCGGAGGCGGTGTCGCGGTGCGCGTGCGGGCCCTGGCGCGTCGTCTGCGCGGCGCGTGCGGCGCCCACGACGACCGGGTGCACGTACTCGAGATGCGACGGGTTGCTCTCCAGGTTCACGAGGATCGTGCCGCCGTCGGGCAGCACGTAGGACCCCTGCGAGCCGTGGTGGTACTTCACGTCGCCGGTGCCGCCCTGCGGGATCGTCGTGACCGCGTCGAGGGTCGATGCGCCCTCGAACTCGGCGAAGATCGTGTCGTAGGGGCGGCCGAGGTTGTGCGCGAGCACGTTGAGCCGGCCACGGTGCGCCATGCCGACCACGACCTCGCGGCCGCCGTGCGCCGCCGCCAGGTGGATGAGCTGGTCGATCATCGGCACCGTCATGTCCAGGCCCTCGACCGAGAACTGCTTCTGGCCGAGGTACGCCTTGTGCATGAAGCGCTCGAAGGCGTCCACCTTGATGAGGCGGCCGAGGAGCCACTTCTGCTCGTCGGACGTGAGCTGGTTGCGGAACTCGCCGGACTCGATCTTCTCGCGCAGCCAGCCGCGCTGGCGGTGCGACGCGAGGTGCTCGATCTCGTAGGCGATCGTGCCGCAGTAGGTCTCACGCAGGTGCGGCAGCGCGTCGGCCAGCGTGGCGCCGGGGACGTGCATGCGCAGGATGCGCGACGGGATGCGGCCCATGACCTCGCGGGTGAGGCCCAGCGGCTCGGGATCGAGCGCCGGGTCGCCCTCGGGCTCCGTGCCCAGCGGGTCCAGACGCGCGGCCAGGTGGCCGTGGGTGCGGTGGGCCTTGAGGAGCGACGTCGCGGCCTGGACGGCCTGCAGCAGCTCCTCGTCGACCTGCGCCGCGGACGGTGCGACGGCGACCTCGCGTGCCGTGGCGGCCGCCGCGGCCGGCGCCGGACCGGCGGGCGGCGCGCCCAGCGTGACGCCCAGCTCGGCGAAGAGCCGGTCGTAGAAGCCGTGCTCGCCCTGCAGGAGCTCCTCGACGACCGCGAGGAACCGACCCGACTCCGCGCCCTGGATGATCCGGTGGTCGTATGTCGAGGTCATCGTCATGACCTTCTCGGCGCCGATCATCGCCCCGATGGCGCCGAGGCCCACGGGGTAGTCGATCGAGCCGGTGGCCACGATGGTGCCCTGGCCGACCATGAGCCGCGGGACGGAGGCGATGGTGCCGATACCGCCCGGATTGGTCAGCGAGATGTTCGCGCCCGTCAGGTCGTCGGCGCTCAGCTTGTTCTCGCGCGCCTTGCCGATGAGCTCGCCGAACGCGCCGAGGAACTCGGGGAACGTCATGCGCCCCGCGTCGCGGATGACCGGGACCATGAGGGTCCGCGAGCCGTCCTTCTTCTCGACGTCGACGGCGATGCCGAGGTTCACGGCTGCGTCGTCGATGCGGTGCGGCTTGCCGTCGATCTCGGCGAAGTGATGCGCCATCACCGGCATCTCCTCGGTCGCCGCGCGGGCGATCGCGTAGGCGATGAGGTGGGTGAAGGAGACGCGCTGGCCCGCCGCCTTGAGCTCCTTGCGGCGACCGTCCATCATCGTGACGGTCAGCGTGCGGAACGAGGTCGCGGTCGGGATCGACCGGCTCTCGTCCATGTACTTCGCGAGCATCGCGGCGCCGCCGCGGATGGGCAGCGCCTCGCCGGTGGCCGGCGGAGCGGGAGCGGCTGCGGCGACGACCGCGCCGCCGCCGTTGCCCTTCGCCGCGAGCACGTCGGCCTTCGTGATGCGCCCGCCGGGGCCGGAGCCGGCCACGCGGGAGAGGTCGACGCCCTCGATGGAGGCCATGCGGCGCGCGACGGGGGAGATGGTGGAAGGGAGATCGTCCCCACCCGCCCCGTGGGCGCCGTTGCCGGTCCCTGCAGGACCCGTTGCAGGCGCGTCACCCGGGACGTCGGGCGTCACGGCGCCGCGCGGGGCGCCGGCGCCTGCCGTCATGCGCGCGAGGACCTGGCCGACGGTCACCGTGTCGCCCGCCTCGGCGAGGATCTCGGTGATCGTGCCGGACGCCGGCGACGGCACCTCGGCGTCGACCTTGTCCGTGGAGATCTCGACGATCGTCTCGTCGACGGCGATCGCGTCCCCGGGACCCTTGGCCCACTCGAGGATCGTGCCCTCGGTGACCGACTCGCCCATCTGGGGCATGACGATCTCGAGGACCTCACCGGCGGCATCGTCGGACTCGGGAGCTTCCTGCACGGCGGCGGCGGGGCCGCCGTTGTCCGAGCCGTTGGCGTGCTCCGCGCTCGCGCCGTTGCCGGGCGCGATCTCGGCGAGCACCTGGCCCACGGTCACGGTGTCGCCCTCGGCGACGTGCAGCTTCACGAGCGTGCCTGCTCCCGGAGAGGGCACCTCGGCGTCGATCTTGTCGGTGGAGATCTCGACGAGGGGTTCGTCCGCGGCGATCTCCTCGCCTTCCTGCTTGTACCAGGAGAGGACCGTTCCCTCGGTCACCGACTCGCCCATCTGGGGCATGACGACCTGAATCGTCGTGTTTACGGCCATTGAGGCTGGACTCTAGCGGGACCACCGGGGTCGGATCGCCGCCTCCCCTCGCGGACGAACTCCGCGGTGCCGAAGAAGGGTCCGACTCCCCCCAGCACGGTCACCGCGACCGCCAGCCGCAGCGAGATCACCTTGATCCGGACGGCCACGATGCAGGCGAGCGACATGACGATCCAGCCGATGCCGTGGGCCATGCCGAAGACGAACTCGGGGCCGTGCAGACCGGGCACGAGCCAGACGGTCAGCAATGTGACGTAGATCGCCGAGTGGACGAACGATGCGGCCTTGAGCCGGTCGTAGGTGAGGATCCCGCGGAGCGCGTGGGTCACGAGAGCGCCCGGGCCATGCGTCGCAGCTCGTTGCCGGCCTCGGCCGGCCACTCGTCGACATCGGCCGGCCACCAGGCGAAGTCGTCGTGCTCGTCGTCGGCCCGGACCTCGGCGCCGGGCGCCAGCCAGGCCAGGCCGACGACCATGACCATGCCGTGCGGGAGACGGATGAGCGCCTCGACGCTCAGCCGCTCGGGACTGACCGACCACTCCTCCATGAGCTCGCGCTCGAGCGTCCGCGCGGGACTCTCTCCAAGGTCGACGGCGCCACCCGCGCCGAGCGTCCAGCGCCCTGCCCACTGCGAGAGCCATGCCGCGCGCCTGCCCGCGAGCCAGCGCCCGTCGTGCGCGCGCGTGACACAGAGCGCCGAGATCGATCCGGCGGCGTCGCCCGGCACGAGACGCAGCGCCCAGCGGAGCGGTTGCAGCTCGAGCTCCAGGCGTCCGTCGACCTGGCCGAAGTCGACGAGCCGTGCCGCGAGGCCGTCGTGGCTCGGGGATCCGCGGCGCCTGAGGGCCTCGATGGCGAGGTCGGCCTCGGCGGCCGCTTCCGGTGCCGGCACGAAGTGCTGATCCGACCACCGCGCGACGACGTCCTCAGGCGCCCAGGGGCCGCGGGCGAGGACGTCGGGCTCGGGGACGACGGACATGCAAGCGCAGAATACGGGCCCGGGGTGGCGGCTACCCCGGTGTAGTTGGCACCTCCACGCTCGGGTAGTTATGTGCCTACCCGAAAGGATGGGAGCCTTTCTGCGTTTGGGGGGTGAGAAGTCCCACACTTCTTCCCGGTGACATCAGCACCGGCGGGCGTGCGGGTATCAATCTCACTCCAGCGAGTTCCCGCCCCACGGCTGGGGCAGGGGTAGGTGTCAGGGAGGTGGAGCCGGTGACAGTGTTGACCGTCGTCCTCATCGTGTGGACCCTCGTCGCGTTCGTGGTGCTCGTGCTTGCACGAACGCTGTGCGCGGTCGCGGCAAGGGCGGACGCGGAACACGCGGAGCGGACAGCTCGACGCCCGGTCGAGGCTCCGCGGCACAGTCCGGTCTCCACCTCCACTGACCCCGAGCCGCGCGTGGTCGTGCGGACGCTCGCCTCGCGCTGACGACGCGCGCTACCCTCCGGCCGATGGCCGACACGGGCAAGGTCGCCAAGAACCTCCGCGCGTTCCAGATGGCGCTGAACGCCCACGATCGCGAGAACCCGACGCACACCGCGTGGGGCATCGGCCTGGCGCATTTCGACATGGAGCGCCTCGGGTTCGACGAGGGCGAGGAGATCCTGCCCGGCATCACCATCCAGTCCGACGGTGGCGTGACCGGCAACTTCCGCGTCCTCTGCGACGGCCAGCACGACGAGGACCTGGAGACCGAGGCCGAGGAGGCCGAGATCGTGGAGGCGG
>Ga0070665_100005504_pt1 | contig 13037 bp, 20 predicted proteins | sample KBSS13metaG_FD_65862 | JGI IMG/M metagenome (GOLD analysis project Ga0070665, IMG submission 65862) | Switchgrass rhizosphere microbial communities from Kellogg Biological Station, Michigan, USA - KBS S1-3 metaG | ecosystem: Host-associated > Plants > Roots > Rhizosphere > Soil ... | reverse complement strand
ACCAGACGTTACCGAAGATCCACGATGACCAACCAGCGGATCAGCCCCTTCGGGCGGCTACGCCGCCCTGCAGGCCTCATCCGCTTAAACCGCTCCTACACCACGACCTGGGACGCGACCCCCCGCAGCGTTCCTGCGCAGCTCCACAGCTCACCCCGCTCGCTCGTCACATTCAGGCACACATGCCTCGTCTCGGCGTTCGGATGCGACGCAGATTGTCTCGTGATCGTCCAAAGAGCTTGCATCGAGTGCCCCTGCGCGGAGGCGTGCGTCATTGCAGAGGGTGCGAGGGACAAGCCACCGGCCGCCAACGCAAGAGCTGGTATGGCTGCCCATGTCACACGCACGATTACCCCTCTTTAGCTATTAAATAGATAGCGATGGTAAGGTATTGCAACGAACTATGGAAACAACCGATCAGGCGCATAGCGCCGTTGAATGTCCGGTTCTGGGAATACCAGCCAGATCTGCTGGTGACGCATTTGGGGCGTAAGCAGCTGAGCCGCGGCCCCACCTAAACCGTCCCAGATATTCTGAGTTATGAGCCGTCTCGCCAAACAAAATACCGAGCTTGGTTCCAGGTAGCCGAAACCCGCTCGCTGTATAGGTGGGGGAAGTGAGTTTGTATCTTTTCGCACGCGACCTGGTTCGGTAAGCCGGGACCAAATTCCTTCGCCACTGAATAGGCAAGTGCCTCGACTTCCTCACAACGGCGGCGCCGTTCGCTAATATCGTCCGCTGTTGGACCTGGAAAGGCTTCCGCCCACCACTCTGCGCTTGCCGCCGTGTCGCAGCAGCCGGATATCAAAGCAAGGTCACGTCATCGGGCGACCAGTTGGATGCCGTTCTCCTCGCACCAATCCCGCAAGGCCTCGTCAGTGGCACGGTCTCCGTAGTCGTACCATTTCTGGAGCATGCCGCGCGACGCCAGTAGTTCCTTAAGGCGTCCATAGGCTCCCTTCCGCCGGAAAAACCCCACAACAGTCTCGTACTCATCAGGCAACTCCTGCTCGATGAAGGAGAGCACTAACGGTCGACCAAGATCTAAGTCCTTCTTATCGGGCACAGCGATATAACGGCCGGGGGTTTCGAGATCGTCCGGGAGGTCTTCTATTTCCTCGACAACATCCGACACCAAGTAGATCCTTCCCGTATCGAGAGAAATATATGCGCTGGTGTCGTAGAGATCACCCGCGCTCACGAACTCGAACGCGTTGCGCAGCTCGGTGGGATCAATCGTAACCTCTTTCATTGAAGTCATTAGTTGGCGACTCCTCGTTGAGGACCACTGCTGGGCCACGACCGCGACATTATAACCGCTATTACGGAAGCATGCCGCCAAGGTCGGGTATGGCCGACCAATCCATCCCGCCGTCACTAAGCCGACTTGCATCCAGCCAGTCGATAAGCATGAGTGGGTAGCCTGCTAGCTCGTTGTTTTTCTCATGGTGCGTCAGCTACATAATTCCGAGAGATCTTGATCTACACGCCGTGATCGTCCGCTTTCGAGAAGTCCCGGCGGTCGCGGGAATGGCGAGTTCGGGGCGAGACCGGCCAAGCGAGGGCGTGGAGCGCCTCATCCGGGGAAATGGCTTTTGTCGCAGTTTCTGGCGAAGCAATACGACGCTCTCAAGGCCCCGCTGGCTAGCCGGGGCCGTCACCGCCTCGAAGGACACCACGCGCAAGCGGTCCGTTCAGCCGATAGACCAGCCGGTAGCGCTCAGCGCCCGTTTTGACCTTAATCTCAAGATGATAATTGCGGGCCAGTGCAGTCTCGACAAGAGCGCGCGTTTCGGGGTTGCCGAATTCATAGGCGGGTGCTTCGTCGATGATCACCTCCGGCCGCGTCCCCAATATCCGGCGTACCTCGGCGGCGGGACCAACCCCAAGGGCTTTGGGGGAGTCCTCGTCGCTTGTATTCAGATGACCAGGGAACACCCAGCGCGTCGGCAAGCACGAGTGGGTGAGCATGTAGAGTGCTGGATAGCCATCGTAGACATAGATGCAGCCATGATGCGGCTGTGCGGCCTGCGCGACGGCAAGGGCTTGCGCGCGCCCACCTTTGTGAAACTCACTCTCCTCGACCGCGATCTGGCCGGCGATAAACGCCGCTGCCAGCATGACGCCGGCAACCAGCCGCGCTTTCCTATAGCAGGCGAAAAATGGCGCGGCGACAATGCACGCCGGAGCGAGTATCGGCATGCCATATTGCGGAGCCAGGAAACTGCCGAGGACCAGAACACCTAAAATCGACGCGCCGAGCCAGAGCACGATAAACTTTGAGTTCCGTGTGGCTTCTAAATTGTAATCCCGTAGCGATAGAGCGCAGAACAGAAGCAGAGGCAGGAGAATGCCACAGAGTTTGACAAGCCCAATCATTTGGGCCGACAGCGGATCGGGCACGCGCCCGAACATCGAAAGGAAATTGGCGAAAACGAAGGGCTCTAGCGCCCCGAGCAGCCAGTAAGCCAACGCGGCGACGGCGGTGGGGAGCAGCGCGCAACCGATCCAGAGAAGTGCAGGGACGATCAACTCGGCCGGCCTTCGACCCGATTGCCGATATGTCCACAGCAGCGCCGTTCCGAAGAAGAGTCCCTCGAATATTACCGTATATTTGATCTGGATCGCGATGCCGATGAGCAGCATGGCCGCGCAGCCCAGAGCGACAATCCGAGTGGGTACTCGTCCCGCTCGCCACGTCAATATGGCCGCCGTCAACATAGGGAGATTGTAGAAAACTTGCGCTTGTCCGCCTTCGCCTCCCGTAAAATTAAGCCAAAGAATATAAAGGCCGCCGGCAGTGCTCGCCGCGAAGGGATTGCTGATGGGCCGCGCGGCGCAATAGATCAGGAAGGCCGTAATCGCGACGAAACTACAGGCCACGAGTTTATATTGGACGAACCCATCGCCCCCAAGTTCGCGAATCGCGGCGTAAATCAGGAACAGACCGATCGGCTTACGGTCAAAGATGTCGACATAAGGCACCGCGCCATGCAGCATCCGATCGCCGACGAGCAGATAGAATTGCTCATCGAAGCCGAGAACCGGGTTGTTGAAAGTTTGCCAGCGTGCCAGCAACGCAAATGCCAGCAGTCCGAAGAAAACAAGCCACGGGGATGCGCCGGCCTCCGCGCTGAACCTATTCCTCATGAAGGTCCTGCCATCGCCGCGCTGGTCCCACATCAAGACCGTGAAGTCCTCCTTCCCAGACCGTGAAGAAGGCAGTCTGCAGAATCGTCGAATATCCCAGCCCACCACGGACCCAAAGGAACACGGGATTGTCGCGATTCCGACCGCGGATCGATTCCGCCGATCCGCACATACTTCGCCTCGTTGATGCCAACTTGTGTATCGATGCTCATCGATTGCGCGTAGCGGTACCGCGAATACCCCAGTAACAGAGCAGCAAGGACCACGACGTTTCCGCTAAGGCCGGCGAGGAAATAAGTGGCGACCTTTGCGGCTCTACAAATCCGTGGCACTGACAGCCCTGCATCGTCGTGACGTCGGCGAATTACTATAGCGGGGAATTGATGTGGATGTCCGCTCATTTGGCGAGACGGCCCGCTGGCGAAGTACGGCCCCTACGTCAACTCGCGGCGAGTTTGAGACCTACCACTCGATCCCGTCGAAGGTCTCCAACAGGTCACCAGCGGCGTCTTCGGTCCCGGCCAGCGAGCGTCCGGGCGGTCCGATCAGGTCGGAGCCGAGCAAACGGATCAATGACTGCTTTCGGGCGCTACGTTTGCGTTCTTGAATGACGTAGATGGGGCGATTTCGGAAATCGAGGCTCAGACGCGTTTCGGCCGTATTGGGCCGAAAGCGGAATGGCTGCTTCCGAGCAGGCGGTAAAGAAAGCAGACGTTCGTTCCCGGACACGAAACGGCTATCATTTCGCGTGTGCAGTGCCAGACAGATCGGGCGCAAGCCTTACCAAGCTAGAACGCGTCGGCCGATGGCGGCGCCCAAAGCTGCCATGACCAGGACGCCCACCGGATACCAGATGGCGACATACAACCCGCCGTCGTTCCTGCAGGCTATTGCGTAGGCAGTGGCGCCCAGCGCTCCGGCCAACAGTCCAGCGATGGCGCCAGTGAGAGCAGGGCGCGTTGGCGCGCCGATCCGCAACACGCGCAATAGGATGACCAATGGCAGGAACGAGGCACCCACGATTATCAGGACGCATCCGTACGTCGAACTGGCTGAACCGCCCAGAGCAGAAAGGCCAGAGCGGTCCGTCACAGCGCGGAAGCCCAACACTATCACCGCCGGCACAAGCGCCGCTAGGGTCAGCCGGCCGCTGCCCGGCAAGGCGGCGCGACTGGCGAGGAAAAGCCCACCTAGACTCAGCATCAGCATACTGACGATCTTGTAGACAAGGGCGGCGCGATGTTCGGCGGCGGCAAAATCGGGACGGGAGCCGATCAGCGCAAGCACGAGCGCCACGGAGATTCCGAGAGAGCACAGCGTAGCGACAATCAGGACGGTCTTGAACGCGCGGGGATCGGCCACGAGACTGCTGCCCGCCTGACGCGCGAGGCCGCCGATGAGGTTATCAGTATGCTGGGTAGACGGCATGCCTTGACTCCCGTTCACCGGTTATCACTCCCCTGGCTCTTTGCCATAAGCCGCCGAAGGGCGCGGTGGTACAACACGCGAACCGAGCCCTCGCTTGTCTGAAGCTGCTCGGCTGTGGCACGCACGGTGGCCCCCTCTACGCCCAGGGCACGAACCACTTGGCGTTGGCCTGGTGGCAGATCGGCGAGGTGCCGGTCGATGTCCAATAGGGTCCGGTCCGGATCCTCAGTTGGCGCCTCGAACATTTCCGCCATTTCCTCCATCGTGATGTTCGCACGACGCGCTGCCTCGCGGCCGAGGCTTCGCGTCGTGTCGATAAACTTGTAGCGTGTGATGGTGTACAGCCAGGGCATGAACGGCCTTGTGTCGTCCCAAGTGTGCCGCTTGCTATGCAGCCCGATGAGGATTTCCTGCACCACGTCCTCCGCTTCCTCCAAGTTCAGGCCCGCTCGCGCAAGGCGTGAGCGGATCAGTCCGCGCAACACGACTGCGATCTCCTTGAGAAGGCGCTCATAGGCCACAGCATCGCCCCGGCGCTCCGCACGCATCGCCTCCGCCCAATGATCTTCGCGCGGACTCACGTCAGGGAATTCGACGGCAATGTGAAGAATGTTAACGCCGGCATGGGCATGGCAGCCATGTGCACGTTTTTCTTCGGAAAGTGTTTCACCGCCCGGATCTGCTTCGAAAACCTCATTGAAGCATTTGCTTCTAGATTCGTCGCTTTGATCAGGAAAAGGAACATTTCATGTCGCAGAGAGAAGAGGTCAATAAAACGAGCAACGCACGCTGGTTGACACATTATTATGCAACCCGTGCCGGTTTCTCAGCAATCTGGGTGGCCGCAGCATTCTTGATAGGGAAGTCGGCATCTCCGTTCGTAGGCGCGCTTTTGATAGCATATCCCGCATGGGATGCGGCTGCGAACTTATTCGATGCCACCAGAAACGGGGGCCTGAAAGCCAATCCCACCCAAGCGTTTAACGCCTTCGTCAGTACGGTCGTGACCATCGCCGTGATCCTTGCAATTAGCTTTGATAACCAGGTCGTCTTGTACGTGTTCGGTGTCTGGGCGGCTCTATCGGGCCTTCTGCAACTCGCCACAGGCATTCGGCGTTGGCATGGTTTCAGCGCGCAGTGGCCGATGATCCTGAGTGGAGCGCAATCGACGTTGGCTGGAGTAATCTTTGTAAAGAAGGCTGCCGTCGGAGTGATTGTGCCGAGCGCTGTCGATATTGCTCCATATGCCGCCTTCGGCGCGCTCTATTTCGCGATTTCAGCTATCACCCTCGCTGTATCTTTGAGCCGCCGTCACGGCGCTGTTGCCGCGACATGAAGCGCCAATCTGGCGCGCACTTTCGTTAGCGATCGTTTGGCTGCTACTGCCGGGAACGCGATGGCAATCTCGACAGTGGCGGCCATCGGCGTCGCTGGCGTAGGTCAAATCGATCAGCCGTGTGTCGCTGGCGCGCTTCAAAGCGAACTGCGCGGGGAAGAAAGGGTGCGCCACAGCGCCCCTTGAAACTGTCACGCTTCGCGCTCACTTTTGGATCGATTGATCCAGAAGTTCTGTTGAGGACGGACACGAGCGGGTCGATAGACGCCACTCCAGCGGCGTGAAGGAAATACAAGGAGCAGACTATGAAGACTTGGCTCATCACCGGCTGCTCGAGCGGTCTCGGCAAGCAACTTGCCGCCGCAGCCGCCGCAAGAGGCGACCGGCTTGTAGCGACTGCGCGATCGACCGCCGGATTGTCCGATCTGGTCGAGCAATATCCCCAAACGGTCCGTGCGGCATCACTGGACGTGACGGAAGAAGGTAGGGCTCAGGCCGCCGTCGATCTGGCTCTGCAAGTGTTCGGCGGCATCGACGTACTGGTGAACAATGCCGGTTTCGGCTTCATGGGGGCTGTTGAGGAGGCGACGCCCGCCGAATATCGCCCGGTGTTCGAGACGAACGTTTTCGGGCTTATCGAGACGACCCGCGCTGCATTGCCGGTGCTACGCCAAAGGCCGGGGAGCCGGATCGTCAATATTTCGTCGGGCGCCGGCATCGCGGGGGCGGCCGGCTATGGCTTTTACAATGCGACCAAGTTTGCGGTCGAAGGACTGTCTGAGGCATTGGCGCTCGAAGTCGCGCCCCTCGGCATCAAGGTCGTCATCGTTGAGCCGGGACCGTTCCGTACCGAGTTCCTCGGCCGATCGATCGCTACCGCCGCGAACAAGATCGACGCCTATGTGGAGACGTCCGGCAAGCTGCGGCAGTATCGCGATAGCAATAATGGCAAGCAGGCCGGTGACCCTGCGAAGGCGGTGTCGGTCATTCTGGTTGCGGTCGATACCGACGATCCACCGCTTCATCTGCCGCTGGGACCGATCGCGTTCGGGATCGCAGACCGCAAGCTGGAAGCCTTCCGCCGCGACATGGATGCGTGGCGCGCCATCGCCATCGCCACCGACTTCGATTCGATTGATCGACTAGATCGCTACCTAGGAGCATCGAGATGATCATCATGTATGTGACCTACGCGGGGGACGCCGATACCCCCTTCGACCGTGATCACTGGATCAACATTCATCTGCCCCTGGTGATGGAATGCTGGGGACCACATGGCCTCGAGCGCATCGGCGGGTTCTTTCCACAAGGTGACGGTAGCGGTTTGATAGCGATCGCGCCGTGCACATTTCGGGATGAGGCGGCGATGAATGCCGCGTTGGCGTCACCCGAGACCGAGCGCGTGATGGCCGATGTCGCCAGGGTCACCAGGGTGAGTCCTCAGCGCAGCCTCGCGAAGCCGCTTTGATCGCGTAGAAAGCCAAGGAGGTTTAGATGGCCCGCACCGGGCGTCCGCGTGGCTTCGATCGCGACGAAGCCATCACACATGCGATGCATCTGTTTTGGGAGCATGGTTTCGAGGGTGTCTCGCTGGAGCGGCTTCGCCGGGCGATGGGTGAGATTTCGTCCGCGAGCTTCTACGCGGCGTTTGGCTCCAAGGAGGCGCTCTATCGGAAAGCGCTGGACAAGTATCTCCTTACGCACGGAACGGTGGTGTCGGCGTTGCGCGATGAAAGCCTGTCGCCGCGCGAACGCCTCGAGCGGTCGCTCCGCCAGTCGGCTGCGATGCAAACCGCAACCTCCCATCCAACGGGATGCATGGTCGCGCTCTCGGCCACGATCGGCCCGGAAAGCGCCGCCTCTGTCCAATCGGTGACAGCCGCTGAACGGGCCGCGAACCGAGATGCTATCCGTGCCTGCGTCCAAGCCGCGATCGACGATGGCACACTACGGGCCAAAACCGACGCGGCTGGGTTGGCAGCGCTCTTCGAGGGGCTTTTGGTGGGCTTGTCCATACAGGCCCGTGACGGTGTTTCCGCGGAAGATCTGAACGCGGCGGTCACGCAAGCTTTGAATGCTTGGGATGCAAACTGTTGCGATGTTGTTCGGTCGGTCCATTAAACTGTGTGACTGACGCCACTGTCGCGCGCAGAGTCGTAAAGGAACATAAGCGGCCGCTCTCGAATACTGGCGGGGGCTTTGTCGCACGACGGAATCCAAAAGCTGACTCCCGGATACTCAGCGCGGCATGGCGTTCGTCAGCCCGGCCAACTGCTTCTGCCGCGCGTTGCCAACGAAGCCGAACAGTAGCGTTGCCGCCGCCGCAAGGGCTTCCCGGTGAAGATCTTCGTCTTGGATTTCGCCGGCCGTCCAGAAGGAAAGGACGCCACGGAAAGCGATAGCCAATTGGTCTGGAAGAATAGAGCGTCCCAGTTCTTCATGTTCTGTCGCCAGTCCCGCGCCGTTTCCGAGTGCTGCTGCCCAGAGCGCACGCGACCGCTCACGAATATCTCCCGGTTCGACGCCTGGCGCGCTGATCGCGCCCATCACTGCTCTGTTGATCGACGATTTCTCGTTCATCACTGCCGCCGCGATCGCCACGACTTGGAGCACACGCTCCGAGGCATCGGCCGAAAGGGAGGCCGCCGCGGCGCGCTCGTGCATGCACTCGATCCGCCCTGCCGATAGCGCACGCATGATCGAAAGCTTGCTGCCGAATTGGTTAAAGGGCGTTGCGAAGCTTACGCCCGCGGCATGGGCGAGGTCGCGCATCGAGAATTCCGCACGCCCGTCGCCGAGCAGACGTTCGGCAGCAGCAAGGACTCTCTCCCGCGTTGTGGAAGGTGGCTTCGCGAGGCCTGGCTTGTTCAGGGTCACAGACTGATTATATCATGATATAATTGCTCGACAACCATTGGAGTAGCGACGTGAGCATTTCATCGAAAACCATCCTCATCACAGGTGTAAGCTCCGGCCTCGGCCGCGCTTTTGCCGCCGGCGCTTTGGAAGCTGGTCATACCGTCGTCGGCACTGTGCGCCGTCACGAGGATGCCGCCGCCTTCTCGGCAAAGGCGCCAGGTAGCGCCCACTCACTCGTGCTCGACGTGACGGACTATGAGGCAGTGCCGGGGGCGGTCGCCCAGGCCGAAGCGGCGGCTGGGCCGATCGACGTGCTCGTCAACAATGCCGGCTACGGGCATGAGGGCGTAGTTGAGGAATCCTCGATCGACGATCTTCAACGGCAGTTTGCTGCCAACGTCTTCGGCCCCGTGGCGATGATCAAGGCGGTGCTCCCCCGCATGCGCGAGCGTCGGCGCGGTCATATCGTCAATGTCACCTCTATGGGCGGCTTCATCACGATGCCGGGCGTCGCCTTCTACTGCGGGAGCAAGTTTGCGCTCGAAGGTATATCGGAGTCGCTCGGCAAGGAACTGAAGGGGCTTGGTATCCACGTCACCGCCCTGGCGCCCGGCCAGTTCCGGACCGATTGGGCCGGCCGGTCTATGGATCGCACGCCGCGCAGCATTGCCGACTACGATGCGGTGATGGATCCGATCCGAGCCGGACGCCGGGCCAAAAGCGGCAACCAGCCGGGCGATCCCGACAAGGCCGCGCAGGCTCTACTTAGGCTGATCGAGTCCGACAGCCCGCCGACGCGGCTGTTCCTCGGTGAGGACGCCCTCGGCCTGGCCGAGCAGAAGTTGGATGCGATGAGGTCGGAGATCGCGGCCTGGGACGCGGTCTCTCGTTCGACCGGCTTTGCGGCGTGAGAACCAAGGTGCATTCATGACGGATGGCCATTTCTTTCCACGGCTGACGTCATTGGTGCCGCTATCGCAGTGCTCGCGGCTGTCCTCGACATGGCGGTCTTCGCCGGCGCGCTCGGCTATTCCACTGCGCCGATGCTGGCGGCCGGCCATATCCGGTAATCGGGCGTTTCGCGATCGCGGTTGGTAATCTGGCCGCGTCCGACGCCACCGACCAGTCGAATGGCCATGCTCTTGGATGAATTCTAGTAGAGGATGTCGCTGGAATTGATCGTCAAATACGATGCTTCCCCGCGGATAAGGTGGCCGGCATGACCTTGGAGCAGCTTCGCGTTTTCGTAGCCGTCGCGGAGCGGCAGCATGTGACGCGCGCCGCGGAAGCGCTCAACCTGGCGCAGTCGGCGGTCAGTGCGGCCATCGCCGCGCTGGAAGGCCGCCACGGCGTGCGCTTCTTCGACCGCATAGGACGCGGCATCGAGCTGACCGAGGCCGGCTCAGTATTTCTCGAGGAGGCACGGGCGGTGCTGGCCAGGGCTGAAGCGGCAGAAGCCGTGCTTTCCGAATTGGGCGGGCTTAAACGCGGCTCGCTGCGCGTCCAGGCAAGCCAGACGATCGCGAGCTTTTGGCTGCCTCGTCATCTCGTCGCGTTTCGCGCTGTCTATCCAGGCATCGACATCCGTCTGACTGTCGGGAACACCAGCCAAGTCGCCGAGGCCGTCCGCGCCGGCGCGGCGGAGCTCGGATTTATCGAAGGCGAGATCTGCGAAGCGGCTTTGGAGAGCAGCGTCGTGGCGCGCGACCAGCTGATCGTCGTAGCGTCTCCCGAACATCCCTGGGCGAACCGCGACCGATTGAAGGCTCATGAGCTGACGGAGAGCGAATGGGTCCTTCGGGAGGCTGGTTCCGGGACACGATCCGAGTTTGAGCACGCTCTGGCCCAATTCCGCATCCGCCCGGGCGACATCCGGATTGCCTTGGAATTGCCGAGTAATGAGGCGGTGCGCGCGGCGGTTGAAGCGGGGCTCGGGGCAACCGCCATATCCGCCTCGGTAGCGGCATCCAGTCTTGAGGCCGGTTTGCTATGCCAAGTTCCCATCGAACTGCCGGAGCGGCAGTTCCATGTCGTGCATCACAGGGAACGCTACCGCACCGAGGCGGCGAAGGCGCTGCTGCGGCTCATTACCTCCAAATAGCTGGACAAGAATAGCGAATAAGCGACCGCGAAGCTGGAACGCTCTTCGCGGCAATATTCGGATAGGCCGATCAATTCAATCGCATGAAGATATTGGACCATTGGCGTTGGTCCGACGACCTTTGATGCGAAGGCGCAACACGCTCTCCCGAAGAAACTGATTTTGGGCTTCGCCCGATATCGGAGGGAATGAATGATCGAGAATAGCATGTCCATCTTCGCTTCGCTGAGTATCGCCGCAGCCGGTATCGCACTGCTCTGCACAACCGTTCCAGCGCGGAGCGACACTTCTCCTCCAGCCTCTCGTTCCCCCGCAAAATCCGCCGAGAGGCCCTGGGATGTGCCGGATCTCGATAAGCTTCCCGATGACGACTGGGAAAGCACGGTTCTCCGTGGCAGGGATCTCGTCGCGAAGACCGCCTCCCTGATCGGCCCCGAAAACCCCGATCCGGCGCGGCGCTTCGCCGGCAACAATCTCAACTGCCAGAATTGCCATCTCGAAGCCGGCACCAAGAAATTCGGCCTGCCTTTCATCGGCGTCTATGCGGATTTCCCGAACTATCGCGCACGCTCCGGCGCCGTCGGGACCATCGAGGATCGCATCCAGGGTTGCATGACGCGGAGCATGAACGGCAAGCCATTGCCCGCCGGTGGCCCGGAGATGACGGCGATCGTTGCCTATATGAAATTCCTCTCGACTGGCCGTCCGGTCGGCTCAGCAATGACTGGGCGTGGGGCGGGACGGATGCCGGAACTGCGCCGCGCCGCCAATCCCGTCCACGGCAAGGCGATCTATGCGCAGACCTGCGCCGCCTGCCACGGTGATCATGGTCAGGGCCGGCGCGCCGGCCCACCGGGTGACGGTCAGGGCTATGCGATACCGCCGCTCTGGGGCACCGACAGCTTCAATGACGGCGCCGGCATGACGCGGCTGATCAACGCCGCCAATTTTATCCACAACAACATGCCCAACGGGACGAACTGGGAGCAGCCGGCGCTGTCGGTCGACGATTCCTGGGACGTAGCCGCCTTCATCGACTCCCAACCGCGTCCGCAGAAATCAGGGCTCGATCACGACTTTCCAAAGAGAATCGAAAAGCCTGTCGACGCGCCTTATGGGCCCTATGCCGACAAATTCGATCCGGCACAGCACAAATTGGGGCCATTCCAGCCGATCCGCGATGCGATCAAAGAACTGACGTCGGCTCAGGCCGGGACACAGTCGAGCAAGTAATAATTCTTATGATTAGGAAAGGAGTCTCACGATGAAAGCGGCAACCGATGGACGGACCGCCTTACGGGCTTTCGGCGTGGGGCGCAATTGGCGCCGCCGATGATGATGTCATCGCCGCGAGGTCGATAACCGTCCCACCGCGTGCTGTCGATGGTGCGGTATCGCACTGTGCGGGTTGGCGCCCGTACTAAGGTCGGTGACATTTTTTCGGACTTTCCTTGTGCCGCGAACCGGGGCGGTGAAGAATCGCTAAAAGGCATGAGATACTTCCTCGTACCAGTGCCACGCCCGAAGCCGAGAGACCCGGACGCGTCCAAAAACCTCTGTCTGCTGCCCTCCGCTGATTACGGCTGTGGCCTGAGAGACAGCGCGGCTCCTCGGGAAATCGGCAACCGGTGCGGATCGAGGAAATCTTTGGCACCGTGGCCTAGCAAGCCGCAGGTCGTTCCGCTTGCGATATCCGGACCAGATCCCGATTGGCTGACGCGACTTCCAAACGGGCCGCAGGTTGGATTGTGGTCCGGCCCGGCCGAAAGCGAGACCGTCTTATGATGGCCTGCGTCAGGCGGAGTGGTGCGGGGCAAGAAAGTTCTAGGGATTTCATTTGATGAAGAAAGCGCCGTACAAGACGGGGCAGCCGATTCACATGACAACGGTAATAACAATAACAATCCTCTTCGGAACTTCGACCCAGGTCGAACGGACCAAAGCCTTACGCTGAGTGGCCAAGCATGACATTGGGCCATTATTTCTCAGTGCCAATGGGTGTTTACGACGTATTTCAACGGTGACGGGCCGATCTTATTGAGAGCCGCCTGCAATTTGTCTTTCGACGGCTTGATGCCGGCATCGACGAGGAACTTGCCCTCGCTTCCCGACAAAACCACGATATTCCCCCCGGATCCCATCAGGACATTGATGTTGCCGCGC
>Ga0070665_100005503_pt1 | contig 13039 bp, 9 predicted proteins | sample KBSS13metaG_FD_65862 | JGI IMG/M metagenome (GOLD analysis project Ga0070665, IMG submission 65862) | Switchgrass rhizosphere microbial communities from Kellogg Biological Station, Michigan, USA - KBS S1-3 metaG | ecosystem: Host-associated > Plants > Roots > Rhizosphere > Soil ... | reverse complement strand
CTCGGGTCCAGCGAGAGGTCGACGGTGCGGGGGTCGGCGTCCGTGCGGAAGATCGTCATGATCGTCGGGGCGAGCGCCCGCCGCCGGTCCGCCGCCGCGCCACTCCTCGTGAACGCCACCCGGGCCTCGGCGGTGCGGGCGAGTGCCTCCCGGGCCACCGCGTCGATCCGGGCGACCCGGTCGCGCTGCGCGGCCCGGTAGCGCTCCAGGAACCCCGCCTCGTAGGCCGACGACGCCGGCGGCTCGACGAACCCGTTCGCCGGGTCCCACGGGTCCAGCTCGGGGACGACGGACAGCGGGTCCGCCTCGTCCGCGACGGAGGGATCGATGCACGCCAGCAGCAGCCTGCCCTGGCCGGGGTGCGGAGCGAGGAAGATCGCGCCGTCGGCGACGGGCATGTCCGCGCCCGCGAGGTCCACCGGCCGTCCGCCGGGGGTCCGTGCGATCCGCACGGGCGCCGCGGCCTGCTCCAGGTAGTAGGCGAACAGGGTGCCGCCGCCGGAGTGACCGAGCACCACGACGTCGTCGAAACCCTTGTCGCGCAGGAAAACCTGCCCGGCTGCGACGTCCAGCAGGGCCTGCTCGTGCACGAGGTTCAGATCGTTGTTCGGCGACCGCGAGCCCTGGGTCCACACCGCCGCACCCGCCTGCAGGAGCAGCGGGACCAGCGCATGGTGCGTGACGTCCTGGCGCGGGTGCATCAGGCATACCACCGTCCGCGCGCCCGGCAGGGTGGCCAGCACCCCGCGCACGGTGGCACCGTCCGCCGTGGTCAGCTCGTGGACGCTCGTGACGGTCTGCGGCGGGCGCTCGCCCGCGGCCAGGTACCGCCCCTCCCCCAGCCTCACGCCGGCTCCACGCGAAGCGCGTCCTTGTCGTGCTGCGTGATCGCGCTCCCGGGCGCCACGCCGGCGACGCACGAGTACCAGACCGCGTGCCGACAGCCCGTCGCGCGCCGGTCGACGACGATCGCGCCGTCCGCCCGGATCTCGAAGTACGGGCCGATCCGGTCGACCGTGACCGCGGGATCCTCGGCGGCGACCTTCGCGACGGCGGTGTTCTCCGGGACGTCCAGGACGTAGAGCGCGGTCATCGGACGACCGCCGGCTGCCACCCCTCGGCCCTGTCCACGATCAGCTCGGCCTTGCGCGCCAGGAGCTTCCCGAAGGTCGGCTCCGGCCGGTCGAGGACGTCGAGCAGCGCGTCGATGGTCAGGTTCGCGTCCAGGTCCTCCTGGGGCGTGACCGGTCGCATCGCGCGGGTGATCTCGAAGAAGTAGCCGTTCGGGTCGTGGGTGTAGATCGACTCGATCGTCTCGTGCTGGAGCTGCATCTCGACCGGCCAGGAGCTCGCGTCGAGCCTGCGGCGGTACTCCAGCAGGTCCTCCTCGCTCTCGACGTGGATCGCGAGGTGGCGGGAGCGGACGAAGAACTCCGGGACGTCGGGGCCGAAGCGGGCGTAGACGTCGCCCTTCGCGCCCTCGGCACCGCCGACCTCGGGGGTCGCGCCGAAGTAGTAGAAGAACGCGATCCGGTCGTCGTTGCCGATGTCGAAGAAGAAGTGGATGAAGTCGGGGTGGTCCTCCGGGCCCCAGCCCGCCGCGCAGATCGAGTGCACGACCGGGAAGCCGAGGACGTCCCGGTAGAAGCGGATCGTGCCCGCCGGGTCGAAGGTCGGGAACGCGACGTGGTCCACGCCCCGCACCCGGTGCTCGAGCTCGCTCATCGATTGCCTCCTCGCAGGTACCCCACCGACGGTACGCACGATTGAACGCTATCGTCAACACTTCTACGAGTCCGAAGAATCACCGGGCATCACGACGCTCGTGTGGCCCAAGCGTCGCTCAGTGGCGCTTGTGCCACACAAGCGTCACCACTCAGAGGTCGAGGATGCGTTCGAGATGGTCGAGGTCCTGACGGAGCAGCTTCAGCGCCGCCGCGGGCCCCTCGGCCTCCGGCACCTGGTGATCGGGCCGGGCCAGCGCACCGACCGCCATGTCCGCGAGCTGTGCGGTCACCGCGTCCGCGGTGTCCTTCCCCCCGGGGTGGAACCACCAGGCCACCCAGTTGCACATGCCGAGCACGCCGAGGGCGGCCACCCGGGCGTCGACGGGTCGGAAGCGGCCCGCCCGGACACCGGCCTCGACCACCCCCGCGATGACCTTGAGCACCGCGCGGCGGCCCTCGTCGTAGGCCGAGGTCAGCTCGGCGGGCAGCTCGGCCTCGGAGCGGATGAGCAGCCGGAACCGCTCGGGCTGGGTCGCCCGCCTGCCCACGATGACCCCGACGATCCCCCGCAGCAGCCGCTCCGGGTCGTCGTCCGCGGCGACCAGCGCGTTCAGCTCGTCGAGCGGGCCGTTCGTGACCTCGGTGACGAGCTTGGCGAGCAGCTCGTCCTTGCTCTTGACGTAGTAGTAGAGCGCGGGGCGGGTGATGCCGAGGGCGTCGGCGATGTCCTGCAGGCTGGTGCCCGCGAAGCCGCGCTCGGCGAAGAGCCGGGTGGCGTGCTCGTACAGCTCGTTCTCGACGAGCTCGCGGCGGGCTGTCGCCTTCCGCTCGGGTGCGCTCATGCGCCGATCGTAGGGGCGGCCGCGAGCGGTCGCCCTCCCCCGGCGAGCAGGCTGCCCGCCCCGGGGACCACGGGATCGAGCCCCAGCCCCCGAAGGAGCGAGTACGCCCCGGCCGTCGCCGCGGAGAGCACGGGCAGCCCGAACTCCTCCTCCGCGGGCGCCACGAGGTCCAGCGACGGCATCTGCACGCAGGCCGAGATGACCAGCGCGTCCACCCCGTCGAGCGTCAGACCGCGGGCGGCCTCCAGCACGCGCGCGCCGGGGATGCAGCCGACCTCGGCGTTGTCCCCGACCTCCAGCGCGGCCCAGTCGACGACGGTGAACCCCTCGGCCTCGAGGTACGCCACCACCTGCTCGGCGAGCGGACGCAGATAGGGCGTGACCAGCGCGATCCGCCGAGCACCCAGGGCTTGCAGCCCCTCGACGAGCGCGCCTGCGCTGGACCGCACGATCCCGGGGTACTGCTCCGCCACGAGCTTCTCCACCCGCTGGTGCTCCCCCGGCCCCTGGGCCATCAGCGCGACCAGGCAGGCGTAGAGCAGGGCGTCGACCCCGGCGTCGGACAGCTCGGCGACGCACCGTTCGCGCTGGGCGTTCATCGCCTTCAGCTCCTCCGGCGTGACCGAGTGCATCCGCATCCGGCTGGAGTGGAAGGAGAAGGACTCGGGGTGTCGGGCGAGCAGTGCCGGGACCTCGGTCTCGACGGTCACGTTGGAGCTGGGGACGACGAGCCCGATCCGTTTCATGAACCCACCTTGCGTGCGATGTCGGCCGTCAGGGCCTTCTTGTCGGTCTTGCCCACGAGCGTCCGCGGGATCTCGGCGAGGTGCTCGATGCGCTCGGGCCACTTGAACGTCGCGACCCCGTGCGCCCGGAAGTGGTCCCGCACCTCGTCCAGCGTCAGCTCGGGGCCGGAGACCACGACGTACGCGCAGGTCCGCTCGCCGAGCCGCGGATCCGGCATCGCGACGACGGCGGCGCCGGTCACCCGCGGATGGCGCAGCAGCAACAGCTCCACCTCCTCCGCGTTGATCTTCTCGCCCCCGCGGTTGATGAGGTCCTTGATCCGCCCCTCGATGGAGACGTACCGCCCGCCCTCGATCTCGACGAACGCCGCGAGGTCGCCGGTCCGGTAGAAGCCGTCGGAGGTGAACGCGCGGGCGTTGTGCTCGGGGGCGTCGTAGTAGCCGGGGAGCGTGTACGGGCCCCGGGCGCACAGCTCGCCGACCCCGGCGGCGGGCTCCTCGGTGCCCGGTTCGAGGATCCGCACCTCGTCGAGCGGGGACAACGGCGTCCCGACGGTCGCCAGCCGGGCCTCGCGCGGCGCCCCCGGCCGGGTGGTGAGGAAGAGCCCCTCCCCCATGCCGAACAGCTGCCCGGACCAGATCCCGCGCTCCTCCAGGCGCTCGAACAGCGCGGGCGGCACCTTGGCCCCGGACAGCACGACCTGGGTCAACGACTTCGCCGCCGCCTCCCACTCCGGATGCTCGACGGCCCGGTAGTGCCCGTGCCCGAGCAGCACGTGCGTGACACCCTCGCGGGCCAGCAGCGGCAGCGACTCGTCGAGGTCCGGCGAGCCGAGGACCAGACAGGCGCCGGCGCTGTGCGGGGCGTGCACCGCGCACACGATCCCGGCGTTGTGGATGATCGGGATCAGGTGCGCGACCCGGGTCTGCGGCGTCCAGCCCCAGGACCGGGCGTACTCGGCGGCGTTGTACCAGTACTCGGCGTGCCGCCGCGGGATCACCTTGGGGACCCCGGTGGTGCCCCCGGACAGCTGGTACACGGCCACGGCGTCCGGACCGGCCTCGGGGACGGCGACCGGATCGGCGTCCGGCAGGTCGCCGAGGACGAGGACGTGGCGCAGGGTGGGGTGTCCGACGGCCTGCTCGTGGGCGAACGCGACGAGATCGAACTTCAGCCCCGGCTCGACGAGGTGCGCCACCGCCCCGACCCGACGGCTGATCTCGCCGATCTCGTGGGCGCGGTGCGCGGCGAGCGTGGCGACCGGGACCAGCCCGGCCTTGAGCACGCCGTACCAGGCGACCACGGACTCGAGCCGGTTCGTGACCTGGAACAGCACCGGATCGCCCGGTCGCAGCCCCCGCTCCGCGAGCCCGCCCGCGACCCGGTCGGACCGCCGGTCCAGCTCGGCGAAGGTGAGCCGCCCGTCGAGCGCGACGACGGCGTCCCGGTCCGGGTGCGCCGCCGCGACGGCGCGGAACTCGGCGGGGATCGACCGCGTGCCCCAGACCGCGCGGTAGCGGTCGGCGGCCTCGGCCGGGTAGGCGACCAGCGTCACGACTCCTCCTCGCCGAGCATCACCAGGTCGCAGCGGCCGCTGACCAACCCGGCCGCGAGATCGTCGCGCAGCCCGGCCGGACCCTCCACCGCCACCAGCACGCCCCGCTCCAGCCGGACCCGCTCGGCGAGGTCGAGCCTGGTCAGCAGGGCCGGACGGGTGGGGGGCCCGGTGAGCAGGACGTCCCCGGTGACCGAGGCGACCAGCCGGTCCCCCGCCGCCGACCAGGGGTCGTCCAGGTCCGACTCGAGCCGGTCGAGGGCCGGGAGCGAGGTCCGGTCCGGGAACACCCGCCCGCCGTGCGCGAGCGGCCGTCCGAGGACCCAGTCGGTGAGCGGCCCCCCGGCCGCCACCAGCTCCGCCACCCCACCCGATGAGCGAACGGCACTCTCGCTCACTAGGTCTGAGCGAGAGTGCCGTTCGCTCACGGGGGTGGGGGGTGGGGAGTACTGCGCCAACGCCGCCTCGACGACGTCGGGGGCGCTCTGGGCGAAGCGGTCCAGGGGCACGTTCCCCGCCCGCGACATGTACGCCACCATCAGCCGCGCGGCGGGCAGGCCCAGCCGGGACGGGAACGACTCCCACCAGAGCTGCGAGCGCCGCGCCAGCTCCTGCAGCCGCTCGACGGCCGGGCGCCGGACCTCCTCGTACCGCGCGAACGCCGCGTCCACCGTGGACTCCCCCTGCAACGCCTCCACCAGCGCGATCGAGTCCTCCATGGCCAGCTTCGTGCCCGATCCGATGGAGAAGTGGGCGGTGTGCGCGGAGTCGCCGAGCAGCACCGTGTTCCCCTCCGACCACCGCGCGCACCGCACGGTCCGGAACCGCAGCCAGCGCGTCCGGTTGCCGATCAGCGGATGCCCCTGCAGCTGCTCGGCGAAGGCCTGCTCGAGGAACCGCAGCGAGGTCTCGTCCGAGGCATCGGGGGACGCCTCCGGAGCGACGTCGTGGGCGTCGAAGCCCGCCCGCCGCCAGGTCTGCTCGTCGGTCTCGATCAGGAACGTCGACCGGCCGCCGGAGTAGGGGTAGGCGTGCGTCACGAAGGTGCCGTACTCGGTGGCGACCGGGGCGAAGACGGCGTCGGCCAGCGGGAACTCGGTGCCGCACCAGAGGTACAGCCCGCGCCCCACGTCGACCGACGCGCCGAACCCGCCCTGCTCGCGGGTCGCGCTGGACACCCCGTCCGCGGCCACGACCACGTCGGCGTCGAGGTCGGTGGCCGAGGCCCGCGACCCGAACTCCAGCCCGACGCCCGCCTTCTCCGCGTGGCGTTGCAGGATCGCGAGCAGCTCGGTGCGGGCCACGCCGATCAGTCGGTCGTTGCGCACACGGACCCGGTCGGCACCGACCTGCAGGGTCATGTCGTGGCGCAGGCCCGCCTCGACCAGCTCGCGCAGGGTGTCCGGGTCGGCGGCCTCCAGCTTGCGCTGCGTGCCCGCCGCGAGCCCGACGCCGAAGCCGAACGTGGTGTCCGGGTCCCCCTGCTCGTGCACGGTGACCTCGCAGGCGGGGTGGGCGAGCTTGAGCAATCGGGCGGTGTAGAGCCCACCCGGCCCCCCACCCAGCACCGCGACCCGTCGTGGCTGCATCGACCGTCCTCCTTTGACTTGCTCGTCGAGTATTCGACGGTATGGCAGCCGCAGAAGTCAAGGTTGACTCCCATCGAATGTGTTGAATAGTCTACGCATCCGTCAGCCACCCTTGCGCGAAGGAGCGCCAGCCATGGCCTATGTCATCGGCGTCGACGTGGGCGGCACGTTCACCGACGCCGTGCTCGACGACAGCTCGGGCACCACAGCCGGGACCGTGATCGCCGCGAAGTCCCCCTCCACCCCGCCGGACTACTCCCGGGGCGTGCTCGACGTGCTCCGGCTGCTGGCCGAGCAGCTCGGGCAGACCCTGCCCGAGATGCTGGCGCAGACCCACCACATCGCGCACGGCACCACGTCGTCGCTCAACGCGCTGGTCATGGGCAACGTGCCCCCGGTCGGCTTCCTCACCACCAGGGGCCACCGCGACTCGATCTTCATCATGAACGTGGAGGGCCGCTACCTGGGCCGCTCCCCCCACGAGCTGCAGCACGTCCTCGGGCAGGACAAGGACCACGCACTGCTGCCCAAGAAGCACGCGCTCGAGGTGACCGAGCGGATCGACCGCGACGGCACCGTCGTCGTCGCGCTCGACGAGGACCAGGCCCGCGCCGCGATCCGCTCCCTGGTCGCGGACGGGGTCCAGGCCATCGCGGTCTCGCTGCTCTGGTCCTTCCGCAACCCGGTGCACGAGCAGCGGCTGCGCGAGCTGATCGCCGAGGAGGCGCCGGATCTGTTCGTGGCGCTGTCCTCCGAGGTCAGCCCCCGGATCCGGGAGTTCGCCCGCAACGCCACCACGATCATGAGCACCCAGATCGGGCCGGGGCTGCGGGACTACCTGGGCACGTTGGAGTCCGCGCTGCGGGACAACGGGCTCAGCGGCCCGCTGCTCGTCATGCAGTCCAACGGCGGGGCCGTCGCGGCCAAGGAGGCTCCGGCGACCGCGATCAGCACGGTCGGGTCGGTGCTGACCGGCGGCGTCGTCGGGTCGGTGGCACTGGGTCGCCAGCTCGGCCATCGCAACATCATCTCCACCGACGTCGGCGGCACCACGTTCCTCGCCGGACTGGTCGTCGACGGCGAGCCCGTCCGCGACACCACCACGGTGATCAACCACCACCCGATCAACGTCCCGACCCTGCGGGTGGACGCGATCGGCTCGGGCGGCGGCGCCATCGCCTGGCTCGACGCGGGCGGCAACCTCCGGATCGGCCCGCGCAGCGCCCAGGCCGTGCCCGGACCCGCCTGCTACGGGGCGGGCGGCACCGAGCCGACCAACACCGACGCCAACCTGGTGCTCGGGATCCTGTCGGAGAAGGGCCTGCTCGGCGGGCGCAAACCGCTGTCGCTGGAGGCGGCCCGCCAGGCCATCGACATCCGGATCGCCAAACCCCTCGGCCTGAGTGTCGAGGAGGCGGCCGCCGCGATCTACACCGTGCAGAACGCCCAGACCGGCGACCTGCTGCGCAAGACCGTCGTCGAGTCCGGCCACGACCCCCGCGACTTCGTGCTCTACGCCTTCGGTGGGGCGGGCCCCGCGCACTGCGCCGGGTACGCCGCCGAGGTGGGCTGCGACGAGGTCGTGGTCCCGCTCGGGCCCGTGGCCAGTGCGTTCTCCGCGTTCGGGCTCGCCTCGAGCGACATCGTGCTGGCGGCCGAGCTGTCCGACCCGACCGTCGTGCCGTTCGACCCCGCCCGCGCGGAACGCAACTTCGCCGACCTGGAGCAGCGGGTCCGCGAGGGCCTGGAGCGTCAGGGGGTGGCGTTCGACGGCGTCGAGCTCCACCGCGAGGTCGACATGCGCTACACGATGCAGCTCGCCGAGGTCACCGCGCCCGTGGCGGCGGGCCCGGTGGACATGGCCGTGATCGAGGGCGCCGCCGCGGCGTTCGAGGCCCGCTACGCCGAGCTCTACGGCAAGGACGCCGGGTTCCGGGAGGCAGGCATCCAGGCGATCACCTTCCGGGTCCGCGGGATCGGGGTGCTGCCGTTCCGCCCGGAGCTCCCGGAGATCCCGCCCGCGGCGGGCGAGGCCACCCCGGCCGCCACCCGCCCCGTCCAGCTCGACGCCCGCCTCGGCTACGTCGACACCCCGGTCTACGACTACCGCGAGCTGCGCGCGGGGCACGTCCTGACCGGCCCCGCGATCGTCGAGGTGCCGACCACCACGGTCGTCGTCCCCGGTGGGACGACCGGCACCGTCGACCACCTCGGCAACCTGACCATCCGGAGAACCGCATGACCATGCCGATCCCCGGCTCGGAGGCCTTCTCCAGCCGCCCCGTGGACCCCGACGAGCTGGCGCGCTCGCTGCCGAGCTCGCTGCCCGTCCACAGCGTCACCCAGGAGCAGATCGACGCGCTCGACCCGCTCACCTACGAGGTGATCCGGCACCGGCTCTGGTCGGTGACCGACGAGATGGGCGAGGCCCTCAAGCGCCAGTCCGGCTCGCCGATCGTCACCGACGCCAACGACTTCGACTTCGCCATCTCCGACGAGCTCGGCCAGGAGGTGCAGGTCGGCCTCTACAACACGATGCTCGTCGGCGCCGTCGACCTGGCGATCTACTGGACCCTGCGCAACCGGGCGGACAACCCGGGCATCGAGCCCGGCGACATGTTCCTCACCAACGACCCCTGGGTCGGCGGCGGCCTGCACCAGAACGACGTCATGGTCTACCAGCCCGTCTTCCACGAGGGGAGGCTGTTCGCCTGGACCAGCGCGATCGCGCACCAGCCGGACCTCGGCGGCGTCGGGCTCGGGTCCTTCTCCCCCGCGGCGCAGGACGTCTTCTCCGAGTCCCTGCCCACCCCGCCGGTCAAGGTGGTGCGCGGCGGCAGGCTGCAACGCGACGTCGCGGACCTGTACACGCGGCGCTCCCGGGTCCCGTTGCTGGTCGGGCTGGACCTGCGGGCCAAGATCGGCGCCAACAACGTCGGCGGCGAGCGGCTGCACGCGCTGATCGAGCAGTACGGCGCGGACACGGTCAAGGCCGTGATGAAGCGGATGATGTCCGACGCCGAGACCCGCCTGCGCGGCAAGCTGGAGGCGCTCCCGGACGGCTCGTGGACCGCCACCGGCTACCAGGACCAGTCCCACGAGGGCGACCGGAACACCCACAAGATCACGGTCACCACCACGAAGTCCGGCGACCACCTCACCTTCGACTTCACCGGCACCGACCCGCAGGCCGGCGTCATCAACTGCACCTACGCGGGCATGCGCGGCGGCGTGATGCTGGCGCTGCTGCCGATCCTGGCCAACGACATCCCGTGGTCCGCGGGCGGGCTGATGCGCTGCTTCGACCTGGTCACCGAGGAGGGCACGCTCAACAACGCCACGTTCCCCGCGGCCGTCGGGCGGGGGCCGATCGGCCCGGCCTGGCTCACCGGCAGCCTGATCGCCGAGTGCCTGTCCCAGATGCTCGACCGGGACCTGGAGCTGGGCAAGAACGTCCAGGCCACGTGCTGCGGGACGTGGGACACGGCCGTGATCGCCGGGTTGGACGAGCGCGGCGATCAGCCCGTGCCGTTCCTCAACATCATCATGGAGCCGATGGCGGGCGGCTACGGCGCCCGGCCGCACGCCGACGGCATCGACACCGGCGGCCTGTTCTGCATCCCGATGGGCCGGGTGCCGGACGTCGAGATGACCGAGTTCCTCTACCCCGTCCTCACCCTGTGGCGGCGCGAGGAGCCGGACTCCGGCGGCCCCGGACGGCAGCGGGGCGGGCTCGGCGCGTCCATCGCGATCACCCCGCACGGGACCTCGTTGCCGATGGGGCTCGTGCTGGCGAGCGCGGGCAAGGCCGTCGCGCAGAACGCGGGCCTGTCCGGCGGGCACCCGGGCAACAGCGGGCTCGACGTCGTCGCGCGGCGGAGCCGGGTCGCCGACCTCCTGGCGGGCGGGACGATGCCGACGTCGCTGGAGGAGGTCTCGGACACCCTCGAACCGGGCCAGAACTACGCCTCGAGCTACCTGGCCCCGGGCGAGGTCTTCGCGATGACCTGGCAGGGCGGCGGGGGCTACGGCGACCCGCTCACCCGCGATCCCGCCGCCGTGGCCCGGGACCTGCGGGAGGAGAAGATCACCGCGGACGCGGCCACCGCGGTCTACGGCGTGGTCCTCGCGCAGGGCGCCGTCGACGCGGCGGCCACCGAGGCCGAGCGCGCCCGGCTGCGGGACGTGCGCCGCGACCGCTCGCGGGTCACCGGCGAGACCGGCGGCAAGACGGACCTCGGCTCGGTCAAGCGGGTCGACGACAACCTCGTCGAGGTGGGCTCGCACGTCGCCTGCGGCCACTGCGGCGAGATCCTGGGCCCGATCGGCGCGGACCGCCTCGCCGTCGCGGTCTACGACGGCGCCCCCACCGACGCCGGCCCGCAGATCATCGCGACGGCCGCGGACTACGTCGACACCGACGTGGTCTTCCGCCAGTACAGCTGCCCCTCGTGCTGGACGGCCCTGTCGTCGGCCGTGGTGCCGGTCGACCACCCGGACGCCGCCACCACCCTGGGCAGGCTGACGGTCAGCACCGGCTGAGGCCCCGCCCTGACCCCGGGCCCGCGGCGCTCAGCCGCGGGCCCAGGTCCAGGCGTAGTTCGGGTCCTCGGCCGCGATCCCGCCCTCCCCCAGGTCCAGCGGGTGGAACGTGTCGACCATGACCGCGAGCTCGTCGAAGAACTCCGCACCGAGCGACCGCTCGACGGCCCCGGGCTGGGGGCCGTGGCTGTGCCCGCCGGGGTGCAGGCTGATCGAGCCCTGCGCGATGCCCGAGCCCTTGCGCGCCTCGTAGTCCCCGCCGCAGTAGAACATCACCTCGTCGGAGTCCACGTTGGAGTGGTAGTAGGGCACCGGGACGGACAGCGGGTGGTAGTCCACCTTGCGCGGCACGAAGGTGCAGATCACGAGGTGGGTGCCCTCGAACACCTGGTGCACGGGCGGCGGTTGGTGCACCCGCCCGGTGATCGGCTCGAAGTCGGAGACGTTGAAGGTGTACGGGTAGAGGCACCCGTCCCAGCCGACGACGTCGAAGGGGTGGGTCGGGTAGACGTAGCGCGTGCCGGTGATCCCGCGCGAGCCGCGGTGCTTGACCAGCACCTCGACGTCCTCGCCCTCGACGAGCAACGGCTCGGTGGGGCCGTGCAGGTCCCGCTCGCAGTAGGGCGCGTGCTCGAGCAGCTGGCCGAACCGCGACAGGTACCGCTCCGGCGGCGCGAGGTGGGAGTTCGCCTCGATCACGTACAGCCGCACCGGCTCCGGACCCGTGGGGATCCAGCGGTGCGTGGTCGAGCACGGCAGCAGCACGTAGTCGCCCTGCACCGCGTGGAGCACCCCGAACACCGTCTCGACGGTCGCGGTGCCGGACTCGACGTAGACGCACTCGTCGCCGGTCGCGTTGCGGTACAGCGGCGATGCCTCCCCCGCGACCACGTAGGCGATCCGCACGTCCGCGTTGCCGAGCACCGTCCGCCGCCCGGTGACGGCGTCGGCGCGCTTGCCCTCGCCGTCCGGGAACAGGGTGTGCAGCCGCAGGTGGCGCGGCAGCAGCGGCCGGTTCTCGGTCAGCGTCCGGTCCGGCGGCTCCCACGGCTCGGCCGCGACGATCGCGGAGGGCACCCCGCGGTGGTAGAGCAGCGAGGAGTCCGAGGAGAACCCCTCCTCCCCCATCAGCTCCTCGTAGTGCAGCCCGCCGGAGGGGGTGCGGTGCTGGGTGTGCCGCTTCGGCGGCACGCTCCCGACGCTGCGGTAGTACGCCACGACGAGCCTCCTCGCTCCGGGTCCGCCGCCCAGGCTACGTCCCCGCCCGCGAACCCGTCGGTCCGATCGCGGGGCCCCGACCGCCGGATCGCGGTGTCCCCAGGGAGAGCGGCGAGCCACCCCGCGGGCGTGCGGACGAACGCGCCTGCTGATCGGTCCCGATCCCGAATCGTCGTTGGACGCGCGGCGGGTGGGCGGGGTGCACTGGGGCGTGTTCCACAGCACGCACTGGGGGTCCTTCCGCGGGGAGCAGACGGCGACCGGCCTGCGGGTCGTCCCCCGCGCCGCCGACCCGGACCCGTCCCCGCTGCTCGGGAACGTGCCGAGCGCCGTCGACCATCCCGCCCGGGTGCGCCGACCCGCGGTCCGTCGGGGCTGGTGGGAGGGCGGGCCGGGGCCGACGGACCGGCGCGGCCGGGAGGGGTTCGTCGAGGTCGGGTGGGACGAGGTGCTCGACCGGCTCGCCGTCGAGCTGGCGCGCCACCGGCCGGACGAGGTGTACGGCGGGAGCTACGGCTGGGCGAGCGCGGGTCGTTTCCACCACGCCCAGAGCCAGGTGCACCGGTTCCTGAACACCGCGCTCGGTGGTTACGTGCGGTCGGTCGGCGACTACAGCGGGGCGGCCGCCCAGGTGCTGCTGCGCCACGTGTTCGGGCCGTCGGAGCTGGTGTCGAAGGGGACCGTGACCTGGGACCAGGTCGCCGCGCACACCGACACCGTGCTCGCCTTCGGCGGGATGAACCTCAAGAACAGCGCCGTCGGCGGAGGCGGGATCAGCGCGCACGTCGAGCGGGGGGCGTTGGCGGCGGCCGCCGGGCG
>Ga0070665_100005498_pt1 | contig 13046 bp, 16 predicted proteins | sample KBSS13metaG_FD_65862 | JGI IMG/M metagenome (GOLD analysis project Ga0070665, IMG submission 65862) | Switchgrass rhizosphere microbial communities from Kellogg Biological Station, Michigan, USA - KBS S1-3 metaG | ecosystem: Host-associated > Plants > Roots > Rhizosphere > Soil ... | reverse complement strand
CAAAAATCTATGTGATTATCCTTCAGCATCACCATGTCGTACAAGCCCATGCGATAATTAACACCACCACCAAGGAGTACTGCCTCCTTTTCAAACTTGCGGAAGAGCGGCGTGGTTTTACGCGTATCCAGAATCTTCGTGGGATATCCTTTTATCTTATTTACATAAGTGCGGGTAAGCGTAGCAATACCACTCATGCGCTGCATGCAATTGAGCACCAGGCGTTCTGCCTTTAGTATAGTATGCACCTTTGCCTTTACTTCAAAAGCTACATCTCCATTTATTACCTTTTCACCATCCTGCTTGTGCAAAATAAATTCTGCAGTTGGGTCCAGATAATAAAATATTTCTTCTGCCAGGGCTACGCCTGCCAGTGTACCATTTTCTTTTACTTTAAGTATTGCATTACCTACAGCATCAGGAGGTATAGAGGCAAGGGTAGAATAATCGCCGGGGCCTACATCTTCCTTTAGTGCTGCCTCAATAAACTCATGTATATTCATTGTAGTGGATTTTTCAGAGTTGCAAAATTACTAAATACCGCGCAGCATGAACAGAACTAATAATTAATTAACATATAGGTTAGTTTATTTCCATAAAAGGCAGCCATCGCCATAGCTAAGGAAACGGTAGTCATGCTGCAGGGCATGGTCATATACTTTTCGCCAGTTGCTGCCTATTAATGCAGCTACCAATAAAAGCAAAGTGGATTGCGGCTGGTGGAAATTAGTAACCAGGCCTTTTATTATTCTAAACTCATAACCGGGAGCTATTATTATTTGTGTGCGGGTAACAAGCCTTTGCTGTTCGTTTGCCTGCATCCATGATATAATCGCTTCCAGCGCTTCTGCCGCTGTGGCGGTGAATTTCATTTCGTAAGGCTCCCACTGTGTGACTGCAATGCCAGAGATATCTACAGCCTGTGCATGAAGCATTTTTGCGCCTATCCAATAGAGGCTTTCAAGCGTACGGGCAGAGGTAGTGCCTACGGCTACTATACCTTTTGGCAGGTGAGTAATTAATTTCTGTAATGTGGGCATATTCACTTCCAGCCATTCGGCATGCATTTCGTGCTCCTGCATGGTATCGCTCTTTACGGGTTTAAAAGTACCAGCGCCTACATGTAAAGTGACAAAAGCAGTATCTATATTCTTCTCTTTAAAAGTATCCAATACTTCACCTGTGAAATGCAGGCCGGCGGTTGGAGCCGCGACACTGCCTTCTTCTTTTGCAAATATTGTCTGGTAGCGCTCCTCATCACTCTGCTCAGCATCGCGGTGCAGGTATGGCGGCAGTGGTACTTTGCCTGCATAGTGCAGTATCTCAGCAAATGTAAAGTTTTCTTTATCCCAGCTTAGCTCCAGCACATATGCGCCTGTGCCCCGTTCAATAATTTTTGCAGATAATATAAATGCGGGATGCTCATTGATAAGCTGCAGTACTACGCCATCTTTCCATTTACCGGCACCGCCTATCATGCACTTCCACCATACGTTGCCTTTTTGCAGCATTGCTGTATGTACATCAATGTATTTTTCGTGTGGCTCGAGGCAAAAAACTTCTATTGCGCCACCCGTTGGTTTTTTAAATAACAGGCGTGCATGCACCACTTTGGTCTGGTTGAACACCAATAAATTACCTGCAGGGATGTGTGTGGCAATATTGCGGTATACGTCTTCCTGTATATCGCCTTCCTTATAAATTAGCAATTTTGAAGCATCGCGCTGCTCCAGCGGATATTTAGCTATCCGCTCGTCGGGCAGCTCATATGTATAATCCTGTATTCTTAATTCGCCGGGGTGTTGCATATTGCTTAGCGAATTTCAGGTATAGTGATACCGGTTATTTTACGATACATATCTATTGCGTATAGATCCGTCATGCCGGATATATAATCCACTACAGACTGTACATTATTATACAGCCCATTTATATCCTGCGTAATAGGGAACTGGCTGGATACAAGCTTTAATATTTTTTCAGACTTGGTATGCTTCGGGTTCAGCACTGCATTTATAAATTCCTTCAGCAAGCCGCCTATTACATTATAGCCTGCAATTTCTATTTCAACCACAGACTTGTAATTGTACACATTGGCTACTGAATACTTATTTATCTCGTCTATCAGTTTGCGGTCATGCTCGGGCAGGCATTTCATCAGATCCATTTCCAGGTTTCCTGCTAATAGCTCCTGCTCCCTTTCTATAAACACTCTTGAGAGCTTGGCAGTCATATGCCCTATCCATTTGGCACGTATATACTGCACCTTCTGGTTTGCATCATTGATGTTTGCAAGTTTCTTTTCTATGTATTCGAGTGTATTCCACTCTTCCTTTTCATTTTCGAAGAAAGGGAGGAAAAGATTTTTAATAGTATCCAGAGAAACAATGTGCAGACGATGTGCGTCTTCCAGATCTATTATGCGGTAACAAATATCATCAGCAGCTTCGGTAAGATATACAAAGGGGTGGCGTGCATATACATGTTCATAGCCTCCCCTTTTAGGAATCTCCAAAGTGGCTGCTATAGATTTGAACGTATCTATTTCTCCATCAAAGAAACCTGACTTCTTTGTGGCTATCAGGTCTGTATGTTTATTAAACCCTTCTGTTGAGGAGCTGGGGTATTTTACAATGGCTGCAAGCGTGGCATAGGTAAGCTTGTAGCCGCCGGCTTCTTTCTCATTATAGCTATGCGTAAGCACACGCAGGGCATTAGAGTTACCTTCAAACTTTTCAAAATCTTTTAACTGGTTTGGACTTAAATGATCTTCCAGCACTTTCCTCGTTTCGCCATCCAGCTCTTTAAAATAAGTGCGTATAGCATCTTCGCCCGAATGACCGAAGGGCGGATTGCCAATGTCATGTGCCAGACATGCAGCGGCAATAACTGAAGGCAACTCATACTTATAGAACTCAGAAAAATGCTCAGCTTCATTAGCGCCATATCGCCTTGCCAGCTCATCACCCACCGCCTTGCCAAAAGAACGGCCAACAGAGGCTACCTCAAGACTATGTGTCAATCGGTTGTGTACGAAGACGGCACCTGGCAAGGGGAATACCTGCGTCTTATTCTGCAGCCTGCGGAAAGCTGAAGAAAAGATAATACGGTCATAATCGCGCAGGAAGGCAGTACGCACCTGGTCGGAATTATCAATTTTCCGTTCCGGATCACCTGTTCTACGGGCACTATATAGCGAGGACCATTTCATGCTGTAAAAATGCGACATTAAGAGGAATTAAAAGGCACGCATTTGGCAGATAGCTGGCTTTTAGGATATTTATTTGCAATAATTAGTAAACCTCATTGTTAGTTTCATACTTTGCCAGGCGCACCGTTGCTTTTTGCAATTTACTGTTTGCTGCGTTTTTTCGTGTGCGGTCCAAATTTCATATGCAAAATGAATCCACATACACTCTAAATCTTTTCTATTGTCAATATTCTTGTTTTACAAAAGTTTAGCATCTCATTAGTAAATATTTAGCAATTAGAAATTTATGAATGGTAATAACTACAATACCTTAGCCGCACAAAAAATCTCCATGAAGAAAAGCTACTTATTTATTAACATCTGTATCTCGACACTCTTAGGCACAGCCGCAAATGCCCAAATGCCCTATACGTTCAGCTATGCTACCGACACATACGTACCTCTTACCGGCGGTACATCGTTAAATGGTACTCATATTTGGGATTCTTATAGTGATGAGTATTATACTGCTCCTATTGGATTTAACTTCACTATTGACAAGGTCACTATTGATAAATGCTTCTTGTATACCGAGAACTCGATGACGACCGATACTGTATCAACAGATACCAGCAAGGGTTTTGGCTTTATAGACGGCGATCTTATAGATAGGGGCCGTATAAGTGGCACTGCTTCGCTATCACCCATAAGATATACAGTGACAGGAACGCCCGGAAGCAGAATTTTTAAACTGGAAATTGCAAATGCCGGATTTTATGCTGAGTATGACTCTTTGGGTACGCTTAATGATTCCGTAAATGTACAGGAGTGGCTTTATGAGGGAACAAATGTAGTAGAGCTCCGGTATGGTCCATCAAAAATATCTTACCCATCAACTTATTTTTCTATCTCAGGCATGCCGCTGGTAGGATATATAGATGCTTATTATCCTAGTAGTGCGAGTAAAATATTTATATTATCAGGTGACCCAACAAGGCCAACGATAGATAGTATTATAATGGGCGCCGGTGGTTTTCCAACCCATTTAGGCAATCCATTAAATAGCTTTCCCCCGAACGGCATGGTGTATCGATTTACTCCGAAGACTACTTCAGTAAATAATTTAGCATTGGAAAACAGCCGCATTTATCCTACAGCTGCCCAAAACGAAATTATGATAGATTATAATGCCGGTGAACCTGCGAAATATACGGTTGTTTCTGTATCCGGAAGTAATACCAATATTAGCGGAACACTACAAAGAGGTACTGCGCATATCAATATTGCAGACCTGCCTGCAGGCATATACTTGCTGAAGCTGGAAAATAGTTACGGAAGAAGTACAAAGAAGTTTGTGAAATTATAATGCCCCTATACTATACCTTTACCAGGCCTCCCGCAATGCGGGAGGTTTTTTACATTATTGCCCTAATTGCTTTGGTGCTATTAGTAATAGGAGCCTAAATTTTGAATGTGTATATAATAAACAAGCCTCGTTTTACGGGGCTTGTTAAGTTGCTTTATGTAAGATTAGCTTAGAATATGCCAAGAAACTTATGTTTCTTCTTTGTCTTTTTTTCTTTCTGATTTTTACCGTGGCTTTTATCTTCCATCAGGCGTAGGCTGAGCATGTGTATGTCCTGCTCGGGGCGGTCGTTGTGGTCGCGGGCTACATTGCTTATTTTGTCCACTACATCCATGCCTTCTATTACTTCGCCAAATACGGTGTAGCCACCATCCAGATGCGGGGTGCCGCCCTGGGTTTTGTAGGTTTCGCGCTGGGTGGCGCTGAGCTTGCGGCCAAGGCGCATTTCAATCATATCAAGTTCTTTGTCTGTCCAAAGCTTGCCGGTAACTATATAGAACTGGCAGCCTGAAGACATTTTATCAGGGTTATTGTCGCGGGCCATGCCTACAGCGCCACGCTTGTGGTAGTCACTATCGTTTATTTCAGCAGGTATGCGCGGGCCGTATTCGCCATCGCCCAGTAGCTGGCCCTTAGCAGCGTGCTTGGAGGCCGGGTCGCCACCCTGTATGACAAACTGGGGAATAACGCGATGCCACAGTGTGCTGTCATAGTAATGCTCGTTGGCGAGCTTTACCATATTATCGCGATGCTTAGGTGTGTTGTCGTAGAGCATCATAACTATTTTGCCGTATTCTGTTTCTATTACCACCTTATTGCTTTGAGCAAAAGCCGAAAGAGAAACAGCACATAAAAGGCTGAAAGTCAGGAAGATTTTTTTCATAATCGGGAAATAATGAGGGATAAATATAAGAATATCAGCGAATTTCCTGGCACAGTTCTACCAAAACGCCGTTAGTAGTTTTGGGGTGCAGGAAGCAAACACGTTTGTTGTCGGCACCGGGCTTAGGGGTATCGCTGAGCAGCTCGAAGCCGAGGGCCTGCAGGCGCTTCATTTCGGCCTCTATGTTCTCTACCTCGAAGGCTATGTGGTGGATGCCCTCGCCTTTTTTACCTATGAATTTGGCTATGGGGCTGGTATCTTTAGTAGCCTCCAGGAGCTCTATTTTGGAATCCCCGGTCTGGAAAAAGGCAGTGCTAACCCCTTCGGTGGGCACTTCTTCGGTCTTATAACAAGGGGTGTTTAACAATTGCTCGAAAAGGGGAACGGAGGTGCTCAATTCTTTAACTGCTATGCCAATATGTTCCAGTTTCATGTATAAATAGCTTTTACAAATGGGAATATATAAAGGTATAATTACTTTTAACGCCCTAAAGTAGCACTTTTGATGTAACTTTGTCGATACGAAAAAATCACCATTTATTATTTAAAAATTGTATGGAACTGAAGTTGCCGATATATTTGGATAACAATGCCACCACGCCAATGGATCCGCGTGTGCTGGAAGCAATGCTGCCTTATTTTGTAGAAAATTTTGGTAATGCTGCGAGCCGTAACCACTCATTTGGCTGGGTAGCAGAAGAAGCTGTGGATTATGCACGTGAGCAGGTGGCTAAACTGATAAATGCTGACCCTAAAGAAATAATCTTTACATCAGGCGCTACAGAGGCAGATAACCTGGCTATAAAGGGTGTGTATGAAATGTATGCATCTAAAGGTAACCACATCATTACTGCTACTACTGAACATAAAGCAGTACTGGATACCTGCAAGCACATAGAAAAAACAGGCGGTAAAGTAACCTACCTGGAAGTGAAAGCCGATGGCCTGATAGACCTTGCTGAACTGGAAGCTGCCATTACCCCTGAAACAATACTGATAGCCATAATGTATGGCAACAATGAAATAGGTGTGATACAGCCGGTGCGTGAAATAAGCGCTATAGCCCGCAAGCATGGTGTACTGTTCTTTACAGATGCTACGCAGGCAGTAGGTAAAGTGCCGGTAGATGTACAGAAGGACGGTATAGACCTGATGGCCTTCAGCGCACATAAAATGTACGGACCTAAGGGTGTAGGTGCATTGTACGTGCGCCGTAAGAACCCGCGTGTGAAGGTGACTGCACAAATGGATGGCGGCGGCCACGAGCGCGGTATGCGCAGTGGTACACTGAACGTGCCGGGTATAGTAGGCTTTGGTAAAGCATGCGAATTGTGCATGAATGAAATGGAAAGCGAAGCAAAACGCCTGAGCATTATGCGTGACAGACTGGAAAGCGCGCTGATGGAACTGGAAGAAGCCTATGTGAACGGCAACCGCGAACATCGCCTGCCGCACACTGCCAACATATCTTTCAAATACGTGGAAGGTGAAGGACTGATGATGGGCTTTAATAAAGATATAGCTGTATCAAGCGGGTCTGCCTGTACCTCTGCATCACTGGAGCCAAGCTATGTACTGAAAGCACTGGGCCTGGGTGATGACCTGGCACATAGCTCACTGCGCTTTGGCCTGGGACGCTTTACAACTGACGAACAAATAGACTACACTATAAATGCGGTAAAAAACACAGTGCTGAAACTGCGTGAAATGAGCCCGCTATGGGAAATGTATAAAGAAGGCGTGGATATAGATGCGATAGAATGGGCACACCACTAAATAATAATATTACTACACTAACAAAAAAACGTACAAATGGCATATTCAGATAAAGTTATAGATCATTACCAGAACCCTAAGAACGTGGGGACGCTGGATAAAAGCAAAAACAATGTAGGCACAGGTCTGGTGGGAGCACCTGAGTGCGGTGACGTAATGCGCCTGCAGATAGAAGTAGATGAAGAAAGCGGCCTGATAAAGGATGCTAAATTCAAAACATTTGGCTGCGGCTCTGCTATCGCTTCATCTTCATTGGCTACAGAATGGCTGAAAGGGAAAACCGTAGACCAGGCACTGGCTATAGATAACATGGATATAGTAGAAGAACTGAACTTACCACCGGTAAAAATTCACTGCTCTGTACTGGCAGAAGATGCTATAAAAGCAGCGATAAATGACTACCGCGTAAAGAATGGCTTACCGGAATTGACATTAGAACAGAAACCACATTAATTTAAAGCTTAACAATAACCAACTAATTGTTGGCTGATGGTGTGGTAAAAGTTCTTTGAAGGATAGAGAGAACGAAACACTATTATCCACAAATAATAATCCCTTGTGTTTATGATATTCATTAGTGAGAAGGCAAGAGAGAAAGTAACAAAGCTTAAAGAAGACAGCGAATTAGGCGATGACTATTTTTTACGTGTAAGTGTAGTAGGTGGCGGCTGTTCCGGCTTATCATACAAATTGGATTTCGATAACGAATCGCAACCAAACGACCAGGTGTTTGAAGACAATGGCGTAAAGCTGGTGACAGACCTCAAAAGCTTTTTGTATTTATGTGATACCACACTGGATTTTTCAGATGGGTTGAATGGTAAAGGGTTTCACTTTATAAACCCCAATGCGAGCAGAAGTTGCGGATGTGGGGAAAGTTTTGCGGTGTAGATAATATTATCACGTTTTTTATAAATAAGGCCGGGCTTAATGCCCGGCCTTATTGCTTATTTCCCATCACTAGATGGTAGTGGCTGACCGCTGTTGTAGTTCATGTTGCGGTGATCGTTTTTTTTCACGCCATCATTCTGGCGGCTATTTTTGCCATGGTATGGATTGTCCATAGCGTCATTGTTCACTTTTATATTGTGATGCGCATAAGAGCTACTCCTGTGGTGGGTGGTATGTCTTCTGTGCTTCGTATAGCGGTGGTGGGTAGTATGGCGAGTAGTGTGGTGCTCCTGGGCCTGGGCATACGTGAAGCCGAAGGCCATGAGAAATAATAATAATTTTTTCATGTTATGTTGTGGTTTTGTTTATAATAATATGTATATAACAAAATAATGCCGCAGGGCTGATTAAGCACCTGCGGCAATTATAACTCATCCTAAAAATTGAGTTTTGGTTGTGTTTTATTAAGGTCGGCTACCATCGTTGCCAGGCAATACCATACCTGTCTGGTAAGCATTGAGGTTACGATGTTCATTCTTTATTACACCATCATTTTGCTTGCTGGGTTCACCCTGGTAAGGATTGTTCATATCATCGTTTACTACTATGTTGTGCCTTCTATAGCCAGCATAAGAACGTACACGATTGTTAGCAGCGTAATTTATAGCACGACATGGGGAAGTACGGTTGGCATTTCTGCCTGAAGTAGGAGCTAAATTAACATTGCCATTATTATTATCTGAACCTGTCCATACTATAGTTTTTTCTTTATAGACTGTAGGGGTACCAATACCGCTTAAGTTATCAGGTACAAGGTCTGTTTGTGCTTTTGCTACCGGCACAGTAGGGGGAACTGTGGTAGTTGATATGGCCATATCGTCACTTGTTCTTTGATTTAAAGGACGGTAAACTAATGGACGCATAGTCTTAGTATGCCTGTAAGCCATGTGATGATGCTTTACTGTATGTTTCTTTGTCTTGCAAGTGCAATCTTTTGATTGAGCGTCTGCGCCAACCTGTATTAATCCTACAAGTGTGAGCGCCATTAATATCTTTTTCATAATCTCTTTTTTTAGTCTTTAGTTATAAATTCATCTTTCTGCTGACAAGTAAAAAAACAGCGTGCCACGCAATGTTAAAAAAATTATAACGCCGCTTAATGGGTATATAAACCATTGTTTTGTGTGCTGTTTGCAGGGGGATTTGTATTGTCCTTTGTTCTATCATAGTAGACCCCATTCCCCTGATAGGTACCATTATTGGGTGGTATGGGCTGGCCTACAGGTTTGTTATTCTGATAACTGCTGTTATTGAGCATATCAGAAGTATTATAGTTGGCAGGACGCTGTGGATTCGCTGGCTGCAAGGCAGGAGATTTAATAAAATCCCTGGTGCGCCTTACAGTGTCAGTAGTTCTCACCTGTGCGCTATTATGAAAAGGGAACACACAGATCATTACCAGACTCATCATTATCGTTTTCATAATTCAGCATATTTAAGGGGTAAACACTACAAATGATATGGTTTAAAATAATCCCGATGCATTTCCGCTACGGAGCAACAGGAGGTGCTGGGTGTGCGGGTGGTGATGGCGGAGCTGGCGGATGTGGTGGTGTGCCGCAGGAGCTAACATATATAGCGGCGATAAACAGTAATGCGAATATCTTTTTCATGATCTCTTTATTTACTTAACAATAATTATCTCATTGTTACACATAAAAAAATCAATCCACTAAATGCTAATAAATGCAAAAGCCTGCCACATGAATGCAGCAGGCCTGGTAAGTAATGATTTATTATCTAGCTAAAATAAAGGCTTAATAATGACGCGGGTCATTCTGATACACGTGATGGTCATAGTGGTGACGACGCCACCTGTAGCGATCTTGCGTATCATAATCATAAGTTTTTATGCGGGCCACACAGGAACTAAGATATAGGGCTATGCATGATAAAACTATAAGTGTACTTATTTTCATTTGATATCTCTTTAATGGTAATACGGTGAAAAATGCACAGTAAAATAGAAAAATTTATTTAAAAAAGAATATTCTGACGCTTTTATACCACTACATACATACCGGAAATAAAAAAGGTTGATGATTGAATCAACCTTTGTCAAAAATATTTTGAAGTACCTGTACGAGGCAGTAGCCTAGTGATACCAGGAGTTGCGATGGTGATGGAAATATGGTTTCCCTCTATCTCCGGACTCTATTCTGTGCCTGTGTATGGCGCAGGAACTCATGGTAAAGATTACGGCCACTAGCAAGCTCAATGCGAGTACTATTTTTCTCATAATTTCAATTTTAATAATAGCGGGGCAGCGCAAATTTATTTTTTAAAGGCTTAATATACTAGCTTTTTTGCAAAAAAGAGGGTATAAAAGAACAAAAGGATAAAAAATAAGGACTTAAACGCTATAAAAATAATAAAGGAACTGAAAAATATCAGCCCCTTTATTAAAAAGTTTTCAGGTGTTACCTACCGCTATCTGTACGCAAGGTGTTGCCGGGCTTGTATAATATGTTCGTATTGGTGTTTGTATTATTCATATTGGGGTTCTGGTTGGTATTTGTACTGTTAATACTGCGGTTAGTACTACCTGTATTGTTATACCCCTTTACATTATTAGCGTTTGGGGTAGTTGCATTATTTTGCGGTGTAAGGGTGGAATTTTGGCCTGTACCATTCTGGTTCATCGTTCCATTGGTATTGTAGCTCTGTGCATACGCAGCACCACTAAGCATCAGCATAGCTCCAAGTGCCATCATCATCTTTTTCATAGTTTTAATTTTTATATAGCTCCGCTATCTTCAGATCGGGCTTAGTTAATAATAATAATAGATATCGCAATAGAGGTATAAAAAATATGCCTTAACAGCAGCATAAATGTTAATTCTAATAATATTATTTATTATTATTTTTGTAAAAACGCATTATCAGTTTAGCAACTATGCATATTGCAGCAATCAATTAGCTAAAGCATGATTTATTAAGTATTTTTGTACCAAATTAAAGTAACGAAGTCATGTTGAAGACAGGTAACACCATAGTGAGTATATATACGGAAATGACGCCGAATCCGGAAACAATGAAATTTGTTGCCAACAAATTGTTGTATCCAGGCAAAAGCATCGATTTTCCGGATGAATCGAGCGCCGCACCTTCTCCATTAGCAAAAGAACTATTTGCATTCCCTTTTATACGCAGTGTGTTTATAGCAAGCAACTTTGTAACGCTTTCTAAAACACCTGATACGCAGTGGGATGATGTAATACCATCTATACGCGAGTTCCTGAAACAATACCTGGAAGAAGGTAAAGTAGTAATAAACGAAGACCAGGTAGTAGCGAAGAAAGAAAGCAATAGCGTAAGCTCTGACGATACAGATGTGGTGAAACGCATAAAAGAACTCCTGGAAAACTACGTGAAACCGGCTGTGGAAATGGACGGTGGGGCTATAAGCTTTAAAGGCTATGATGATGGCGTGGTGAAGCTGATGATGCAGGGCTCCTGCAGCGGCTGCCCAAGCTCTATGATAACGCTGAAGGCAGGTATAGAAGGTATGATGAAACGTATGATACCTGAAGTGAAGGAAGTAGTGGCAGAATCAGAATAAAAATATTAGGAAATATAAATTTTAGAATGAGCAGCAGCCGAGAGGCTGCTGCTTTTTTGTGACATGATATACCTAAAAGTTAAAAAAACTATGGAAGCAGCCCTATAGCCAGCTCTTTTTTAGTTAGTGTGTGATTTATCCTATATTTATCGAATTCTTTTATAGGGATGGACAATAAAAATAACTACGTGGCCATAATGGCCGGGGGCATAGGCAGCAGATTTTGGCCGGTGAGCCGCACGCAGTACCCCAAACAATTCCTGGATCTGCTAGGTACAGGTAAGTCGCTGATACGATGGACTTACGATCGCTTTAAAAATATATGTCCTAAAGAGAATATATACCTGATAACCAACCAGGCATATATTGCTACTTTAAAAAAGCAGATACCTGAGATAAGCGACGACAACATAATTAGCGAACCGTCGAGAAAGAACACAGCCCCTTGTGCGGCCTATTTTGCCCATAAGATGATGGCGCTGAACCCGAATGCGAACATAATAATGAGCCCTGCCGACCACTTGATAATGGATGAGCAGGCTTTTGAGCGCACAACACTGGACGCTCTGGAATTTGTGGGCAACCATAATGCACTGCTGACACTGGGCATAAAGCCTACACGTCCTGACACAGGCTATGGCTATATACAATATGATACCGAGCAGGAACTGGACAGGGTTTATAAAGTAAAGACCTTTACTGAAAAGCCATCGCTGGAACTGGCGCGTACTTTCCTGAAAAGCGGGGACTTCCTGTGGAACTCAGGAATATTTGTATGGAATGTAAAAACCATCTACAATGCTATAGAGAAGCACCTGCCTGAGATGCACGAAGTATTTTTGCAGGCTAAGGATGTATATAATACAGCAGCCGAACATGATGTGATAAACAGCCAGTACCCGCAATGTCCCAATATATCTATAGACTATGGTATAATGGAGAAGGCAAAGAATGTGTACGTGATACCAAGCTACTTTGGCTGGAGCGACCTGGGTACATGGGAATCAGCATACGAGAACTCGGAAAAAGACTACCTGGGCAATGCTGTATATGGAGATAACGTGATGGTGATAGATGCTACAGAATGCATGATAAAAGCGCCTAACGACAAACTGGTGGTGCTACAGGGATTAGAAAACTTTATAGTAGTTGATACACCGGACGTGCTGCTGATATGCGAACGCAACAGGGAGCAACAGATAAAAGAATATGTGGCTGAAGTGAAACGCAATAAAGGCGAGAAATTTTTATAGCAGCATGGAATTACCGCAGAAACATTCAGCCACAGGCACAACTATTTTTACGGTGATGAGTGCAT
>Ga0070665_100005495_pt1 | contig 13057 bp, 9 predicted proteins | sample KBSS13metaG_FD_65862 | JGI IMG/M metagenome (GOLD analysis project Ga0070665, IMG submission 65862) | Switchgrass rhizosphere microbial communities from Kellogg Biological Station, Michigan, USA - KBS S1-3 metaG | ecosystem: Host-associated > Plants > Roots > Rhizosphere > Soil ... | reverse complement strand
TCGCACCTGATTGCCCTTCACCCCAAGGACGGTGACGGTGACATCGTTACCGATCATCACGGTTTCACCCACCCGTCTCGTCAGTATGAGCATTTATTCTTCCTCCTTGATCTTGGGCCGACCGACAGTGGAGAGCCGCAAGAATCCGCTAAAGAAATCTACGGATTCGCGTCGATGAGACACATAAGGGAGACCCTGAATTTGGGCTCGGCGGCGCGGGGTGCACTGCACGAAAGGCGCAGTGCCACCCGGTCTGGGACCGCAATCAACCGAGCTTGCCGCGCACCACTTGCTGCACGCCGGCCAGCGCGGCATCGAGTGCCGCGGGGTTGTTTCCACCCGCCTGCGCGAAATCCGGACGGCCGCCGCCGCGGCCCCCAACTTGTGCGGCAATCGTACCAACTAATTCACCCGCTTTTATGCGCGATGTCACATCCGCAGTAACACCTGCAACCAAAACCACCTTGTCAGCGCTCTCAACCGAGGCGAGCACGATAACCGCCGTCTTCAGTTTGCTCTTCAACTGATCCACGGCGTTTCGCAGCGCGCCGGCATCCGCCCCGTCAATCCGGGTTGCGACCACCTTCACACCCTGGATGTCGACGGCTCCAGCAGCAAGATCCACTCCCTGCCCGGACGCCAGTTTGTCCTTCAGGGTGCGGATCTCCTTCTCCATCTGGCGGATACGATCCAGCGCGTCCCGAACCTTATCCGTCACGTCCTCGCGTGAGCCACGCACAAGAGTCGACAAATCCCTCAACAAGTCGTCGCTCTTCTCGACATACTCAACTGCGCCTTCGCCCGTGATCGCCTCGATGCGGCGCACTCCCGAAGCAACACCGCTCTCACTGGTGATCTTGAAAAAGCCGATATCGCCCGCGCGGCTGACATGGGTGCCGCCGCACAGTTCCACGGAGAAATCGCCGATTCGCAGCACGCGAACGTTCTTTTCGTACTTCTCGCCGAACAAGGCCATCGCACCGGAGGCCACCGCGCTCTCATACTCCATGAGATCGATCTGAGCGGCCGAGTTGCGGCGAATCTCCGCGTTGACCAACCGTTCGATCTCGCGCAGCTCATCGGTTGTGACAGCCTGGAGGTGTGAAAAATCGAAACGCAGACGATCAGGAGCAACGAGTGAGCCTTTCTGCTGCACGTGCGCACCCAACACTTTGCGGAGCGCAGCATGGAGAAGGTGGGTAGCCGTGTGATTCAACGCCGTGGCACGACGCCTCTCACCATTCACATGCGCCTCGAGCGTATCACCAACGCGAATTTTGCCCAGCGCGACCCGGCCCAGATGAGAGAACGCAGTCCCTCTCTTCTGGGTGTCGGCCACGTTGAAGTGGACACCCGGGCTGGAAAGCTCACCGGCGTCTCCAACCTGCCCACCTGACTCCGCATAGAACGGAGTCCTGTCGAGGACAACCTCGCCCTCGTCGCCGGAATTCAACTCTTGAACGGACGCGCCGCCCTTCAGAAGGGCCACGACCTTTCCGGATCCATTTAGTCCTTCATAACCCTCAAACTGCGTGCGGGTGTCGATCAGAGCCGTACCGCTGGAGACAACCCCAAACTTGCTGGCGTCCTGGGAGCGTTTGCGCTGCTCCTCCATCGCCGCGTCGAACCCAGCCTGGTCGATCGTCATGTCGCGCTCGCGCGCAATGTCAGCAGTCAAATCCGCAGGGAACCCATACGTGTCGTACAGCTTGAAAACGGTCTCGCCGTCGATCATCGTTCCCTTCGTCTCCTTGATCACCCCTTCGAGGAGGTCCATTCCACTGGCCAACGTTTCAGCAAACCGTTCTTCCTCGAGCTTCAACACACGCTCCACCAGAGAGCGATTGCGAACCAGCTCGGGATAAGCCGCCCCCATCTCCTTTTCGAGCACGGGAACCAACTTGTAGAAGAAGGTCTCCTTGATACCCAACTTGTACCCGTGGCGAATCGCACGTCGGATGATGCGTTTGAGGACGTACCCACGACCCTCGTTTGACGGCACCACACCGTCCACGATGAGGAAAGCGCACGAGCGAATGTGATCCGCAATTACGCGCAGCGAATTCGACGCGAGATCCCGCGTGTCAGCGAGTTCGGCAGCCGCACTAATCAAACGCTTGAAGAGATCAATATCGTAGACGGTATGAACGCCCTGCATCACCGTCGCAATCCGCTCCAACCCCATCCCCGTATCGACCGACGGCCGCGGCAGCGGAGTCAGCTTCCCGTCCGCCGACCGATCGAACTGCATGAAAACGAGGTTCCAGATCTCAACGTAACGATCGCCATCTTCATCCGGCGATCCCGGCGGTCCACCCGCCACGGCGGGTCCGTGGTCATAGAAAATCTCGCTGCAGGGACCACAAGGTCCCGTATCGCCCATCGACCAGAAGTTCGACTTCTCCCCGAGGCGCGTGAAGCGATCGGAGGGCACTCCGATTTCTTTCAGCCAGATCTCGGCCGCTTCGTCATCGTCACGAAACACGGTGACCCACAGGCGTGCGGGATCCAACTTCAAGGCTTTCGTCAGCAGGTCCCAGGCAAAGCGAATGGCGTCGCGTTTGAAGTAATCGCCAAACGAGAAATTGCCCAACATCTCGAAGAATGTGAGATGGCGTGCGGTATAGCCCACGTTCTCGAGGTCGTTGTGCTTGCCGCCGGCGCGAACGACACGTTGGCTCGTCGTAGCACGGACGTAGTCCCGCTTCTCCTTGCCCAGGAAGACGTCCTTGAACTGCACCATGCCGGCGTTCGTGAACAACAGGGTTGGATCGTTGCCGGGTACGAGCGAGCTCGAAGGGACGACCGTATGGCCGTGCTCACGGAAAAATTCTAGGAAGGCACGGCGGATGTCCGCCGCGCTCATATAGGAAGGTTTGTTCAAGTTCGTCAGTCCAGGTCGAAATCAGCGCCGAGGGCCAAACGGATATGATCCGATGAAAAGCCCCGGTACTGCAAAAAACGCGCTTGGCGCGCCTTCTCAGGCCAGTCCGCGGGCGCCTGCGGGCCGAACTTGCGGTTGCGTACCTCGGCTGCCAGAGCCCGCCAGTCCGGTCCGGCGGTCAGGGCGGCCTCAATCAGCCCGGATGGGAGGTCCAGGGCCCTCAGGTCCGCTGCGATGCGCAGAGGCCCTTGGCCACGTGCCGCCGAGTAGCTGACGTAGTTTGCGGCATACCGGGCGTCATCCAAGGCCCGCTCCTCCACCAGCTCGGCGAGAGTACTCTCGACGACCTCGGACCCAAACCCTTTACGCTGCAGACGCCCCCTGAGCTCCCCGGAAGCGTAGTCACGGCGCGCCAGCAGCCCAATAGCCACGCCGCGGGCAGCGGCGGGATCTATGGGCTGTTTTACCGTGCTACGCGGCGCACGTCGGCGAAAGGGTGACATTGCAAATAGCTAAGGTTGACTATTAAATGATTGCACTGCGAGCGCCCCATTTCGGTGCGGGATGAAAGGCGCTCCCGCGAGTCTCATATATTAATTTCTACATAGGGACGGGTGTGTTTATGCGCAAATTGATGGGCCTGCTGGCAGCGATGTCCGTATTGAGCATGTCACCAGCATTCGCGACGGATCCGCCGGCATCAACGACCGCCTCTGCGTCGAGCACGGAAGCACCCAGCACCCCAGCCAAGACGGAGCCCACCAGCAAGGGAATCACCGCCCAAACGAGCGACGGAAAGATCGTGAAGCTGATCGCGGGCGACGAGGCCGCCGACAAGCAGCTGGCGCGCCTGAAGGCCGCCGGCTACAAGCCCGAAATGCATGGCGAAGAGCTCGTTTTCTGCCGCAAGGAGGCTCAGCTCGGCTCGCGCTTCGAGAGGAAGGTGTGCAGCACCGCCGACGCGATTGAACAGCAGGCGACTTTGGCCCAGGAACTCACCGAGCGCACTCAGCGCATGGGAGTAAACGGGGCGCGCGGTCAGTAAACCGATCGCTTGCCCGGCCGCTCCGACTTGCGGTGGCCGGGCCGGCGTCCGCATGGGATCAGGCTGAATCAGCCTGATCCGCAGCCCCATTGCCATTGCGCGCCTGCTTCGGCGGCAGCAGCTTCGCGCGCACCTGCTCCTCGATCTCGCGCGCCAGCTCCTTGTTCTGCTGCAGGAACACCCGGACATTGTCCTTGCCCTGGCCGATCCGGCTGCCCTTGTAGCTGTACCAGGCGCCCGACTTCTCGATGATGCCCTGGGCGCTGCCCAGGTCGATGATCTCGCCTTCGCGGGAAATGCCCGCTCCGTACATGATCTCGAATTCGGCCTCGCGGAACGGCGGAGCGACCTTGTTCTTCACCACCTTCACGCGCGTCATGTTGCCGGTGACTTCCTCACCCGACTTGATCGCGCCGATCCGGCGGATGTCCAGGCGCACCGATGCATAGAACTTCAGAGCGTTACCACCGGTGGTGGTCTCGGGACTGCCGAACATGACGCCGATCTTCATACGGATCTGGTTGATGAAGATGACGATGGTGTTGGAGCGCTTGATGTTGCCCGTGAGCTTGCGAAGCGCCTGGGACATGAGACGTGCATGCAGACCCATCTGCATCTCGCCCATCTCGCCCTCGATCTCCGCCTTTGGCGTGAGCGCCGCCACGGAATCGACCACCACGACATCGACGGCGCTCGAGCGCACGAGCATGTCGGTGATTTCGAGGGCCTGCTCGCCGGTATCGGGCTGCGACACCAGCAGGTCATTGATGTTGACGCCCAGCTTTTCGGCGTACGAAGGATCGAGTGCGTGTTCCGCATCAACGAACGCCGCAGTCCCGCCCGCGCGCTGCACTTCAGCGATCACCTGCAGGGTGAGGGTAGTTTTACCTGACGACTCAGGTCCGTAGATCTCAACCACGCGTCCGCGCGGCAAGCCGCCGATACCGAGCGCAATGTCGAGACCCAGTGAGCCGGTGGACACTGCTTCCACATCGAATGTGGCGGCAGCATCGCCCAGTCGCATGACGGAGCCTTTGCCGAATTGCTTTTCAATCTGACCCAGAGCGGCACTGAGTGCCTTCTTGCGGTTATCTTCCATCTCGGAGTTCCTGGAGGAGTTTGACGAGCGGTGCTGCGGTGTTTTTTCCATCCAGCGATTATCACATAAACAGCTCGCGACTGGACCTGGGCGAACGGTGTTATTTCCGCTTTTTTTCAGGCATTTCGCACGCTTCGGCGCACAGTAGTCTCGGGTTCCAACTACTGTATGAGCGCTCGCGAGTTCCACGCGGAAGTGAGTGCTCGGAGACTACATGTGCGCGGAAGGCATTGATTATGCGCCTCTGTTAGACTGAATCGATGCAACGTTCGTTCGCTGAGATCTACGCTCAGGCCACCGCCGCCATGACCCGTGGCGAATTCGCCCGGGCGCTACCATTGTACGAGCAAGCGATAGCGCTGGATCCGACTCATGCCGAGGCGCACTACAAGCGCGGTAACGCACTCAGACTCCTCGGCCGCCCCGATGCGGCGATTGCCAGCTACGACGAAGCCATCAAGCACAAACCGGACTACGCGTATGCGTATTGCAACCGTGGCACCGTGCAACACGCAGCGGGCAAGCTCGCGGCCGCCGAGGAGAGCTTCGATCGGGCGATCGCGTTAGCACCTTCGGACGGGGTGGCGCATTACAACCGCGCGCTGCTCATGCAGGATTTCTTTCGCTGGGACGAGGCGCTCGCGAGTTACGACACCGCCATTGCGATCCGGCGGGATCATGCGGAAGCTCAGTTCAACCGCGCGCTGCTGTCGCTGTATCTCGGCGATTTCGAAACGGGCTGGTCCGCGTTTGAATGGCGCTGGGCCAGTGCCGAGCGCCTGAGAATCGGGGCCTTGCGAAATTTCGAGCAACCCCTGTGGCTGGGCCAGCAGCCCCTCGCCGGCAAGCGTTTGTTCATCCACAGCGAGCAGGGGCTCGGCGACACCATCCAGTTCAGCCGCTATGCAGCTGCTTGTGCTGCCAGCGGCGCAACCGTGATTCTCGAAGCCCAAGGTCCGCTGCTGGATGTGCTCGCCACCCTGCAGGGCCCGGCGCAACTCATAGCCAAAGGTGAGACTCCACCACCCTTTGACTATCACTGCCCCATCATGAGCCTGCCACTGGCTTTCAATACGACTCTCAACACGATCCCGGCCGCGCCTCGGTATCTGCAAGCCGACCCGGCCCTGGTTGCGGATTGGCGCACCCTTCTGGGCGAACAGCAGCGGCCGCGAGTCGGACTCGTCTGGAGCGGGAATTCCGGTAATCCGATCGATCGCCAGCGAAGCATCGCGCTCGCGAGCTGGATACCGCACCTGCCGCCGGAGTTCGATTACTTCTGCCTGCAGAGAGACATTCGCGAAGCCGATTTCGACGCTTTGGATGACAGCGATATCTACTCGTTTGATGACGATCTCATGGATTTCGGCAACACGGCAGCGCTGTGCGAATGCATGGACCTCGTCTTGAGCGTCGACACCAGTCTGTTGCATTTGAGCGGTGCGCTGGGCAAACGAACCTGGCTCTTGTTGCCACAGGTTCCGGACTGGCGATGGATGCGCGACCGCGAAGATACACCGTGGTATCCGTCGGTGAAGTTATATCGACAGACGACGCGCGGAGACTGGAATGGAGTTTTCGCCAAAGTTGCCGCAGACCTGCGGCGCGAGCTCAAGTAAGTCGAAGCATGAGCTCGAGTGCGCGTTTGACGGACGCGCGGCGTACCGTCTCGCGATCGCCCGCGAACACCTCGCCCTCGGATATCAGCTCAAAACCGGCCGAAGCAGCCGAATTAGGCCCGCCCGGCCCTCCGGCGCCGGCTTCGACGGGAGCCTCGCCAAAACTCACGCTCGCCCCGGCACCGCGCTGGCGTCTCCCAACGCAGAACCAGACTGTCCCGACAGGCTTCTCAGCCGTCCCACCATCGGGCCCAGCGATGCCGCTAACGGCAATCGAAACGTCCGCGCCTGAAATGCGTAGTGCCCCCACCGCCATCTCACGAACAGTGGGCTCACTGACTGCTCCATGCACCTCGAGCGTCCGCGAAGTGACTCCGAGATCGCGCACCTTCGCCGCATTCGAATAGGTCACGTACCCACACTCAAACCACCGCGAGCTCCCCGCAGCGTCAGTGAACGACTTCGCGATCCACCCGCCGGTGCAAGACTCAGCAGTGACGATGCGGTACTTCGCACCGAGCGCCCAACGCGCAACGAGCGCGACCATTTCGGAGATCTGACCATCGGTGACCATGCGTCGGAGTGTACCGCCAGCGTGCGCGCTCGTCTTGATGTAGCCTTCGCCCGCATGAATGACGCCGGCACGCCCCAGCACACTCCGATGATGGCGCAGTATTTGCGCATCAAGAGCCAGAACCCAGACATCCTCCTCTTCTATCGAATGGGAGACTTCTACGAGCTCTTCTACGATGACGCGCGACGCGCAGCATCACTTCTGGACATCACGCTGACCGCGAGAGGCCAATCCGCCGGCCAACCGATCCCGATGGCCGGCGTTCCCTTCCACGCTGTCGAAGGCTACCTCGCCAAGCTAGTGCGCAAGGGAGAGAGCGTCGCCCTCTGCGAACAAATCGGCGATCCGGCCAAATCGAAAGGTCCCGTCGAGCGCCAGGTCGTGCGGATCATCACGCCCGGCACCATTACCGACGAGGCGCTGCTGGACGAACGCCAGGAAACGCTGGCAGCCGCGGTCGCCCGCAACGGCGAGCGCTTCGGACTTGCGTGGCTCGATCTCGCGGCCGGCCGCTTCACCATACTCGAATCCACCGGGCGAACCGCGCTCGCCGCCGAGTTGGAACGCCTCAAGCCCGCGGAGCTGTTGATCTCGGAAAACGAGCCCAACGATCTAACGCGACCCCAAACAACCGTCCGCACGCGGCCGCCCTGGTACTTCGAGCTGGCCAGCGCATCGCGCCTGCTGACCGACCAACTCGGCACGCTGGACCTGAAAGGATTCGGCGCCGACGATCTGCCGCTCGCAATCTCCGCTGCCGGCGCGCTGCTACAGTACGTCCGCGACACGCAGAAGGCCGCGGTTCCTCACATTCGCGGCCTCCATGTTGAAGAGCGCACGGAAGCACTCATTCTCGATGCCGCAACCCGTCGCAATCTCGAGCTCGACGTCAGCATGTCAGGAAACCCTGACGCGACGCTGTTTGCGCTGATTGACCAATGCGTGACGGCCATGGGCTCGCGGCAGCTACGTCGCTGGCTGAATCGCCCCCTGACCGATCAACCCACACTCCGCAGCCGTTACCAGGCACTCGGCGCTCTCATCAACGGCCGCAATTTCGAAGGTATTCGCGAGCATCTCACCGGCATCGGCGACATCGAACGGATTCTCGCCCGGGTCGCCCTGCGCTCAGCCCGCCCGCGCGACCTGACTCAACTGCGTCGCTCGCTGGCACTGCTCCCCGCACTGAGAGCTACTCTCCAGCCCATCGACTCACCGCTCCTGCAGGAGCTGCGAACCCGCATCGAAGAACACGAGGACGTAGTCAAACTCCTGACAGCAGCCATCGCAGAGGAACCCTCCACATTCGTCCGCGATGGCGGCGTCATCGCCGCGGGCTACGACGCCGAGTTGGATGAGTTGCGCAAGATCTCCACTCACACGGATGAATTCCTCCTCGAGCTGGAACGCCGCGAGCGGGAAAGAACCGGCATCGCCGGTTTGAAGCTCGGTTACAACCGCGTCTCCGGCTTCTTCATTGAAATCACGCGCAAGGACGCCGAGCGCGTCCCCAAAGACTACATCCGCCGCCAGACCGTGAAATCCGCCGAGCGCTTCATCACCGAAGAGCTCAAAGGGTTCGAAGAGAAAGTCCTGAGCGCGCGCGATCGCTCCCTGGCGCGCGAGAAGGATCTGTACGAAGCCATCCTGACTCAACTCACCGACCGCCTGGGTCCGATGCAGTTGAGCGGCATGGCCCTGTCGGAGCTGGATGCGCTGGGCTCCATGGCTGAACGCGCCTGCATCCTGGAATGGAGCCGCCCCGATCTCGTAGCTGAATCCTGCATCTGCATTGAAGGCGGGCGGCACCCGATCGTGGAGCGCTTCTCCTCCGCCCCGTTCGTCCCCAACGACCTGAAGTTTGATTCGGGCCGCAACATGCTGATCATCACCGGCCCCAACATGGGTGGTAAATCAACCTACATGCGCCAGGCCGCCCTGATCGTGCTGCTGGCCCACATCGGCTGTTATGTCCCCGCCGATCGCGCCGCCATCGGCCCGCTCGACCGGATCTTCACCCGCATCGGCGCGGCGGACGATCTGGCGGGCGGCCGCTCGACCTTCATGGTGGAAATGACCGAAGCAGCCAACATCCTGCACAACGCAACCGCACGCAGCCTGATCCTCATGGACGAAATCGGCCGCGGCACCAGCACGTTTGACGGATTGTCACTCGCCTGGGCGATGGCGCATCACATCGCCACCCGCCTCAAATCCTTCACGCTGTTTGCAACCCACTACTTCGAGCTCACGACTCTGGCGACTGAAGTCGACGGGTGTGTAAACGTACACCTGGATGCGACCGAGCACGGCGATGGGATCGTGTTTCTGCATGCGGTCAAGGAGGGACCTGCCAATCGCAGCTACGGGCTGCAGGTTGCACAGTTGGCCGGCGTGCCGCGCGACGTCATCAGCCAGGCCCGGCACTATCTGGAAGCGCTCGAGTCCCAGCGCGATCAGCAGGACGCCGCCTCCCCCAATCGCCAGCGCGACCTGTTCGCTTCCGGGCCTCCGAAAGTGCCGTCGAAGGTCGCCGCGCCGCCGGATCCACTGCGTACCGCGGTCGAGTCGCTCGACCCGGATGACCTGTCACCCAAAGCGGCACTAGAAACGTTATACCGCCTCAAGAAGCTCTTAAAGCCCACCTGACGCAGCTATCGAATAGAGAATCGCCCGTCCTGTAAAAACGCTCCGGTCTCCCTCGCCACGCGCGAGGACACGAGCATTCCCAGATGACTCACAGGCAACGTAATGTGATCCGTCGCCCCCGGAAGCTGCGTCTCACTGACGCCGATCGTGCCGTCGCAGTCTTCCTCGAACCGAGCGAGGAACTGTCCAACGCCGAGCGCTCTCGTACCTGCAATGATTCCCAGCTCTCGGTCAGTCTTCCACGTTCGATCGCGCGGTCGCAGGAGTTCATCCTGAACCGATCTGCCCATGGCGGAAGCGACCAGGCGTATGTGCGCAGCCTGAACGGCCGCTCGACTGGCGACAGAAGGAGTCCCCAGGAAGACCACCCGACCCGGCGGCTGTTGCGGATAGCGTTCCAGAAATCGGTAAATGACCAACCCGCCCAGACTATGGCCGACAAAATGCAACCGGCTGGCCTCCAGTCCACGCACGAAGCTCTGCAACCGCGACGTAATCTCGGTCATCGTCGAGGTCGCTGTGGCATACCGGAAGGGATGCACATCCATCCCGAACTCACGCGACAGCCGCCGGCGCAGCAGCAACGACTCGCCACCGGACATCCACAGCCCATGAACGTAAACTACAGCTTGCCCCATATTGGGAACGACATTAGCAAGAAATGGGACTACCAAGCATGTCGCCGGCCCGCAAGTGAGTAACAGGTCCGGCGTACTGCGTCTGCTGATCGCGTTCGTGCTGCTCTACGGGATTTCCACCGTATGGGCAGCCGATCCGCAGCCGTACAAAGTCGACATGGCTTCGACTGGCGACAGTACGTTGAACTCGACGCTCAAAGCCACCTCGGAACTCGAGACCCTGCGTAAATCCGCGCCGGTCGGTCCATTCAGTCTCATCGGCCGTGCGCGCGGCGATCTCGAGCGCCTGAAGACCGTGTTGGAAAGCTTTGGTTACTACCAGAGCTACGTCGAGATTCGGATCGACGGGTTGCCGCTGGACGATCCTGGCGTCGGCGAAGAGCTCACGTCACGATCCAAGGACAACGACGCCGAAGTTAAGATCACATTCAGCACCGGACCGCTATACCACCTGCGTAAGATCGAGATCGACGGCACGGTCCCCTCTGGAGCAGAGAAGTCGCTCCAGTTGGAGACGGGTGCGCCGGCAATCGCCGCGGACGTCCTGGCTGCCGGCGACCGGCTGCTCAACGCCCTCGAAGATCAAGGTTACGCGTTCGCGAAGGTGGACACGCCAATCGCGTACGAGGACCCGCCAAATCGCGTCCTGGATGTGCAGTTCCATGTCGAAACGGGCGACCCCGTGAAGCTCGGCGAGATTCGGATCCGCGGTCTGAAGAAGATGAAGGAAGCCGTCGTGCGCAAGCGGCTGCTGGTCCACACCGGCGAGCCGTACGGTGCCTCCAAGATCGAGGCCGCCCGCAAGGATCTGCTGGCCCTCGGTGTATTTTCTTCCGTCAGTGTCAGATTGGGCACCAAAGCTGACAGTGAGGGACGTATTCCGGTGACATTCAACGCCCGCGAGCGGGCCGGTCATGCCGTGAGCGTCAGCGGAGCCTATTCCAGCGACCTGGGTGGAAGTACGGGCGTGAGCTGGACCAAGCGCAATGTTTCCGGCCGAGCCGATTCCCTCACGTTGTCGGCAACAGCCATCAACCTTGGAGGCGGCACTTCCTCCAATGGTGTCGGCTACGACGTCAACGGCAAGTACCTCATCCCCGACTGGAAAGAGCGCAACCAGTCCCTACAGGTCGCCGTCGGCGCCATCCGCCAGTTCCTCGATGCCTACGACCAGACCGCATACACCGGGTCTGTCACCGTCAATCGCAAGCTCACCAGCATCCTGACACTCAGCGCCGGCCTCGGTATCGAGCAGGAGCGCATCAACCAACACGAATGTAATGAGGGTCAGTGCAACTACGATGCCACTCAGACGGACCCGTGCGTCCTGAATCTGGATCCAACAAAGAATCCGCCTGCCTGCAACCAGCGCTTCAGTTACACCCTGCTGTCGCTCCCGATCACCGCCCTTCTGAACACCACCGGCCAGGATTCACCCCTGGTGGATGCAACGCATGGCGTACGGGTCTCCCTGGGGGTGACGCCCACATTTTCATTCGGCCATCCCAACGCCCGGTTCTTTGTAACCCAGGGCACCGGCTCACTGTATATCGACCTCAACGACCTCGGCCTGAACAAGAATCCCGCCCGCAGCGTGTTGGCCCTGCGCGCCCTCGCCGGCCTCGCCATCGGCGCGAGTCAGTTCAGCCTGCCGCCTGACCAACGCTTCTACGCCGGCGGCAGCGGCACCATCCGCGGCTATCGCTACCAGTCCGTCGGACCCTTGTTCCACAACGGCAACCCGATCGGTGGCACCGCGATCAACGCCGGCACCGTGGAATTCCGCCAGCGAATCGGCATGAACTTCGGTACTGCCGTGTTCCTGGACGCAGGCAACGTCAGTCAGAACCTGAGCCCCTTCAACGGCCAGCTCAAATCGGGAGCCGGTGTTGGATTGCGCTACTACACGCCGATCGGGCCCATCCGCCTCGATGTAGCCGTACCCTTGCAGCGCCGCTCGGGACAGAACCCAGACGATGCGTTTGAGATCTACATCGGACTGGGACAGGCCTTCTGATGCGCCGCTGGCAGAAAATCACAGCCTGGAGCATTGGCGGTCTGCTGGCGCTCATCCTGTTGCTGATCGGCACGCTCCTCATCGTGGGCAATACCGACAGCGGGCGGGACCTCATTGTCCGCATGACTTCGCGTCTCACCAAGGGCAACGTCCAGATCGCCGGCATTCACGGTTCGTTCCCCGCCTCCCTGGACCTCGACAGGCTCCAACTCGCGGACGACGACGGAATCTGGTTATACGCCGAACACATCTCGCTGCGTTGGACACCCAGCGACCTGCTGTTCCGTCATGTCAAAGTCGACACGTTGCATGTCGGCCTGCTGCATATGGAGCGCACTCCGCTTCCCGACAAGGAAAAGAAGCCGAGCAAGCCGCCCTCCGTTCCCCACATTGACCTCGCCGACCTGACTGTCGACACGTTGGAGTTGGGGAAACCCCTCGCAGGCGAGCCCGCGTCGCTGACAGTCAAGGGAACGGGACATCTGCGCTCATTGCAGGAAATGACCATACGAGTCAGCGCCAAACGCACCGG
>Ga0070665_100005494_pt1 | contig 13058 bp, 13 predicted proteins | sample KBSS13metaG_FD_65862 | JGI IMG/M metagenome (GOLD analysis project Ga0070665, IMG submission 65862) | Switchgrass rhizosphere microbial communities from Kellogg Biological Station, Michigan, USA - KBS S1-3 metaG | ecosystem: Host-associated > Plants > Roots > Rhizosphere > Soil ... | reverse complement strand
GACACCACCCGGCCGAACGGCTGGGGGTCGCGCTGGTCCGGCCCCGCGCCGGACCACCGGCGCCGCCGCCCGCGACCGGTCGCCTTGCGCGGCTCGCCGCGCTGGGCGGCCGCCTGCTCCTTGCGCTTCGCCGCGTTCGCCTCGCGGGCCGCCGACAGGGCGTCCCGGGCCAGGTCGGCGCCCCGCTTCTCACCGCCCGCCGGGCTGCGGTGAGCGGTGTCCCCGCCGCCGTCCCCAGGGGTGTGGACAGGATTGTGGGTGGCGGCCGGGCCCGACGGTCGATCGGCGGCGCTCGACGGCACCTTGTGACTGGAGTCACCAGAGGAGCGGGAGTTATCCACAGTATCCACAGCCTTGTCCCCAGGAGCGCCGGTCGGGGCGACGCTCGTCATGGTCCGTTCCCTTGCACGTCAGACGGTGTTCGGCGGGTCCTCACCACGCTCGACCCGCATCACCGAGCCGCCGCCCACCGAGAAGCGGGTCCCCTTCAGCTCCGCCGGGACGTCCTCGTCGACGGCCGCGGTCACGATGACCTGTTCCGCCTCTGCGGCGACCGCACACAACGCCCGACGGCGTTGCGCGTCCAGCTCGGCGAAGACGTCGTCCAGGATCAGCACCGGCTCGACGTCGTCGGCCTTCAGCAGACGGTACGACGCCAGCCGCAGCGCCAACGCGATCGCCCACGACTCGCCGTGGCTGGCGTAGCCCTTCGCGGGACCCTCGCCCAGGTTCAGCACGAGATCGTCCCGGTGGGGGCCGACCAGGCACACCCCGCGCTCGATCTCCTGACGGCGGACCTGCGCCAGCTCGTCCAGCAGCATGGCCTCGAGGTCGGCGGAGCCGACCATCGCTGTGAGCTCTCCCGGGATCGAGCACCGGTACCCGAGCGTCAGCGGGTCCGAGGTGGGCGCGACCTCGGCGAAGGCCTTCTCCGCGTGCGGTGCGATCCCCTCGACCAGCTCCAGCCGACCGGCGAGCAGCGCAGCGCCGTGCGTCGCCAGGTGCCCGTCCCACACCTCGAGCGTGGACAGGTCGGCCTGCCGGTTGCGCGCGGTCTTGAGCAGGGCGGACCGTTGCCGCAGCACGCGGTCGTAGTCGCTGCGGACCCCCGCGTAGCGCGGGTAGCGGGCGACGAGCAGCTCGTCGAGGAACCGCCTGCGCTCGCTCGGGTCGCCGCGGACCAACGCGAGGTCCTCGGGCGCGAAGAGCACGCTGCGCAGGATCCCGAGGATCTCCCGCGGGCGCGGGACCGGCGCGCGGTTGACCCGCGCCCGGTTGGCCCGCCCCGCGGTGATCTCCAGCTCGACGAACAGCTCGCGGCCCTGGTGCACCACGTGCGCACGCACGATCGCGCGCTCGGCGCCCCGCCGGATCAGCGGGGCGTCGTTCGCGACGCGGTGCGAGCCCAAGGTGGCGACGTAGCCGATCGCCTCGGCCAGGTTGGTCTTGCCGACGCCGTTCGAGCCCACGAGGACCGTGATCCCCGGCTCGAGGTCGAGCTCGGCGCGCTCCCAGGACCGGAAGTCCTCGACGGCGAGCTTCCGGAGATGCACTAGTGCGTGCTGCCGGACCCCGAGGTGGGACCCGCGTGGTCGCCCGGGGCGCCGGACGGGCCGGTGCCGATCTTCTTCACGGCGTGCCCGCCGAACTGGTTGCGCAGTGCCGCGACGGCCTTCATCGCCGGGGACTCGTCCTGCCGGGAGGCGAAGCGCGCGAACAGGGCGGCCGAGATCACCGGCAGCGGGACCGCGTGCTGGATGGCCTCCTCGATCGTCCACCGGCCCTCGCCGGAGTCGTCGACGTAGCCCTCGAGGTCCGCCAGGTGCGGGTCCTGCTTGAGCGCGTTGACCAGCAGGTCCAGCAGCCAGGAGCGGACGACCGTGCCACGCGACCAGGCCTCGATCACCGCGGGCACGTTCTCCACCAGCGGCGAGGCCTCCATCAGCTCGAAGCCCTCGGCGTAGGCCTGCATCAGGCCGTACTCGATGCCGTTGTGGACCATCTTCGAGAAGTGGCCGGCACCGACGGGGCCCGCGTGCGCGAAGCCCTCCTCGCGCGGACCCTCGGGACGCAGTGCGTCGAAGATCGGCATGGCGAGGTCGATGTGCTCCTGCGCCCCGCCCGCCATGAGGCCGTAGCCGTTGTCCTTGCCCCAGATGCCGCCGGACACGCCGCAGTCGACGTAGCCGATCCCCTTGGCGTGCAACAGCTCCGCGTTCGGGGCGTCGTCGGTGTAGCGGGAGTTGCCGCCGTCGATCACCAGGTCGCCCGGCTCGAGGATGTCCGCCAGCGACCGCACGGTGGAGCGCGTCGGCTCGCCCGACGGGACCATCACCCAGACCACCCGTGGCGCGGTGAGCGCCTTCGCGAGCTCCTCCAGCGACGCGACGTCCGTGACGTCCGGCCGCGGGTCGTACCCGACGACCTCGTGTCCCGCCGCCCGCACCCGGTCACGCATGTTGCCGCCCATGCGGCCCAGACCGATCAGTCCGAGTTGCACACCCGCTCCTCGCTCGTGGTGGTCCCACCTGTAGCGCACATCGTGCCGGCCACGGGGCGGGAGATCACCCGGGGAGGCGCACCGGCATCAGCAGGTGGAGATAACCCGAGGACGACGCCGGGGCCGGGGTCTCCTCTCCCTCCGCGGGCGGCAGCACGGGGCGCACCAGGGCCGGGCGGTTCGGGGTGGTGAAGGTCAGCTGGGCCTTCTCGGTGTGCAGTGCGCCCAGGGCGTCGAGCAGGTAGCCGGGGTTGAAGGCGATGGTCAGCGAGCCGCCGTCGAGCGCGCAGGGGAGCTCCTCCTCGGCGCTCCCGACGTCCTCACCGCCTGCCGCGAGCCGCAGCCCGTCCTCGCCGAACTCCATCCGGATCTGCGCGACCCGGTCGGCGACCAGCGACACACGCTTGATCGCCTCGACGAGTGCGGCGACCTCGAGCTCCGCGGCCGTGGTGTGCTCGGCCGGGATCAGCTGGCGGAAGCGGGGGAACTCGGCGTCGAGCAGGCGGGTGGTGGCGCGGCGGCCGCCGCCGGTGAGCCCGAGCATCCCGTCCCCGGCGGACAGCGAGATCTCGACGCTGCCCGCGCCCGCCAGCGTCTTCGCGACGTCCGACAGGGTCTTCGCCGGGATGAGCACGGCGGTGGAGCCGCTCGCGTCCTCCGGCTGCCAGTCCAGCTCGCGGACGGCGAGCCGGAACCGGTCGGTGGCGGCGAGCGTGAGCCGGGTGCCCTCGATCTCCATCCGGATGCCGGTGAGCATCGGCAGCGTGTCGTCGCGGCCCGCCGCGACCGCGACCTGGGCGACCGCGCCCGCCAGCTCGGCGGCGTCGACCGCGCCTGCGCGCTGTGGCATGGCGGGCAGCTGGGGGTAGTCCTCGACCGGCATGGTCGGCAGGGAGAACCGGCTGTTGCCGCAGTTGATCGTGGCCCGGGAGCCGTCGACGACGAGGTCGACCGGCTTGTTCGGCAGGGCGCGGGTGATGTCCGCGAGCAGCCTGCCGGAGACGAGCACCTTGCCGGGGTCCCCGATCGTCGCGTTCAGCTCGACCCGGGCCGAGGTCTCGTAGTCGAACCCGGAGACCGTGAGCCGGTCCCCGCCCTCGGCGGAGGTGGCGTCGACCAGGACGCCGCCCAGGACCGGCACCGGCGGCCGCGCGGGCAGGCTGCGGGCGACCCAGGCAGCGGCATCGGCGAGCACGTCGCGTTCGACCCGGAACTTCATGCGAGGGGGACCTTTCACCGGTGGCCACTGGGTGTGACCGGGAGGCGGGCACACAGAACTGACTCTGAGGAGCTCGGACCGCCGACGGCTCGTGGCGCAGTCCCCTCCGCGGCTGGGCCGTCTCGGAGCTGACTCCGCCGACGCTCCGGCGGTCCGGGTTCGGCCGACTCACCGTAGAGCCTTTCGAGCCCGGGTGTCACGTCGCGGGTGGCGTCCCGGCGAGCGGTCACCGACCGCCCATCGGAGGCCTCGTCGGAGTCTCCATCCACCGCGTTGTTTCTCTGTAGTTCTTCGAAGGAGAGAGATACAGCCGTAGAGATAGGTCCTGTGCACAGTGTGGATGGAGCACGTCGTCGCAGGTCGTGCGGTGTGGCTGCCTGGGGACGGAGCCTGCGGACGGAGCCGGGACGGATCGGCGGCGCGGTGGACAGGTCGCGGCGGGGCCGTGTTGTTCGAGGGTTGTCCCCGTCTCGGAGGGGAGTTGTCCACCGTCTCGGGCCCGTCCGTCCACCGGTCTCGGCGCGACAATCCACAGAGTTGTCCCCAGATGTGGGTGAAGCGTGGCCATGCGTCCACGCTGTGCGACCGGTCGGCGTCCTCGCAGCGACCCGGTTGCGCCCGTCGAACTCCTCAGGAGTCCCGGCTTGCACACGAACTGCAACGGACGGTGACGAAACGGGTCACGTGACGCGGCCCCGGATCGACCTGCGGTGCGGCGAACGCTCATTAGCAGACGACGAGCGGTCTGCCCGGGAGCGACACGCGGATCGCGAAGATCTCGATTCGGAAACGGCGTGGTGTGTGCCGAGAACGCTGAGTCGATCTTGTGAAGGGCCTGTGGTGATCGTCGCGAGGTGGTCGGGAGGGCGCGGGGCGGACGGGGAGCGACCCGGGTCCCGTACCCCGTGTGGGTGTGGGAGCGGTGACGCAGCGCCTTGGGTCCTCGGAATGAGGAAGGGGGTGTGAGGCTGGGGACAACCGCCTGCGTCGTGCGCTCCCGGCCCGCCGATCCTTCCGGGGGTGACGGGAGCGCCGTTGGGAGGGCCGTCGTGTCACTGTCGCGGGGTGATCGTTCCGGGCGTGACGGGAGCGCTGTCGGGACGGCCGTCGTGTCACTGTCGCGGGAGGTGATCGTTTCGGGCGGTACGGGAACGTCGCGACGAGTGCCGTCGTGTCACTCTCGGGCGACGGCCGAGCGGTCCGGCGCAGCGGTCTGGGCGCAGCGGTCCGGAGCGCAGGCTCAGTGACGCGCGCGCTGCTTGATGCGCGCGGTGAGCTCCTGGACCTGCTCGAAGGTCTTGCGGCGCAGGGAGATCTCGTTGCGGATCTTCTTGTCCGCGTGCATGACCGTGGTGTGGTCGCGGCCGCCGAAGGTCTGCCCGATGCGCGGCAGCGAGAGGTCGGTCAGCTCACGGCACAGGTACATGGAGATCTGCCGGGCCTGGGCGAGCGCCTTGGTCTTCCCCGGCCCGCAGAGCTCCTCCATCGTGACGTCGAAGAACTCGGCGGTGACCGCCATGATCGTCGGCGCGGTGATCTCGGAGGCGGCGGAGTCCGGGATGAGGTCCCGCAGCACGATCTCGGCGAGCTGGGTGTCGACCGGCTGCCGGTTGAGCGAGGCGAACGCGGTGACCCGGATGAGCGCGCCCTCGAGCTCGCGGATGTTCCGCTCGATGCGCTCGGCGATGAACTCCAGGACGTCCCCGGGGACGGCGAGCCGGTCCTGGGCCGCCTTCTTCCGGAGGATCGCGATCCGGGTCTCCAGCTCGGGCGGCTGGATGTCGGTGATCAGGCCCCACTCGAACCGGGTGCGCATCCGGTCCTCGAGGGTCTCGAGGCGCTTCGGCGGCCGGTCGGAGGAGACGACGATCTGCTTGTTCGCGTTGTGGAGGGTGTTGAAGGTGTGGAAGAACTCCTCCTGCGTGCCCTCCTTGCCCTCCAGGAACTGGATGTCGTCGACGAGTAGTACGTCGACGTCCCGGTAGCGGCGCTGGAAGGCGACCTTGCGGTCGTCCCGCAGGGAGTTGATGAAGTCGTTCGTGAACTCCTCGGTGCTCACGTACCGCACGCGCATGCCCGGGAACAGCCGCTGCGCGTAGTGCCCGACGGCGTGGAGCAGGTGCGTCTTGCCCAGCCCGGACTCGCCCCAGATGAACAGCGGGTTGTACGCGCGGGCGGGCGCCTCGGCCACCGCGACGGCCGCGGCGTGGCTGAAGCGGTTCGACGCGCCGATGACGAACGTGTCGAAGATGTACTTCTCGTTCAGCCGGGTCTGCGACCGCGGCGCGACCGGGTCGCCGGCCTGCGGGGCGGAGTAGGTGGGCCACGGCTCGGGGCGCGCCTCGACCGGCGGCGGCGGGGCACCCTCGACGCCGGTGGGCCCGGGCAGCGCCGCGGCGGCGGAGGCGTCGACGGGGATGCCCGCAGGCGGGGTGGGGACGTCCGCGGTGGCGCCGTCCGACCCGATCGGCAGCGGGGCGGGCGCGCTGGACTCCGCGATGGCCCCGAGCGAGGACATGCCGACCGGCCTGCGCGACGGCGGGTCCGGGACCTCGGTGCCGCCGGACGCCGCGTTCGGGTCGACGACGACGGCGAGGTTCACCTGCACGCCGAGGTGGCGGCCGATGGCGTCGCTGATCGGGCGGCGCAGGATCCGCTCGATGGCGTCCTTGGCGAACTCGCTCGGTGCGGCGAGCAGCGCGGTCCCGTCGAGCAGGCCGAGGGGGCGGGTGAGGCGCAGGAACGCGCGCTGCTGGGCGGAGAGCCCGTGCCCGCCGTTGTCCGGAGGGGCGGCGAGGTCGGCGATGACCAGGTCCCACACCTGGGCGAGGTCACCGGCTTCGGCCACCGCTGGGCCCCTCTCTGTGCGCTGCCTGCTGGGGGCGGCCTCGCGGTCTGGTCCGTCGTCGTGCGCGCGGAGTCCGAGGTATCCCCAGACTTATCCACACATGTGCACGACCGTACGCAGGGGAATTCGCCGGACCGCGGGCGACCCTCGCCCGTGCGGACCGCGGTGCCCTCTCGATCGGCGAAAGCGCGGAGCGGATGTCCCGATCCCCCCGGATGGAACGTGAAGGCCGCACGCTAACAACGACCGGCACGCGTCCACAAGACGCGCTGGTCGAGGCCGGTTCCGTCCATGCGTCCCTGCCTGCGACGATGACGGTGAGCGATCCTCACATCACCCGCGCCGGGGGCACCCGGGGGTGGTTTGACCCTCGTTCTCGGGCTTCAGTACCCTTCATGCAGGCGCGCTCCGCGATCGGGACATCCCGTCGGGGGAGGCGCACGACCAAGAGCAGCTACCGACGGCCCCACCAGCGTGTCGTCGATCTGGAGAGACGACCGTGAGCAAGCGCACCTTTCAGCCGAACAACCGCCGCCGGGCCAAGACGCACGGTTTCCGGCTGCGGATGCGTACCCGCGCGGGCCGCGCGATCCTCTCGGGGCGTCGCCGTAAGGGCCGCGCCGCGCTCTCGGCCTGACACCGCGACGTCGGAGTGCTGCCTGCCGGCGCCCGGCTGACCCGTCGGGACGAGTTCGCCTCGACGATCCGCCGGGGTCGCCGCGCAGGGCGCACCCGTCTCGTCGTGCATCTGGACATGACCCCGAATCCGGTCCTCGGCCCGAGGGCCGGATTCGTCGTGAGCAAGGCCGTGGGGAACGCCGTGGTCCGGCACCGGGTCACCCGCAGGCTGCGGCACCTCGTCGCGGACCGACTGGACGGCCTGCCCGCAGGCGCGATGCTCGTCGTCCGGGCCCTGCCGCCCGCCGCCGTGGCGACCTCTCGCGAGCTGGGGGCCGATCTCGACTCCGGCCTGCGTAAGGCGAGCGCCCGGTGAGCCCCTCCCCCGTGGCCCGCGTGCTCATCGGCACGGTGCGCTTCTACCAGCGCTGGATCTCCCCGAACCTGCCGCCGACCTGCCGGTTCTACCCCAGCTGCAGCGCCTACGCGCTCGAGGCCGTCCAGGTGCACGGCGCGGCGAAGGGCACCTGGCTGGCGCTGCTGCGGCTGCTGCGCTGCCACCCGTGGCACCCTGGCGGAGTGGACCCGGTACCGCCCCGGGCCCCTGCCGACCACCCCGGACCCGACCACTGCACTGAGAAGTGCGAGGAGCAAGCGCCGTGCTGAACTTCATCTACTACCCCGTGTCGTTCATCATGTGGGTCTGGCACAAGGCGTTCGGCTTCGTCTTCGGCGCCGACTCGGGCATCTCGTGGGTCCTGGCGGTCATCTTCCTGGTCTTCACGCTCCGCGCGATCCTCTACAAGCCCTTCGTCGGGCAGGTCCGGTCCATGCGCAAGATGCAGGACATGGCCCCGGAGATGCAGCGGCTCCGGAAGAAGTACGCCAACGACCGGCAGAAGCTCGCGCAGGAGATGCAGAAGCTCCAGTCGCAGAACGGGGCCAACCCCCTCGGCGGCTGTCTCCCGGTTCTGGTGCAGGTGCCGGTCTTCATCGGTCTGTTCCACGTGCTGCGCGAGTTCCAGCCGTGGAAGACCGAGAACTACTTCTTCGGTGCGGACGAGGTCCGGTCGTTCAACGAGTCCAGCTTCCTCGGGGCGAAGCTCGGCGCCACGGTCATCAACACCCAGTACTCGAACATCACCCTGGAGTCGGTCGGTGGGAACCTCACCAGCCAGCTGATCGTGATGATCCCGCTGATGATCCTCGCGGGCATCTTCACGCACATCACGGCGCGGCACTCGGTCGCCCGGCAGGCCGCCAACCCGGCCGCCATGGCGAACTCGCAGACCGCGATCATGAACAAGCTGATGCTGTACGTGTTCCCGATCGGCGTCGTGGTCGGTGGGCCGTTCCTCCCGCTGGCGATCCTCTTCTACTGGGTGTCGAACAACCTGTGGACGCTCGGCCAGCAGTACGTCGTCTACAAGAAGATCGACGCCGAGGAGCGGGAGAAGAAGGACAAGGCCGTCGAGCAGCGCAACGCCCTGGCCCCCCGCCCCGGCCAGAAGCCGAACCGGAACGGCGCCGCCGAGCCCGAGGTCGTCGAGCAGGTCACCGAGGTCGACGAGACCTCCGGGACCGACGCTCCGGCCAAGAAGCCCGGCGCCAAGCCCGTGAGCAAGCCGAAGCCCGGAGCCAAGCCGGTCGGCGGCAAGCCCGCGAACCGCTCCGGCGGGCAGGGCGGCCGCCCCGGCGGCGGTAACCGGACGCAGGCCCGCAAGGGCAAGAAGCGCCGGTAGCAGACCTTCGAGCGGGGTGCGCCCCGCTCACGTCGTCCGGGCCGCCGCTGGTGGCCCGGACGGTTTCGCGAATGGAGAGGAGACACCACGTGCCGAAGACCGCGGAGGGCGGGTCGGAGGACCAGCTGATCAAGGAAGGCGACATCGCCGGGGACTACCTCGAGCGCCTGCTGGACATCCTGGACTACGACGGTGACATCGACCTGGACGTGGAGGCGGGCCGGGCGATCGTCAGCATCGACGGTGGCGACGAGCTCGTGAAGCTGGTCGGCGAGAAGGGATCGGCACTGGAGTCGCTGCAGGAGCTGACCCGGCTCGCCGTGCAGCAGGCCTCCGGCAACCGCAGCCGGCTCATGTTGGACATCGCCGGATGGCGGCAGAACCGGCGCGACGAGCTCACCGAGCTCGGTACCCGGACTGCCGAGGAGGTCCTGGACTCGGGCGAGCCCGCCCGGCTGCGGCCGATGACCCCGTTCGAGCGCAAGGTCGTCCACGACGCGGTCGCCGCGGTCAAGGGCGTCCACAGCGAGAGCGAGGGCGAGGAGCCGCGCCGGCAGGTCGTCGTCTTCCGCGACAAGTAGAACCGGTCCGCACGCCCTCCGTGTCCTGTCTGGACCGGAGGGCGTCGCCGTATCTCTCCCAGGACGGTTTCACGTGGAACATCCCCCTCCCCCCGGCGCCGAGAAGGTCTTCGGCGACCGCCTCGGTCTGGCGACCCGCTACGTCGAGCATCTGGCGACCTCGGGCGTCGAACGCGGGTTGATCGGGCCTCGTGAGGCGGACCGGCTGTGGGATCGACACGTCCTCAACTGCGCCGTCGTCGCGGATCTCGTGCCGGACAGCGCCAAAGTCGTCGATGTGGGCTCAGGAGCGGGCCTTCCCGGGATACCGTTGGCGCTGGCCCGTCCGGATCTCCGGATCGTGCTCGTCGAGCCGCTCGCCCGCCGGGTGGAGTGGCTGGGTGAGATCGTCGAGGATCTCGGCCTGTCGTTGACGGTCGAGCGCGGGCGGGCGGAGGAGAATGTGATCCGGCGACGATGGGAGGGGGCGGACGTGGTCACCGCTCGTGCCGTCGCGCCACTGGCCCGCCTCGCGGGCTGGTCGCTCCCCCTGCTCCGCACCGGTGGTCGCCTGCTCGCCGTCAAGGGGGCGTCGGCGCCCGAGGAGATCGAGCGGGACGCCGCGGAGATCCGCAGGCTCGGCGGCGGCACTCCGCGTCTCGAGTACTGCGGTGCCGGCGTCGTCGACCCGCCCAGCACGGTCGTGGCGGTCGAGCGCGAGGCCCGCCCGGCCGGTCGTTCCCGGAAGAAGCGTTCCACGTGAAACATCGTCAGGAAGGTCCCCCGCGATGAGCCTCGGCTGGACCCCGATCGCCGAGGAGGCGGAGCGCGCTGCCCGCCTGCGGCACCCCGATCGGCACCGCATGCCCAAGCCCGCGCACCGACGCATCCTGACGGTCGCGAACCAGAAGGGCGGCGTCGGCAAGACGACGAGCACCGTGAACGTCGCCGCCGCGCTCGCCATGCACGGCATCAAGGTCCTCGTCATCGACCTGGACCCGCAGGGCAACGCGAGCACGGCGCTCGGCGTCGAGCACCGGGCGGGCACCCCCTCGGTCTACGAGGCGCTGCTCGGTGAGATCAGCATGGTCGAGGCGGCGGCGGTGAGTACCGCGTCGGAGAACCTGCTGTGCGTCCCGGCCACCATCGACCTCGCGGGCGCGGAGATCGAGCTCGTCAGCATGGTCGCCCGCGAGTCGCGGCTGCGCCAGGCGCTCTCGGACGAGGTGCTCGACGAGCTGGGTGTCGACTACGTGCTCGTCGACTGCCCGCCCTCCCTCGGGCTGCTCACGGTCAACGCGCTCGTCGCGGCGCAGGAGGTGCTGATCCCGATCCAGTGCGAGTACTACGCGCTGGAGGGTCTCGGACAGCTGCTGAGCAACATCGACCTCGTGCGCTCGCACCTCAACACCGCGCTGCACGTGTCGACCATCCTGCTCACCATGTACGACGGCCGCACCAAGCTGGCCGACCAGGTCACCTCCGAGGTCCGCCAGCACTTCGGCGGCACGGTGCTGCGCACGGTCATCCCGCGCAGCGTCAAGGTGTCGGAGGCGCCCGGCTACAGCCAGACCGTGCTCGCGTACGACCCCGGATCCCGGGGCGCGATGAGCTATGTCGACGCGGCGCGGGAGATCGCGGAGTACGGCTCGCACATGGGTGCCGAGGCGGGGACGAACGGGGCGTAGATGGTCGAGCGCAAGGGTGGGCTGGGCCGCGGCCTCGCCGCACTGATCCCCACCGGCCCGCCGCCGGGAGGCACGCCCGGGATCGCGTCGCCGGTGGAGCTCTCCACACTCGCGCGCCCGGACGGGCCGGCCGTCCCCGAGCCCGAGGTCGGTGCGGTCTACCGGGAGGTCCCGGTCGGCGCGATCCGGCCCAACGCGAAGCAGCCCCGTACCCAGTTCGACGAGGAGCACCTCGCCGAGCTGGAGCACTCCATCCGGGAGTTCGGGCTCCTGCAGCCCATCGTGGTCCGGGAGACCGCTCCCGGCGCCTACGAGATCGTGATGGGTGAGCGGCGGTGGCGCGCCTCGCAGCGGGCGGGGCTGGAGGTCCTGCCCGCCATCGTCCGCAGCACCGGCAACGACGAGATGCTGCGGGACGCGCTGCTGGAGAACATCCACCGCGTCCAGCTCAACCCGCTCGAGGAGGCTGCCGCCTACGAGCAGCTGCTCGACGAGTTCGGCGTCACCCAGACCGAGCTGGCCGACCGCATCGGGCGCAGCCGCCCGGTCGTCACCAACATGATCCGGCTGCTGCGGCTGCCGGTCGCGGTCCAGCGACGGGTCGCGGCGGGCGTCCTCTCGGCCGGGCACGCCCGCGCTCTCCTGGGCCTGACCGACCCCGCGGCCCAGGAGGAGCTCGCCACCCGGATCGTGGCCGAGGGTCTGTCGGTGCGGGCCACCGAGGAGGCCGTGGTCCTCGCCCGCAGCGAGGAGCCGTCCGCGAAGCAGCGCAAGCCGCGCGGGCGCCCGGCCGTCAGCGAGGGCATGACGGCGGTGGCGGACCGGCTGGCCGACCGCTTCGACACCACGGTCAAGGTCGAGATGGGTGCCCGCAAGGGTCGGATCGTCGTCGAGTTCGGGTCCGCCGAGGACTTCGAGCGGATCGCGCGGATGATCGAGCAGAGCTGAGGCTGAGGGGAACCCCGCCTCAGGCTCGGCTGCGGTCGCGCCGCTCCCGGCGGGCGGCGGTGACGACGCCCACGGCTCCGCCCGCCGCCCAGACGACCCCGACGAGTCCGGCGAAGATGGCCGCGGCCGTCCAGGTCCACCTCGTACCGCGGTAGGCCTCCTGTGCGTTCTCGTAAGCCACGGTGGCGTCGTCGAGGCCGCTGCGGCGGAGTCCGTCAGCGTCGTACGAGGTCGTGTAGCGCCGGTCTCCGGCGTACTTGACGACCTCGCAGGAGTCCGAGCGATCCATGACCCTGCCGGAGCAGGTGACCGGCGTGGTCGGTCCGGGAGGTTCCGGTGGTCGGGTGGAGGCACCGATCAGGACCAGGACGCCGGCGACGACTCCGAAGACGAGGAGCGGTAGCACGACACGTCGGAGAAACCGCCTCACCAGACCTCCTCGCGCTCAGATCGAGGGTAGCCCGGGCGCGGGCGTTTCACGTGGAACGTCAGCCGCGCTCCACGGCTCTCTCGACGAGTGCGGCGTAGACCGTGCCGAGGTCGCTGCCCTCGGCCGCGACGGCGGTGGGCAGGAGGGACGTGTCGGTGAGTCCCGGGGACACGTTCACCTCCAGGATCTGGACCCGCCCGTCCCCGTCGACCACGGCGTCCATGCGGGACAGGTCGCGGAGCCCGAGCAGCGCGTGGGCCTCCAGTGCGGTGCGCTCCAGGGTCGCGATGACGTCCGCGGGCAGCCGCGCCGGACAGTGGAACGTCGTCGCGCCCTGGGTGTAGCGGGCCGAGTAGTCGTAGACGCCGCCGGGAGCCGCCACCTCGACCGGCGGCAGGGCGCGCGGCGCGGTGCCGTCGTGGACGACGGAGACCGCGACCTCGGTCCCGGTCACGAACCGCTCCGCGAGCACGGTGTCGGCGTAGGCGAGGCAGCTGACCATCGC
>Ga0070665_100005490_pt1 | contig 13062 bp, 8 predicted proteins | sample KBSS13metaG_FD_65862 | JGI IMG/M metagenome (GOLD analysis project Ga0070665, IMG submission 65862) | Switchgrass rhizosphere microbial communities from Kellogg Biological Station, Michigan, USA - KBS S1-3 metaG | ecosystem: Host-associated > Plants > Roots > Rhizosphere > Soil ... | reverse complement strand
AGCCAACAGTGATGCCGAATCCTGCTCACTCTGCCGCTTTAAATTTCCTCAGTTGCGTAACCTTCCGGCGCTGCGAGGGGCTCAAATTTTTCCTGGCTTAAGTCTATAAGTTGCTCTGTCTCTCCGTGTCCAATTAGCGCTGCCGGCCATCGGAGAATGCATCCGGATTTTGCATACAGCAAGTCACCGTTAGCGTCCCAGTCGGCCCAATCTAGTTGACCCAGGGCTACCATTATTGACCCGCCCAGTGTCAGCACGCTGTATTCGGTAACATGTGAAGGTCCTTCGGTTTGACCCAACCCAAGCGTTTTCATCTCCAGGCAATAGCGTTCTGTGCTCTTGTGAAAGATTTCCGGAGGGTCGTACACCGCTCTCATTTCGTCAACTTTTTCGCGTTTGCTTTTAAATAGTTCTGGTAGTTTATTTCGATCAAAAAGCATACCTTCTTCGTTTATCAAGTTTTTGAGTTCTTTTGCCGCTTTCATCATTTCATCCACCGATGGTCCGCTTCGGTGAGCAATTCCACTCTGCATTTCAGTCCAACCATCTCGCTTTAGTCGCTCGTGCAATAGAAAATCGTCCTGCTCGCACGATTCCGGATAGAGCAGTCTTGATACAGTCAAATCTTTGAGGTGCTTACGACCTTTTGTCATTTTCCTATCGGTCGTAATGTTGTCAATTCGCACTGAGGTTTCAGAGTCAAACAGTCCACCGCAGGCATCACCGCCGCCAGGCCAATAAGCAAGTGCAGTTAGATATGGCGGCTTGCTGATTGCCGTCCAGCGATAGTCAGGTGGCTTTTCATCGGCTGCTGAATAGACCAGATATTTGCCCGACGGTGACAAATCAGATCTTCGCTCGTAAATGCGACCTTTCAGCCACTGGCCACGTTCAAAGGTGTCGTTGGTCAAATCCCAACGCAGCAGTTGTACGAGCTTCGATGGACCTCGCCTGAACACTACAGCGACTGGAGCTTCACGAGCAATTATCGCGTAGATGCGAGTGGATGGTTTTGTAGACATAAATTTCTACTTGCTGGTGATCGCCTACAGCTGCTTCAATGTGTTTCCGTTGCTATTGAACAAATTGTAGTCAAAAGTCATTTCAAGCTTTATCTCGGAAGGGAAGGTGTCCGGCAGTGGCCTGTACGGAGCAGCGTTTTCAACGGCTTTCTTCGCGGCATTGTCTACAATCTGAAGTCCTGAAGATTTCGATACGGCAAGATCGGTCATCTGGCCATTTTTCTGGACAGTAAATGTAACCTTTGTCTGCCGCGTCTCAGCAGCCTTCGGCGGAAACCAGGCCCTTTTGATGCGTCTCTGGAGATCTGCCATGTAAGCTGAGTAAGTGGGACTCTTTGCGTACTCGGGCAATTGTTGTTCTGCATTCGGTTTCGCATTCTTTTTGGAAGCATCTTCAGCCATTGCCGGAGCAAGCGCCACGCTGGTGATCAGTGCCAGCGCGCAAATGGATAATGCGGAAAAATCTTTGATTGACATTGTTTGTGTTTTCTCGTGTTGGTGCGGATTTGATGAGCCAATCTAGTTGGCAGCTGAGACAATGGGAAGAAATCAAATTCAAACCTGAATTCAAGCGCCAGCTAACTCTGCCCAGTAATACCCAACTTCGTAATCAACCACTTTTTCACGCGCGGAAAATACTTATACAAATTTTCCGTATTCTCATTGCGGCCACCCATCATCGAGCCAAATAATTCTGCGCACGTTTCGCGTGGACCCCAGTCATCGGGTTTCGTAAATTCTGCGACTTTTGCCTGGGCATTTTGCGGTATTGCTTTTTTGTCCGCTTCATACTCTTTGCGCAACTCCGGATCCTTAGACAAAACCATCGCGTCGCCGTCCAGCACCTGGAAGCACATGTCTCCCACGTGCAGCTGGATATAAGCCGGCTCTCTGGCCGCACCCAATTCGGTCGTGCCGCGCTTTTTCGGGCGCTCATATACGCACATATCGACACCGTATATACGACCTGGCTGCTCGGCCAGCGTTGGCGCCGGTGACTTCTCCGCATCCGGTAGATCTTTCACGCTGTCAGGCCATCTGTCTATCATGTTCGGCGAAATAATTACTCGCGCTCCGTTCATGTCGAGCTTTTTGCGCTGTTCCGCGGGCAGGGCATTTATCGCATTTTTTACAGCTTGAATGCTGGCAGCACTCACTGCCGGATGGTTGAAAGCAGGCGGATTTACGACAATTCTACTCATGAGCGTACTTGTATCATCGGCGGCAGGCGTGCCGGTCGCGGGCACTGTAGTTACAACTGCATCAGTGCCTGATGTTGTAGGCAGTGGTGTCGGGTCCAATCCTTTGTTTATCGCGTCACAGCCCGCAAGTGAGGCGCCGGCCAAACTAAGTGCTATGAGTGTCTGGCGAACATTGACTGATTTTGTCATTTTACTTTTCTGTACCTTTGCTCATGTCCGATCATTGGAAGCCCAATTATAGGCGATCACGCCCTGAAGGATGCGTCCGAAGTGGCGGGCAACACACCACAAGTACAGCCAAGCCGCCCTCCCAAAATGCTAAAATATTTGCCGTTTACAGGCCACCCGAGGGAACATAGCTAACCATGATGAAAAGCACCAGTTCGCAGAAGCGCAGATTTCTTGGCCGTAAGGCGTTCTCCTCAGGACTAAATATGGCGCTCTTCATGGCCTGCGGACCGGCACTGGCAAATGCCCCCGGGCATCACGCCAATTTTGCTGCTCAGAATTTTACCCCAACTCACGCGACCTCGGCCCTGTTTACCCCTGCTGTGACCCCAACCGCAGGCACATTGCCGATCGGACATGGTGCCCCCGGTGCGACTCACATGGTCTGGCAGCCGACTCACACACTCAATCATTTGCCCGGTATATCCAATGTAGAGCTTGATTTGACCTCAAGCAAGGCGTCAATCGTATTGCCGTCCGCGGTGTTCATCAACGGAGCCGAAACCACCCTCTCGCTCGGTGGAGTGAGCACGACTTTCCATGTCGGCGACGTTGTGACGGCTGCCGAATTTGTTGCCATCAATCAGAATCAGGCATGGGGTGGACAAAAACTCACGCTCGACGCTGAGGGCCGCGCAACAGGCGGCAGTTTTACCCTTAATAGAATTTTTGGTGCCAACAGTCCGGTGCAAATTTCCGGCCTGGTGATACCGCAAAATGTGACAGCCCTGGATTTTGTTTCAGGCAAACAAAACATCAGTATGTCCGGAGATATTCAAAACTACGGTTCGATCATTGATATTTACCGCGCCCCAAATGCAGTGGCAAATATTTCTGCCACCAATATCATTAATGAAACCGGAGCGTCCATCAGCACCCGCGGGCACGGCCCCAACGCCGGCAATATGGATCTTGGTTTTAACGCCTCTCAGGAATTTATCAACAACGGCACTATCGACGCCAGTGGATCAATATCACTGCATGCACCGCAGATAACAAACAGCGGAATGATTGCCTCTCACTACGGCAATATCAATCTCGCCGCTCCTGCCGACAGCACTCTCAATGTCACAAACACCGGCGGCACGCTCAGCGCGCTGCAAGGCGCCATCAATTTGCGCGACGCCGCTTACACCGGCACCGCAAATTCCAGTATCACCGGCGGTGATCTGCGCTCGCAGCAACTCAATTTATTTAGCGGCAACGGCGTCGCTAACGTCAATGTCAATCAGTTGACGGGCACCGTGGTGTCTACCGGTAACGCGGTGCATGTGCAGGCTGCCACTGACGTGCTCACTCTGGGCACGCAATGTCTGACCGGCGACCCCACCTATTACAACTCCGACGGCAACATTCTTATCAATGGCAATGTCTCTGTTGTCGAAGACCTTACGATCATTGCTTCCGGTAACATCACCTCCACAGTTGCGGTAACGCTACTGAGCGCCAACGACGGCACCAACGGTAAGAATATTACATTGATAGCGGGAGCAAATGTTACCGGTGGCAAAGGCCAAAGTACCTCTACTGTGCCTGGCGGCACCATTGCCGCTGGTTCTGTGTCTTTGACCGGTGTCTCCGACCTGGGCGGCAGTATTGACCTCAGCGCCTCGAAAAATTTAGTGATAAGTAGCGCCGGTGCTACCGGCGGCAATGTCACACTGGCCGCTTTTGCCTTGGGCCCTGTTAATGGCAAGATATTATTCAACGACGCCTCAAAAATAGATGCTACTGGTTCCGCTGGTACTTCCGGAGACGTTACTATCCTGGCAGGCAGCGCTGCCAGCGGTATAACGATTAACGTAGGCTCAGTCGCTATTGGTGGAGCAAAGAACGTCCAGATAATTACTGCCCAACCAAAAATCGTTAATGGGCCGCTTGTTTACGACATTAATGGAGCAAGAACTTCCGGGTCTATCGAAGCTGATTATTCCGCTATTACCACTGGCGATATAGTCACCAAGAGCGTTGTGGATGGCTCTTCAATTCGCATCCTCGCCGGCGGACTGGCCGACTTGGCTAGTATTGGATTTGGTGTCACTCCCGGTAGTACCGTAACAATCACAGCCAGCAATATCATTTCTCGCGCTGACATTAGATCCACCGCCGGCTTAAATATGGTATCCGGCGGAGGTATAGCCTTTACGTCGGGAAATGTTTTGACCGGAGGTACTGGCGACGTCACTGTAATATCCGGTGCAGCTTATACAAATGATGCCCTCAATGTGACTGTAACCGGAGGGTCCGGCGCGTCCAGCACCGACATTTCGTGGAGCGGCGCCGGTGCAGTTTCAGGCGCCAATGTTTCTCTTATTGCGTTTGGCTCCGCGTCGGCCGGTCAACTCTTGCTCAACCAGACAAATTTTGCACCCGGTGCGGGCGGCAACCTTACTTTTATGTCCGGTTTTTTGGGTGCCAATGGCATTCAGACGACTGGTTCGGCAAAAATTGATCTAAGCGCTTCTAAGAGTAACCTCATAGTTTCGCTAAGTACCCCTCTGGCCACTACGCCCGTCGTTCTCAGTACAGTTACACCCGTCTTGCCGGCGAATGCATTTCAGGGAGGTGCATTGACGCCTAACGGTAGTTTCACTTTTGCCAACAAGCCGGCTGTGAATGGTGGCAATATTACCTACATTCAAGATTCGCCCTTCAATATAACGACCGGCAATTTTGTCAGCAGTGGAATTTTAAACAATTTGACCCTATACAGCGGTAAGGGCATCACCTTGTCCACGCAGATAGTATCGCAGGGTCTGGCTCTGCTCACTGATAACACCATTACACTGCAAACTGGTGCGGCTACCAACAGTCCTAATGGTTTATCGATGATCGCCGGTCACGACATCGTCACCAGCGGCAATATCACCAACATTTATACGACCACCCTAGTAAATGGTGGCGACATGGCGATTGTTGCCGGTGCAAAATTCTCTCTGTTAGGGTCTGACATCACGATCAAGGGTGCCTCTGCCACCGGCGGCAAAATTGACATGCTGACCGGCGGGACCGTTAATCAGATCAGTAGTGAAGGTCAGAGTGGTACAGGTGGCAGTATAACTATGGCTGCTTTCACCGGCAGCGACAACACCGGCACCATCACCTTACCTTCGGCGACGTTTATTACTTCCAGTGGCGATGCAGGCAAGAGCGGTGCGGTAACAATTGTGGCTGGAGCAGCAGTAGGCACTGCTATCCAGATCGGTAATATACTGGCCGGCGATTTCTCTAACCCTATTAACTCTGCCTCGATCACTCTGCAATCAGCCACGCCTTCAACGACAGTACCTGCTGTTTTTACGACCACCGGTACTCAAACCGCGGGTGCTTTTAGTGATGCCAATGCTACGGGCACAAATGCCGATATTCAAACCAGCGACCTGACCTCACCTGCCGGTAACATCACAGTGCTCAGCAGTCGCAATGTCAGACTGGGACAAGTTGCGATAAATAATACCAACGACGACTCGCCTGTCGGCACAATCAAAATTGTCGAACATGGCACCGAAACTCTGCAAATCTTCAGCACCACCACTCCGACAGGCAATAATTACACGAAACGGCTCGCCGCCGGTGGTATTATCGGTGCTAGCGGTTCGATATCAATCAACAACATCGATGACGGTGTCTCCGCCACTGGTGGCATCAAATTGCGTGACGCCGTCCCGATTGATGTTAACGGAGCGTACGGTGGCTCTATCAGTCTAGAAACCGGCAAACGAGCAGTTGATGTAATCGACCTGGGTGTAAATCGTAGTTTTGATTTGAGAGGCTCGGCGCCCGATGGAACAGGGGGCCAGATCTCGTTCATTGGTTATGACGTTGTCTGGGACGCTAAGGCTACGGCATCTTTAAGTATAAATGTCAATAGCCAAATTTTAAGCGGCGACGGTGGCAAAATCACCTACATGACATACAAAGATGCGCTGTTGGATCTTTCGAACTCGAACATTCTTCAGTTTACTGCAAGCAGTGTCTCCGGCCAGGGGGGAGCGGGCGGTACGATCATTATCCAGAACGGCGGCAGTATCGTTTATGACGCTGCCGGCGGTGCGCTGCAATACGGGCCTTCCGCTTTGTCGTCTGGAGGCAATGGCGGCAACCTGACATTGATGGCCGGTACATATAATGGTGCGAAGGCCGGCAACGGCAATGAGACTCTTCTCGTCATCGGCACGATTACAGCCGATGGTGTTGGAAATGGGAATAACGGCGGCTCAGTTACTCTGTCTTCCAATTCAGGAATAGCTTTCAATGTCGGCTTGAAGACAGGCAATCTCAATGGAGTGACAGGTGGCATCTCCGTAAAAAGTGGCACGGGTGGTAAAAACGGTTCCATCTCGCTGACAAACCAGAATGGTGGCATAACTATTTCCACCGCTCTCACCACGGTAGATTCACTCACTGTTCTGGCTCAAAACAACGGCAGCATCCTCGTTGGAGATCCTTTAGGTAACGCAACTACTTCAAAAATCACCCTCACCGCCGATGGTGTCGGCAGTGTGACGCAGGTGAGTACCACGGACATCATCACGGCAAACAAATTGAGTGTGACTGCAGGACCAGGCGGTCAGCTGGGTGGCAAGACAGCGCTCGCCGTCAATACCGCCGACATAACGCTGTCCGGTGGACTTCTCACCAACGTGACAGATTCGGCCCCCATTATTGCATTGACCGTAGGACCCGCCGGTACCGGGCAGACCGGATTCACCTTCACAGGCAGCGCAGCTAACAGCTCGCTTGATGTGAAGTCTGCGCAGTCGGGGGGCAATGTCGCTATTAAGGCAGGGACTTTACACCTGGATGGAGATGTCTTATCCAATTCACCGTCTGGAACGGTGCTTATCACGGCAACTGTTGGAGATATAACTAGCGCTAAGACTGATGTGAGCGCGGCAAAATCTGTAACTTTGTCCGCACCTAACGGCGCAATAGTTGTGAATAGTATCGGCTCAGTCGGCAATCGGGCAGACTCCATAACGATTGCGGCAAAAGAAGACATTATTCTGGGGACTGCTGGTGCGGAAAACACTGTATCTCTGAAGGTGACATCCAAGGCCGCCGGTCAAGGCACAATCGAGATTGACGGTCTGCTCTTCGTAGCGAGTCCCAGTGGCACCATCACGATCAGCGGAACTAACCAGATTATCGCGGATAAAAGCGCTATAAGTGGCGGCAAGCAGACAACAATCTCGCTCTCCAACGCTGGTGGCGACATAGCCCTGGGGGCACTAAGCAGCCTTGGTACGCTCTCGGTCGACAGCCCGGACGCTCTCAGCATCAGCAATAATGTATCTGCCAATATCATCGACCTGAAATCTGATGGCGACATGACGATAACGTCACTCGGCAGTATTCAAACACTGACCAGCGCCGGCACCATATCAATGATTTCGAAGACTGGTTCTATCAATTCCAATGCTTCAATAGCCGGTGGAAAAACGATAACCCTGACTGCGGCCAAAGGAGGCATAAAAGCTCCCACAATCGGCGATTCCAGCACCGGCTCGATAACAATTACCGCGTTGCAAAAAATAGAAAATCTATTCAACGTCACCGCTAGTGACAGCGTTGCCATTAAAACTACTGGCAGCGGCTCCAATGCCGACATCAATTTCGGTAATCTATCAGTACTCGCTCCCGGCGCAGGGAAGGTCACGCTGACAAGCGGAGGATCGATTGCAGGCGGTACGATACTTGCCGGTAAGAGCGTGACAATTTCCAGCAAGGATGCTGTAGGCGTTACGGTGATTGGCTCCAACAATCCGTTTACACCTCTTATGCCGGGCACGGTGTCTATCACTGCGACAAACTCTATTTTTGCCGGTACAGTGTATGCGACAGATTCAGTGACAATGAAAACGACAGCTTCCAGCGCTCTGAACGGCAACATTACATCTAACGGACCTATCCAGGCGCTCTCGCCAAAAGGGGTGATATCCATCACCGCCACCGGTACCAGTAACACTGCTCTATTGAGCGTAGGCTCAGATTACAGCGCCGGTAAGAGCGTCACACTGTCGGCCCCGAACGGCGGCATCTCTATAAACGGCGCCGGTCTCAACTATCCGACAGGCACGGTCACACTGACCGCTGCCACCCAGATCGTAAACGGCAGTATTATAGCCCTGTCAAAAATCACCGAAACGACCACGACAAAGACAGGTGGTGCCGGCATTACGGTCGGCGGACTGCTAAACACTACCTCAGGCTCCATCGCTCTGACTGCCTCCAAGGGTGGTGTCACCCTCTTGCCCGGTACTGATATAACGGCAAATGGCGCAACAAAGTCTTCCAAGGCTACTGTTCTGATAGAAGCCAAAGACGCGGTAAACGGCACAGTCACTATTGGCAAAGGAGCCAATGTCGCCACATCGGGACTCGGTGGCAGCGACGTGAACATCGCAGTGGGAGCACCGGCCAAAGGTATTAATCCGACTCCAGTACCCGGCGGCATCACGGTTATAGGTGGCGGCGGAGCAAACAACGCCTTCTTCGGCGGGCCTAATCTTGTGACCAATACTGGCAGCACTACCATCACGCTGAAAGGCGCTAATGTAATCTTCAGTGGCACGGCAAGCAAAGCAATATCGATTGATAGTGCCACAATCACGGCCGACCCACCCGCAGCATTGGTACCGGCGGTGGTGCAGTCGCCTGTAATATCGTCATCTGTTGTTCCTTCTACTATGCCTTCGACTACGTCGTTTGTTGTGCAGGCTAATATGCCGCTGTTATCGTCGTCAGGGTCGATGGCACCGCTCTCGTCGAGCGTGGGTGCAGCTGGTGTGATGTCGACGGTCAATCAAATGTCGTTGCCTCTGCAAGGCTTCGCTTCGTTTGCCGCACCTGCGACTCGCTGGATCAGCGAGACTGAAATTACCGGCGGAGAAATACCGGTATCACTCTTGCGTGAGGTTTCGCCGCATCATGAACTCAGCAACGGATCCGTGCTAGCCATGCCGAAGGTTGATACCACTGTGCACACCGCCCAGGGCGATGTATCTGTAGCTGCAAATTCGCTGGTGCTGATAATGGCATTGCGAGATGGTCTGGCAATCTACAACTTTGACGATACGCGTAGTGGTGCTGTCACGGTTAAGGCGCATGGTCACTCATTTGTCGTAAGACCGGGCACGAGCAGCGTGATTGTTTCACAGCGCGTCAAGTCATTTGCCCATGTCAATCCGGCTCAATTGCTGTGCTATCGCCGCATGATTGAACAGCAACTGCACAACGGCATGAAAGCGTTTCATTCCGAATTTTCAATGCTCACCGCTTTTGCCGCGATTAAACCACTGAAAGAAATTATCGGTTCGACCGAGAAGGACACAAAACAAGTGGGCAACCACTTCCTCAAGACAATGGCGATAATGACGCAATTGCAGGCCGGTGGCGAGTCCTTTAAGCAGGTCCTGCGCCCCCAGTTGACGGCTAGCGCAATCCATCCCGCTTCATACTATTGAGAAGGCCGTAGTCAAACTTAAATGTAAGCTTCAGCACGGTATATGCTCTGTGCAATTATTGCGCAGATATTTTAGCCGTTCCAAACTTCTTTCACCTGATCAGTTGTCATTCCAGGAACAACGGTCAATCATACCCGTCGAACCAAACACGGCTTGGAAGCGAGCATACCCAAATCCAAAAGGACAGTGTCTATGAAATTGAAAATATTACTCACCGCTCTGACGGCCGTGATGGCGCTGGGCTCGGCCTGCCAAACACCTGCAGAAGCCAGACGTCACTATGATGCACGTCAAGCTACGTACAACACAGCTGCTTACAAAAGACAGCTCTGGGAGCAAAATCAAGCTGCTCTGATGCGCCGCAACCGCGAAATTCAGCGCGCCCAGAGACATGGCGTTGATACTCGCTATAATAATTACAATAACCGTGATGTTTATCACAATAACCGCGATAACTATCACAGCAACCGCGATCATCACCGTCATCATAACCACTAAGGATAATTGGCGATAGCTTGACCAAACAGGCTAGATATCTGCAAATCACAGCTGCTACTCTCGTGGCAGCTGTTTCCTTTGCCGGTCTGGCCTTGTCGAAACCCGCGGATACCAAGACCCCCGGCGGCGCCACGGCAAGTAAACCGGTCAATGATCCGGCATTTCACAATGAATTGCTGACAGTTGCCGCGCAATACAAAAAATACGGAAAGGTCGATGACGTCTCACGTTGGGGCTCTCCCCTCTGCTTTACCTTTGGCGGACTTTCGGCCAAAGCGCGGCTGAGCTCCAGCAAAGACACTGCCACCCACGGCAAGAAAGTCTATTACGTTTACGCCAAAGACCGAAACCAATATTTCAACAATGAGGCCCCCAGGGTCGGACAGGTACTGGTAAAAGAGTCCTGGCATCCGGCTGTGGGAGTAGAAGCCGGAGGTTCAACCGGTCCCGTTGCCTCAAAAGACCTCGTCGGTCTTTTTGTCGTGATGAAGCTCGCTCCGGATACACCCGGCTCCGACCAGGGCTGGGTCTACGGGACAGTCGCCCCCGACGGCCAGACGGTGACATCGGCCGGGCGCGTTCAATCGTGCATGGAGTGCCATTCATCTGCCTCATACGAGCGGTTGTTCGGCCTGGCGAAGTAATTGGCCCAATTTGGTACAATCCTCCCTCTGTCACCGAAGGAGTACCTTAACCATGAAGCGTAATGCAATTGCGGCTATCGCCGGAGTCTCGCTGCTGGCAGTCGCAGCCATCGGGGCGCCGTGTCAGGCTCAGTTTATGAAGCAATTGGGGCAAGAATTGCTTGGTGGGCAGGGTCAGAACCCATTGGGGCAGCAGGCCGGTCAGCCTGGCGCCATGGGATTTGGTCAAAATCAGACCGCAAATTTTGTGGGTAACGTAAATCTGCCGCAGGGGCAGTACATGATGACGAATTTGCAGACCAATCAAGCATTCTATGTAACGGTTCAGAGCGGCCAAATGTACTTTTCCGCGGATCCTAACGCTCAGCAGGTTTTGCCCGGTGGGCAAGCGTTGCAGCAGCAACCGGCCGGTATTGGCGGAATGGTTAAAAACGGCCTGGGTAGTTTCCTCAAGAATCAACTGCAACAGCCGCAACCTCAGCAATAACAGCTGCTCACGCCTATTACAACCGCCTGCATATTGCAGCCTCACGGCGCTTGCGGCGCTTTTTTAGGTTAGTAGGCCACAATGGTGGTAAAGTGTCAGCAATTAGATTTTCCCACTGGCGCCGATTGTGCGTAAGTGGCCATTTGCACTTCATAAAGGAAGGTCAATAATGCATTACGAAAAGCCGGGCTTGGCGCTTTTTGCCGGTGTCATAGCGCTGAGTAGCTCCTGTGCATTGTCACTCTCGGCCGCTGCGCAAGGTGGTTTGCTGGATCGCATACAGGAGCGTCGGGAAGCCAGAGAACAATCCCGCGACCAGTCGCAAGGTACACAACAAAATCAGCCTCAATATTCGCAGCAAGGTCAACCGCAGTATCAACAGCAAAGCCAGCCGCAGGGCCAGATGCAGCAAGGTCAGATGCCGGCAGGACGGCCTGAAATTTCAATGGTTACTTTGCAGACACAAATGGGTCCTTCGGGTCAGCAGATGGTCGTAACGCCAAAAGGGTATGTTGTGCCTTTGCCGGGCGTCGGCGTAAACGGGCAGGCGGTGCAGGTTTATATGGCATCGACTGGCGGTTATTGGTATGTCGACAAAAATAATCAACAAGTCGATCTAACACCTGCCGTACAGCAGATGCAGGCGACTATGGCACAAGCCCAGTCTCAGCCGCCTGTGCAGCCACCACAATATGCGCCGGTGCCGCAGGAGTATTCAAACTCCGGTTCAAATTCCAACTCCGGCTCGGGCGGCGCTGCAATGACTGCCGCAGTCGCTGGTGGACTCGGTGCAATGGCCGGGGCTGCGATATCCAACAGTACAAATTCGTGGAACACAATCCCTTATGGCACGGCTGTGCGATACGGTGCCGCGGCGTCCCCTTATTACAACCAGGGCGGCAAGCCGGTTTACATAAACAACTCCAATACAGTCAACGCCTACCACGCGAACAATATTGAGCAGCAACAAAACTGGTACAAGCAACAACAAGTAGCTCAGGGAGCTACCTGGAAGGCCTGGCAGCAGCCTACGACCAACCCCTTCGTCAATTCCGGTTCGGGCACAGGCATGGCCGCGTACGGAGTGGAACAAGGTCAGCAGGCTGAAAAGAACGGCGCTGCCGTTGGAGCTGCCGCTGATCGCTATGGTCATAACCAGGGCCAGCAAGACGCCAGATATGGTGCCGCCGCTGGTGCTACCGCTGACCGCTACGGACAACAACAAGGACAAGATGCCGCCAGATATGGTGCCGCCGCCGGTGCTCGCGCCGACAACCAGGGCCACGAGCAAGGGCAACAAGACGCCAGATTTGGTGCCGCCGCCGGTGCTCACGCCGACAATCAAGGCCGCGAGCAGGGACAGCAATCAGCCAGATTTGGAGCCGCTGCCGGTGCTCGCGGTGACGGTGGCGATAGAAGATCGGGTGGAGCACGGGGGCGTTTTCGCTAGCATTACTCGGCTGCCGATGAGCCGAGCCCAGATTTTCCCCTGCCTACAGGTATGGGTTTAGCATT
>Ga0070665_100005489_pt1 | contig 13064 bp, 9 predicted proteins | sample KBSS13metaG_FD_65862 | JGI IMG/M metagenome (GOLD analysis project Ga0070665, IMG submission 65862) | Switchgrass rhizosphere microbial communities from Kellogg Biological Station, Michigan, USA - KBS S1-3 metaG | ecosystem: Host-associated > Plants > Roots > Rhizosphere > Soil ... | reverse complement strand
GACATCGTCGCCGTCGCGGGCATCCCCGAGATCATGATCGGCGACACCCTGGCCGATCCGGACCACGCGCATGCGCTGCCGCGCATCACCGTCGACGAGCCCGCCATCTCGGTCACCATCGGCACCAACACCTCGCCGCTGGCGGGCAAGGTGTCCGGACACAAGCTGACCGCCCGGATGGTGAAGTCGCGGCTCGACCAGGAGCTGGTCGGCAACGTGTCCATCAAGGTCGTCGACATCGACCGGCCCGACGCCTGGGAGGTTCAGGGCCGCGGCGAGCTGGCACTGGCCGTGCTGGTCGAGCAGATGCGGCGGGAGGGCTTCGAGCTCACAGTCGGCAAGCCCCAGGTGGTCACCCAGACCATCGACGGCAAGCTGCACGAACCCTTCGAGGCGATGACGATCGACTGCCCCGAGGAGTTCGTCGGCGCCATCACGCAGCTGATGGCAGGCCGCAAGGGCCGCATGGAGGAGATGACCAACCACGCAGCGGGCTGGGTCCGGATGGACTTCATCGTGCCAAGCCGCGGGCTCATCGGCTTCCGGACCGACTTCCTGACGCTGACGCGCGGCACCGGCATCGCGAACGCGGTGTTCGACGGTTACCGGCCGTGGGCGGGCGAGATCCGCGCGCGCCACACCGGTTCTCTGGTGTCGGACCGCTCGGGGTCGATCACGCCGTTCGCGATGATCCAGCTCGCCGACCGCGGCCAGTTCTTCGTCGAGCCCGGCCAGGACACCTACGAGGGTCAGGTCGTCGGCATCAACCCGCGCGCGGAGGACCTCGACGTCAACGTCACCCGCGAGAAGAAGCTGACGAACATGCGCAGCTCGACGGCCGACGTCATGGAGACGCTGGCCCGGCCGCTGGAGCTGGACCTCGAGCAGGCCATGGAGTTCTGCGCGGAGGACGAGTGCGTCGAGGTGACGCCGGAGGTGGTCCGGGTGCGCAAGGTCGAGCTGACGGCCAGCCTGCGCGCGCGGGCAAAGGCTCGAGCCAAGGCGCGCTCTTAATCGCTGCCGTTAACCTGTGTGACGTGCCGGGCCCGCTACGCGTCATCGTTGCGCTATCTGCGCTGGTGACGTTGGTCGCGGGCTGCACCGTCAGCCCACCGCCCGCGCCGCAGAGCACCAACACCAGCGAGTCGACGCCGCCTCCTCCGATGAAGGCCACGCAGATCATCATGGCGATCGATTCCATCGGCCCCGGCTTCAATGCGCACCTGCTGTCCGATCAGTCGCCGGTGAACGCGGCGATCAGCTCGCTGGTGCTGCCCAGTTCGTTTCGGCCTGCGCCTGATCCCAACTCGCCCACCGGGTCTGGCTGGGAACTCGACACCACGCTGCTGGAGTCGGCGGAGGTCACCAACCAGAGCCCGTTCACCGTCACGTACAAGATCCGTCCCGAGGCGTCGTGGACGGACAACGCGCCCATCGCCGCCGACGACTACTGGTACCTGTGGCGTCAGATGGTCAGCCAGCCGGGAGTCGTGGACCCCGCGGGCTATGACCTGATCACCGGCGTGCAATCGGTCGAGGGCGGCAAGACCGCGGTGGTGACGTTCTCGCAGCCCTACCCCGCGTGGCGCGAGCTGTTCAACAACATCCTGCCCGCCCACATCGTCAAGGATGTACCTGGTGGATTCGCGGCAGGCCTGGCGCGTGCGCTGCCGGTCACCGGTGGCCAGTTCCGCGTGGAAAGCATTGACCCGCAGCGCGATGAGATCCTGCTCGCCCGCAATGACCGCTATTGGAGCGCGCCTGCCAAGCCGGACCAGGTGCTGTTCCGTCGCGGCGGTTCCTCGGCGGCGCTGGCCGACTCGATCCGCAACGGCGACACCCAGGTCGCCCAGGTGCACGGCGGGGCGGCGGCGTTCGCACAACTGTCGGCGATCCCCGACGTTCGGACCGCCCGCATCGTCACGCCGCGGGTCATGCAGCTGACCCTGCGGGCACAGCAGCCCGCACTCACGGATTCCCAAGTGCGCAAAGCGATTCTGGGCCTGCTCGATGTCGACCTGTTGGCGTCGGTAGGCGCCGGCGACGACAACACCGTCACATTGGCGCAGGCGCAGGTGCGGTCGCCGTCCGACCCGGGTTATGTCCCGACGGCGCCACCCGCGATGACCAAGGAGGCAGCGCTCGCGCTGCTGGCCAACGCGGGCTATCAGGTTGAGCCGATCGAGACGACGCCACCTGCGACACCGGGCACGCCGGTGCCGGAGAACAACCGCGGGCGCATCACCAAAGACGGTGTGCCCCTGACGCTTGTCCTCGGGGTGGCCGCCAACGATCCAACCGCTGTCGCGGTCGCCAACACTGCCGCCGACCAACTGCGCAACGTCGGCATCGCGGCATCGGTCTCTGCGCTGGATCCCGTGGCTCTCTACGGCGATGCGCTGATCAACAACCGAGTCGACGCTGTCGTGGGCTGGCACCAGGCCGGCGGCGATCTCGCGACGTCCCTGGCGTCGCGATACGGCTGCCCGGCGCTGGAGGCAACAGCGGTTTCGACGACCACTCCCGGAACCACGCCGTCGACCCCGTCGACCACCAATTCGCCTGCGCCGACGGGCAATTCACCGCCACCGCCACCTCCTCGACCCACCACCACCCCGACGCAGACCACCCCCAGCCCGACGCCGGAAGCCGGTCAGCTCGTTCAGGCGCCAAGCAATATCACCGGCATCTGCGACCACAGCATTCAGCCGAAGATCGACGCGGCGCTCGACGGCACCGAGGACATCGGCGAGGTGATCAACGCGGTCGAACCCCGGCTGTGGAACATGTCGACCGTGCTGCCGATTCTTCAGGACACCACGATCGTCGCGGCGGGCCCGAGCGTGCAGAACGTCAGCCTCTCCGGCGCGGTACCGGTGGGCATCGTCGGCGACGCCGGAAAGTGGGTCAAGCCGCGGCAGTGATCACTTCACACACGGAGTGTTCTTCCCTGCCATCTCGGTGAGGTCCGTCGGCGCGGGCGCTTGCGTTCCGCTGGCCGTGGCGTCGACCGTGGTAACCGGAGTCGCAGCGGTGGTCGTCGTGCTGTCGGTCAAGTACTGATCGGCGGGGAAGTCGGCGCCGATGGTCAACAGCACGGTGTCGGGGGCGACGGTGTCAGAGGCGCTCGCGGCGAGCTGAAGGCGGTCGGCCAACGTGCGTGCGGCGTCGGCAGCGCCGACCCCATAGGAAATGGTGCTGGTGGCGGCCAAGCGATCCGCGGTCGTCACCGTCCCGGCGATCATCCCGTCGTCGCCGAACGAATGCTCGATGGCCGAACCGAGGCCGGTGTGATTGGTGGCATTGATGACATCGAGTGTTGTTGGGACAGAAGATGCTCGAGTGGGTGTGGGAGTGGCGGGGGTGGAGCCGTCGGTGAAGAGATTGTGCACGATGGACCGAATGCCTTGGACATCAACGATGTTGACGTCCTCGCCCGCGGTGTCCTGGCCGAACTCTTTGATCGGCAGCGTGTAGAGGGTCAGCGAACTGTCGGTCAGCGCGGCGGCGTGGTCGACGAAACCGGCGAGGTCGAAGCCGTCGTCGACGGCGATGTTCTGCTGGGCGACCCTCAACAGATTTCGGAGGTCAGCAGGGTTGGACAACGCGCCGCCGTGGCGCAACGCGGTCACCAGTGACACGATGAAGGCCTGCTGGCGGCGCGTGCGGTCCATGTCGGTGAACATCTGGTCGTTCTCGTCGCGGCGTTGCCGCACGAACGCCATCGCCTGCGAGGCGTTGATCTGTTGAACGCCACGGTGAAAGTTCGCTCCGGAATAGCTGTCTGAGGTGTCGTCGTTCAGGCATACGGTGATCGGCTGGACAACCTGTGCGATCTGAAAGAACGCCCCCAGCGTGACTTCGATGAAGTGATCGATCGGTACGCCCAATAGCCTTCGCACAGTGGCGATCTCGGCCTTGCGGCCAGCCTCGCGCGCCGTTTGTTCGCGTGAGGACGCAGCGATGGTGTCGCTCAAGGAGTTCATCTGCTGCTGGTATGCCAAACCGTAGGCCTCCTTCACCTTGCCCTTGCACACCCCGCTGGGACATGCCGGCATGTCGACATAGTCGTCGCGCGGCACCGAAACGGCGCTGACGGGACCGTTGCCGCCCGGCAGGTGCAGAAGGATCAGGACATTGGAGTTGTAGCCGCCGACCGTTTCGTCGCCGGCGTGCAGCGCGTCGTAGATGTCCTGGGGGAGCGGCTGGCCATGCTGGTCCAACCGGCTGTCCAATCCCATGATGAGGATGTTCTGCGAACCGCCGACTGATTCGGGACCACCGACCAACGCTTGGGAGGTGGTGATGCCACCGGACATATTGCGGTAACCACTCCACCCCGCCGCCGTGGCGGCCAGCACCGCGACGGCAACCAGCGCGCCGACCACCCGGCCGGCGACGAGGATCCGCTTTCGATTGCCGCGCCGGGGTAGCCGATGTCGCGGACCGTTCGCCCGTGGTATCGGCTCCGTGTCCAACTCCGAAACGGCCCGTCGACTCATGACAGGCCGGATTATCCCGGCGCGGCCTGAGAACGTCTGCGCGAGTTTCTCAGGTTCAATGAACAGGAGTCGGCCCCCTCCGCGATCAGAGGGGGCCGATCGCTTTTCCTGTTACCTACTCGCTGCCTGCCTTGGCCGAGCTGGTGTCCTTCTTGCCGTCGGTTTTCTTGTCGCCGCTGTCTGCCTTGGTGGCCGAGGTGTCGCTCTTCGACGTGGTGTCTTTTGAGGTGGCGTCACCCTTGTCGGCGGTGCTGTCGGCTTCAGTTTTGGCGTCGCCACTGCTTGCCGCGGTGTCCTTTGGCGTGGACGCGTCGGCCTTGCCGCCCGTGGCGTCGGCCTTGGTGCCGTCGGCCTCTGCACCGGCGGGGTCCGGCGCCGCCGTCGAGGCGTCTTTGCCCGTGGTGCTGTCAGCGGTGCCGGAACTCGTCGCGCCACCGGTCGCGTCGGCCCCCGAAGGCGTTGTCGCCTCCGCCGACTTCTTCGTCGCGGTCGTGACCGGCGCGGTCGACAGGGTCACCGTGGTTGCCGCCGACGTGGTGGTGGAGTTGGCCGCAGCGAGGCTGGACGTAGTCGTCACAGTCACAGGCTTGAGCGCATTCGCGATGACGTCGCGGATCTGCAGCAGTGCTCCTGCCAAGCCAAGCCCGGGGCTGAGAACGCCGCCGTCGAACCCGAATCCGTTGAGAAGGCCGTTCGCAACGATGGCCGGAACCGCAACGATCGCGCTGACCGCACTGATCGGATCCAACCCCTTGGCGGCGTCGACGATGTTCTGGATGGCCTGCGCCGTGGCGTTTACGGTGCTCACCACCGGCTCCAAGAGGCCGATGCCACCCAACGCCGCGATCGTCGTGAACTGCTGCGTCACTGCCAGCAGGTTGGCGACGGGCTGCTCGAGGAACGACTGGATTGCGGGCAGCAGGGTGAGGGCGGGAAAGAGCACCGGCTGCGTGATGATGTTCACCACGTTCTGTCCGACGCCGACGATGTTGCCTGCCGCCAGGTTGGCGAGCGCCTCCTGAAGCTGCTGAGGAACGATCGTGGTGACGTTGTCCAGCAACTGACCGCCCGCTTGTTGCAGCGCCGACAGCAGCTCACCTGCACTCGAGAACTGGTTGGTGAGGATCTGTCGCAGAATCGGTGCAGGGTCTTCGAGGATCGTCTGCCCGACGCTCGACAGGTTCTTGACGGTGTTGCTGACGAGGTCGAGGTAGGCCTGGATCGGGTTCACGGCCGCGGCAAGCTCAACGGGAATCGACACTTCAACCGGGGGCAGGTGCATGTCCCGGGGAACTACCGGCGAGATGGGCGAGAGCACGATCGCGCTGGCTCCCACTGTCGCGATCCCGGCGGCGAGATATGACCTAACAGCGACTTGCATAGAAACCCCTTTTAACGTGGTTGTGATCTGGACGCGGGGGAATTTACTCGCAAGTAAGGTGCGACGCCACGAAATTTGAAACAATTGTTGTCGCTGGTAGCGCGGCATTTCGATCATGATCTGCTGAATATTGTTAACGCAATAATAGCTGACCTAAAGGTACCAATTACTGATTGGCAAACAGCGATATCCGCAGCCCGTCAGCTCGGCTGTACTCGACAAAGTAAACGCACTTATTGCCGCTGTTAATTAGCTGCGCTTTGCAGAGAACTGACAACGTCGTCAATATCTATGGCGAGCCGACGCCCCCGGGATTTGCCTGCACCGTGTCGGGAGCAGCTGCGGATTCGGTATGTCGACAGAGCGGACGAGTCGGGCGGCAACGGCCGTTGTCGCCCACGATCGGAGCGGTCGCGTTTGCCGCCGCAGCGACGGTCAAATCACTCGGCGCGCTGGGCCTGCCGTCGCTCGCGGAGCACACGCAGTTCATGTGAGGCGAAAGCAGCGATCGCGAACACGGCAAGCAGCCAGTAGGGCGGGCGGGCAAGCTCCCAGACGAACAACGCTGCGAAGAGCGGCGCCCGCTGCGTGATCGCCAGCACGCCCGCGGCACATGTCAACGACACGGCAGACACGTGAATGCCGGTGCCGGCCAAGTGGTTCAAGGCCAGCGTCGCCAGTGATCCCGCTGCGGCGCCGGTGGCCATTGCGGGCGTGAGCAGGCCGCCGACGGCTCCGGCGCGCAGGAACAGTGCCGTGAGTAGCGGTTTCAACAACAGGATGATTGCGGCCGCAGCGAGGGTCAGTCCGCTGTTGAGGCTCACGGCCAGGATGCTCCTGCCGTTGCCGGGTAACTCCGGCCACCAGATCGAGCAGATTCCGGTCAGCAGTCCGGCGGCGGCGACCGACGGAATCAGCACCCACGACGTGAACTGCACCTTGGGCTTTGCGATCGCCATCACCCGGTTGAACGCGAGGCCAACCGCCGCCGCCAACGGTGCGATGGCCAGGGCGAGAAAACCGAACAGGTAGGACAGCTTTGCGTCCGGCCACGTCAACGCGTGCTCGAGATGCGTCACGGGAGACGCCACCGCAACGGCAAGGCTCGAGGTGATCAACGCCGCGCCGAGCACCCTTGGGTGCCAGGTACCCATGACGATGCGAGCTGCGAACAAGGCGCCGCCGAGTGGGACGCTGTAGACCGCCCCGAGGCCCGCCCCCGCCGCGCACGCCAGCAGGATTTCGCGGTCGCGGGGCGTCAGCGCCAACCGCGTGGTGCCGAAATCGCCTAGCGCCGCGGCGAGTTGGCGCGGAGCGCCTTCGCGGCCAAGCGATGCGCCGGATCCGACGATCAGTACCTGCAGCCCGGCGTCGATCGACAGCGGCCATCGGGGGACCGAGCGATGGCTTTTGATGATCTCGGTCAGACCGGGAACCTCGGTGCGCCGTCGTAGAATCCACCACCCCCAACCGGCCAGCGCAGCACCGATCATCGGACCGACGGCCCGCCGGACCGGGCTGCTGCCGCCGACGCCGGCCAGCAGGGAGCCGAATGTGTAGTGATACGTGAGGTGTTCGATCGCGTGCAGCAACAGCGTCGTTGCCGCGCCGGCGACACCCGCCAGCAGGCCGATGATGACGATCGCGCACCCGAACTCAACGGTGCGCCGCGTCACCAGCTGAATCTATACGGGCCCGACCTGAATCGGCCCCCCTTACGAGGGGGGCCGACCCGGGCGGGGCTGCGGGCGACGCTTACTTGTCGCCGCCGTCACCTGGTTATCCGCCGAGCGCGCTCTTCACTGCGCCGGCGAAGCTCTTCGCCACAGAGCTGACGGCGGCGCCGACAGGATTCGAGCCATTGCCCTTGTTGTCGCCGGCTTCGTGGGCCGTCTGCTCCGGAATGAACTTCGCGCCGTCGGTCGTATCGAGGCTGTCGGTGTCGCTGCGTGGCCCCGCGGGCGGGGTGTGCGCTGTGTCGGGCTTGGCAACCTCGGACACGGTCTTGCCGAGGTCGGGACCCGGCTTCGTGTTCTCGATCGTCGATGTGATCGCTTCGGCCTTCTTCGGGAGCTCCACATCAGCCGGCACGCTTGCCGTCAGATCTGCCTTGGGTGCCGCGTGCTTTCCGCCGGGATCCGGTGCCACGTCGAGTGTGACGAGCTTTTTATCCGACGTATCGACACTGTTGATGCTCAGCGTCTGTGCCGGCGCTGCGGTCGTCAGGGTCGTCAAAGCTGAAGCCCCTGGCAGCAACCCGAGGATCTGGGTCACCAAGCTCTGCAACGTGGGGAACGTTCCGGGCAGAACAATTTGAGTGGGCAGCAAGGGCACCAAGGGGTTGCAGCATATGACCCCTTGTTCGTTGATGAGTCCGCCGGACAGGACGACCGGCCAGAGGGCTTCGGGCACTAGCGGCGAGAACTCCCCACCTGCGATTAGCGCTGGTATCACCAAGGGGGCGAGGTTGGGTCCATACCCTCCGTTGATGAAACCGTCGATGACGGTGGCCGGGGCGCCGATGAGCTTGTCGATTACGCCGGCGATGTCGCCGGAGCCCAGTGAGTCCACCACCTGTTGGACGGCGGTACCGATTGCCGCTGGGCCGCTGATCAGCGGACCGAAAAGGCCCAGTGCGGCAAGTGGCAGCAACGCCGCCTGTTCCTCGCCGAGCACTGGCGCCAGAACCTGCCCCAAGAGCCCGGCAACGGTGACGATAGGGCTCGCAACAAGGTTGAAGAGCAGCGCATTGACCGCACCCTCGATTTGCCCCTCAGTTTGCACCGGCGCAGCCAGTGGCGTCGCAGCGGCGGCCAGCATGCCGCCACCTCCAAGCGCGCCCAACAGTTCTGCGATCAGCGTCTGCACGGTGGGAATGGCACCGGGAAGGGTGATTCCACCCAGACCAAGGCTGCCAGGATTGATAAGTCCCCCGACCAGAACATTTACGATCGCCGGGATACCCAGCAACGGACCCACGTTGGGCCCGAACTCACCGTTGACAACTCCGTCGATCAGGGTCGCCGGAGCACCGATGAGCGCATTGATCAGAGCGGCGAGATCGCCAGAGCCGAGTTGGTCGACAAGCTCTTGGATGGCGGCGCCGCCCGCGCCTATGCCACCGATCAGCGGACCGGACAAGCCTAAGGCGCCGCCGGCGAGCAGCAGTTCCGCCGCCGGTACGGGAACGCCCAAGAGTTGTGCCACCACAGGGGCTGGCAGTTTTGCGATCGAAACCAATACCTGAGCACCGACGAATGCCAGTTGGTTGACTGCATCCTCGATCTCGTTGGCAGTGAGTTGAACCCCACGATCAACCACCGTCACGGGATTCGCTATGTGTATCTCCGTCGGCGTCGGCACGATCGGAGCGACAGCGATGACGCTGGCTCCGACGATTGCTATGCCGGTTGTGACGTATGGGCGTAGCGCTGCTTGCATGAAATCCTCCAAAGCTGAGCTGTAGTTAGCCGCACACAGGAACCTATGCGACAAATTTCGTTAAATTCCCAGCTTCAGACGGTTGGTCATCGAGCCAGTTGCAAACACAAATGGTGCGATAGCCGAGAAAAAATAGCTGGTTACTGCGGCACGAAGCGGAGTATGGCAAACATCTAATAGCCCAGCTAGTAATCCTTGGACCTGAGCCCTTGGCGACCGCGCCGAGCAGGCGTGTGTTAGCTGATATTTAATTGCTGTGTTAGTTAATTGCCTGCGGCAACGCACCAGCGGCGTTTGCTGGCGAGTACCCGTCTCAAGGGGGTGACGGTTCCCTCCGGTTCGCGTTCTGGCTTTGCCGCCCCTGACCCGGAATCGAACCACTGCCCCATGCGCAACGAGTTGGCAACGTTGGTGCGGCGGTCGGCGGTGCTTGCTGGAAGTTAACTGACGCGTCTGACAAATTTACTGGCCTGGGGCAGTTATGCCGAAGACTTTGTTGCACAACACGCGGCGCTGGCAACTTTTTCATACGCCCGCAGCTACTCTACGAAGCTCGACGACACCTGGTGTCGGCGCGGCAGCTGCGGAGCCGGCGAGTCCGGGCACGGCCACCGCAATTGAGTTGTGCCACCCGTCAACACGACAGCCGCTACACGCCGAGACCCACTGTCGGGCCCGAAACTCGTGGTGGCCATCCGGTAGGCCGACGGTAGCGTTGCAGTCGATGCAGTCACAGGAAACGCCGCGTCTGTTGTTCGTGCACGCCCATCCAGACGATGAAACGCTGACAACCGGTGGCACGATTGCCCATTACATCGCGCGTGGCGCCGACGTCCATGTCGTTACCTGCACACTCGGCGAAGAGGGTGAGGTCATCGGCGACCGATACCGTCGGCTGGCTGTCGATGCCGCGGACCAGTTGGGCGGCTACCGCATCGGCGAGTTGTCGGCCGCCTTGCGTGCGCTCGGCGTCGCCCAACCGATCTTCCTCGGCGGGGTTGGTCGGTGGCGTGATTCGGGCATGGCCGGGACACCGCCGCGGCATTGGCAGCGGTTCGTCGACGCCGACATGCGCGAAGTGGTCGGCGAACTCGTCGAGATGATCCGGCAACTCCGTCCCCACGTCGTCGTGACCTACGACGAGAAGGGTGGCTACGGCCACCCCGACCACATTCAAGCCCACGAAGTGACGATGGCGGCCGTTGCCGCGGCCGATGGCAATGACTACCCCGGCGAACCTTGGACGGTGCCGAAGGTGTATTGGACCGTGATGTCGACGTCTGCGATGGCCGAGGCGCTTGACGCGATCGATGACCTGCCGCCGGAATGGATCCGAGTATCGATCTCCGACGTGCCCTTCGGCTATCCCGACGACGCGATCGACGCGGTGATCGAAGTTGCCGACGAACTGTCGGCGAAGGTCGCTGCGCTGCGTGCCCATGCCACGCAGGTGACCGTCGCCGCCGACGGCCGAGCCTGCGCGCTGTCGAACAACATCGCGCTCCCGATCGGGTCTGCCGAGCACTACATCCTCGCCGCCGGCACACCGGGCGAACGGGACGCTCGCGGTTGGGAAACTGACCTGCTGGCGGGCCTTAACCTGTAATAGCGTGGCGGGCTCGCGGTAAGCTGCCCGTCAATCGCTCGCGTGGGAAAGGGATGGCAATGGACCCGGACATGGATCCCAACCTGCAGCACTGGCAGGACCGCGGAGATAACTTCCAGTGGGTGCTCGGGTCGCTCGTCGCACTGCTCGACAGCATTCCGACCTGATCCAGCCGCGTCCCGTCGTTCTGACGTTCCTGGCGATCGACGGTGTGCTCTCGGCGGTGGCCGGCGCGCTCTTTCTGCCGGTTCGAATCGGATCGGTGCCGTTTCCGATCAGCGCACTGATCAGTGGTCTGGTCAACGCCGCGCTGGTGTGGGCCGCATTGCAGTGGACGTCCTCGCCGCGCCTGGCTGCGCTACCGCTGTGGTGCTGGCTGCTGACCGTCGCGGGGCTGACGCTCGGCGGGCCGGGTGACGACATCGTGTTCGGCGGCGCCGGACCCATGGAGTACGCACCGCTGCTGTTGATCGTGTTGGGTGCGCTGCCGCCGGCATTGGTGTTGTGGCGGCGCGTGCGCGCCGACGCCTGACGGCTATTCCTTGTCGGCCTTCTTCTTGCCGTTGTCGTCGCTCTTCGTCCCGTGGGACGTGGAGGTGTTCGACTCCGAAGCGCCCGTGGCCGTCGGTCCCATGTCGGCTTTCCTGTCGTCCTTCGAGACCTTCGTCGAACCCGTCGCGTCCGCAGCCGACACGCCACGGATCTCGCCCGAAACCGCAACCGCGGTCGTCGATTTCGGCTCTTTGGGTTTCTCGACCGCTGCTTCCTGTTCCGCTTCGGTTGTCTCGACGGCCGCGATGGTAGGCGCCTCGGAGTCAACCGCCTCGTCCACGGCTTTGAGGTCCTTCTTCTTGAGTTTCGGCGTGTCCGCCAAAGGGTCCTCGGAAACGGCCGCGGTCGCCGTCAGTTCGGCCGTCTGGGTTGCTGCCGTACCCGGGAAAATCGGTGGCAGCGGCGGCAGTGGCCACAGCCAGAAGTTCCATTGGTCGATGCCGAGTTGAATGAACGCATTGACCGTGTCGACACCGACATTCGCCAAACCCTGACCGAAGCTGATGTTCCCGTCTAGCCAATACGCGATGTTGTAGGTAATGCTGCGCGCGATCCGTTCGCCGAAGTTGTAGAAGATCGTGATCTGCGGCGCCAGCCAGCCGACATAGGGAACCCAGCCGACCGCGTAGGCGGCCAGATCGGCGGCATACCGCGCCCAGGGTTCGACCGCGTTGTAGACCCAAATGATGCTGCTGCCGATCGACGTCGGCGCGACCACCGGCGGGAACTGGGGCATCGGGAAAGGCTGGCCTGCGCTCGGCGGCACCACGTAGTGCTCGATGAACCCGAGGATGTCTGTCACCGAAGCCGCGGCCAGCGGTTGCACCCCCGCAGTCAGCGTGATCGCCGGCGAAGCGACGTGCACGGTCTGTGGCGGAGCCGGTCTGAGTGGCGGGGCCGGCTCGATGGACGGAGCTAATGCGACGGCAGCCGCGGTGATCGTCGCGACCCCGGTGGTTAAGCATGAGCGAAGCGAAATATCCATGTAAATCCCCCCTCCAGTAATGACAGCTACTGGATGCTTTGGAACTTACGCTCGTGTTAATCCGATCGTGTCGCATTGAGCAACGTGTCAGGGACGGGGCGCACAACAGCGTGCGCGGCTGCGACTACTGTGGCCCGTATGTTCGGCGCAGTGGTTTCAGAATGTGAGACACGCGGATGATTCGCGACGACCGTGGGGTTACACGGGAGTGGCTCTGAACCCCCAGCGCGGCGCCGACCTGCCCAGCCCGGTGGTCCCCCCGAAGTCTGACGCGCCGAGCCCTGCCGCCCTGCGGCGGGTGCTGCGGCGGGCCCGCGACGGCGTCGCTCTCAATGTCGATGAGGCCGCGATCGCGATGACCGCTCGCGGTGACGATCTGGCGGACCTGTGTGCCAGCGCGGCACGGGTGCGGGATGCGGGGCTTCAGGCCGCGGGCCGCAGGGGCGCCAACGGACGATTGCCGGTCAGTTATTCGCGCAAGGTGTTCATCCCTGTCACCCATCTGTGCCGCGACACTTGTCACTACTGCACGTTCGTGACGGTGCCGGGCAAGCTGCGTGCCGCGGGTATGGGCATGTACATGGAGCCCGACGAGAT
>Ga0070665_100005487_pt1:10000-13070 | contig 13070 bp, 8 predicted proteins | sample KBSS13metaG_FD_65862 | JGI IMG/M metagenome (GOLD analysis project Ga0070665, IMG submission 65862) | Switchgrass rhizosphere microbial communities from Kellogg Biological Station, Michigan, USA - KBS S1-3 metaG | ecosystem: Host-associated > Plants > Roots > Rhizosphere > Soil ... | reverse complement strand
AAGCATCAAAGCAAGAAAGAAAGCTGTTCAAAACAGAAGGGAAGGTATAGGGGTTGACAAGAGCAAGCTGATAGCTTGAGAAAGATAGTGCGCTTCAGAAGATATTAGTTGGAGAAGTATGCCAGCTTGACCAATATTAGGCGTCTTCTACAGTCCTCTGTACATATGCTTAGAGAGGCTTCACCTAGGGGAGTAATATTATCATTCTGTAAGTAAGTAAAAGTCAAGTAGAAAGTAAAACTCATATTAAACCGTTGGAAACCACCAAAAAACCGCCATAGCACTTAATAGTAAACAATAAGCATGCCCTAAATCATTAAGTTCGCTGATTCACGAGATAGAAACTTGCACGCTAGGAACCTTCTCTAAATTGACACGCGCTGTACGTCCTGTTTGACTTGTACAAAAGCACAAGCAAAGAAGTATGAAGCCCCATATCGCGAGGGTAAGGGATTGATTGATTGAATTGATTGTTTGGTTACCCGAAGCCTACCTACTGAGAGAAAGGGCACCAGCTAGAGAGAGAAAGGGATGAACCCAGACAGAATAAAAACTCTTCATTCGAGCGAGAAACAGACAGAGAAACCAAAGATAGGAATGACAGCAATGAGAGCCAAAGCAATAAGAAATAGAACTAGGAATATGAATTTGGCTGAAGCTACCATGCTTTGAAATGCTTGAGCTACCGAGCGAGCTATTTACATAAAAGAGAAGGTTCTTCGGGGAGGAGCACGGCTTCTAGTCCAAGGAAGCCTGACAACAGACAGACTTATTACACTTAACCAGTTTCACTACTCCTCTATTCAGCTGGCTAAAGGAAAGAGAGTGAACCTATGCTATTGGAATCTACCTGAGCTAAAGGAGGAATATACCTCTTAACAGCTAAAAGGAATTAACAGCTAAAAGTCATAGATCTGTAAAAGGAATAGAAAGGAATAGACCTGCCAGAGATTAACGAATGAAGAAATGAATGAAATTCAATCTTTATGTACTGACTCCTAAGCGAATTATTTGGGATTGTGAAGTATGGTTTCAGGGTTTTTCAACCAAGTGGAGGAAGCGATTGGTATCAAGTTATCTGAGCCTGCATCCTCTGAGCAATACTTATCCTCCTTGATAGCAACAGGTGCTCAAGAGGGGGGAAGAAGCTACTTTGTTCTTCTTCTTGCCAGCTTGATTGAACCTTTCTCTGAGCTAGAATCTCTTGATCTTTTGCTGCCTTCGGAGTTTGGTGTATCTACGACTTTTCTGCCGGATGTGTATTCATTGGTATCTTCATTACCTGAGATACCAGATTATATGGCTTGTTGAAGAACCACGCGTTCTTTATCTGGAAGGTTGGTCTGGTGGGTACAATTCTTTATTTGTGCTTCCATCCATCTAAAGGATCTATTAGCTGGTGGTTCAGTTCATACTATTTTATGTCCGATCGGTTTGAGGTGAGAAGTAGAATGATGCTGAATTCCTTTCTTGATTAGGTTTGTTCTCTGGTGAAATCGGATAATAAAAAAAATAAAGGTAGTGTATTTTCATAACTTAGCAGGAGAAGATGGTATTCTTCTGATAAACCACATGATAAGTAATAAGCCTTCATGGATGGGAACTGAAGCCTTTAATGAGAAATGGTGAACTCTATCAGTTGGAAGTCCGCTTTGAGAGTAAGAGGAGGATGGGTGTTTCGTGATTCATTAAAGCTACTCCCATCCCAGGTTCTTTAAGTTCTTTAGGTCAAAGTCTCCGCCCAGAGCTCGGTAGTAAAGGTGAAGTAGATCATACGTCTGTAGTTTTGGATAATTTAGCGTCTAGAAAGAGGGAATTGGTAGAGTATATGAAGCCAGACATATATCTGCTGGGTGGTATTATGCTTCAAGCTCAAAATATCTATTGGAGTCTTTACGAGCTTGATATTACTACAAAGATTACCTTGTCTTCTCTAGCGCTAACGATCTTTAGGAAGGATTATTATAATGAGATGAGTACACCTATAGCTATTCCTCATAGGACTGCTGAGGAGTTTATTCGTAGGGGATACTATGGAGGTCATGCCGATGTCTATATGCCTAGAGGTGATAATTTGTTTTGTTATATTATTACGTTCACTCTCTGTATCCGTTTCTAATGAAGTCATCCCCAATGCCGATAGGTGCAGCTAAATGGGATGGTAATTTACAGGGTTTCGCGCTATAGGAACTGTATGGCTTTATCGAGGCATATGTTGACTGTCCTGAAACATTGAATAAGCCTTTCCTTCCTTATCGATCAGGAAAGACTGGATTGCTAATTTTCCCCACTGGTAGTTTACTATTCAGAGGAACTTAAATATGCTGAGAAAATTTGATATTGATATAAAGTCAGACCTCTTCGTGGCTATCTCTATGATAAGGGTTATGGTGTATTCGATAAGTTTGTTGGAGATATGTTCAGTAATAGGAGGAAAGCTAAGAGTGAGGGACTGGATAGAATTTCCTATTTGGATACCACGATCAAAGGTTGTAGCTAACGGCTTTCGAGTTAAAGCGCACTAATACGATACGAACTTTCTTCCATAGGCCGATATGCTCATACTAAGTGCTGTAATCTCTCATTCATGCGCATTAAGGAAATTGTAAAGAAGAAAGTCAAACGCTCTACGCCTCGTCGAATAAGAGTGTTTCCGGATCATATCTATTCTTCTCGGGTACTCTTTCTTAATGAGAAAATCATAACTTGATCCGATCTTTATGTCGCACAGTGGTGTCCCAGGCTAGGGCAGCAGGTCCAGCATAAGAATCTAAACTAAAAAAGTATGTTTACGTGGTCCATAAATAATGGTGACAGAAATCCCTCCTACAGCGCCTCAACTTGGACTGGAGCTTTCGGGTCTCTAGGTATTGAATTAAAGAACGGGTTTTGCTTTGCTTTGGGGGGAGTCCTGGTGGGGAGATATGCTAGCAGGTAATGGCTCAGCTTCTACTTAAAAAGCGTTTTAAGCGGGTTTCCTTATTTATTTGCGTTGCGGGTCTCTCGTACAAGATTCTATCAGTTACAGCGGATTCAAGGGATGGAGCCAGATCTACTATCCGCTTGCTGT
>Ga0070665_100005487_pt1:0-2500 | contig 13070 bp, 8 predicted proteins | sample KBSS13metaG_FD_65862 | JGI IMG/M metagenome (GOLD analysis project Ga0070665, IMG submission 65862) | Switchgrass rhizosphere microbial communities from Kellogg Biological Station, Michigan, USA - KBS S1-3 metaG | ecosystem: Host-associated > Plants > Roots > Rhizosphere > Soil ... | reverse complement strand
ATAGGCAAGTGATGAGTACAAAACATGGAAAGGTCAGTATAGCTTGAACTACGTAGTAAGGTTTAGTACTAAGCATTATTAAGTCACGGTAACTAAGTACCGGTAACGTTTAATAGATAGAAGTAAGTAACAAGTACCGGTTTAGCACATATGGGTCACATAGGCATACCGATAGGATAATAGGCTTGTACGCAAGGTCAAGTATAGGCTAGAGAGAAAGACCGGTATATGTTTATGTTGAGAAGAAATGCATTGTTTGATTTCCGAAGCAAGTAAAGGCGCGCAGCGAAAGGCATGCATGTTTCATTTGCAGGTGCTGCCGGTCCAGGGCTCTTCGGCTGAGCTTACTAAATAAAAGAAAGCACGGCCTGGTTTATGGGAATCGTAAATAGACGAAGTGGTGTTTTTTCCTTTCCTTGAGGATCTATGCTTTTCATGGCTCTCTTTCTAACGTGGATGACAGGTTTCAAATAGTGGATCAGTTTCTTAATAGCCTTTTCTAAGTGCTTTTCGTTGCCTTCTTCTTATCTTTATGTACCCAGGAAAAAGAGAAGAATCTTCACCATTACCATCACCAGTATCACCTCCAATGGTTGGCGTCCCTTTAATTGTCATTTAGTAGTAGATAGGTTTGTTGAGGACATAATCTCCCGGCCTTATTCATGCATGATAAAGGTAGCCTTTCATAGTCCAAAGCCTTTGTGTGCTTTTGTATTGAACTCTTTTCTACAACGTTGAAGGATTGCCTTACGGGATTAGCAATGGCTTAATAAAAGGATTCAAAAAGGGCTTCTCTTAGGTCCCATACTAGATGACCACCCGGAACTGGATGTACTCGTACTAGAACATTTGGTGATTACCCACCGGGACTTCCTACTAAGTATTTGACACTTCCATCAAGAAGAAAACTCTAAAGTACTCAATCAATGCGAATAGCAGGAATGGTACTTGCAAAAAAAACATATAGGACCAGAGAAATGGGTTAGAGGGCTTCTTTCACAGTGCGTACCTCTCTTTCTCTTCTTTCTCGCTCTGTTCTGGAAACTAACTACTTCTCCGGAAGCAACGTCAACAACTTATGCAAGAAAACTCCTCCTTTCGTAACTACTTTTCGGTAGAGGACTTCTTCCTATCAAACTGCTTTTGCCCTGCAATAATAGGCTAGACTTGATTCAGGTCAATACAATACTATTCTTCGAACTTGCAAGCTTGGGACACAAGCGTAAACTGAAAAAGAAGGAAGTAAGACCAGGTACACTGCTAAACATAAGTATAAAGAGGTGGAAGGCTGGCTGTGCTTGTGCTCACCTACAGGTCTGTCCTAGCATACAGTATCGAAAAAAAAAAGAAAGTCTCTTATTTGTGATTTGTCTGAATCAGCGTATATTAACTAATACTACTTTATCCAGTCAATAATTAATTGAAAGGTCGTCTTTAATTAAAAAGTGCATAAGCAAGCAAGGAACGGAAGGCATGCTAACTACACTACTAGAGTCAAGAAATAAAACTACACTACAAACCAAACTATTTGAGTAAGAATCTATTCTTTTTGCTTATTCGTAAGCGCATGAAGAAACTTATTTCACTCTAGCAATGAGCATAAATAGTTGACAACATAGTTGTATTAATTCTTTCTTTCCTCCCGTCCCTTCACGCATGAAGATCGTCGTATGTATGTTCGACTTTGGTAAACAAACGGGTCTTTCATAGTCTCAAATCTTACCATTTCTGAATTTCTACTACTGGTTGGTTTGGACAAATAGTAATATTGAAGACAGCGCGAAGAGCCCTCTGAACGAGCCATGTCATAAGTAGACTACCCGAGAAGGCTCCGGTAATGAAGAAATCACGACTTTTGTCTACTTCCTTCTCCTCTTTCCTTTTCCTTTAGCTCGTGGGTTGGCAGAAGGGAGTACCGACCAATCACCTTTACCAGGAATGAAACCTGCTTGCTCCAGATTCCGAAGTACCTGTACTACTCTCAAGATCGAGGAACTGGTGTTGTTGGATCAGCGAAGTTCAGAATTGCGATTACTTTGCTTTCTTGTCGATTTCTTGAGAGAGTTCCCCTCTCCGGTTGGAATGGAACTATGTAGGCTTGGGCGTGATCCTCTACTTGTACTTGAACCGGAATATGAGCCTACTACTTTCTCTCGATCGTCCAGCTTTTGCTTTTCCTAGATGGAGAGACCTACTCCCGTATCGTGCGAAAAACCCTACTATTTGGTTGGTTGGCCCAATTATTAATAGGAAAATCCTTTGTTTACAACGGCTTATGATAGATTCTATGCAACTGGTAGCAAGAGTGATAAATAGGGCCGATTCGTCTAAACATACCTTATGCCTTGGTTAATTTACTGAAATTGAACTACCAAAACCATTAAAAAGTGCTTTGCCGCCCGCACTGTCTAGAATGGCTCGTGGTCAACGATGAGAATTTCTTTCTTATGTGGATTCCTAACCTAAGAAAGCTCTAACTCCAGCCAGCGAGGATGGGTTA
>Ga0070665_100005486_pt1 | contig 13073 bp, 15 predicted proteins | sample KBSS13metaG_FD_65862 | JGI IMG/M metagenome (GOLD analysis project Ga0070665, IMG submission 65862) | Switchgrass rhizosphere microbial communities from Kellogg Biological Station, Michigan, USA - KBS S1-3 metaG | ecosystem: Host-associated > Plants > Roots > Rhizosphere > Soil ... | reverse complement strand
GTAGGCGAAACAGCCGACGGCATTGAGGCCCTGGGGCTCTTGCGTTCGACCGTGCCCAATATCTTGCTAATCAATGTAGATGTCGGTGTCGAACACGTTCTCAATATCTGCGAGACCTTTGAAGAGGGGCTGAAAATCCTGGTCTTGACCGATTCATTTAACGCCACCAAGTATGCCAAGCAATTGCAACGCGCCGGCATACATGGCCTTTGCCTGCATAGTTGCAACGACGCCAGACTGCTGGAAGCCGTGGGCTGGACACTGGCGGGAGAACAATTTGTCGACGGCAGTCTGCGCCCCTGGCTGGAACAGACGCCCATCCGCAGCAACGATTGCGAGATGCTCGATCAAGATGAAGTGGAAGTGCTCATCCGCATGTGCCAGTCGGATGAGGAAATCGGCGAAGAATTGAACATCACAAGCGGTGAAGTGGCCGCGCTCAGTGAGCGGGTTTTGACCAAATTGCGCGTGGCCAGAGGCACGGCGGCCGTAGTCAAAGCCATGCAGCTGGGCTATCTGATGCTGCCCCGCGTACCGGTCGTGAACGACAAGGGTATTTCCACAGAACACCTGGCAGCCGAAGAAATGGCTCTCAGAGCCATTGGCGAATCTGCCCGAGCCGAATAAAGCAGTAGAGACAGGCAAAATCCTGCGGCCAATGTGCCACAAATGCGGAACAAAGATTAACTCTGGGCGGTCGTTACCGACAGGTAATAACAACGCCCAGTGCAATCGGTTCTATACCGGCCGGGCAGGAGGTTTAAGTTGAATCGTCAAATCTTACGCGTAGCGCTGATATCGCTCGCATTCTATTTTATTTTCCCCCAGATCCCCGGCATTCAGGTACACGGCAGCTTCTTGCACGTCTTCATCGCGGGTATAGTATTCACCCTATTGGGCTGGTTGGTTGAGACACTGGCCATCGCCCTGACTGCGGTCCTCACTCTTGGCACCCTGGGTATGGCGCTTGTCGTTTTGATACCGCTATGGCTCTTCGGCTTCTGGCTGATTCCCGCCTACGTATTGAAGTTGACAGCCGATGTCATGCCCACGTATATGACCATCGCAGGCTGGACTCCAGCTATTCTGGGCGGTCTGATCATGCTCGTGATCGGGATTGTTACAGGTGGAGAGCCGAGTCGTTATCAAAGACGTGCCGAGGCATAAATTGATCTGACCACAGGGTACAATGGCGCGGTCAAATACAGACCAGGAGAAATATCCTATGGGACCTTGGCTATTAGCTCTCGCCCTGGCCGTGGGCGCCTCGACAACACCCGGTGGACGCCGAGTCATTCGCAAAACAACTAAGGGCCTTGTTAAGGCCGGTTATACGGTGGTCGACAAGGGTCACTGCGTTCTCGCGGAAGCCAAAGAATGTGTCGCCGATCTTGTTGAAGAAGTGAGAAGCGAACAAAAAGAAGACGGCAACGGAAACGGAGACGGCGCCGACCATAAAGCCGTGGCCGCAAAGTCGTCCAAGAAAAAACATAAAGATCAATCGGAAGAGTAAATCGAGCTTTAAGGAGAGACTATGTCAACTTACAAAATTACCGAGATTGTCGGCACCTCGCCCACGAGCTTTGCAGACGCTGTAAAAGAAGGCGTCAAGCGCGCCTCCAAAAATCTGCGTAACCTCAACTGGTTTCAAGTTGTGGAAGAGCGCGGCTTGATCAAAGACGGTCAGGTAGCTGAGTTTCAAGTCACGATCAAAGTCGGCTTCAAACTCGAAGACTAACTTCGCAGCAAAAATCAGACGCCATTATTTCTGATCGGCGCCGATCAAATCATCTAAGAGCGGGCCTACTCCGCTCATGATGGTATTGGTTTCGCCGACTACTACGAGCTCCGCTCCAGCTTCCATCAGGGCATCGACCAGTTGTCCGGGGTCGGGCAGATAGATCAGATTATCGCTCACGTCGGTCAAACCGTTAAGGTCATAAGGCGGCATCACGAGCCAATCATCGTGATGCTCGTCGCAGAGCTCCTTGGCCATGACCAGTGCTTCCAGGACGCGTTCTTTGGCGATGGCATGGGCAAAACCAATGGGCACAATTTTTATTTCACGACCAAGCTCCCTGGCCATGGCAATTTCAGAGGGTGCGTCGGCGATGAAAAAATTGCTGCCGCCTTCGATCCGCTGATCAATATACATAAAATGATCGCGCCCTTTGACGAAATCGGATCGCTTACCCAGGATTTCAGTCAGATACGGTCTGATCTCCTGACCGGCGCCGACCTCGGCCCAGATATCGAGCACGGGCTGCTCGACGGCCGATGTGATGAAATTGAGAATGCCTTTTTCGTGCAGACTTTTGAGCAGAGGCAGCGTGCCTTCAAAATAAGAACAATTGCGGGCCATGCGCGTCGCCAGTTCGTTATAAAAAGCCGTGGCCGCCAGCGGATCCATCGGCAGTGATTCAGGCTCGTAGCCGCATTCACGACTGAAGAGTTGAATCTTTTCGGCGCAGGAAAGACCGGAGACGGCAAAGCCGAAATTGATCAGTTGCTCTATGCCCAGCCCGCTACGTTCAGCGGGAGGCAGGTAGCGCCAGTACGCCACAGCAAAGGCGACGGGGTTGATATGCATGCGGTCCACGAGGACGCCGTCTCGGATCCAGGTAACTGCCTCCGCCATTAAATGCCATCCTCTCCTGAGCTTGTTTCCTAAATATCCAATTTACTGCCATTTGCCTCTTGACATTTGTCAAATTTTTGGCAAAATAGAGTCTTCACTTGGACGCCTTTATTTGGACGTGGTCAAATTTTCTTGACCATACACTTTTTACTAGACCATTATTACCACCGCTCATTTCGCCTGTAAGGGAGAAATACTCATGAACGCAAGCTTGACTATCAGCGGTCAGCTTGGCGGGCGCTCAGACTTTGATGACTACAGACAAGCCAACAAAATAAAGAGTGCGCGATTCTTATTTGACCGCGACGAAAAGGGATCCTATTGTCCTGTTCGACCTCTCGGTTTGGGCGCTTTTATGCCCGGAGAAACCGGTTCTTTTACTATCGGCAATTTACCAATTGAACGCGCAGGCAAACTTTTCAAACACGAAAACGCGCATCGCGAATACAAATACACGGGTCGCTTCGAAAAGAAACGATTCGCCGGACTTACCTTTTATTGCAGCTTCAACGCTGTAGAAAGGTTTGACGAAATCGGCCAGTTGATTGAATCAACCATAGATTATTCCGGTGGTGCACCGACGCAATATTTCCGTCTGGCAGACAATACATCCTATGCCTATGACGTTAAGAAGCGCGTACGCACTGTGCTTGAACCAACACAAAAATTGCTGGTTACCGTAGTCGACGAATATGCCGCAGTATTTGTCACCGATGAAAACGGTTATATACTGGCCGACTCAATTTCACTCAAGGGCTCTGTGCGCTTGATGAAACTCTATCCCAATCTGCACCACGAATGTCTCGCTCGCCAGGCAAGACAGGTCGGATAAGCCGCAATTCCAACAGAAAAAAAATCACAAAAAATTTGGGTTGCAATTAGTATCTGCACGGTGCTGATTGCGGCCCAAATCGCGTCTGTGGACAATCGGCGGCAAAGCAGGCGCAAATAGCCTCATACGGCTCGTCAGGCGCTTCACATCACCACCAGCAATGGTGGCGCCAGGCATCTCAAATAATATTGCAATTGTTGCAATGTAGATGAGAAATATTGGCGCGCGTACAAGCGCGGATGTATGATGTAAATACAACCAAGAAGGGCACGAAACAATACAAAAATAGGCATCTACTCCAGTTGAGGAATGCCTGCTAAGCCCTCCGATAGTTCTCAAAAAGCCGACCCCAAGCATAACCCTCTTAAGGGCTGTTTATATGGTGTTCGGCTTTTTGCTTTGCTATACTCTGGCCATGAAAACAAACGCCGCCAGAGTACTCGACGAACTGGGCATAGCCTACGAGATTCGTACCTACGATTTGACAGAAGAAGAATTCAGCGCCGAAGCGGTGGCGCAGAGTATTAATCTGCCGCCCGAAGTCGTCTTCAAAACCCTTGTCGTCAAAGGCGACAAGGGCGTTTGCATGGCCGTCATACCCAGCCACAAACAGCTCAACCCCAAGGCCCTGGCTCAGGTTTCGGGCAATAAAAAAGTGGAGATGGTTTCACTCAAAGAAGTTTTGCCTTTGACCGGTTATATACGCGGTGGCGTAACGGCCATTGCCGTAAAAAAACCCTATCCGGTTTTTGTCGACGAAAGTGCCGCCGCTCTGGAAAAAATTGCCGTATCGGCGGGAAAGCCGGGCGGGCAGCTCTATTTAAATACACAGGAATATTTGAAAACAGTGAAAGCGACACTGGCAAATATTGCCGCCGACAAATGAAAACCGCAAGCAAATTTTTTACCGCAATTTGTCTGGCTCTAACGCTTTCCGGTCAGGTTTTATACGCAGCGGACTCTAAGAAAGCCAAGGCGCATGCCGACATGGTCTGGATTGGCCCGGGAGAATTTGCCATGGGCAGCGAAGATCCCACCACTCTTGCCCCGGGCATGTGCGGCGGTCATGAAAAAATGCGTGACGCCAGGCCGGTCCACCGTGTCTATGTAAACGGCTTCTGGATGGACAAAACCGAAGTCACCAATGAACAGTTTTTGGCCTTCGTGAAAGCCACAAATTACAAAACGGTGGCTGAAATTGCGCCCACAAAAGAAGAGTTTCCCACCGCGCCGGTACAAAATCTTGTAGCCGGTTCGACAGTTTTTACTCCCACACCACGGGCGGTGCCGCTCAATAATATGTTTCAGTGGTGGCGTTATCAGCACGGCGCTGACTGGAAACACCCGGAGGGACCCGGCTCAAGCATAAAAGGTCGAGAGAAATATCCGGTTGTGCAGGTGGCCTACGAGGACGCCGAGGCCTATGCCAGGTGGGCGGGGAAAAGACTGCCGACCGAAGCCGAATGGGAATACGCTGCTCGTGGGGGCTTACAGGGCAAGACCTACAGCTGGGGTGATCAATTCAAACCGGGCGGCAAATGGATGGCCAATATTTATCAGGGCAGCTTTCCAGTTTCGGACAGTGGCCAGGACGGCTACAAAGGGCTGGCGCCGGTGGCAAAATTTCCCGCCAACAAATACGGTCTCTACGACATGGCCGGCAATGTCTGGGAGTGGTGCAGCGACTGGTACCGAGCAGATTATTACGCTTCTCTGGCCGCCGCCGGCAACGTCAGCCGCAATCCGCAGGGACCGGAAAAACCCTTTGATCCGGCCGAGCCCGGGGTAAAAAAACGTGTGCACCGGGGCGGCTCTTTTTTATGTACCGACCAGTATTGCACGCGCTACATGGTGGGCACGCGCGGCAAAGGCGAAGTAAAAACAGCGGCTAACCATCTGGGTTTCCGCTGCGTCTCCAACAATTAAGTCAGAGCATTTTTCAAAAATGCGTAACTGCGCCCGTAGGCAAGCATGGCTGACTGTCTGTCATAGGACGCACGCTGATCGCAGTTGAAGCCATGATCGGCGTCATACACATAGATTTCTACATGCCCGCTGTCTTTGAGAGCGGCCTTGATTTTGTCCACCGAAGCCATGCTGATGTGCGCGTCTTTGGCACCAAAATGCAACATCAAAGGGCAATGCAGATTGCCGGCGGAGCCCAGCGCCGCTTCGATACCGCCGCCGTAATAGCCGACGGCCGCCTGCACTCTGTCACTTGTGGCCAACTTGTAAGCCACGGTGCCGCCAAAACAATAGCCCACCACTCCCACTTTACCGCCGCAGCCGGGAACAGCTTTTAAGGCCTCTATGGCCGATTGGAAGTCGGCCATGGCCTGCTCTTGATCGAGCTGCTTGGCCAGGGCCATGCCCTTTTGCATATCGGCGGGGGTATATCCGAGCTCGACATTTTTTTCCAGACGCCAGAAAGCATCCGGCGCCAGGGCAACAAAACCGGCGGCGGCATATAGATCCGCCACTTCGCGGATGTGCGAGTTGACGCCAAAAATTTCTTGCACAACCAGGAGCCCCGGCCCCTTGCCGCTCTCGGACATAGCCAGATAGCCGGTCATGCCCGATCCCGAGCCAGTCTTAATATCGATTTTTTTGCCGCTCACAGCTGCCACACTCCTCTCAATTGTTATTTCCCTACGAATTCAATTCAGCAAGTCTCTCTTTCGCACCGGCATGCCCCTGCTCGGCCGCCTTCGCGTACCACTGGGCGGCCAGAGCGGCATCTTCGCCCATTACCCGACCAAAGGCATACATTTCGCCCAGGTTAAATTGCGATTCAACGTGCCCGCCTTCAGCCGCCTGTTTAATCCAGTCGGCGGCGTCGGCCGAATCTTGCGCCACCCCTTTACCGAGAAAGCAAAGTTTGCCCATCATGGCCTTGGCCTCAATGTGCCCCTGCTCCGCCGCCATCTGGAAATATTTAGCGGCGCTGCGCACATTGACCGCGACACCTTCGCCTTTTTCAAAAGCCAAGGCCAGATTGTACATGGCCTGCCTGTCTCCGCCATCGGCCTGTCGCTTTAGACTTTCTATTTCTTCAACCAATTGCGGCTCCTTATTTGCCCATGAAATCTTGCAGCAAGTAACGCGCATTGTCGGAACTGGCTGCGGTTTCCAGCATGCGAGGATTGAATTCGACAACTTTGTAGCCGACGGGCACGGCAAAAACCGAGGAGGCAATTTTGACTTTGGCGTTGATATCTCTTGTGTCAATGGCGCCGGCCGTAGTGCCGTTTTTTTCAATTCTGTAAGCCTTCAAAATCAAGCCCCGCACCGGCGGCAAGCCCCGGAAGCGGCCCATGATCGGCCCGGTTTTTTCCGAGCCCGGATAATCCAGACAGATGACCTCGGCGTGATTGGCCCGGTTGATTTTATCTTCAAAATTGAGACCGCTAGTCATTTGCAGCAAGGGGCCGACAACATCGGTGGCGCCGTAGCGATAGGTGACTGTGGGCAGCCCCTCTTGCGTCGACCTGGTCACACCCAGCGGTTTTTTCAAAGCCGAGGTCCAGGAAAGAGCGTGGATTTGATACTTGTAGCACCAGTCATGGTGGCTCATCACGGCCATCTCTTTTGTCTGGGGCCTGACTATATATACTTTCCACTCCGGGGCGAAACTGAGCATATAAAAATCGTGACTGTCGATTTCGGCCCGCACGGCATGGGCGGTGACCTGGACCGTGAATTTATTGACGAAGCCGCATTGCTGTTTAAGAATTACGCCTTTTTCAGCAATATCTTGAGCAGCCAGACCGGGCCCAGCAAATTGCCAGGTTAGAGCGGCGGCTATACTGACGCAGGCGGCAAATTTCCCGATATATCCAATCATCCCATTATGGTAGCAGCAGGGGAGCCATAAGCACAAAACAATCGCGCGCGGTAAAATATTATTAGCGAATTGGCGCAGGACTAAATGTACAAATCACCGTACAAATCAACATCCAAATAAATCTCTAAAAGAGGCTGGGCTTGGCAAAAGGCGTTATATTCACGATTGACGGGGTCGGTGGTTTTAATATTGCCACCACCGCCATGGCGCTGACATTTAAGCTGGCCGGTTTGCCGCACAAGATTGAGCAGCTTTATTGGAGTCACGGTTTTGGCCGCTGGCTAATAGATTTGCAGGACAAACAAAGACTGGAAGATAAAGCCCAGGAGCTGGCCCAACGTGTCCTCGCCCTCTATCAAAGCGGTGTGGAAGTGTATATCGTAGCCAAGAGTGCAGGCTGCGCCATTGCCCTCAAGGCTCTCAGTATCTTGCCGGCCGAATCGGTGCGCAAAGTAGTTTTATTGGCTCCGGCCGTATCGCCGGAATACAGTCTGACACCGGCTCTGAGAGCCGTCAAAGACAAGTTATTTGCTTTCTGGTCACCCAACGACGCATTCATCTTGGGCCTGGGCACCACCATCTTTGGCACCGCTGATGGTGCGCACCGCAGGAGCGCCGGCATGATTGGCTTTAAAGCGCCGCATCCCCAAACCAGCGACGGGGAAACGCTGTCACTCTACGCCAAGCTGCAACAAATCAAATGGCAACCTTCCATGGTCCTCACCCTCAATTGCGGCGATCATCAGGGCTCCGTCATGGTGCCCTTTTTGCACAGTCATGTGGTACCGCTTCTCAAAAACTGATCAAGCGTTCAATACTTTCAGTTCGGCTTCGGCGCTTAATATGCCGCGCTCGATATAAATTGGCCGCGCCTCTTTTCGGATAACATCCAGGCGAGAAGCAAAAGCCAGAGCCACCAGCGTGCCCACGGCACCACAGGCGATGACGGTATTGCCCAGGCCAAAGTGTGTGGAAAGCGCTCCGGCGGCCATACTACCGAAAGGCGCCAGGCCCATGAAACACATCATATAAATGCTCATCACCCGGCCGCGTTTATCCTCATCCACAAGCGTTTGCAATACGGTGTTGCTGGCGGCCAGTAAAATCATACTGCCGAAGCCCACCAGGACAAGCACAGGCACAGCCAGCCAGAGAGTCTTGCACAGACCAAAAAGGATCAGGCCGACGCCAAACATGGCACAACTGGCGACAATCCATCTGCCCAAGCCCAGCACTCCTTTGCGCGTGGCCAGATAGAGCGCGGCGGCCAGCGAGCCCACTCCGGAAGCCGCCGTCAAGATACCAAGGGTGGTGGCGTCACCGTGGAAGACATCACGGGCAAAAGCGGTCATCAGCACGGCATAGGGCATAACAAACAAACTGATGGCGGCCACCAGACCCAGAAGCGCACGGATGGGAGTGAAGCTGAAGGCGTATTGGAAACCTTCTTTGAGCTGTCCCAGAGCACCGCCTTTTTGGGCCGCCGTGGCCGCGGCCTGGGGCCGGGCTTTGATGAAACAGAGAGCGACAATAACGGCAATATAGCTCAGGGCATTAACGACGAAGCACATGCCTTCACCGGCCCAGGCAATGAAAATACCGGCCACTGTCGGGCCGATCAGACGGGTAAGAGTAGTAATTGATGAATTGATGGCAATGGCGTTAGGCAATTCTTTGGGCGAGTCCAGCATGTCGACCAGAAAAGTCTGACGTGTCGGCAGGTCAAAAGCGTTGATCAGGCCGCTGAAGGCTCCCAGAGCAATCAGCTGCCAGATGGCCGGCTGATGACTGAAGGCCAGGACAGCCAGGAGACCGGCCTGCACCATGGCCAGAGTCTGGGTAATAATTACCAGTCTCTTGCGATTGACCCGGTCGGCCACGATACCGGCAAAAGGTGTGAGCAAAAACGAGGGCGCCTGACCGGCAAAGGCCACCAGGCCAAGCATATAGGTGGAATTGGTCAGTCGATAGATGAGCCAGCTGAGTGCCATCTGCTGCATCCAGGTGCCAATCATCGAAATTACCTGCCCGGCAAAATACAGTCGCAGATTGGGATTATCCAGAGCCCGGGGATTTGCGACTAAAACTTGTTGAGACATCTAAGTAATTTACACCTGTGAGGACCTGGTAAATTACATAGATGCATTCCGGTAATAGATTTGTTCCCGCGCGTAAAGGCGTCGAGGCCCTTCTGACAAAGGCTAAGGCCTGCCTCGTGCGCGCAGAGTACAGCCAGGCTGAAATCCTGGCCGAGCAGGCCCTTAATGATTGGCGCGCCGCCGCCGCTCCCCGCGAGGAAGAAGGCGACCTGATCGCCACCCTGGGCAAGGCCCTGGTGGCCCAGCGCAAATATCCGCGGGCCTATGACCTCTATATGGAGGCCCTCAACTATCTGAACGGCGCCAGCTATGACGAAATCTATGCCAGTTTCCTCTATCTCAACGAGCGCATGGGCACCTTCAAAGAGCCCGAGAGCGCGGCCCAGCCTCAAAGTGGACAAACAGCGGGGGGCGGCGATGCCGGCAAAATGGATAGCGAACAGGCGCCCGGCTATCCGGCAGGCTATTACGACGATTTTGAAAAAAAATAGTCACGTCTATTTCACCCCCGCCCCCTTAATCTAGCCCCAGCGATATGGTGCCACCATATTTTTGCCCCGGCGAGGACGATTAATGAGCGACCAGATTTTTAGCCAGCCCACATCCCCGGCCACCGGTTCAGGGGTGCAGACCATGTACGAATCGTTTATGCAAAACTTTCAACCGAAAGACAAGATGACAATGATGGCACCGGGCGGCGTTGATCTGCCGGCCGAAATGCCCGAAATTCATGGTGGCATGATTAAACCGGCGCTGCCGGGCAAGGATGACAATTGCGCCCCGGACCTCAAAACAGGCGAAACCAAGGAAGGCGCAGAGCGGCAGGGAGACACTAAGCAGCCTGCGGCCGGACTCAAAGTCGACAGCGAAAAGCAGCGCCTGAACGAACAAGCACTGGCAACCGGCACTCTCAACACTATTGCGCGAGCCGATCTGCGTCACTTCGCCGATACTTCGAAAGAAGCTCAGGCGGTGGTGCGCAAATTTTTGAACGCTGAGGACAGAAAGACCGCCTTGAAAGAGCTGGGACCGGAGTTTAATCGAGTGATCGGCAAGGCCGACACCGAATTTACCCGCGTAGAAGATAAGACCCTGCCTGACATAGTCAACGCCAAAGAGCAGTATCGGCACGCTAATACGCACTACAACGGCGAGTTCTTCGACACGGTCGCCGCCGCCAATATTTTGCCCCCGGACAAACAGGCGGCAGCAAAAAAACTACTGGATAAGATCGCCATTCAAGGTGCGGAGGTGCCGCCCAGAGACGAGCTTGTCAAAACATTCCGCGGCCATGAGCCATTTCTTTCATCGCTGGAACGCCTGGCAGACGCGCAAAAGGGTGTCTTCAAAGCCGATCAAGAGCTGAACACGGCCGGTAAACCATTGCTGCAGGCGGCACTGGAACAGGACCGCGCTCGCATCGCCTACGAAAGAGCGGCCCAATCGGTCGGCGACAGAAATCTTGCCAGGAGTATCGACGCAGAACGAAAACTTCTGGCCGAACAGACCAGGGATCAGCTGGCGGCGCCCAAAGATCTGGATACGGTGGTGCTTCGCTAGGCGCTATACTACTAGCGTGCGAAGGGCAGTTTTCATTTTAGTGACAATCATTTTGGTGGCCATTGCCGGCTACTTCTATTGGATTGGCTCGCCCTTTTACACCTTTCAACAAGTGGCGCTGGCAGTCAAAGACCACGATCTGGCTCAGTTTCGCCGTTATGTCGACTCGGACAATCTAATCGATCATCTCCTGGACGACCTGCTGGTCGACCCGGCCGTCAGCACTCCGCATCTGAGCGGCTTCCAGAGGACGGTGGCCACAGGCGCTCTGGCCATGGCCAAGTCAAACATAGTCAAGGGTATGAATGAAGCGCTGCGCAAATCGCTCAGCCGTGAAAGCCTTGAGACACCAACTTCTCACTGGCAAAATTTCGGCATGGCCCCGGCCATAGCCGCGCCAATCTACAGAGAAACGACGGCTCCGCCGCTATTGGCCCAAATGGAAGTGGGTACTCCCGGTGTAAAAGACCTCTTCAATACCGCCGGGCATGAAATTTCGGGCGAACTGACGAGAATGAAAAACACGGCCTACAACCGCATGTTTGCTTATATTCAAAATCATCCGGACACCGTACCGGGCAAATTGATGAACTGCCCGCCGGAAGAGCGGGCCCATCACATCCGAGCCCTACTCGATGAATATGGACTGGCGGCCAAAAATTTCAAAGGTCTGGGCGAATGCAAAACAACCAGCGACTTTTTCGGCCGCGAAAAGTGCGACGTCGGGCTACGCTTTTATAGCTCCAAAATCGACAGCGAAGTGACACTGGTCCTGGCCATGGACAAGGACATAACGACGAAAGACTGGCGCATTGTGCGGCTTGCCAACATCAGAGACGTAATGAATCAGGTGGAACCCAACTACGAACGAGACATTCACGAGCTCGTGGAATATTCGCTCTCGGGTATGAGCAACCAAAACCTGCAATCGGACGCGCAGAGTCTCACGTCTAAATTGAAAAAGCATCCGGCCGCCGAAGTTTTCCTCAAGCGCCTGCAACTCTTCAAATAGTTAAAAAGGCAAATTAGCCTCAGAAAGTCCAAGATTTTGGGGCCGATCTGCAACATTTTATGTAGTTGTCACGTTGTTGTCACGGCATTTGTGCTATTGTCAAGCGGTTCACCCTTACTAGGTACTCTCAAGGTACTTAAAATGCCCCAATCAAGTCGGGCCGAGGCGCACCATAACAGGGGCGCTGAATTCCTCGCCAATGAGGAATATAAAAAAGCCCTGATCGAGCTGAATAAAGCGATTAGCATTGATCCCCTGGATGCTAACTTCCGGCACACAAGAGCCTGGGCTTTGTGGCGTCTGGAACAGACCCAGCAGGCTCTGGATGAATTGAAGTTTGCCATCAATCTTTCGCCCGACGCGCCGCTTTTGAGCTCGTTTGGCTCCTTCCTCTATATGCTCGGCGACTTCGACCAGGCTCTGCGAGTTCTCAGCAAGGCCATTTCCAAAGCCGGCTCCCCGAGCGAAGCGGCACTCTATTTGCGCAAGCGCGGGCTGACTTTTTTAGCCCTTGATCAAAGCGAGTTTGCCCTTCTGGATCTGAACAAAGCCATCGAAATCGATCCCGGTGACCCGGCAAACTACCGGGAGCGCGCCGAAATTTACCAGAAACTGAATCGTCTTTCCGATGCCATCAACGACTGCTCTCAGGCTCTGACCGTCATTCAATACGATCCCGAACTCTATTGTCGGCGGGCTCAGTGCTATTTTGAGCAAAACAAACTGAGCATCGCCATCGAAGACACCATGGCCGCAGTCAAAGTCGACGAATATTATGCGCCCGCCCACTTCCTCATGGGACGCATCCTCCTGGAAGACGCACAAATCCCACTGGCTATGCAGTTTTTCGTTACCGCCTTTTCTCTTGATCCCAAATACGCCGAGGCCTATTTATATCTCAGTCTCTGCTTCGACTTGCTCAAGTCACCCAAAGAAGCTCACCAATACGCAAGAAAAGCAGCGGCCCTGGACGCCAATTTCAAAAAATACACCCTGGAAAGTACGCGCAAAGCTCTGGTGTCACCCGCGGTGGTAGAGCGTTTGCGCACACTGGGCAGCAACGCATACCAGGGCAAGAGCGATTTCTA